>Ga0114958_10000021_pt1 | contig 124970 bp, 105 predicted proteins | sample C_130208_EF_Meta_FD_89577 | JGI IMG/M metagenome (GOLD analysis project Ga0114958, IMG submission 89577) | Freshwater microbial communities from Lake Croche, Canada to study carbon cycling - C_130208_EF_MetaG | ecosystem: Environmental > Aquatic > Freshwater > Lake | place: Lake Croche...
AGGTTGGGGTAAACAAGTAAACCTAATCCACCTAGGCGAATTAGATTTAAATCATGAGCAAATGAATCTGCTTCGATTTAAGGAAAATAAGTCTAATATCGACCTTGCCTATTCGAAATCGTATGGAACCCTAGGAATGGGCGGATTTATTGAACTAAATCGAAAGAGAAAAATTGGTATCGAATTTCGATACAATTATCTTTTAGAAGAACAACGATTTGCCCTATTAAGGGATCCAGCTGGCTTTTATATTTTTAACAAGGATTACAAAATTCTCCTACCGAATGAAGAAAAAAACAGTGCAAATCCATTCCAAATCATTTTAAAAATCAAATAAGCCATGGATAAAATCAAAATACAGGAATTTCAACAGATCATCCACGATGTTAAAAATGAAATACAAGAAATACATCAAGACCCCGATGGAATTGTCTCCATCGAAATCAATGGACATTTAGAAATCAAGAACATGAAGATTCTACTAAAGGTGACGGATCAAAAGTTGGAACAAATTATACCCATAATAATCAATTCAGGCATTCAATCCGTTAGCATGAAAATCAAAAATTTGATAGAAGTTTTTCAGAAAAATATCTCAAACCAATAATTTACCATGACCACTCATTACCCGCCGAAATCCTTTAACGAATATGAAACAAAAGTTAAGAAATGGGCAAACCATATTATCATCTTTTTATTGGGGCTATTTGTAGGGATATCCATGTATTTATTGGAATTGCCTGTTCCACTCCAAGGCACGATTTATAAAATTTCCGAGGCTCCCCAAAAGCATGAAAAATCGGTTCTAACATCCAAGACGAAAGGAAGTTATGTCATCAAAGTTGCTTGCTTCGTTTCACCCCAACTTATCAAATACATTGATCAAAAACAAGAAGTTTCATTTCATGCGATTTCTTTGGGAAGGATTCAAAAGAACAAGAATTTCGGTTTTGTATCAGCTATACAAAAGGAAGCGATCGAAAATCCAAATCAAATTCGATATCGAATTGATTGCGAATTATCGGATACAGACATAATTCTTTCGAATGGATATAAAGCTCACCTTTTGGAAGGCATGAAAGTGCAAGGCCATTTATATCTATACAGACGGAAAATAATCGAATTTATTTTAGATCAAATTGATCAATGGTTGTGCCCCGCCTCACTGAGAGGAACATAAATGCTAAAATTGGGATCTAATAATTTAGCGGAGGAAATTTGAAAAATATCCGCAAGAAGTATCAATCGTTCGACAGTTAATTTGGATTGTCCACTTTCTAATTTTGCATAGGAACTTTGAGTCATTTGCAAGGAAATTGCTATATATTCCTGAGATAAATGCTTTGATTCGCGAATAGCACGAATGTTTTGTAGAATGAAATTCATGTTATGAGTGGTTTTTAACCTAAATTAAGGCGCGCTACACTCAAACAAAAATTTTCAACTGATAATCTGCTCTAATTTTTTTACGGGTGACAGACCTAATTTGGCCGCTACTGAAAGCATGAAATCCCATCCTGATTCAAAATCATTCCGAATCTCTCCATCCAAAATCGCTTCACGAATGGCAATTTTAATTATTCCAATTTCTTTTCCAGGGCCAATATCAAAAACTTCCATGATGACTTCGCCTGAATAAACGGGTTGGAAATTCCGTAAAGAATCACTTTCCTCTACTTCTTTCAATTTTTCTTCCACCAAATCAAAATTTCGCAAATAACGTTTTACTTTATCTCCATTTTTAGACGTGATATCCGCCCGACATAAAGTCATCAAGGCTTCCAATTCCTCTCCCGCTTCAAAAAGTAATCTGCGCAAAGCAGATGCAGTGATTTCTTCTTTCGAAAGGGCAATTGGACGCAGATGAAGGCGTACCAATTTTTGGACTAATTTCATTTTTTCATTCAAGGGCAATTTTAAACGCTTGAAAATAAAAGGTACTTGTCGCGCGCCCATGTCCTCGTGTCCATGAAAGGTCCAGCCTTTTTTGGCAATGAACCTTTTAGTTTGAGGTTTGGCAATATCATGCAAAATGGCCGCCCAGCGCAACCATAGATCATCGGTATGAATAGCAATATTATCAAGCACCTGAAGCGTATGATAAAAATTATCTTTGTGGCCTTTGCCTTCCTCGGTATCCACACCCTTCAATTTCATGAATTCAGGAAATATGATGGGGAGAATTTGGCAGGCGTCCAACAATAAAAAACCATAGGAAGGTTTTTTGCACAAAATAATCTTATTTAATTCCTCAGAAATTCGCTCCATGGAAATAATGGAAAGTCGATCTCGCTCAGAAATAAGGGCTTCAAAGGTTTCAGGGAAAATATCAAAATGAAGTTGGGACGCAAAACGAACCGCCCGCATCATACGAAGTGGGTCATCCGAAAAGGTGATTTTAGGATCCAAGGGCGTCCGTAAAATTTTCTTTTCTAAATCCTTTAATCCATCAAAAGGGTCTAATAATTGCCCCCAATGGCCTTTATCCAGCGAAACCGCCATGGCATTAATGGTAAAATCGCGACGATTTTGATCATCCTCCAAACTCCCCTCCATGACCAAAGGCTTCCGTGAATCCCGCTGATAGGATTCCTTGCGGGCACCTACAAATTCAAGATCCCACTCATCCACCTTCAGCATCGCCGTTCCGAAATTCTTAAAAATAGAAACCGCATGATCAGGTAATTCAAATTCCTTCGCAACCTCCTCAGCCAACTCAATACCCGAGCCTATGCAAACCACATCGATATCCTTGCAATCACGGCCCAAAATACTATCCCGAACAAATCCTCCTACCACAAAGGCTTCTACCCCCAATCGGTCAGCGGCCAAACCAATTCTTACGAAAATGGGATTATCTATAATTTCAATTCCTTTTTTCATCAAGCACGTATCAATGTATATTCTCCTCCTATTCCTAATTTGACAATTTTTGATGCCTTATTTTGGGTTTTAGCTTTGGGGCTTGGGTTCTGTAAGATTAAATCAACCTGTTCTTTTATTTGATTTGATACCTCGTCAAAACCATTGGGTGATGGCTCACCAGATACATTGGCAGATGTGGAGACAATGCCTCTTTGGTATCGATAAACTAAGCCTTTGCAAAATTCATCTTTCAATAAGCGTATTGCAATACTGCCCTCTGGACCTAATAAATATGGACTCACATTCTTGCCTTTGGGATAAATAACCGTCAAGGGGTCTTCAGCAAACTCAACCAAATCCCAAGCAATTTCTGGAACCTGTTCCACATATTCATTCAATTGTTCAATTTTTGAAATCAATAAAATCAATCCCTTATTTTCTGGCCGATTTTTAATCGTAATTAATTTTTCAATGGACGCATCCATGCGCGCATCACATCCCAATCCCCAAATAGTGTCACTGGGATATAAAATAACGCCTCCAGACTTCAATGAGGCTATTGCATCGGAATACAAATTTTGCATAATGAGGACAAAGTTAAGATTAAATTCATGCGAAATGGCTACCTTTATGGTTTATTTGATTTTCCAATGACCCGTATCCAAGACGAACTAATTACCTCCATACAATCCGCGCTTTTGAATTTATTTCAAATCGAAAATGCCGAGGTGGTTTTACAAGAAACCAAAAAAGAGTTTGAAGGGACGTTTACGTTTGTGGTTTTCCCATTTACCAAACAAGCTGGCATGGCACCTCCACAAATCGCACAAAAAATAGGAGAATATGTGCTGGAAAATCTACATGGCATTTCAAAATATCAAGTCGTTCAGGGTTTTTTAAATTTTTCATTAGCCGATATTATTTGGGCAGAAGCCCTAATTAGTCTTCAAAATGACCCTAAACCCTATCATTTAGCAAGCAAAAATGAAAAAATTCTGATTGAATATTCTTCTCCAAATACCAATAAACCCCTTCATTTAGGCCATTTACGAAATAATTTCTTGGGCTTTTCCGTAGCTCAAATCCTACAAGCTGGAGGTTATGAAGTAATCAAAACTAATTTGGTCAATGACCGTGGCATTCACATTTGCAAGTCGATGTTAGCCTATCAGAAAATGGGGCAAGGAGAAACACCAAGCACTAGCGGAATCAAGGGCGATCATTTAGTTGGGAAATATTATGTGGCATTCGACAAAGCCTACAAAGCTGAAACAGAAATATTAATTGCGCAAGGTGTAGATCCTGAAAAGGCAAAGAGTCATGCACCGATCATGTTGGAAGCTCAAGCCATGTTATTGGCATGGGAACAAGGAGATGCTGAGGTCATTCGTTTGTGGGAAATGATGAATGAATGGGTTTTGAGCGGTTTTGAGAAAAGTTATGCCCAAATGGGGGTGCGTTTTGATAAAATTTATCGAGAATCCAACACCTATTTATTAGGCAAAAAAATAGTGGACGAAGGTTTACAATCAGGTACCTTTTTCAAAAAAGATGATCAATCGGTATGGATCAATCTAGAGGCAGAAGGTTTAGATGAAAAACTGGTCCTACGCAAAGATGGCACTTCGGTGTATATCACGCAAGACATGGGAACGGCGCAATTGAAATTCGAAGATTTTGGTGCCAAAAAATCAGTCTATGTGGTTGGGAATGAGCAAGATTATCATTTTGACGTATTATTTCATATCCTAAAAAAATTAAAAAAACCTTATTCATTTGGCAATTACCATTTATCCTACGGGATGGTCGATTTACCAAGTGGTAAAATGAAATCACGCGAAGGAACCGTGGTGGATGCCGATGATTTAATGGCCGAAATGGTCCAAACAGCTAGGGAACGCACTACCGAATTAGGGAAAATAGAAGGCTTTTCGGCGGCTGAACTAGATACCCTATTTAATCAATTGGGCCTCGGAGCCCTAAAATACTTCCTTTTGAAAGTGGATCCGAAAAAGCGGATGTTATTTAATCCGCTAGAATCCATTGATTTTCAAGGAAATACAGGACCATTTGTGCAATACACCCATGCCCGAATTTGCTCCATGATTCGGAAAGCGAAGGAGCAAGCGATCGATTTTCGATTAGAAAATATGAATGAAACTGAACTAATCGTAAGTGAACAGGAATTGATTTATTTATTAGGCATGTACAAAGCACGAATCGAAGAAGCTGCCACCCAATATTCACCGGCGGTAATTACCCAATATGCCTACGATGTAGCGAAACAGTTTAATAAATTATATAACGAAGTCAGTATATTAAACGAGGAAAATGCAATAAAACGAAACATTCGATTAACTTTGGCAGACCTTACGGGCAAAACAATTCGAGAGGCATTTGAGTTATTAGGGATACAATCCCCTGAGAGGATGTAACATGAAACGTATACTTATATTTTCAACCATATTAATTCTTTTGATTATGATCGCAAACCTTATGAAAATCGGATCTTTATTAAGTGCATTAGCACTTCCTTTCACACAAAACACTGCATTAAGCAGACCTAACAACACGGAAATGAACGCAGCAGCACCTAATTTTCACCAATTCAAAATGAAGGGTATCGATGGAAAAGAAATCGATTTCAGTCAATTCAAAGGCAAAAAAATCATCGTATTGAACACTGCTTCAAAATGTGGATATACGCCTCAATACGCAGATTGGGAGAAATTTCATCAAGCCAACAAAGACATCGTTATTTTAGGTTTCCCTGCCAATGAATTTGGGGGTCAAGAACCAGGAACAAATTCAGAAATCGCTACATTTTGTCAAAAAAATTATGGCGTATCCTTCCAAATGATGGAAAAGGTCGTGGTAAAAGGAGAAGAAAAATGCAGCTTATATACTTGGTTATCAGATAAATCAAAGAATGGTTGGAATGATAAAGAACCAAGTTGGAATTTCTGTAAATATGTTATCAACGAAAAAGGTGAATTAGTGAATTTTTTCGCTTCGGGTGTTAAACCATCTAGTCCTGAATTTATTGCAGCATTGAATAAATAATCGATGAATCGTTGGATCGAAGCGGCTCGACCCCGCACATTGCCTTTGGCGATCGCCAGCATATTATTAGGAAATTTTCTGGCCTACGCGGCCGGAAAATTTTCCTTTTTAACAGGTTTCTTAGCCATTCTTACCACCCTCCTACTTCAGATTTTATCTAATTTCGCAAACGACCTAGGCGATTCAAAAAATGGAGTCGATAATGCTAATCGAAAAGTAGCCCTACGCGCAGTACAAACTGGGAAAATCAGTCCTTTGGAAATGAAAAATGCGGTGATTCTCACCTCTCTCCTAGCCTTGTTATCAGGTATTTCATTGATATATGTAGGTTTATTCCACGCTTCCTGGCAAAGTATCCTCAGTTTTTTGGGTATCGGAATCCTAGCTATTCTTGCCGCTATCGCCTATACCGTCGGTAAAAAACCCTATGGATATATGGGCCTTGGAGATCTATCTGTGTTTCTGTTTTTTGGTTGGGTCGGTACCTTTGGCACCTATTACTTACAAACCGAAATCCTGAATTTCTACATATTAATTCCCGCTTCGGGTTGCGGACTATTATCCGTGGCCGTTCTGAATTTGAATAATTTACGCGATATTGAAAATGACCGAAAAACAGGGAAAAATTCGATTCCGGTGCGTATCGGCAAAACATTCGGGTTTTATTATCAGAAGATCATTATGACGATTGGATTTTCAACCTTCATAATTTACCTGATGTATCAGGGAAAACCGATTCAATTGGCCCAAAACATTATCCTCATGGTGGGCTGGTATCCTTTGGTTCAAATCATCCGTCATCTAAATCCCGAAATGAGTGCCGCGCAAATCGACCCCTACCTTAAAAAAACTGCGTTGAGTACCTTATTCATGATTGTCATTTTCGGGATAAGTCAAATTTTTCTTAGTTAATTTAATCACTAATTTTACAAAAAATCAAACTATGAACAAGCTATTTCAATATATCTCCATAATGCTATTCGTATGCCCTCTGATCCTTCAGGCACAAGACACAATGAATTATTTGGAAATTGGCATTACCCAAAATAAAACAGGAAATTATGCAGATGCGCTTCGCAATTTCAGTTTAGAAATCGAGAAAAACATCGCAAATCCGAATCCAGTGGCTTTTTACAACCGAGGATTTGCAAAATATAATTTAAAGGATTTCCGAGGAGCCATCTTGGATTTCGAAAAAGCCATTGAACTAAAACCTACTTATTTCGAAGCTTTCATCGCACGTGGCCAAAGCTACAGCATGCAGGATAATCATAAAGTAGCGATGAATGATTACAACGAAGCCATTCGCTTAAATCCATTGGAAGGAACGGCTTATTACAGTCGGGGTGTCTCTAAAATGCACCTACAAAACTACCGAGGAGGTTTATCCGATTTCAACAAATCCTTAGAACTAAATCCGGATTATGCCCCAGGATTAGCCGCGCGTGGTGAATCTAAAGTCAAATTAAGTGATTTTAAGGGCAGTATCGAGGATTTTGACAAAGCCATCGAAATAAGTCCAAAAAGAGCTAGCTATTATTCCAATCGTGCCTTTTCAAAAATGAAATTAGGCGAATTTCCTAGCGCAATTAAAGATTTTGCGGAAGCCATTAAATTAAGTCCAGACAATGCGGATGATTGGTATTATTCAGGATTTTGCAAAACACAATTGGAAAATTTCAGAGGCGATAATGGGGAAAATGGGGCTTTGGAGGATTTCAGTAAGGCGATCGAATTAAGCCCAATCAAAGTGGAAGCATATTACGGCCGAGGATTCGCCAAATCTAAATTTGGAGATCCAAGAGGCGCTATCGATGATTATACCAAGGCCGCTGACATGGGAAATAATGAAAGTGCCAAAATCGTCTATGACGTTAAAATGACTAAAACTATCCTTGATGAATTGCGTAATGGCGTTCAAGATAAAATCAAAATGGCGGAATATTCCATGGAACGTTCAGAGATTTATTTCAACAGAGGAGCCGCAAAAGCCAAATCTGGGGATCCAAAACAGGCTATCGAAGATTTCAGCAAAGCCATTTCTTTGCATCCAACCTATGATGATGCTTACTTCTACAGAGGCCTAGCCAAATCCGTCTTAGGTGACCAGCGAAATGCCATTCAAGATTGTAGTAATGCCATTAAAATAAACCCTAAATATGCGGAAGCCTATTTTGTCCGTGGCATTATCAAATTGGCTTTGGGAGATAATTCAGGCTGTTTAGATTTAAGCAAATCAGGTGAATTAGGCTACAATCCAGCCTATCAGGTGATACGTAATTTCTGTAATTAATTATTCGAAGCAGAAGCGCTTCAAAGATATGCCAAAAGATGCGAATCAGTTGAACTAGACGATCATCCAGTCTTTCATCTGATTCGCATTTTTATTTACTCGAAGCGTAGATGCTTTACAGATTCCCCAGAAGAGGCCAATTCGATGAGTGAATCGATTCCGATTTGCAAATGCTTTTCAACGAAATTATTCGTCACGGTTTTATCACTTACCTCCGTTTTCACGCCATCCGGAGTCATTGGATTATCCGAGACGAGTAATAAGGCGCCATGCGGGATTTTATTTTTGAATCCAACTGTAAAAATGGTGGCCGTTTCCATATCGATTCCCATCGCTCGAATATCAGATAAATAGGTTTTAAAAGCTTCATCATGTTCCCAAACTCGTCGGTTCGTCGTATAGATCAAGCCCGTCCAATAATCCAGTTCATGCTTTTTAATCATGGAAGAAACCGCTCTTTGTAAGCGGAAGGATGGCAAGGCCGGTACTTCTTTGGGCATGTACTCATCCGAAGTCCCCTCGCCTCGCACGGCGGCGATCGGTAAAATCAAATCCCCCAAATGTAAATTCTTTTTCAATCCTCCACATTTACCTAAAAACAAAACGGCTTTGGGTGAAATGGCAGAGAGAATATCCATCACCGTGGCTGCCATGGGAGAACCCATGCCAAAATTTATGATGGTAATGTCATTCGCCGTGGCCGTTTGCATCGGACGATCATGCCCATGTATTTCCACCTGGTACTTTTCGGCAAACATATCCACGTAATTTTTGAAATTCGTCAATAATATATAGGAACCAAAACTTTCCAAAGGTGTACCTGTGTAGCGCGGCAACCAGTTCTGAACAATCTCTTCTTTTGTTTTCATATATTATTGGTAATTTAGGGTGGAATTTTGAAGGCATGCAAACAAAAACGGATCAACTTCCATTAATTTTCCCGGCATTTGATTACAAATTAACTCAAAAGGAAGGAAAACTTTTCATTTTTGATGTAATTGCCAAAAAATTCAGATCCCTAAGCCCTGAAGAATGGGTGCGCCAACATTGCCTTCATTTCCTAACCAATCACCTGAATTATCCTGCTTCTTGCATTCAAATCGAAGGAGGACATCAAATCAATACGCTCCAAAGACGTACAGATATTCAGGTATTTGATCAAATGGGCCAATTATTGCTTATCATCGAATGCAAAGCCCCACATATCGCGATCACCGAACAGAGCCTAATGCAAATTAGCCAATATCAAAAAAAGAATGAAGCGCGCTATATTGCGCTGACAAATGGATTAGAAAATCATATCTTTGAGATTAATTTAATGGATAAACAAGCTAAAAAATTAAAGGAATTCCCGTCTTACCTATGAAAAAAAATTACCTATTCTCCCTCATTCTTTTTTGCCTTTCATTCGGTGCATTTGCACAAAAAAAATCGATCCCTTTGGCGAAAAGACCGGCCTTGGTCATCGGTATCGTGGTGGATCAAATGCGTTACGATTATTTATATAAATATGCGGATCGATATTCCGAGAATGGATTTAAGCGCCTCATGCGTGAAGGAATAAATTGCCAAGACAATCATTATAATTATGCGCCTACGGTCACCGCAGCTGGCCATACCAGCGTGTATACGGGCACCGTACCCTCCGTGCATGGAATTGTGGGGAATGATTGGATCGATGTGGCCACGGGTAAAAAGGTATATTGCACGGATGATAGCACGGTGGTCACCGTGGGTACGACCGGGAAAACAGGTTGGATGTCTCCCAAAAATCTTTGGACTAGCACCATTACGGATCAATTAAAAATGGCCCAAAATTACCGTTCAAAAACAATCGCCATCGCTTTAAAAGACCGAGGAGCTATTTTACCGGGTGGCCACACCGCCAATGGAGCCTATTGGTACGATTCAAAAGAAGGTCGCTGGATCACCTCTTCCTTTTACATGAAAGAATTACCTGCTTGGGTGCAAGCATTTAATGGGGAAGAAAGAGCACTGAAATACGTGAAGCAAGGCTGGAATACGCTTTATCCCATACAAAGCTATCGCCAAAGTGCGGAAGACAATAGTCCCTTCGAAGGGAAATTTCCTGGAGAAAAAACAAGCGCGTTTCCACATGATTTAAAAGAGGGAAATCCTTTGGAAGTATTGCGTTCTACGCCTTATGGAAACCAATTGACGAAGGAATTTGCGTTAAAGGCCATTGAAAATGAGAAATTAGGCCAACTAGGAAATACCGATTTCCTAGCCATCAGCTTTTCTTCAACCGATTATGTAGGACATAATTTCGGTCCACAATCCATCGAACTGGAAGACACCTACTTGCGCTTGGATCAAGATATCGCTGAAATACTTTCTGTTTTAGATAAAAAATTCGGGAAAGACCAAGTGTTGGTTTTCCTAACCGCAGATCATGCTGTAGCGGAGGTTCCGGGATTTTTGCAAAGCAAAAAAATGCCTGGTGGGGTTTTTGACCGAGTAAAAGCGACCTCAGATATGAAAAAGGCAATTGCATCGGCTTTTGGAAATGTAGATTTATTGGTTTCAGAGGACAATTCTCAATTGTATTTCAACCATGCCACAATGGAAAAATTAGGCATCGATCATAAAAAATTATTCGATGTCGTGCGGAGTTCCTTTCAAAAACAAGAAGGGTTTTCTGAATTAATCGACCTTCGGAATATCAAAGGATCTAACCTAAATGAATTATATACCCGATTAGTGATCAATGGCTACCATCCAGCCCGAAGTGGAGATTTTATGGTGCTATTGAAACCCCAATGGTTCATCGGTTCAAAAACAGGCACGACACACAGTACATTATATGCCTATGACACACATGTTCCCTTGTTATTTTATGGCTGGAAAGTGAAAGCGAATGAAATCACGACGCGAACTTCGATCAGTGACATTTCGACGACCTTAGCGAACTGGCTCACATGCATGGAGCCATCTGGCAGCATCGGACAAATCATTTCAAAAATAGGCAACCCTTAAATAATTAAATTATATCATAACGGATTCCCTTATTACTATTTAAAGGAAAATAGCTAATTTTAAAGCTAATTATTGAATTAAAACAAGATTACATACATGAAAATTGCAGTTGTAGGAACAGGATATGTCGGATTAGTTACAGGAACTTGTTTTGCCGAAACGGGAAATCAGGTTACATGTGTGGACATCAATGAAGATAAAATAAACCGCATGAAGGCGGGCGAGGTTCCTATCTACGAGCCAGGTTTAGAGGATTTATTTCACAGAAATGTGGAAGAGGGGCGATTGAAATTCACTACCGATTTAGCGGCGGGAATTGAAGGTGCGAAAGTGATCTTTTTAGCATTGCCCACGCCTCCAGGTGAAGATGGTTCGGCAGATTTGAAATATATATTACAAGTTGCGAATGACTTAGGGCCTTTATTGGCAGATTATACCGTTCTCATCGATAAAAGCACGGTACCCGTTGGAACCTCTGAATTAGTTCGAAATGCGGTGACTAAGAATGCTACCGTTGATTTTGATGTTGTATCTAATCCAGAATTTTTACGGGAAGGGGTGGCCGTGGAGGATTTCATGAAGCCAGACCGCGTGGTGATTGGAACGGAAAGTCCGAGGGCGAAGGAATTGATGAATGTATTGTATGCGCCATTGGTACGGCAGGGAAATCCGATTATTTTCATGGATGAGCGTTCGGCTGAAATGACCAAATATGCTGCAAATGCATTTTTGGCTACGAAAATTACATTCATGAATGAGATTGCGAATTTATGCGAATTGGTGGGCGCGAATGTGGATGATATTCGTCGGGGTATCGGAACGGATTCCCGTATCGGTAAACGCTTTTTGTTTGCGGGTATTGGGTATGGGGGAAGTTGTTTTCCAAAAGACGTGCAAGCCTTAGCGAAAACCTCGGAGGAAAATAATTACAAATTCCATATTTTGGAAAGTGTTATGCAGGTGAATGAGAAGCAGAAAACGAAGTTGATGCCTACAATTCAGGCGCATTTCAACAACGATTTAGCTGGAAAAACCATCGGAATTTGGGGTTTGGCGTTTAAACCCTATACGGATGATATTCGGGAAGCGCCGTCTTTGTATAATATCGAGGCTTTATTGGCATTAGGTTGTAAGATAAATGTGTATGATCCAGAGGCTATGCCGAATGTAAAGGAGGTATTAGGCGATCTGGTTACATTCTCAAAAAATCCATATGATGCGATAGATCAAGCGGATGCATTATTAATTGTGACAGAATGGCCTCAATTTAGAACACCGGATTTTGAACGAATGGAAACATTGCTGAAAAACAAGCTTATTTTTGATGGCCGAAATTTATATGAAACGTCTCAAATGAGGGATTTAGGCTATACATATTATTCAATAGGCCGTCAAACGGTTATTTCATAAACTATGAAACGAATTTTAATTACCGGGGGAGCCGGATTTTTGGGTTCTCATTTATGTGATCGATTTATCAAAGAAGGCTACCATGTCATCGCGATGGACAATTTGATCACGGGGGATTTAAAGAACATCGAGCATTTATTCAAATTAGCCAATTTCGAATTTTATTATAACGATGTTTCCAAATTCATCCATGTACCGGGAAAATTAGATTACATTTTACATTTCGCGTCACCCGCTTCACCCATCGACTATTTGAAAATCCCTATTCAAACCTTAAAAGTAGGATCCTTAGGTATTCATAATTGCTTAGGATTGGCGAAAGAAAAGGGGGCAAGGGTTTTAATCGCTTCGACATCCGAGGTATATGGTGACCCAACCGTCCATCCTCAACCCGAAGAATATTGGGGAAATGTCAATCCTGTAGGCCCACGGGGCGTCTATGACGAAGCCAAACGCTTCCAAGAGGCCATGACCATGGCCTATCATACCTATCATGGCTTAGAGACAAGAATTGTTCGTATTTTCAATACCTATGGCCCCCGCATGCGCTTAAATGATGGCCGTGTGTTACCTGCATTCATTGGTCAAGCTTTGCGAGGCGAGGATTTAACGATGTTTGGTGATGGTTCTCAGACCCGAGCATTTTGCTATGTAGATGATTTGGTAGAAGGGATATATCGCTTGTTATTGAGCGATTATGTCCAACCGGTGAACATCGGAAATCCAGACGAAATCAGTATCAAGGAATTTGGCGAGGAGATAATTAAATTAACAGGCACGACTCAAAAATTGATTTCTCTTCCTTTGCCAACGGATGACCCGAAGCAACGGAAACCCGATATCACCAAAGCCAAAGCCCTACTCGGCTGGGAACCCAAAGTATCCCGTGCGGATGGATTGAAAATCACCTATGAATATTTCAAATCCTTAAGTCCCGAAGATTTACACCGAATGGCACATCACAAGGAGTTTTTTTAAACCGGGTAAACCCGGTTTTTTTGTGGGGTAATCGACGCATGAATATGCGTCTCAAACTTTGGCAAACCTTGTCTCAACCTTTGGCAAACCTTAAAGGTTTGCCAAAGTTACGCCCTGAACTTACTCAATCTAGCACGTAGAACTTAGAACCAACGTTAAAAGCTTTAAATCGACGCATGAATATGCGTCTCAAACTTTGGCAAACCTTGTCTCAACCTTTGGCAAACCATAAAGGTTTGCCAAAGGGAAAACCAAAGGGAAACAAAAAAGGCTGCTCTTTCGAGCAGCCTTTTTTTTCGGAATCGAAATATCTTAGTTGAAGATATAACGAACTCCAAATTGTGCTTGCCAGCGAGATCCTAGACCAAATGATCTTTGGAATGTCTCAGTTAATGGCGTAGTACCCGAACGATAAGGGAACTGGAATACAGGTTTTCCAGTAGCTGCATCATTACCTGTAAAACTAATTAAACCTGCACGAAGTGTTGATTGATTTAATCCCCACTGTGGAGTCACATAGTTACCAAAGTTAAATACATCCAAAGTAAACTGTAACGTGTTTTTATGACCACCTACCTTGATGTAGAAATCTTGAATTACTTTAAAGTCAAAGTTGGCCGACCAAGGTAATTCTGCACCGTTACGCTCAGCATATTGTCCACGACGAGAATTCAAATACGAATCTTGAGTGATGTATTTATCCAAATCTGACCATTGTTGGGCTGCAGTATAAGTGCCTAGATCCTTCAACAAAATATCAGACTGACTACGAGGAATAAAAATCAAATCATTAGCAGTTTGATTATCTCCATTCATGTCTCCTGAATATGTATAAGAGAAACGACCTGCTGGTGCAGCTGAATACGTAAATCCAAAAGTAGTACTCGCCTTCTCATTCAAATAATTTAAACGATATGAACCATATGCATTAAAACGATGCGTTTGGATATAAGAAGAATATGAAGCTACGTTCTCATTTGGATCACCAGAAACCACACGATCTCTCCATTGAGATTGAGCAATCGATCCTCCATCATTCACTGAACGAGAATCTGAGTTCGTATACGCTAAAGATGCAAAAAGTCCGTTATCAAAAGATTTTGAAATCGTAGCTGTCAATGCATACGAATAACCTAAGTCCGTATTCTTGATAACAATCGCATCTGAAATATTTGGACTAGAAACTGTGTTCTTACCATCCGCAGGATAATTTACACCTTTAACCGTATTTCCATAAATGGCGTAATTTTTTACGGAACCAGGAAGTCCGTTAGCACCTAAGGTGTAGAAAATCACACGATTATCAGCGCCAACGGCATTAACCGTCGACTTAGGTAAATTCACGTTCTCTAAATATACCGCATTGATATCCTTCGTATAAATACCTTCTAAGCCTAAAATCCAACCATCACCTAAGTTTTTGTCTAAAGCTAAATTGGTTCTAAATACTTGAGAAAATTTAAAGTTAGGATCCGTCACAGCCAAGTTATAAGCCGTAGGAGTCAAAGGTAAAGTAATAGCCGGACGGTATGCATTTACGTCTGGATTGAATGGACGGTTTGTTGGATTAGCAATATTTTCTGAACCAAACAATACACCATTATTAGACAATTGATTCGATAACCAAACGTAAGGAACACGACCAGAGAATACACCTAAACCTCCACGAATTTGAGTTTGCTTGTCATCCTTCACATCCCAGTTGAAACCAAAGCGAGGAGACCATAAAACAGTTGTTTCAGGGAATTTATTTGTCGTCAATTTAACTCCATCACGGAAAGTTAAACTTGGAACATATGTATTCGTATACTTAGGCTCATCAAATGATGGGAATGAAGTAGCATCCGCACGTAGACCGAAAGTTAATTTCAAGCCTTTAGCAGCTGTAATTTCATCTTGGCCATATAAACTAAATGTATTACCCTTCATTTCAGCAAAAGGGAAAGTGCTATAGTTTGACCACTGTTGTTGGTAACGCGCAGGAATTACTTTCGTATCTCCATTAGCCGAATTAATGAAATCATCAATCGATTTAAATTGATATCCTCCATAATAGTTAGGAGCAAAACCATTCATGAATGAATTTGTCTCATAAGCAAAACCAAACGTATACACATTCTTTCCTTTGTAGATTGTTAAGTTATCCGCAATTTGAAAAATATCCGAATTCAAGATATTATTCGCTGAGAGTGGCTCATATCCAAAAGTAGTTAACTCATTTAAATCATTATTTCCGATATCGACAGTTGGGAATGGATTATCATTCACAGGAGATTGACGGAAATCACGCATCGCAGTATAACCTACCGTTAAGTTATTTGCTACGGAGCTAGAAAATGTCGAGTTTAATTCAGCAATGTAAGAATCTAAATTATTATTGATTCGATACAATGAACCTTGGAAAGGCAACACCGTAGCAGATGCAGCACGTCCACCGGATAATGAACCAGATGAAGATGGATTGATATCTGCATAAGAACGTAGGTAATTATACTTTACATTGAATTTATGCTTATCAGAGATATTCCAATCCAAACGTAAATTTACTTTTTGAGAATACTTCTCTTTATTCCAATTCTCATAAGCACCTGGGTTGTACTTAAATTTAGTCATTAAGAAATCTTTCAAACGATCTAAATCGGATGCTTTTGCGATCGATTTATTTGGCTCTGAACCTGTTCTAGTTGCCACAAAGTTTGAACCTGGATCTGTTTGTGTCTCTTGTTCAAATGAACCAAAAACAAATAATTTGTTTTTTATCAAAGCGCCACCGATACGAGCCCCAATTTGCCCACGTGCAAAAGTACCATATTGATTCACCACATCACCAATCTTATTTCCAACCAATCCTTGGTCTGTTCCAAAATAATAACCTGAACCCGTCCAATTGTTTGTACCCGACTTAGTTACTACGTTAATGTTTGCGCCAGTCGCCATGCCTTGACGAACGTCATAAGGTGCGATCAAAACTTGAAACTGATCAATCGCATCCACTGAAATCGGAGAGGCACCAGCCTGACCACCAATCGTACTTGACAAAGCAAATGCATTATTGAAAAATGCACCATCAACCGTGATATTGTTGTACAATGAATTTCTACCTGCAAAATTTAGACCATTCGCACGAGGATCTAAACGAGCAAAATCACCTAATGAACGATTCAAAGTAGGTAAAGTAGTGATTTGATTGTTACCAACGGTTGTCGCAGCACCCGTACGGCCTGAGTTAATGATCGAACTCCGAGATGCAACCACACGAACTTCTTCCAATTGTGCTTGATTTACTTCCAATTTGAAGTTTTGACGAAGCTCCTGCGCTAAGGTTAACACAACACCCGTTTGAACAGCATCTTTAAAACCCACGAAGGAAACAGTCACTTTGTAAGGACCACCCACACGCATGTTTACGATGTTATAACGGCCATCTGCACGCGTAGAACCGCCATAACGCGAGCCTGTCGGCTCATGAATCGCAACAACCGTAGCACCTGGCAATCCCTCTCCTTTTTCATCTACTACAGTACCTGCTAGGGCAGCAGTCGTAGAACCTTGAGCAAATACTTGCCCAATTGGCAATGCCATCAAAAGCGCAAAAAACGCCCCCAAAAGCACCGAATTAGTAATAAATCTTCTTTGCATAAAATTGAAATTTAGTTATAAATTAATTTGTAGAATGTTTCCACAAAATAAAGCTAAAAAATCAAATACTCCAATTTTTCCAAAAAACTCTTGTCATGTATTACGTATTAATTAACTGATTTTTAGCACTAAATCCTTAATTTATTTGATATAAACCATTTCTTGAACCTCGATTAATCCTAAAAACACTGAATATTTAACAGAATGATAATTTTTAATTATTTAAAGAATATTTTTGTATCCAAATGAAGAAAAACATGCCAGACGTCGAATCTGTACAATTAACCTCTTTTTCTCACGGTGCAGGCTGTGGTTGTAAAATATCTCCTCAAATTTTAGATACCATTCTGAAATCAGATACTCCTAAAAATCATTATCCTTTATTACTGGTTGGGAATGATAGTCGGGACGATGCCGCTGTGTTCGATTGGCAAAATGGCGAGGCGGTCATCTCGACTACCGACTTTTTCATGCCCATCGTCGACGACCCCTTCGATTTCGGAAAAATTGCCGCCACCAATGCCATCTCCGACATCTATGCCATGGGCGGCACCCCATTAATGGCCATTGCGATTCTAGGCTGGCCCATTGATAAAATCGCTCCTGAAATCGCGGCCCAAGTTTTAGAAGGCGGTCGGGCTGCCTGCGCCGAGGCCGGCATTCCTTTAGCGGGCGGACATTCCATCGATTCCCCCGAACCTATTTTTGGTCTGGCCGTAACCGGTAAGGTAAAAAAAGAACATTTGAAACAAAATGATCAGGCCAATGAAAATTGCATCCTATACCTAACCAAACCCTTAGGCGTCGGCATCCTAAGCACCGCTCAAAAACGCGGTATCCTGAGCCCTGAAGATTTAGCCATTTCCGTCAAACAAATGAGTACGCTGAATGCTTTCGGAGAAAAATTAGGACCTTTGACTTACGTAAAATCCCTGACCGACGTGACCGGATTCGGCCTCATGGGCCATTTGGTAGAAATGTGTGATGGCTCAGGCCTAAGCGCCCGCATTGATTTTGATGCCTTACCTATTCTGGAAAATTTAAGTACCTATTTAGACCAAAAATGTTTCCCAGGGGGCACACAGCGTAACTGGGCCAGTTATGGTCACCGTGTTGAAGAGGGGATTTCAGAAAACCAACGACTCATCGGCGCCGACCCACAAACCTCCGGCGGCTTATTAATTGCCGTCGAAAAAGAAAATCAAACTGAATTTGAAAATTTTGCGCGCGAACATGGATTCGATTTAAAGCCCATCGGGTTTATGATGACGCAGCAAGAAAAAGCCATATATCTTTCCTAAATGAAATTATTCTACAGAACCATCGGAGAAAAAGGACCCGCCATCATCATTCTACATGGTATTTTCGGGACTTCAGATAATTGGTTAGGCATCGGCAAAGCCTTGGCCGAAAATCATCGGGTGTTTTTGTTAGACCAAAGAAACCACGGCCAATCCCCTTGGGACGATGCGTTTGATTATCAAGTCATGTCGGAAGACCTATTCGAATTTATTCAAGATCATGGCTTAGACTCTCCTATTTTAATTGGGCACTCGATGGGTGGAAAAGTAGTGATGCAATTTGACCTCAATCACCCAGGATTGGCTAAAAAAATCATCCTCGTGGATATTGCCCCCAAATATTATCCCGTGCACCATACAGCGATTTTGGAGGGATTAAATAGTTTGAATTTAAAGACTTTAGAAAGTAGACAGGCAGCAAATGATCATTTGAAACGATTTGAAGAAAAAGAAGGTGTTCGACTTTTTCTCCTCAAAAATCTCTATCGGAATGCAGAACAGGAATTCGCCTGGCGGATTAATTTGAAGGTAATTACCCAACATATCGATGTCGTAGGCCACGAATTATGGGTGAAAAATCCTTCTCAAACCGAAACAATTTTCATCAAAGGCGCCGATTCAAATTATATTCAACCCGAAGATCATCGCTACATCGCAGAAATTTTTCCTAATTTCGAACTCATTGAAATTCCACAAGCGGGACATTGGGTGCAAGCAGATCAGCCTGAAGCATTCCTGGCCGCATTGAACCAGGTTATATGAAAGTTGTATTAATCCCCTGCCCCATCGCCGAACAAACGGCGGCACAAGTCCTTCCCGCGGAGGTGCGTCAACACATCCTTACCTGCCGCCATTTCCTAGTCGAACATATTCGTACCGCACGGCGCTTCATTTCCGAACTTAAATTAGGCATCGAAATCGAAAGCCTTCATTTCGAAATATTAGATAAAGACAGTCAACGAGCTCAAATTAAGGACTATTTTAAAAAACATGCGCAGGCAGAAATGATCGGGGTGATGTCGGAGGCTGGTTGCCCCGGCGTAGCAGATCCCGGTGCATTGGCGGTGTCCATCGCGCAGGAACAAGGAATCGAAGTGATTCCCTTGGTCGGCCCTTCGTCGATTTTATTAGCTTTAATGGGTTCTGGCTTTTCGGGTCAAAGTTTCTGTTTCCATGGCTATTTGCCCATCGATAAAGTGGATCGCGCCAAACGCATCGAACACCTAGCCCGCGAGGTAGAAAAAACAGGACAAACCCAACTATTCATTGAGACCCCCTTTCGAAACGATAGCCTTTTGGAACATTTACTTCAGACCCTATCCCATGAATCACTCATTTGCATCGCCTGTGAACTGACAAGCCCACTAGGTTTCGTCCAAACGAAAACCAGTAAACAATGGGCAGAAAACCTGCCTTCGCTTCATAAAAAGCCTTGTATTTTCCTTTTGGGCAAATAAATGTAATTTGCATAAATTTTAGCATCGTGATCCACTTAAAAACCTTCACATTCAATCCCTTTCAAGAAAACACCTACGTGGTCTACGATGATGCGGGCGAAGGAATCGTGATGGACCCCGGTTGTTATACCTACGAAGAACGCCAAGAATTCAAGAAATTCATCACCGAAAAAGGCATTCAATTAAAAGCTGTTTTTAATACCCATGCGCATATCGACCATGTTTTAGGCATCGATTTTGTGAAAAATGAATACAAAATACCGCTGCATTTACATCCGAAGGAGGAACCCGTTTTACTGGATTCCAAAAAGCGAGCAGATGTATATGGCTTTCCACATTATCAGCCGGCCGACGTGGATCTTTGGTTTACAAATAATGAAATCCTTTCCGTAGGTGCCATGCAAATCAAGGTATTATTTGTGCCGGGTCATGCACCAGGTCATGTGGCTTTTTATTTTGAGAAAGAAAAATTCGTGATCGGAGGCGATGTACTATTCCGCCGAAGTGTGGGACGAACGGATTTCCCTTTGTGTAATCACGAGGACTTAATGAATAGCATTAAAACGCAATTATATGTGTTACCTGACGAGGTGAGCGTTTATCCAGGACATGGCGGTAAAACGACGATCGGGGAAGAAAAAATTTCAAATCCATACGTAAAAGCCTAGGCTATATGAAAAAGGAAATTCCAAATATATTGACCTTGGGAAATTTATTGGCGGGCTGTTTAGGCTTGTACTTTATCCAACAAGGTCAAGTCTTGAATGCTTCTTACATGATTTTCATTTCCTTGATTTGTGATTTTTTGGATGGATTTTTAGCGCGCTTATTGCATGCCTATTCGGAGATTGGCAAGGAATTGGATTCCTTGGCGGACATGGTTTCCTTTGGGGTATTGCCCAGTTTCATTTTATTGTATTTAGTGGAATCGAGCTGCGGAGATGCATGTTTAGTGGGAATAGGTGGATTTTACAAACCTTTTTTGGTGTTTTCTTTGGCGCTGATGTCGGCCTATCGATTAGCGAAATTTAATGTGGATACGCGCCAAAGTGATCAATTCATTGGCGTTCCTACACCAGCCAATGGCCTATTGGTCGCCTCTTTGCCGCTGATTATTCATTTTCAACCTGAATACGCTCCTTATATTTTAAACGCGCAGGGTTTACTGATGTATAGTGTCTTGATGAGTTATTTATTAGTCTGCGAATTGCCTTTAATGGCTTTCAAATTCAAGACTTGGGGCTGGCAAGAAAATAAATTGAAATTCATTTTCCTGATTTTTTGTATTGCTGCCTTGCTTATGCTTAAATTTGTGGCAATTCCCATTTTAGTGATCGCCTATATTTTGCTTTCAGGAATTCAAACTCTTAAAAAACAATAAAATGAAATTTTTAGCTGATATTAACGTAATGCCCCAAAAAGAAATTTTGGATCCTCAAGGAAAAGCAGTTCGCATCGGATTGCAGAATTTGGGTATCAACCAAGTGGCGGACGTTCGGATCGGAAAACACATTACGTTGAGTTTGGAGGCCGCTTCTGAGGCCGAAGCGAATGAAATTGTGACCAATGCCTGTAAAAAATTATTGGCCAATTTAATCATGGAAGAATTCGAATTTAGCTTAACATTACTCTAGTCAAATTGGCCTGTATGCAATAAAACCAAGGTACAGGCTTCCTCCACCCGTATTCCCGCATTTTCTAATGGACCATACAGACTCGGATTTTCCGTGCCAGGATTGAAAATAATTCGTTTCGGCTTAATTTTTAAAACATAGGCCAATAAATCTCCCTGATTTTGAGGACCCACATAGAGCGTCATCGTATCTATTCCATTGAGTTCAGGTTGACCATGTAAAATCGGTAATCCCCTCACTTCACCTGTTTTATGCCCTACCAAGACAAGCTCATGTTTGTGCGCGAGCAAGAGCTCAGTCGCCTTGTATGCGTAGCGCTCCGGATTCGTGGAAGCACCATAGACCATGACCATCATCGATTATCAGTTTATTGATACAATATTACAAATATTTGCCCCGTTTTGGATAGGAAATTAGATTTGAATCATTCAAAATTTACCTACTCATGACAAAATCCCTACCCATTAAAAACTATTGGAAAGAACAATGGAAGCGTTTATATTTTTCCATACCTGATCTTTCATTTCATTATGAAATTTCGAATTACGGACGTATCAAAAGTTTCCAAAACAAACGAGAAGGCGCGCTCATCCAAGGTTCAAGCATCCAAGGCTATCCGACCCTCAATATCAGAACGCCCCAAAAGGCGATTAATCAATACATTCATAAATTAGTCGCCCATTATTTTATTCCCAAAAAAGATATCCAAGCAAGCTTTGTGGCACATTTGGATTTCGATAAAAGCAATAACCGAGCAGAAAATTTACGCTGGATGACCCGCGGAGAACTCACGGAACACAACAAGAAAAATCCCTTTATTTTATATCGCAACAAACCCTCGCGAACTAAGAATTACAAGTTAACTGAAAGCAAAGTAATGATTATCAAACAATTGATAAAATCGGACAAGAGCCGGCATAAAATGATAGCCAAACAATTCGGAATCACACACACCCAATTAAACCGCATTAAAACGGGGGTCAATTGGAAGCACGTGAAAATAGTCGAAAGAACCTAGAATAATTTTTCAGCAATAGCACGAACGTTATCCGACTTGCTCATCGTATAAAAATGTAGTGCGGGGACTTGGGCTTGGATTAATTCCTTGCCTTGTTGGATCGCCCATTCGATCCCCACCTGCTTAATTGCGGCATTATTCGTACAAGCGCGTACTTCTTTGGCAAGGATTTCAGGGATTTCTAAATGAAAAATTTCGGGTAAAATCTCGAGTTGGCGCGCCGTAGCCAATGGCTTCAAGCCGGGAATAATCGGCACATGAATATCCATCTCACGGCATTTAGCTACGAAATCGAAGTATTTTTGATTATCAAAAAACATTTGTGTCACGATGTAATCCGCACCCGCATCCACTTTTTGTTTCAGATAGCGCATGTCTTCTTCCATGGAAACCGCCTCAAAATGTTTTTCCGGATAGGCCGCAACCCCGATACAGAAATTCGTAGGCAAGGATTCCGTTTCTTCGTGCAATAAAATCCCTTGGTTCATGGCTTTCACCTGCTCAACCAATTCATTCGCATAGGCATGACCACCCGGTTTTGGAATGAATCGATCCTCCCCTTTCTCTTGGTCGCCTCGTAAAATCAAGGCATTTTCAATCCCTAAATAATGAAGATCGATTAAGAAATCCTCCGTTTCTTCTTTGGTAAAACCCCCACAAATCACATGTGGAACGGCATCCACATGGAATTTTTGCATGATCGACGCACAAATCCCAAGCGTTCCTGGCCTTTTTCGAATCGGAATCCGTTTCGAAACCCCATCCACCACTTTCTCAATGTATTCTTCGCGGTGATAAGTCACCTCGATAAATGGAGGCCTAAACTCCATTAATGGCTCAATGTGAGACATCAAATCGCCCAAATGCTGGCCTTTCATTGGAGGAATAATCTCGATGGAGAATAAAGTTTTTCCTTGGGAAGCCTCTAAATAGCTGGTGATCTTTGTCATAATTTATTCATCGTAATTTAACACGGGACTTAACCATCGTTCCACCTCTTTCAAGTCCATTCCCTTGCGTTCGGCATAATCCACCACTTGATCTTTCGCTATTTTACCCAAGGCAAAATAGGTGCTTTCCGGATGCGAGAAATAAAATCCCGAAACCGCAGAGGCTGGATACATCGCGTAACTTTCAGTTAATAGAATCCCTATCTGCTCCTCAGCATCCAATAATTCGAACAAACGCTTCTTTTCCGTATGGTCCGGGCAAGCAGGATAACCCGGCGCTGGACGAATTCCATGATATTTTTCAGCAATCAATTCCTCATTCGACAAACTTTCCTCAGCCGCATATCCCCAATACTCCCGCCGCACCCGCTCATGCATGACTTCGGCAAAGGCTTCCGCCAAACGATCCGCCAAGGCCTTCACCATGATCGAATTATAATCATCTTGCTGCTTTTCATATTTTTCCAATAAAGCTTCAATCCCAATTCCGGTCGTTACGGCAAATGCGCCTACGAAATCGGTCTCGCCAGATGACAAAGGCGCCACAAAATCACTTAAACACCGATTTGGTAGATTCGCGGCTTTCTGGCCTTGTTGGCGTAAATGATGCAACCAAGCCGAAGGATCCGAATATTCATCCTTTTTCTCAATCACATAGTTTACACGGGTATGTGAACCATGTTTTTCACAAGGAACTTCCTGCTTATCCGCTTGGAAATCATGCAAAATAATATCATCTCCGAATGAATTGGCCGGAAAAAATCCAAGGGCCGCTTTGGCAGTCAAGGATTTATTCGCAATAATGTCTTCCAATAAGGCCTGGGCATCATCAAATAATTTTTTGGCTTCGTGACCCACCAGCTCATTGTCAAAAATCTTCGGATATTTTCCGGATAATTGCCAAGTTGAGAAGAATGGTGTCCAATCGATGTATTTGGCGATTTCTTCTAAGGAATAATCCTCGAAATATTTAACCCCTAAAAAACTGGGTTGAACTGATTTAAATCCAGTCCAATCTATCCCCGTCGATTTAGCACGTGCTTGGGCAATCGGTAAATAATTTTTATCCTTTTGACGAGCTGCATGTGAAATACGTAAATCCGCATATTCCTGCTTGATTTCATTGAAAATCTCTTGAGATGACAATTCGCTTTGCAACAAACGTCCCGCCACCGGCACCGAACGCGAAGCGTCCAGTACGTGAATCACCGGCCCATGGTAATGCGGATCAATTTTCACAGCCGTGTGAATCCGCGAAGTGGTCGCTCCACCGATCAACAAGGGAATCGTAAAGCCCAATCGCTCCATTTCCTTCGCCACATACACCATCTCATCCAAGGATGGCGTAATCAAACCCGATAGACCAATAATATCCACCTGATGCTCCTTTGCCGCCGCCAAAATCTTCTCACAAGAAACCATCACCCCGATATCAATCACCTCATAATTATTACAAGCCAACACCACCCCCACAATATTTTTTCCAATATCATGCACATCACCTTTTACCGTAGCCATCAAAATTTTACCCGCAGATGAACTTTCACCCACCTGCTTTTCAGCTTCAATATAAGGCAATAAATAAGCCACCGCCTTTTTCATCACACGCGCAGATTTCACCACCTGCGGTAAAAACATTTTTCCCTCGCCAAACAAATCCCCCACTACATTCATACCATCCATCAAAGGACCTTCAATCACCTCAATCGGGCGATTCACCAAATGCCGCGCCTCTTCCACATCCTCATCAATAAACTCAGTCAAACCCCGAATTAAGGCATGTTCCAAACGCTTATTCACTGGTTGGTAACGCCACGCATCATCCACCACTGATTCTTTCCCCGCCGACTTTACCGTTTCCGCAAACGTAATTAATTTCTCCGTCGCGTCTGGATTACGGTTTAACAACACATCTTCACATAAATCACGAAGTGGTTGTGCAATCTCGTCGTATACGCCTAATTGGCTCGCATTCACAATTCCCATGTCCATCCCAGCCTTAATCGCATGGTATAAAAACACGGTGTGCATCGCTTCACGAACTAATTCATTGCCACGAAACGAAAAGGAAATATTTGAAACCCCACCTGACACTTTGGCTAATGGCAAATGTGCCTTGATCCATTTCGTCGCTTTGATGAAATCATTGGCATAATTATTATGCTCATCCATCCCGGTGGCTACCGTCAAAATATTCGGGTCAAAAATGATATCTTGTGCTGGAAAGCCTACAACATCCACTAAAATCCGATAAGCCCGCTCACAAATTTCGATCCGACGCTCATAGGAATCCGCTTGCCCTGCTTCATCAAAGGCCATAACCACCACCGAAGCACCATATCGCTTCACTTTTTGAGCGGATTCAATAAATTTCTCCTCACCTTCTTTCAGGGAAATCGAATTCACGACCGATTTTCCTTGCACACATTTTAAACCGGCTTCAATCACCTCCCATTTCGAGGAATCGATCATAATCGGCAAACGCGCGATATCTGGCTCTGACATTAATAAATTCAAAAATTGTGGCATCATTTTTACCCCATCGATCATTCCCTCATCCATATTGATGTCCAAAATCTGGGCTCCATTATCCACTTGTTCTCTCGCCACCGCAATCGCCTCTTCGAAATTCTCCTCCCGAATTAAACGGGCAAATTTCTTGGAACCGGTCACATTACAACGCTCCCCCACGTTCACAAAATTGGTTATTTCCGTGATTTCCAAAGGTTCCAATCCTGACAATTTCTGATGATTCGAAAGCGCTGGAATTACATGTGGTTTGTATAGGCTCGCTTTTTCAGCGATGGCTTTAATGTGGGCGGGGGTGGTACCACAACAGCCCCCGATGATATTGACAAAGCCATGTTGGAGAAAATCTTCAATCACCTCCGCCATTTGTTCTGGCGATTCATCATATTCCCCCATTTCATTTGGCAAACCCGCATTCGGATGCGCTGATACAAAAAAGGGCGATTTATCATGCAAAGTCTTCACATAGGGACGCATCAAATCTGCGCCTAAAGCACAATTTAATCCCACCGAAAGCAATGGCATGTGCGAAATAGAAGTCAAAAAAGCCTCTGTCGTTTGACCCGACAAAGTTCTCCCCGAAGCATCCGTGATCGTTCCCGAAACCATCACGGGTAAATAAGGCTTGTCTGGATGTTGTTTAAAATATTGATCTATGGCGAATAAAGCCGCCTTCGCATTCAAGGTATCAAAAACCGTTTCTACCAATAGTAAATCGGCTCCTCCATCCACCAAACCCCGTACTTGCTCCTGATAGGCATCAACTAATTCATCAAAAGTCACCGCGCGAAAGCCGGGATCATTCACATCCGGCGATAAAGAAAGTGTTCGGTTCGTAGGCCCGATGGATCCAGCCACATAACGCGGCTTATTCGGATTTTTGGCCGTAAACTCATCTGCGACCTCTCGAGCGATTTTAGCTGACTCAAAATTTAATTCATATACCAAATCTTCCAAGTAATAATCCGCCATCGCAATGGAAGTTCCTGAAAAAGTATTGGTCTCGGCGATATCCGCGCCAGCTTCAAAATATTTGGCATGAATCTCCTTGATGACATCGGGACGAGTGATCGACAATAAATCGTTATTACCTTTTAATTCATGCGGAAAGTCTTTAAATCGCGTTCCACGATAATCGGCATCAGATAAGTGATATTGTTGAATTAAGGAACCCATCGCACCGTCGAGAACTAAAATACGATCGAGCAATAAGGTTTGAATCTGGGGTTTCTGCATAATCTGCAAAGATAGGGCATTAGCCTATAAAAACCCTAATTTTTTGATTTTTTCTAGGTCTTCTGGGCTATCAATTCCGATGGTTTCGAATTGCGTTTCGACGGTTTGGATTTGAAATCCGTGTTGCAGCCAGCGTAATTGTTCCAGCGATTCGGCACGCTCCAAATCAGAACTGGGCAATTGATTTAATTTAGGTAAAATATCTGCCCGATAGGCGTATAAACCAATGTGTTTAAAATAGCGATGATGACTCAACCAATCTTCCTGCGGCAAACCGCGCATGTAGGGAATCGCATGGCGAGAAAAATACAAAGCTTGCTTTTGGGCATCCAAAACTACTTTCGGACTATTGGGATTAAACAGGGTATCGATGGTGGTGATTTGTTTGACCAAGGTATAAATTGGGGCATTCGAATGGATGGCTTGGGTGATTTCGAGGAGTTGGTCTGGCTCGATAAATGGCTCATCCCCTTGAATATTCACGATATAATCTACCTCCTCGCCTAGTTTTTGTAAAACCTCAGCACAACGGTCCGTTCCCGAAACATGATCTTCCAAAGTCATCATAGCTTCGGCACCAAAAGCCACGGCTACATCGAAGATGCGAATATCGTCCGTGGCGACAATAATGCGGTCCCAACCCGCGACGGAGGCGACACGTTCGTAGGTCCGTTGGATCATCGGCTTACCCCCTAAATCCACTAAGGGTTTTCCAGGGTAGCGACTCGAGGCAAATCGAGCAGGAATAACGGCTACAACTTTTTTACCATGCATCATAAAATTCGACGTTTATTCAGCGAAATTTAACAAATTTGCACATAATTTTTGTGAAACACATATGCCCCTACAAAAAATCCTGAGCCATTCCTTTGACACCAATATTTGGTCCATCGGCTATTGGGGTAGCCTAGATAAACCTAAATTATGGATTGAAACCAAAGACCCAAAAAAGCACGCATGGTTTGGGATGGATTTATCAAGTGATACTCAAAAGCCATTTGAAATTCCAAACCCGACGCAAAAAAATCTAGTTTGGCTTTGTGGCCTGGAGGAAATTGGTGTGTTTTTACGTCTACAATCGGGCAAAAATCCGGGGATCGAAGCCGTCGAGGCTTATCCATTATCCGGTGGTCAACGGCTATATGAGATTCTAATCCAACAAAGGCATCAGCAACAAAATGAATATCTCAGAGTCAATTTGGATGTGAACACGAAAGTCTGGATAGATCTAAGGAATGGAAAATTTCTTGATGCCCCCAATGCTTCTACCCATTCCATTTTAGAGGCACAAGCCAGCCAACATTTCGAGGAAAGCCAACCGGGTTTCAAGGAATTTCAGGTCTTTTTCGACCTGCATTTTTCCAAAAAAATTGTAAAAGGACTTGATTATTGGGAGGGAGCAGATAAGCTAATTTTTTCTTATTATCTTTACGACTCTGGTTTGAAAAACATAATAAGCGTAACGGATAAGGCCTTTAACATCCTCCATGAAGATGTGTTAGCGGAGGGTGATGGAATGGGTTACCAAACCTTTCAAGTGTTTCAAAACCAATTAATTTACATCAAACACAAGCATCAACTCGAACAATATGTCATTTAAAAAAATACTTCTTTTCTGTTTATTAAGTCTAAGCCAAATGGCATATGCCAACATCCTGGATTCCTTAGGACTTAAAAAAGAAAGTTCCAAAACCTACATTGTTTACAAAATGGGCACCCGACAACCCATTATCACCGTTTTAAAGCGATATAATTTATCCTTAGCTGAATTCAAGCAAGTGAATCCGGAAACTGAAATCCCCGTAAAATCAGGTGAAATCATTTTTATCCCTTTACATTATTTGGATGAAAGTACGGCTGTATTAAATCAAAGCCCTAAACCCGCCTCCAGCCTGCCACCAGCCGCCCCTGCTGAGAAGAAGTTAGAAGAAAAGAAAGTGGAAAATGAAGGTATCCACATCGTGACGGCCAAACAAAGTTTATTAAATGTCGCGAATCTGTACAAAGTAACGATGGCGGAAATTCGCAAATGGAATAATTTAACTTCTGACGTGTTAAAAGAGGGCCAACGTATTTGGGTTTCAGCTCCTAAAACGACCGTAATCGATAAGTCGACTTTATTACCTAGTAAAAATCCGAATGAAGAAAGTAAGTCTACAGAACTTGCTGGGCCCAAAGAAGGGACAAATCCAGAAGGCTTGAAAAAGACCCTTGAGACAGGAATCGCAGAACTTATAGATGTTCCAGATAATTCGGGAAAATACTTAGCACTTCATAAATCGGCACCTATTGGCACCTTGATACTCGTTAAAAATTTAGCCAATAATCAAAGTATTTGGGTCAAGGTAATTGGTCGATTACCCAATTCAGATGCTAAATTAATTATCAAATTATCCCCGAAAGCATTTGAACGTTTAAATGCAGTTGATAAGCGCATTCGGGCAGAAATCAGTTATCTAGTTCAATAAGATGCCAAGAAAAAAACGTCCGATTACCGTGGGCCAAGTGGCTTTTGAGGTGTTTTTCATCTTATCCTATCCTTTTTTGGCTGTTTTTTCAGCCGCTGTGACGCTCTTGGTCTGGCTATTTTCCATTCCTTCCCGAATTATCGCGTTTTTTAGCTCTAATAAATAAGATCGATGACCTCTGAAATCGCGGATCTTCTCGAACGAAAATACGCCTTCTTTAATCATCCACGCTTCATCGAACATGATCCCATTCAAATTCCACATTTGTTTTCGAAACCCGCTGACCAAGAAATCATGGGGTTTTGGGTCGCCATGTTAGCTTGGGGCCAACGAAAAACGATTCTCCAAAATGCCCGCACGCTCATCGAACTCATGGACGGGGCACCGCATGAATTTATCTTAGGCCATCAGGAAACAGATTTGGCACGTTTCGCATCCTTTAAACACCGTACCTTTCAATACACCGATACCCTTTATTTTTTGCGATTTTTCAAGATGCATTATATGCAGTTTAATAGTCTAGAATCCGCCTTTACACAAAACTGGACGGGTGTAGAAAGCGATGTCGAAGCTGCGATCAATGGATTTTACGATTATTTTTTTGCGGATGAATGGGCTCCCCAAAGAACTCAAAAGCATGTATCCGCACCAAAAAAAAAATCAGCTTGTAAAAGAATTTGCATGTTTCTTCGTTGGATGGTAAGAAAAGATTCCGCCGGTGTGGATTTTGGGATTTGGCATTCGATTCACCCGAGCCAATTGATTTGTCCACTCGATGTTCATGCCGTGCGAACGTCAGAACAAGTAGGCCTTTTAAAGGCAGGTAGTGCCGTAAATTGGAAGTTAGCCGTGAGTTTAACCCAAGAATTAAAAAAAATGGATCCCCATGATCCCGTCAAATACGATTTTGCTCTTTATGGAATGGGCATCGAAAATAAAACGATATGGAATTAGTCATTAATGAATTTCAGAGCCCGAATGGGCTCATCATCGAATTAATAAATACACAAAGCGGCGAAAAAGCTCACATTTTACCCGAATGTGGTGGCACATTATGCCAATTGTTTGAGCACATCAGCCTTCCGGGTTCAGGCCCCATCCATCAAAACGCCCTTCATCCCAGCGCTTTATTAGCTCCATGGGTGAATCGGGTGCGCAATGGGAATTATTCTTTCCAAGGTCGAAATTACCAATTGCCCATCACCGAACCCGCCCTCGGAAATGCAATTCACGGCTTTTTGGCCCGAAAAGCTTTCCAAATAATCGAAAAAGAAATTCTTCCCGATCGGGCTATTTTGGTTTTACAACATGTTTATGCAGGGGATTACCCAGGATTCCCTTTCCCTTTTGTATTTCAATTAACGTATGAATTACATACGAATGGACATTTTTTCATACGCTTTGAGATAGCAAATACGGGCGAAAATCAGATGCCCTTTGCGATTGGTTGGCACCCCTATTTTTCCTTTCCAGATACGGATCTGAGCGATTTAGAAATCAGCTTTTCCCCATGCAGTAAATTTATCTCAGATGCTCAAATGATTCCTTTGCGGGAAGAACTTGTGGAATATGCGGAACCTGTGGATTTAGCCAAAGAAAGCCTAGACAATGTATTCCGCTTGCAAGCGTCTGAATTTCATACGACCACGTTGACCAATAAACGCACAAAATCCAGCCTTTTCATCCAACAGAAAATTGACGATTTCCCATTTCTGGTCGTTTATGCCCCAAAAAACGAAGCATGCGTAGCGATTGAACCTATGACAGCCAATACGGATGCATTTAATACCTTAGACGGACTAAAAACACTTGCCCCTGAAGGCAAATTTTTAAGTACGGTGGAGATTTGGCTCAAGCGATAAAAAACGTTTTTAATATTTTGAATTTTGTACCTTTGTCACATGAAATTAGTAACCTGTTTCTTTTTTATCATCACGATTCAAACCTGCTGGGCCGAAATAAGCCCCGTAGCCGATTCTGTTCGAGTGAAATGGAAAACAGAATTTTCAACGGGCGTTAACCTGAACCAATCGAGCTTTAGCGATAACTGGAAAGGCGGGGGGTCAAACACCTTTGCGACAGGCTGGTATTTAAATCATAATGCAACTGTCAACAACAAAGCTTGGCGTTTAATCAGTGATTTAAGTATGCAAGTCGGTTTTCTTCAAAACAAAACCCAAAGTTTACGGAAAAATATCGACCGTATTTTTTATGAATTTAAAGCGGGTTATCGGATTAGCCCGCAGATGGATTTTTATGGATCCACCAACTTTCAAACCCAATTCTTTCAAGGTTTCGAATACGGCAAAAAGAATAAATTAGGCATACCCGTAGATTCCGTCGTTTCTAGTCTTTTTGCCCCAGCTTATTTGACCACATCGCTGGGCATTGAATATCATCCCAATAAGGAATACTACACGCGGGTTGGAATTGGAAGTTTACGTCAAACCTTTGTCTTTGATGAACGTTTCTCAAGGGCCGGATTATTTGGTTTGGAACGTCCCGGGGATAATATTCGAAATCAATTTGTTTTACAATTGCTCTTTAATGTGGAACGCGATATTTTCGAAAACGTGAACATGAAAGCACGGTATACTTCCCTCATTGATTATTTCAGAATGGGGAATCCCAATAGTATCGTGCACCGCTTTGATGCGAATTTTACCATGAAAGTGAATAAATATTTAAGCACCAACCTACAAGCTGTTTTATATAAAGACCCCGATCAGGATCCCAATTGGCAATTTTCCCAAATCCTCTCCATGGGTTTGGTATATCGAATTGTCAAATAATCAATTCGTTGATTTTTTCCGAACCAAATACCGATCATACAACATTTGTATAATCCCATCCTTCAAACCTAAATCCGGCACAAAAATACTTGGACAATTCGCACATTCCATGGCAGCCAAATAAATTGACGCAGCAGGAACGATAACATCCGCTCGGTCCGTATTTAAACGCAATTTATGAACTCTTTCTTCAAAGGTAAAGGAACTAACATAGGCGGAGACCTTACGTAATTCAGCAATTTCCATCGTTTTCGTCTCATCCACTTGGCCAGAAATATTGTATAATTTGGAGATATTTCCACCGGTTCCAACCGCGTAGATCGGTCCTGAAATCGAAGCAAGTTGGGCACTAATCCATCGATTCATCTTCTCCCAATCTCCTTCCCGCTCCTTCCCTTCTAGGAGACGAACAGATCCTATTTTAAATGATTTGGAAGCTAATTTTTTTCGATTTTGATAGACGTTTAGTTCGGTACTACCCCCACCTACATCGATGTGTAAGTAATTTTTCTTGGGATGTAGCGATTGAACCACTACGTCATTGATTAATTCTGCTTCGCGGGCACCATCGATAATATTAATTTTCATATCTAAAATCTTCTGAATTCGCGTCACGATTTCCTGCGAATTCGAAGCCTCCCGCATGGCAGAAGTGGCACAAATGGAATAATCTTTGACCTCATGCAACTCCATGAGTAATTTATAGGCATTCAATAATTTAAATATCCGCACCTCGGATTCAGGGGAAATTTCGCCATCAATAAACACATCATGGCCTAAACGCAGTGCAAAACGCACATATTCGATTCGTTTAAAACTCATTACCCCATCGTTATCCAATACGCTGGAAATTTGTAATCGAGCGGCATTGGAGCCGATATCAATGGCAGCAAATTTCATGATTTTTGGGGCTTATGTAAATAAAATCCATTGGCACGCGTTTCAAAATCAATTTCAGTGCCTAATACAAATAACAATTCCCTGCGATCAATCAGGACTGGAATCCCTTCGATCAGATAACTTTCATCATGTTCGGTTGCCGAATCAAAGCCCAAAACAAAATTTCCACCACAGGCACCACCTCGCATCCCGACCCGCACAAATGGCTCAGGCATCGTCGCGCTTTCCACATAGTGCATCAAAGTCGCATGGGCTTCAGGAGTAAATCGAACTGGAAACTGATTTGACATAAGAACATATAAATACAAGTATAAAAATAACTAAATTTATGTTGCCTTACGTGGATGCGTTATAACAAAAATTAATTTATTAAAATCACAATATTTTTCTTCGAAATAAGTTAGAGAAAAAACATATCATATGACATATAAAATTCTTTGGGCAGATGACGAAATAGACCTTTTGACACCCTATATTATATTTTTGGAGGGAAAAGGCTATGAGGTAACAGCGGTAAATTCGGGTGCGGACGCCATGGAATTAGTGATCAAACAAAAGTTCGATGTCTTATTTTTGGATGAAAACATGCCCGGCATGTCAGGTTTGGAGGTTTTAATTGCGATTAAGCAAATTCGTCCTAACCTACCAGTCATCATGATTACGAAATCAGAGGAAGAGGAATTAATGGAGGATGCCATCGGTTCGAAAATCGCAGATTACCTCATTAAACCTCTGAATCCGAATCAATTACTACTTTCTGTCAAACGGATTTTCGACAAAAAACGTTTGGAAGAGGAAAAGACAAATTTAAGTTATCAACAAGAATTCAGGGAACTTTCCATCCGTTACCAAGACCATTTAAATGCAGAAGAATGGGCGGATATTTATAAGAAATTAACTTATTGGGAATTAGAAATTGACAATACAGAAAACAAATCTATGGCAGAGGTTTTGACGAATCAGAAGTCAGAGGCCAATGTGCATTTTGGGAAATTCATCGAAAGAAATTACGAAAATTGGCTTCAAAAACCAGATTCAAATACGCCCATTTTATCGCATTTGATGATGCGAAAATTTGCTTTTCCATTAATTAACGACAAAAGCCCCTTATTTTTTATCCTCATCGATAATTTACGCTATGACCAATGGAAAATCTTGGAACCATTCATTCAAGAATATTTCCAAATTGAAAGCGAAAAAACTTATTTTTCCATTTTGCCTACCACAACAGCCTATGCACGCAATTCGATATTCGCTGGGATGATGCCCACGGAAATTCAGAAAAATTTTGGTGATAAATGGGTCAATGACCTCGGCGATTCAGAGGACGAAGAAGGTTTTAATCAGCACGAAGAATTCTACCTGCAAGAACAGGTCAAGCGTTTGAAAATCAATGCCAAAACTTCATATCATAAAATCATTCATCAGTTTCAAGGAAAACAATTAGTTGAAAATTTCAACAAATTACTGACCAATGACCTCAATGTCATCGTCTATAATTTTGTGGATATGCTTTCGCATGCGCGGACGGATATGGCGATGATTAAAGAATTAGCGCCTGATGAATCGGCCTATCGCTCGTTAACGGTCAGTTGGTTCCAGCATTCTCCTCTATTCGACCTTTTAAAACGTATTGCTTCCAAAAAAGGCCGGATCATTATCACCACGGACCATGGGATGATTCGTGTTCAAAACCCGATTAAAATCGTCGGAGATCGTCAAACGAACACGAATTTGCGATACAAACAAGGTAAAAATCTAAATTGGGATGCTTCGAACAAAATGATGGTCGTTCGTAAACCGGAAAACATTTACTTACCAAAACCCAATGTTTCCACGGCCTATGTTTTTGCTAAAGAAGATGGCATGTTCGCCTATCCGAACAATTGCAACCATTACGTGAATCATTATCGGAATACATTCCAGCACGGGGGGATTTCCCTGGAGGAATGCATCATTCCGGTGGTGTATTTAACGGGAAAATAATTAGAGTGAGTCGACCGGAAAAATAGAACCCCCTTCACATTTATAAATGGTTCCAGGTACTTGGCGCATGGTATTATAATCGTGGCTGGCCATGATGATGGCGGTACCTTGTTGGTTCAATTGCTTAAACAACTGCATAATTTCCAAAGAAACCTCTGGATCCAAGTGACCGGTAGGTTCATCGGCTAATAATAGGACTGGATTATTTAAAATCGCGCGAGCGATACAAATTCGTTGTTGTTCACCGCCTGACAAACGGTGCACACGCTTGTGTATGGCATTCGACATGCCCACTTGGGCTAAGACTGCTTCGATACGGGATTTAATTTCCGCTTGATCGGTATGACCCGTAGCCTCTAATACAAAAGCTAAATTCTTTTCGACATCCCGATCGGTTAGTAATTGGAAATCTTGGAAAACAAAACCTAATTTCCTGCGTAAATAAGGAATGTCAGCTGACTTTAATTGATTCAAGGAATATCCTGCTACGGAGGCTTGACCCGCATCAATCGGTAATTCCGCGTAAATCGATTGGAAAAAAGTACTTTTTCCACTACCTGTTTTACCAATCAAATACACAAAATCACCGGCATGAAGATGCATGGAAATATCCTGGAGCGTCGGAAGTCCGTCTTGGGAGATGTGTACATGTTCAAAGGATAAAACAGACATAGCGCTTGAATTAATTTTGAGTCCCTTTGGCATGATCAGCCAAAAAGGTAGCTAATCCTGAATCTGTCAATGGATGTTTTAACAAGGCCAATATCGCGGATAAAGGTCCCGTCATGACATCAGAACCTGCCTCGGCACATTTGATGATGTGCATTGAGTGGCGAACTGATGCTGCTAAAATTTGCGTTTCAAAATCGTAATTATCATAAATCAAACGGATTTGCTCGATTAATTCGATGCCATCAAAAGAGATATCATCTAAACGACCTACGAATGGAGATACATAGGTTGCCCCAGCCTTCGCCGCTAATAGGGCTTGACCCGCTGAAAAAACCAACGTACAATTGGTCTTAATACCTCGATCTGAAAAATATTTCAAAGCCTTAATCCCGTCTTTGATCATCGGGATTTTAACCACAATTTTCTCATCTAATTCAGCTAATTCCTCACCTTCGCGTATCATTCCTGCTAAGTCGGTCGCAATAACTTCCGCTGAGACATCCCCATCCACAATGTCACAAATAGCTTTGTAATGACGTAAGACTTGATCTTTTCCGAATATACCCTCTTTGGCCATCAAGGATGGATTGGTCGTAACTCCATCCAAAATACCTAAATCCTGAGCTTCCCGAATGTGTTCTAAATTCGCCGTGTCGATAAAAAATTTCATATGATTCGAATGTTTATATGCAAAAAAAAATGGCAAATTCACCGCTACGACCAACCTACCCTTGCTTTGATCAAAATCTGGGGGATTCAGCGGGAGCTGGTAATTTGCCGCATCAAATGTCGACAAAAACCTGCTTTTTTCAAAATAAATATGGATAATTTGCTGATCGATTAATACCTTTATACAATGCAAGTAATCAAGAAAATTTTCACCTTTGGACTTTTCGCGTGTCTGACCTGGCAATGCTCAAATTCCGCAGATGCATGGGTAGAACAGGCCAAAGAACGGCTAAAAAAGGGGGAATTAATCAGCGCAAAGGAAGCGATCGAAAAGGCCATCGAAAAGAATCCGGGCTATGCCGAAGCCTATAACCTTCGCGGGGTGATTGCATTTCAAGAAAAGAAATTAATCGAGGCAGAACAGGATTATACCAAAGCCATAGAAATAAAACCTTCTTTATACCCAGCCCAATTAAATTTGGCCGCTGTGCACATGGAAAATTTAGCTTGGCAAAAGGCTCTCCTGTCGCTCAAAAAGGCAGTTCAATTACAACCGGATTCGAGTGCTGCCTATCTCCAACGGGGTATTGTGTTTGCCGCCTTACAACAACCTGAACGAGCAAAATCAGATTTCAGTACGTGCATTCGCTTAAATCCCAAAGAAATAAATGCCCTTTATAATCGCGGAAATTTGTATTTTCAGGAAGCCAAATTAGATTCAGCCACCTTCGATTTCGAAAAATCAATCGCGATCAATTCTAATTTTGGCAAGGCCTATTATGCCATCGGCCTATGTTATTACAAGAAAAATGAAACAGAAAAAGCTTGTTTAGCCTTTAATCAAGCAAATAAATTACAGTACCCAGGGGCAAAAGATGCCCTAAAAAACCTTTGTCCTTAAACTAAGAGCTATGAAAAAGTTACAAAGCATTGCCGGAATTTTGTTTACAATCGTGTTCATCCTATTCACCTATTGGCAATTTAATGACCCCGATCCTATCCTCTGGGTACCAATTTATGCGACGGCAAGCTATGTCGCTTTTCAAGCCTACCGCGATCAATTAAATCAGGAATTATTAATCATTCTTTTCATTTTAACGACGACTGCGGGTATCCAAATATGGTCTGAAATGACGGCTTGGGAAGGTTTTATTACGGATGGCCTTAGCATGAAAACAATGAATCAAGAATTAGCCCGAGAGGCAGTAGGCCTTTGGATAGTTTCAGTTGCCTTTGCGCTTTTTTATATCACCAAACGTGCCCGATAAGATGTTGGATTTAGGTTTCGTTTCAGCCATTTTACCCAATAAAACCTTAGATGAGGTTTTGGATTTTGCTCAAAAAGAGAAATTCGCTTGTGTTGAAATCATGTGTTGGCCTTCTACCAATCAGGATACACGACGCTACGCAGGTGTTTCGCATATCGCCGTGGATACCCTGAATCCTACCGAAATAAACCAATTAAGAGCCAAGCTCGAGGCTCACCCCACGAAAATTTCTGCACTCGGCTATTACCCAAATCCCATGGATCCAGATGAAAGCCAAGCCTCTTTTTATCGCGATCACATTAAAAAAGTGATTCGCACAGCGGCTGCCCTAGGAATACAAACGGTAAATACATTTATTGGTCGAGATTACACGAAAAACATAGCCTATAACATTGCTAAATTTAAAGAGGTGTGGCCTGAAATAATTGCATTAGCTGATTCTTTGAACATTAAAATTGGCATCGAAAATTGTCCCATGTTTTTTACCGACGATGAATGGCCCGGCGGAAAAAATTTAATGACTACCCCGAAAATTTGGGATCAATTATTTGATATTATCCCTTCCCCGAACTTTGGGTTGAATTACGATCCTTCTCACATGGTATTTCAAATGATGGATTACCTATACCCCATTTACGCCTACAAAGAAAAATTACATCACATTCATTTGAAGGATGTGAAAGTGTATCCTGATAAATTAAATCGAGTGGGAATTCTAGCGAATCCGCTGGAGTACCATTCCCCTAAAATCCCAGGGCAGGGCGATATTCATTGGGGGAAATTCATTTCTGCGCTTACTGACGTGCGTTACCGCGGTCCCATCGTCATCGAAGTGGAAGATAAGGCCTATGAGGGTTCTGAAGAAGATGTGGAAAAAGCTATTTTATCTGCAAGAAATCACATCAAGCAATTTTTACCTTAAGGAACAGGAGTCATCTTAACCGTTGCTTGAACCGACGTATTCTTGTAGGTTCGTGAACCTCCAAAGGTAAATTCGGTTTTGGAAACAGTTATCACATCCCCTTCACCATCCAATAAATAATTGTTGGTATTGCTGATAATTAACTTCGTGTCTGAATTGGATAATTTCCAATTACCCGTGGTGGTACTATTGCCCGTATTGTCTATCGCGGTACAAGTCCCATCTGATTTAAATGTCAATCGAACTTTGGACACATCATACTGCGAACCCTCTGGCGTTCTTCCTCGTAAATAAACCTGTCCACTTAAATACCCAGTGGCATTCACCTCCTGCACTTGCCAGGTATAATTCAACAATATTTCCGTTTTCGTCTTCGGATCAAATTCAGTCTGACTCTTACATCCTATAAGAGAAATCAAAAAACAAAAAGCAATAAGGTATTTTGGGATTCGCATACTGCAAAGGTAAAAAATAATCAAAGATTAAAGAAAGGGCTTTTCAGCCCTTTCTTTAAAATATGTTATAATTCATTTATTTTTTGGGCTTCGCAAATAAAGAAGCATCCAAATTTGGGTTGATTTCAATTGAGGTGGTTTCAACCGCCATCGTTCCTCCGCCCATCGGGCTTGGAGACTCCACCGTATGTGGGAAAAATAAGCCATCTATCGCCTTATAATTGGAATAACTCACCTCCGCATCAATTGATTGCCCTTGCACATTCATTTTAGCAATGGTCTTCACAACGAATCCCGTTGAAGCCGAAACAAATACTTGCACATCCTCTCCGTTAGCTTTGGTCACTTTCAATAAATAGGCATCCGCCCCATTCACCTTTTCCTTACTGACTAATTCGATTTTAGCACCTTCCTTATAAGCGATCAACAAAGGAGATCCAATGTTCTTCTGAGAAATTACCATTTTAACCTGCTCACGCGGCATATCCTCTGGCTCGCCAGTTCCACCCATCATCGCAGGACGATTCATCCAACCACCTTCGCCATCTACGACCGTTACGATTTTATTGCCCATTACCTCGATTTCCGTTCGAAAAGATTTTCCGACTAATACCGATGTTTTACTTTCAATATCCATCCCCTGAACATTGAATTTATTTTTTGTCACCATCGACTTCACGGCCGCCCATTTTTCAGGACTTCCCATCGCGGCTTGATGTTTGGCAATAATCTCATCCGTAGATTGTGCCTTAACAGCGATTGTAGTAGCCATAAGCAATACCATCGCAAAAAACTTGACATGATTTTTCATATTGTTTGTTTAAAATTTGACGAATGTAAAGGATGAAAAGCAGATTCCATAAACCGCTCATCACAAAATCTATTTGTAAGCATGTTTTCGGAGAGATTTTACCACAAAAGCCCAACCGATAAAAACCAATATTCCCGCCGCCAAAAATGCCGCCCCAGGAAAATACACAAATGACGTTCCTGACGTAAAATGAGCAAATAAATTCGATGCTACCAAAGGACCCAAAATCGTCGTTAGCGATTGTAAACTAGTTAAACCTCCCTGTAATTCACCTTGTTCATTCGCACCCACCTGCTGACTTATCAAACTCTGCAAGGCCGGCCCCGCAATCCCCCCCAATCCAAACGGCACCATAAATGCATACATCATCCAGGAAGATGTCGCAAAAGCAAACAAGAAAAAGCCGAGGCCATATAACAATAATCCATAGGAAACCGCGCGATTCTCCCCTATTTTGGGAATCAGCACCCGATTCAATCCTCCTTGAACCCCCGCCACAATCAATCCCACAAAGGCCAATGAATAACCTACCTCAGTCGGGGTCCACGAAAATACCTTCATCGTAAAATAAGACCACGTACTCGGATGTGCTTGTCCGGCCAATTGCAAACAAAAGAACCCCACGACCAATCCCGTAATCACCGGATATTTCGTCAAATGCTTCAAAGAGCCCATCGGATTTGCCCGAGACCAATCAAACGATCGTCTATTTTCCTTCGCCAAGGATTCAGGTAAGATGAAATACCCATAAATTCCATTCAAAAGTGTCAACAAGGCCGACACATAAAAGGGCAAGCGAACCCCATATCCACCTAAAAAGCCTCCAATCGCAGGCCCAATAATAAATCCAATTCCAAATGCTGCCCCAACCATACCAAAATTTTTGGCACGTTCCTCGGGTTTTGAGATATCTGCAATGTAAGCCTGGGCCGTGGTAAAACTAGCCCCGGTGATCCCCGCAAAGAGTCGGCCGACAAACAACCACGTAATATCCGGCGCATTCGCCAAAATTAAATAATCAATCGAAAAACCAAAAAGCGAAGCCAAAATAATCGGTCGACGACCATATTTATCCGACAATCCCCCTAAAATAGGCGAAAAGAAAAATTGCATAATGGCATAAGATGCCATGAGCCAACCGGAATATTGAGACGCCACACTTAAATCCCCTCCCGTAAATCCACGAATCAAAGTGGGCATCAAGGGCACAATCAGCCCGATACCCAACACATCGATCACCATGGTAATGAATATAAATCCGATCGCTGGATTTCGCTTATTTGCCATACATTTTAATTAAAGGTATATCCTACCTTGGAACTCAAAAAGCTTTTACTGATTTCGCCACATTCTTTTGGAGTCCGACTTTTATCAGGCACCGAATCTAATTCAACGATAGCCCAACCACTAAATTTAATCTTTTCCATATTCTTAAACACCTCCTCTAAATTCACTTTTCCTTGGCCTAATTCCACAAATTTATAAGATTTAGGATTTGATTCCTGCCCCTTAATCGGCGCCTCCACATCTTTGATGTGAAAAGAATGAATCACATCCTTATATTTCAAAACGGCCTCCGCCGGATTGCCTCCGCCTTGGAAATAATGCGCCACGTCCAATAACAAGCGCGCGTAGGCCGGATTCATATTTTTAACCAAGATATCTACTTCCTCAGGCGTCTCGCCAAATTGGCTCATATGATTATGATAGGTCGTCTGAATACCAATTTCTTTCGTTCTTTTTCCAATTTCATTCATTACTTCCGCCAAGCGAACCAATTGCGCCTCCGTAGGTAATTCACCTTTTTTACGTAAACTATTCGTCAATTGAATCGTCGTGCCGCCTAATGCCTTAACGAATTTAGCATGGTTCACATGTTGTTCGATCGTCGCCGCTTCTTTCGCCGGATCAATCTCCACATTTCCACTAGAAAACATGACCAAATTCAACTTGGCTGCATCTATTTTTTCTTTTAAAACAGCCGGATTATCCTTGTACACAGGATAACAATTAGCACGTAATTGAATTCCCTTAAAGCCCAAATTCGCAATATCTTGAATAGCCTGATCGTCATTACCATTCCAGGTAATGGCCGAATAACCCATTTTATATCGCTTTGGGGCAGAAAAAGGTAAGGTGGCCGCGAGGGCGAACAAAGAGGATTGTTGGATAAATGATCGTCTAGTTGTCATAGGTTTTTTTATTTATTTCGCCGCTAATTTCAAAAAATCAGCTAATTCACTCAAATTATCCGTACCAATGTAATCCACACCCAAGTCCCATAAAGCCTGATAAGCCATCAAGGTATTTGGCGTAGCCCAAAGGCGTAATTTCCGTCCCGATCCATGTACGCGTTCTACATAAGCTTTCAACTTATCCTTCATCGCCTGAGGCATCGGCACTTGTCCACTCCACATGCCAAATTTATACATAGATTCACTTTCTAAGACCACATAATTCCCTAATCCTGCCGGATAGATCTCCGTAGACCGACCATCAAAGGTAATCCAGCTCGGAAAGTTGATATAGTCTTTAATCGCCGGGCGATTCCCAGAAATCACAATCCGTATGCCCGATTTTACAAATAAATCCTTGTTCGGCGAGAGCGCTTGAATCAATAAAGGCAGCGTCGAATCCGCATTCGTCTTAAAATCAATCAAAAATTGATGGAAATTTCCTTGTTTTTTCGCTTTTAAGACAGCCACAATCGGGTCGATGTACAAAGACTTCAAGGTTCGATCCGCTTTTAAATCCCCGATTTCATGGCCGACCAACAATTCCCCTTTCACCGCATATACATCCGCCTCGATCGAACCAAAACCTAATTTATAAGCCTCAAAAAAGGGTTTCGCATGCTCATAATCATTATGCGCATGCGCCTTGCTTACATTTTCTTGCGCGATGGCGGGTAAACAGAAACACCAACAGGCTAAAATAAATAGATTTTTCATAGGTTTATTCAATGGTTCAATGAGTAAAGGTCCTTTCAATCAGGTTATCGTTTCAAATAATCGCCTGAGGAAATCAAAGTTTCCGCATCCACCGGACGGTTATACACATAAGCATAACTTGTAAAGGACTCGCCTTTCATATCCACGCTCACTTGCTTACGCACAAAAAGACTCTTGGCTTCATCCGTAGGGTCATATTCTTCATATTCGTCTAAAACGTTCAACAATTTAATGGTATTTGACAACAAATACAATTCACCCACCACCACGTCTGAGCTCGATTCAGAAGTCACAATGCCAGGATAATCAGCTACTTGATACATTTTTCCTTGGTAGGTCGCCATCCCGATATAATCTGAATTCCGGGCGATTAAGCGATGTAAATCATTGCCACAATCCCGACGCAAGGTCCCATACACAAATAAATATTCTGCCACATCTGGCTCAGGTAATTTGGCCTCCTCTAAGGTCAATACCAAATCTTCCTGCTCCACCACCGTTCCTTCATTCAATACCACATTCCCCACAATTCCCTCAAATGGCGCCGACACAATCGATTCCATTTTCATTGCCTCAATCACATATAAAGGCGCATTTTTCTTTACCTCATCCCCTGGCTTTACCAATATCCGACTTAATCGGCCTTGTAATGGCGCTCCTATGTCTCCTTTGCCATTTGCCTTCACATGTTGCGCACGCTCCACTTTGATATTTTTATCCAAAATTTTAATCCGACGAGCCTGGCCATTCAAATCAAAGGTCACATTCCGCAAGCCTGATTCATCCGGATCCGACATATACAAGAACTTCACAATAATCGTCTTTCCCGGATCGATCGTAATCATGATTTCCTCATCCTGCTTCAAGCCATAGAAAAATGCAGGCGTAGGTAAGGCCGATAATTCACCAAACAGCGACGCATTTTTATAGAAATCTTCGTAGACCTTCGGATACATTTTGTAAGACAAATAGTCAAAGAATCCATCCAGGTTATCCGGGAATTTCGTTTGAAATTCTTTGTAATCGGCGTCGAAATCGATTGGCACCAAATGATCATTCGGGCGACCTTCTATCGCATGTTCACCTTTTAAAATAATCTCTTGTAATTGTTTAGGAAATCCTTGATAGGGTTGACCTAAACCTCCTTTGAAGAAATCCCTGACCGACTCAGGAAAAGAAAGCGTGCTTCCTTTGGCATACACATCCTCCGCGCTTAAGGAATTCGCCGTCATGAAAATGGCCATATCGCCGACTACCTTCGAAGAAGGAGTTACTTTGACAATATCCCCAAACAACTTATTCGCCTCCTCATAATTATCTTTCAATAATTCGAATTTATCCCCCACGCCTAGCGCAATTGCCTGACCACGTAAATTCGTGTATTGTCCACCTGGAATCTCATTGTTATACACTTCTGCCGTACCTGCCTTTAATTCTGATTCAAAAGGCGCATACATGATTCGAACCGCTTCCCAATAATTGGAATATTCATTTAATAAATCTAAATCCAAATCACTGGCATTCGGTTGACCTTGCATCATAGCGACTAAGCTATTCAGGTTGGGTTGGGACGTTAAGCCCGACATTGCCCCTAATGCGCCATCCACAATATCCACACCCGCCTCAATCGCCTTCAAATAAGTCGCCGATTGTACCGAAGCCGTATCATGCGTATGCAAATGGATTGGAATAGCAACTGCCTGCTTTAATTCGGTGACTAATTTTGCCGCTTGGAAGGGGCGCAAAAGCCCGGCCATATCTTTTATGCAGAGCATATGGGCACCGACATCTTCAAGTTGACGCGCCATGTCCACATAATACTGCATATTATACTTCTCATTCGTAAACACATCGCCCGTATAACAAATCGCAGCCTCCGCTAGTCCAGGAGTTCGTTCCCGAACGGCTTTGATGGACACTTTCATGGCGTCAATCCAATTGAGCGAATCAAAAATCCGGAACACATCAATTCCCGCTTCGGAAGATTTCTCCACAAATTTCTCGATCAAATTATCCGGATAAGCTGAATATCCCACAGCATTCGAACCGCGGAATAACATTTGCAGCAACATATTCGGCATCGCCTCTCTAAATTCCTGCAAGCGCTTCCAAGGAGATTCTTGCAAAAAGCGCATCGCGACATCAAAGGTCGCGCCACCCCAAACCTCCATGGAGAATAAATTCGGAAAGGATTTCGCGAAGCCGCTGGCGACGGCCAACATATCCTGGGTCCGCACCCGTGTCGCCAATAAAGACTGATGCCCATCGCGAAACGTCGTATCCGTAAAATAAATTTGCTTCGAATCCCGAATATGTTGGGCAAATTTCTCGGCGCCTAATTCGGTTAATAATTGCTTATTCCCTTTCGGATATTCTTTGGCAGGATCCACAAATGGGATAATGGGCGTCCGGAAAGCTACGGTAGGTTTTACTTTTACGTCCGGATTTCCGTTGACAATCACCTCTCCTAAATAACGAAGCGCTTTGGTCGAACGATCCCGCGTCTGCACAAATTTGAATAATTCTGGATGCGTATCAATGAATTGCACCGTGCATTGCCCGTTTTGGAAAATCGGATGTGTAATCACATTCCGCAAAAAAGGGATATTCGTTTTCACCCCCCGAATACGGAATTCTGTCAAAGCCCTGTTTAAGCGCTCAGATGCGCCGATTAAGGTCCGGCCTTTGGCACTTACTTTTACGAGCATTGAATCAAAATAAGGTGAAATCTTCACCCCGGGATAGGACGAACCTTCGTCCAAGCGAATGCCAAAACCTGCCGCATTTCGATAGGCGATGATGGTTCCAAAATCGGGCTTAAAGCCATTCGCTGGATCTTCGGTCGTAATCCGACACTGAATCGCAAAACCCTTTAACGGGATTTCAGCCTGACTTAAAATGTAAATACCCGGATCAGATAATTTATAATTTTGGGCAATCAAAATCTGCGTTCGCACGATATCGATTCCTGTCACTTCTTCCGTAATGGTATGTTCCACCTGAATCCGGGGATTCACCTCGATGAAATAAATATTTTCGTCCCGGTCGACCAAAAACTCCACCGTTCCCGCATTGTAATAATTCACAGCCTTTCCGATGGCCAAGGCATAGGAATATAATTTTTGTTTCGTCTCTTCCTTTAAACCAAAAGAAGGAGCGATTTCGACGACCTTTTGGAAACGTCTTTGCACCGAACAATCCCGCTCGTAGAGATGGACTAAATTTCCGTGTTGGTCACCAAGCAATTGCACCTCAATGTGCTTCGGTTCATCAATAAACTTTTCAATAAAAATAGTTTCATCACCAAAGGCATTTTTCGCCTCATTCCGCGCCTCTTGATACGCTTTTTCTAAATCTTCTTCCTTACGCACCACCCGCATGCCTCGACCACCCCCACCGGCTGCCGCTTTCACCATGACAGGAAAAGTAATCCGGCGTGCTTCCGACAAAGCCAACTCATATACACTTAAATCCCCTTTGGAATCTTGAATCATGGGCACATTAGCCTTAAGCGCGGCCACTTTGGCAGCTACTTTATCGCCCAAGGCACTCATGGCTTCAGGAGAGGGACCTACGAAAACGATACCTTCTTCTCGGCACCGACGAGCCAAATTGACATTTTCAGATAAAAATCCATAGCCCGGATGAATCGCATCAATTTTTTTTGATTTACATAAAGAAATCAAACCCTCAATATCCAAATAAGGCTTCAATGGTTCCGCATCCTTACCTATCTGGTAGGCTTCATCTGCCTTATACCGATGTAAGGAATAGCGATCCTCAAAGGTATAAACAGCTACGGTTCGGATTCCTAATTCTGAAGCCGCCCGCATAATACGAATGGCGATCTCTCCTCGATTGGCAATGAGCAGACTAGAGATTTTCTTAACGTATGACTTTGGCATTATACTATATTTAGTGCATCTTAACAAAAATGATAAATATATTGGGAAAATAATAACCTGAAATAGATTAATTTAAGGAAACTTGAAAAGTTACAATTTAACTTGGGTTCATTACAAAAATATTTCCGCTTGCTTGTCTTGAAATTTAGTAACTTGCGAACCCAAATACCTTTCTTTTATTCATGAGCGCAACGAAACCATTGATTGGGATTACCTTAGGAGATTATAATGGCATCGGTCCGGAAGTTATATTAAAGGCCTTAAGTAATTCCCGTTTACTAAATTGGTGTACACCCGTGGTGTATGGTTCGCAAAAGGTATTAAATTTTTATAAAAAGGATTTGAACATCAAAGATTGGTCCTTGAAAACCATTACCGATCTCCAACAAATCACAGAGTTTAATCAAACCTATCTGATTTCCTGCTGGGATGATTCGAACACGATCGTTGAGCCCGGAAAAGAAACCCAGGAAGCGGGAAAAGCGGCATTTGCTTGCTTGGACCGTAGTGCCCAGGATTTGGATAAGGGATTGCTTTCGGCGCTGGTTACGGCACCGATCAACAAGCATAACATTCAATCCGAAGAATTTTCATTTCCTGGCCATACCGAATATTTAACCGAACGATTTGAGGCGAAAGATTCCCTGATGATGCTTGTGTCAGAAGACATTCGCATGGGCGTGGCGACGGGACACGTACCTTTATTGGAAGTGGCGAGTAAGCTTAATAAAGAACTCCTCCGTTCCAAAATCGATCTGTTTTTACAAAGTTTAAAAGAGGATTTCCTGATCGACAAACCCAAATTAGCCGTGCTAGGATTAAATCCACATGCCGGTGATGGGGGATTATTAGGGCAGGAAGAAGTAGACATCATTCAACCCGTGGTGGATGAATATCGGGCCAAAGGAAAATTGGTTTTCGGGCCCTATCCCGCCGATGGATTTTTCGGAAAAGCACAATTCAAGGAATTTGACGGGGTTTTGGGTATGTATCACGACCAAGGTTTGATTCCTTTTAAATACATTGCCTTTGAAACAGGGGTGAATTTCACAGCAGGATTGCCAATCATTCGCACGTCACCAGACCATGGAACAGCCTATGACATCGCAGGCAAAAACCAAGCGGATCCAAGTTCCTTTCTACATGCCTTTTTCTTGGCCATCGATTTAGTAAAAAATAGAATGAACGCCTAATGACCGCAGAGAAAGTACTCATCGTAGACGAGGTGCATACCTCCCTGGCTGAAGGACTGCGAAACCTGGGGTATGAGGTAGATGAACGCTTCGACCTAAGCGCCTCGGAGATTCCATTGCTATTACCCAGCTATCAAGGACTGATTATTCGAAGCAAAACGCCTTTGACTGCGGAGCTCTTATCGCAGGCGCCGGGTTTACGTTTTATCGCTCGGGCTGGAGCGGGCTTAGATTTAATCGATTTAGACTTTTGTGCTTCTAAAAACATAGCCGTTTTTTCTGCGAATGAAGGAAACAAAGATGCGGTGGCTGAACATGTGATGGGTCAATTATTGATATTAGCCCATAAACTAAACAAAGCTGACCAAGAGGTTCGAGAGGGGATTTGGCGAAGGGAAGCGAATCGAGGTTGGGAAATCCAAGGAAAAACCATCGGGATTATTGGCTATGGAAATATGGGTCGGGCCCTGGCACAAAGGCTTAGGGGTTTTGATGTTCGAATTTTAGCCTATGACAAATACCGTCCGGCGGATGAATTTCAAGCTAGTTTACAAGATATTTTTGATCAAGCGGACATCGTGACTTTGCATGTTCCGCTGACGGAGGAAACGCGTGGCATGGTGAATGCAGCCTTTATATCAAGTTTCCAAAAGCCCTTTGTTCTCCTGAACAGTTCCCGTGGTCCGATAAGTCCTTTGGCACCTTTGGTCGATGGAATGAAATCAGGTCAAGTACAAGGTTTGGCGCTAGATGTATTGCCGAATGAAAAAATGTCTACGTGGACTACGGAAGAAAAATCCCTTTTTGATACGCTAAAATCATATCCGGCAACTGTATTTAGTCCGCATGTAGCAGGCTGGACCACAGAGAGTTATATCAAAATAAATCTAGTTTTATTAGAAAAAATCAAAGCCCATTTTAAGCGATGAATTACCCGATCAACATCGCAGAAAAATTAGGATTCCATCAAATTCAGGAGCAAATTAAATCCATGTGTTTGAGTAGGATGGGTGCGGAATATGCGGACAAAATGAAGTTTTCGAATCGCTTGGCATTAGTCCAACAATGGGCCAATCAAGTCGCGGAAATGCAAGCTTTATTAGCCGAACATGGAGGCGAATGGCCACAGCAGGATTATTATGATTTACGAGAATGGTTTGCGCCTTTGAGCTTAGAAGGACACTATTTATCGGCGGATCAATGGCGCGACTGGCAACGAGGCCTCGATATTTTATACCAATGTGTTCGTTTTTTCCATACCATCGACGCAGCCATATATCCTGAAATTCATAAGATTACCCAAGCCTTTAAGGAAAAAGGCGAATCGGATGAGCGGGGTGATTTTCGGCAAATAATTCCGGTACTACAGGATTTAGACCGGATATTTGATGTCAATGGACAGATTAAGGAAACCGCCTCTCCGGCCTTGGGTGATTTACGCAGAAAACGCTTCAAGGAGGAACAAAATCTGAGAAAAACCTTGGATAGTTTATTGAATCAAGCCTATAAAGAAGGCTGGGTGAGCAAGGATTTTTCACTGACCTTGCGGAATGGACGAATGGTAATTCCTTTGGCGGCCGAGCACAAACGAAAAATCAAGGGTTTTGTCCAAGATGAGTCTGATACGGGGAAAACGGTATTTTTAGAACCAGCGGATGCTTTGGTGGCGAATAATGAAATCAAATCCTTGGAGTCGGCGGAAAAAAGGGAGATTATCCAGATTTTGAGTCGTTTGTCGGACCGGCTACGTCCGATGGTTCCGATGCTCAGTTCCTGGTTTCAATGGTTAGGACTGATCGATTTCATCCGATCGAAAGCCATGTGGGCGATAGAAAATAAAGCCGTTTTGCCAAAGATGGTGGAACAGCCTTTATTAGATTGGAAAGATGCTCGACATCCGATATTGGAACAATCTTTGGCCAAAATAGGAAAAAAAATCAAGCCATTAACGATTCGGTTGGCGGAAGAAAAACGCATCATGGTCGTTTCTGGACCTAATGCGGGAGGAAAATCGGTCACCTTAACTACGATCGGTTTATTGCAATATCTCTTTCAATCGGGTAGTTTAATTCCGGTGGGTGAAGGCTCATCGATTGGGATGTTCGATCAGATTTTCTTGGACATGGGCGATGAGCAAAACCTGGAAAATGAATTGAGTACCTATAGCTCGCATTTGAGCAATATGAATTATTTCTTGGGCCATGTGAATCCCAAAACACTGATTTTGGTGGATGAATTTGGAACGGGTACGGAGCCTAGTTTAGGGGGTGCGATCGCTGAATCGATCTTAGAGCGGCTGGCGGAGAAAGGAAGTTATGGCGCGATTAATACCCACTTTGGTAATTTAAAGAGCTTGGCTGATCGTCAAAAGGGACTATTTAATGCCGCTATGCGCTATGATACGGCACATTTGGAACCGCAATTCATCTTGGACATGGGAAAACCTGGAAGTTCGTTTGCCTTTGAGATTGCGCAGAAAATAGGCTTACCGGAAAAAATCATTGCGAATGCGCGGAAGAAATTGGGGACGAAGCAGGTGGATTTTGATAAGATGTTGATGGAAACGGAAACGGAAAAACAGATTTGGGAATCCAAAAATGCGAGTTTGGGGATATTAAACCGGCAGGCGGAGGAAATTAAAGAACAATATGCTCGATTAAAATCGCATTTGGAGGAAGAGCAAAAACGAATGCTGAATCAGGCGAAGGCAGAAGCGAAAAACTTGATTGTGCAAGCGAATCAGAAAATTGAGCAAACCATTCGCGAAATAAAGGAAAAGTCGGCCGCGAAAGAGGCGACACAAGAGGCGCGCCAAGATTTACAAAAATTTACGGAAAAGGTATTAAAGATCGCGCCCGAGAAGGTTCAAAAAGCACCTGAACAAGCGCAAAATTTACATGGCCCGATCGAAGTGGGCCATTGGGTATCGATCGAGAATGGACAGTCGGAACCGACCGTCGGGCAAGTGATGGAATTCAAAGGAAAAGATGCCGTGGTGGCATTGGGGGGAATTCGGACAACAGTGAAAATGAATCGATTGTTACGCGTGGTGGCGCCGAAAAAGGAAAAATCAAGTCCAATGGCGATGCAGGGAATCGACCTGAATGACCGCATGGCGACTTTCACCTTAACATTAGATGTCCGAGGAAAAAGAGGCGAAGAGGTCTATGTGTTATTGGATCAATTTTTAAATGATGCGTTGCTTTTGGGCGTCCAGGAGATACGCATTTTACATGGAAAAGGTGATGGAATTTTGCGTAATTTGGTCAAAGAACAATTAAAACGCTACACACAAATCAAAAGCGCACAGGACGAACATGCTGATCGGGGTGGCGCTGGGATTACAATTGTATTATTTAAATGAGAAATTTAGCCTATTTTTTTTGCGTGTTATTTTTCAGTGGATGTATGCTGAATTATCATACAGGCATTCAAAAATTGAACGAAAATGATTTGGCAGCTGCCAAGGAAAATTTCACCTTAGCCTTGCAAAATGATCCTAAAAATCCGCAAATTTATTTTGCTCGTGCGATGAGTCGTGGTTTTTCTGATGAATTTTCTGGGGCCATTGCAGATTTGAGTAGAGCGATTAAATTAGAGCCTAATCGGGCCGATTTTTATTTTTATCGCGGATATTTCAAATCCAAAATAGCGAATGAAAAAGGGGCAATTTTGGACTATAGTAAATCAATCCGACTTAATCCTTATTTACGGGAGGCTTATTATAATCGGGGAATCAAATTATTGAATTCCGGTTTTTTATCGGAGGCATGCCAGGATTTCCAACAGGCGAAAGATCTAGGTGATACCCTCTCCTTACGCTATTTACATGTGTATTGTCGGCGCGAGTTAGCGGACAAAAATATAAATGATTAACTTCTGACCCGAATTCTGTAAGGAGATCCTATTTTTCCAAATTATTTGTTCGTCAGCCACTAACATTTGACACTTTAAATTCGTTAATTTGTAGTTTATATTCATTTAACTACATACAATGTCGATTGCAAAAACTGGCGACAAGGTTGCCGTACATTACACAGGAAAACACAACGATGGCTCTATTTTCGATTCTTCCGTAGGAAGCAATCCCCTTGAATTCCAATTGGGTTCAGGCATGGTGATCAAGGGATTTGATGAGGGTGTGACTGGGATGGTGATTGGTGAGAAAAAAACGGTGATTATTCCGGCAGTTGAGGCCTATGGCGAGCATTCTCCGGAGAATACCGTGACGATTGAGCGGACACAAATTCCGAGTCATATCGAATTAACTTTAGGATCTTCCTTGAACATGCACCAAGAGGGTGGACATGTGATCGAGGTTGTGATTACGGATGTGACAGAAACACATGTGACATTGGATGCGAATCATCCCTTGGCTGGACGAGATTTAACCTTTGAATTAGAACTAGTTAGTATTCAATCCTAATGAAAATCAACCTGCGCACCTGGCTTCCCCACGGATTAGTAATTCTTGGGTTTATTGTGATGGCCTTTATTTATTGTGGACCCCTGCTGCAAGGCAAGGTCCTCGTTCAACACGATATCCAACAGGCGCAAGCAGCCGCGCAGGAAAGTATTCAGTTCAAAAAAGCCAGTGGCGAAGAAGCTTGGTGGACCAATTCGATGTTTGGAGGTATGCCAACTTACCAAATTTCCGGTTCCTATCCCTATAGTATTTCCAGTTATTTGGGCAGCTTTATTACGAATTTATTCCCAAATCCCGCGAATTTATTGATTTTGCAAATGCTGGGCATGTATTTGTTCCTTTGGGCCTTGGGGGCTTCTCCCCTGCTGGGTTTTGGCGGAGCCATCATGTATGCCTTTGCGACCTATAATATGGTGATTATTCCGGCTGGCCATACCTCCAAAGTCTTGGCGCTAGCCTATGCACCTGTAGTTTTGGCAGGGATTCGGATTTGTTGGTCCCGAAATACTTGGCTCGGCGCTGCGATTTTTGCGCTCGGGATGGCCTTGGAATTGTATGCCAATCACATTCAAATTACGTATTATTTGTTTTTTATTATTGGAGCATATAAGATCTATGCACTCCTACAAGCCATTCAATCCAAGACCTTCGCCGATTGGTTCAAAAAGGGGATGATGCTAGCCCTCGGTTTGATTTTAGCAGTTTCCACGCATTCCATGCGTTTATGGAATAATTACGAATATAGCAAAGAGACGACGCGTGGGGCATCGGAATTGAGTGCGAATAAAAGTCGGGGCAATGGCCTCGATAAAAATTATGCTTTCGATTGGTCATACGGCATTTCGGAAACGGGAACTTTATTGATTCCTGATTTTAAAGGTGGGGCTTCCCAGGCTGATTTAGGCGGTAAGGAATCCAATACCTTCAAAACCATGGTGGGTGCTGGCTTAGCCGAGGAACAGGTATTGCCTTTCGTGGAAAAGGGGCCGGCCTATTGGGGCGAGCAATCCTTCACGGCGGGTCCGGCTTATGCGGGGGCTTTGGTGGTGTTTTTATTCTTGTTTGCAGCTTTTTATGTGAAGTCCAAAGAAAAATGGTGGATGCTGGGAATCACCCTATTGTTTATCACTTTTTCCTGGGGTAAAAATTTCGGGCTAAATGGTGTTTTATTTGACTATTTTCCGCTATTCAATAAATTCCGCGCGATAACGATGGTGCTTTCCTTTGTCCAATTGGGCATGGTGGCCCTAGCGATTTTAGGCTTAATTGAATTCAGTAAATCGAATCCAACTTTTGCGGTTGTCAAAAAACCATTGCTATATGCCTTCGGAATAAGTGGCGGATTATGCTTGTTTTTCGGGCTATTGCCAGATTTGTTTTTTGATTTCAAAGGTAGTCAAGATGGCGCCCAATTATTACAAGATGCGCAGATTAATTCGGCAATTTGGAATGCGATACGCTTAGATCGGATCGATTTATTTCGGGCGGATGCCTTTCGTAGTTTTATAATTATCGGCTTAGGGGCGGGTTTATTGTATGTAGGAAGTATTCAAAAAATCAAAAAGGCCGTCTGGGTCATAGGTCTTGTTTTGATCAGTATTTTAGACGTTGCGCCGGTGGCGAAACGCTATTTTGGGAAGGATGCCTTTGTGTCGAAAAGTACGTTAGAAGAACAGGTGCAGCCGACGGCGGCGGACCAACAAATACTCGCTGATACCACGCAATTCCGTGTATTAAATTCTACCACCAATTTCATGAGCGATGCGGGTACTTCTTATTTCCATCATTCATTAGGTGGATATCATGGAGCCAAATTAAGACGTTATCAGGAATTGATCGAAAAGTATTTTGGTGGCAGTCCGGCGCAAATGAGCGTATTAAATATGCTGAACACCAAATATGTGATCGGTGCGGATTCAGTCGGACAAGCCATCGCCCAAACCAATCCGAATGCCTTAGGAAACGCCTGGTTTGTAAAAAATATTATGTTGGCGGCGCAGGCTGATGAAGCCTTAATGGACATCGAAAAATTCAATCCGGATAGCACAGCCATTATCGAAAAACAAGATCAACCCTTATTAGCTGGATTTAAGCCAGCAGCGGATCAGGTAGGTGTGATCTATTTGCAGCACTATGAACCGAATCATTTGACTTATGGGTCCAATAGCAATCGGTCCGCGTTAGCTGTATTTTCTGAAATTTATTACCGTGGAAATCAGGATTGGAAGGCATATGTGGATGGAAAGGAAGTGAAACATGTGCGGGCAGATTATGTCTTGCGCGCGATGGTGGTTCCGGCCGGAAAACATAAGATTGAATTTAAATTTAAGCCCTATTCGGTTGAAATGGGCACTAAATTGGATGCAGCAGGCTCGATTCTTTTATTGCTTTTTGTGGGATTTGGCTTTTTGATGGCATTTAAAAAATAAGGAATGATATATTCGATGACGGGCTTTGGGAAGTCCTTAAAAGAAACCCAAGACCTACAGATTCGTGTGGAAGTCAAAACGTTAAATTCTAAATTTACGGATATATTCTGCCGTTTACCGAAGTCTTTATCGGTGCGGGAGATCGATATTCGAAACTATTTAAGTCAACAACTCGAGCGCGGCAAAATCGAATTAAACCTGTTCATTCAAAAGAACAACGACTCCAACACCACGGAATCTTTTTTACCAATCGCGCAAATTCAGCAATATTACCAAGAATTAAGCCGTGTGGCGAAAACATTGGGCATCGAGCAATTCGATGAAACCAAAGTCTTTTTGCAATCCTTGCAGATTCCAAGCTCCATGCAGAATGAACAAAACCAGGATTCGGAAGAGGAATTAGAGGCGCTTTGGCAATTGATCTTCGAAGGAATCCAAGAAGCTGTTCAAGAATGTAAGGCCTTTCGGGCGCGAGAGGGTAAAGTGGTGGAGGATAAATTCCGTGAATACATCGCTTCCATTAGTTCCGGTTTAACACAAGTTGCAGAACAAGATGTGTTGCGGATGCCAGGAATTCGGGAACGAATGAAGAAGTCTTTGTTGGAACTCGGTTTAAACGAAGATTTTGACCAAAATCGTTTCGAACAAGAAGTGGTTTATTACATTGAGAAATTCGATATTTCGGAGGAGAAAGTGCGTTTGGCTACGCATTTGGAATATTTCGTAGAGATTTTGGAGGAGGGAAATGGGAAGAAATTGAACTTTATGGCTCAGGAAATCGGACGAGAAATCAATACCATCGGTTCCAAGGCAAATGATTCCGTTTTACAACGCCTCGTGGTGAATATGAAAGATGAATTGGAGAAGATTAAAGAACAGACAGCGAATGTGCTTTAGATAGGTATATTAGGTAATAGGTATTAGGTAAGAGGTATTAGGTATTAGGTAAGAGGTATTAGGTAAGAGGTAAGAGGTAATAGGTATTAGGTATTAGAATTTTATTTAGGCGCGAATATTGCGTATTTACAAACCGTTCAACAGCGCAATCCCCACACAACCAATCGCCAAACCAATCCATTGGCGTTTCGTCAAACGCTCCTTAAAAAAGACATAGGCCGTAAGCGCGCTCAATAGAATAACGCTCAAATTATACATCGTCAAAACTATAGCGGCATTGTTTTGGTAGGCATCTAAAGCTTTAAGAAGAAAATAAAAGGAAAAGAAATTAGGCAAACCTAATGGAATCGCCGCCAATACAGAATTCCGATTCCATTGTAAGGTGCCATTCACTGAATTCCAAATTAACACAAGCGCGGAGCCTAGCATCGACCCGATGAGCAGCATCATGATAAAAGGCAAGGTACCTCCTACGAAATAGGTCAGCGTGCTATTCAGGTAACTAAACAAGGTATTCGTCAAGCCATAGGCAATAAAGACGGCAATCAATAAGGAAACCACCGGTTTAACGCCTTCCTTTGATGTCAAAGAAGGACTGCAAAAATAAATAGCCGCAAAGGACAAAATTAAGCCCAGCGCCACCAAAACCGTTAATTCTCCACCCGTCTTTAAAATAAATAAATTGATCAGAACAGGGATAACCAAGGAGATGTTATTGGCCAAGGACGTCGGTGCCATCCCATTTTTTTGGGTAGAAAAACCTGATAATAAAAAGGTAATCACAAATCCCACCCCCATGAACATCAACAGAAAACTATCCCATGTGGAAGGCCAATGAAAAGGAATGGCCGATGGCTGATGAAAATAGGCGGTCAAAAAACAAACCGGATAATTCAATAAAATGGCGATTCGCGTATCTACCTGAAAACGCGCATGCGTCCGAAAATTAACGAGTAAAAGCACCGAAAAAACGACACTTAAAATCAAATACAGCATCTTACGATTTTTTAACGATATCCTCCAATAAGGAAACCCATTCCGGAGAATTATTTAGACTTTCGACCAATTGCCAATGCTGACCACCCGCCTCTTCAAATATTTCTTTATACTCCTCACCTACTTCGATCGTCGTTTCAAGGCAATCGGCCACAAATGCGGGTGAAAATGCTAATACGTTCATTTTCCCATCCGCAACTAATTTTGGGATAACCTCATCCGTATAGGGCTTAAGCCATGGATCGCGACCTAATCTACTTTGAAAGGATGTACTATAGGTGCCTGGTTTTAAACCCATTTTACCGGCAATCAATCGGGTCGTTTCGTGGCACTGCGCGCGATAGCAACCATGATTTTTGTCAGTGATGGACTCACAACAAGTTCCAAAAACACAAGTCGTTTTCGTTAAATCCCCTTTGCGAACATGACGCTCCGGAATTCCGTGATAAGAGAATAAATAATAATCAAATTCCACATCATTCTGATAATTAGCCGCTTTTGCTGCAAAATAGCTAGAGAATGTCGGATGATCATAAAAATAACTTGCAATAGAAAGCGAAGGCATGACCTGCCATTTGGACATTAATTGCATCACACGCTCAAACACAGAACCCGTTGAGGCGGAGGCATATTGAGGAAAAAATGGAATGACAATTAATTTTTTCAGGTTCTTGGCTTCCATATCTTTCATGGCTGAAGGCAAGTCAGGACTTTGGTAGCGCATCGCTAAGCGAACATAATAGGAATCGCCTAGGGTCGTTTGTAATTCACGAGCGACATCTACGCCATAAAATTTCAAAGGAGAACCCCGCTCTTCCCATAGCTCCTTGTAGATTTTGGCTGATTTAGGCGCTCGAAATGGAGCGATAATACCTTTCACTAAAATGTAGCGAATCAAATAAGGGATGTCAATCACTCGACCATCCATTAAAAATTCACGCAAATAGCGACGAACGGAAGGAGTACCCGGATCGTCTGGCGTACCTAAATTCACTAATAAAACACCAATCATAGGAAAAATTCAAAGCACAAAGATCATTCAAAAATTATAAATTCCATCCTTCCGGCGTGATTTTTGTTCGAAAAGTGGATTCTACACAAGGAACGCGATCTTGACAATTGACAGATCCCGGAGGACAAGTATAAATCTCACCCGTCAAATAGGTAATTTGAGCCATCTCATCTTTAGGCGCAAGTTTTAATCGATCAATGTAATAAATCTTTTTACGCACTGAAAATACGTTAAATATACCTAGTACCTTCTCTTTCGGATCCGTAATCGCCTTTACATTGATACTAAAACGAGTTTCGGCAGGTACATCAAACAAAGAACCGCTGGATTGTACCTGGGCGATTAATGATTGATAAAAATTGAAGGCATTTTTGGTAATGGATCGTTGTTCTAACCGTAAATAATAAGGAGAATACCCATCAAAAGGCAATCTGGCTACCTGTCTTCCTGCAATTCGTTGGCCATTCGTTAAAACATCTGAAAATACGTTCAAATCGTTATTGGTCGATATAGACCAGCAATTTCCATCACATTGATAATTTAAAATATCCTCCGTTGGAACTCTGGGCGAAACGCAAACATTGGTTTTAAAATTCCAGGTAGCCCCACCTTCGCAGGTCTCACAAATAGAAATTTTTTCATAGTGTTTCCAATTCCACATATAAAATTCTCCTTCTTGGGGACTATCTTTAAAGTCTACAAAAACAGAAAATCCATTTCTTCTCGCATCCACTTTGTCATATTGATCCCTAATTTCAAATTGGGTAACTATATTGTCAATTTCAGGGGCTGCAATCATTTTTTCTTCTACGCTCTCATACTGTTTGCCGGTTAAAGTTTTAACAAACAACTTATACGTGGATCCCGTTTTTCCAACAAATCCCGCAGGAGGCAAATAAGTCCCCAAAACGGCACTTTCTTTAAAAATTGTCTTATTTCCTGCTTGATCCGTCACATAGACTTCTGCCTTGCTAACCGCCAGCGGATTTTGAGAAATAATTCGATTGGCAGAACTCGTAATACGTATTTTATTTAGGGCCGCATCATCTGAAATATCGGCCTCAATGGTCAAGTAGGAGGTAGAATCAATTTGCTTGAAATCCACAATAGGATTAATGCAAGCCCAAGAAATCAAACCAATCGCGATTAAATAAAATATAATTCGAAATAATTTCGTAGGCATCTCTATAAAAATTTAAAATTGTACGTGAGAGAAATAAAGGGAGCCGCAAACACACTTAATTCATATGCGCGAAGGCCCGTTTTGGTAGATTTAAAGAATACAGAATAGGGATTCTGTCTACCATAAATGTTGTAGACCGTGAAAACCCAACTTCCTTCCCAGCGCTGCTTTTTCAACGTAGGATTCGTGATCGTCCATGAAAAATCTAAACGGTGGTAATCTCGAATTCGGTCATTATTTCGCTCTTGGAACACCGCGAATTTCTTACCCCCAATTTCATACATCCCAGAGGGTGACGAAAATGGGCGTCCAGTATTATAGGCAAATGTGAAGGAGAAACTATGATGGGTCGTGGGCTGAATGTTCAACATCATATTAAACGTATGCGGCTTATCATAATTCGTTGGAAACCATGAACCCTCATTAATCGACTGCACCTCCGGAAAATCCCCGATCATCTGATTAAAGGCCCTGGCATAGGTATAGGAAACCCAACCACTTACTTCACCCTTTTTCTTCTGAACCATCAATTCCATTCCATAAGCCTTACTTTGGCCTGTGATCAACTGCGTTTCGATGTTAGGATTTAACTGCAAATTCGCCCCTGAAACAAAATCCAAGGTATTCCGTACATCTCGATAATAGGTTTCCAAAGAGGCCTCATATACGTTATCATTGTAGGTTTTAAATAATCCCAAAGAGACAAAATCACTTTGTTGGGGTTTAATATACCTGTCGGCGGTTTTCCAACGGGAAGTTGGCAACGGCGTCGTATTATTCGACAACAATTGAAAAAATTGCTGCATCCGATTATATCCAAATTTCATTGTCGTATTCTCGCCAATGGAATATTTCATCGTAATCCTTGGCTCAAAGCCCCCATAACTAGCCATCACCTCGCCCGGCGCGTAGGTCTTCTTGCTGATAACGGAATTCAGCGAAGGCATTTGACCCGGTGCATATTCATTCACTACCCCTGCTCCGATTCGCCAGTATTGTGAATAACGTAGGCCATATTGAACCGTGAATTTTTCACTCATTTTAAATTCATCATCTGCATATATGGCGGCCTCCATCGATTGCTCATCTTGGATTTTCACCGTCGCTACACGCGAATTCGTAATTCCCACATTCAAGGAACCCGGATCGATGTCATAGCGCGTTAAGGTAGCGCCGAAATTCATTTGATGCTTCGCGTTTGGCTGATAATCAAAGCTCGCAGACACATTCTTGTAAGCAATAAAACTATTTAAATCTATTGTATTTACCGTATCCGGTGCATACGTTTTAGTCTTATAATAGGTGCTCGTCGCACTTAACATCATGTTCAATTTCTCTGAAAAATAATGGTTCCAATGTAAGGCTAAATTCGTATGTCCATAATCAAAGGATGTCCGTTTGGCAATCACGTTTTCGATGCTAAATAAGGAATCGACCCGATAATAATCCTGACTCAAATAACTTGAGAAGGAAATGGTATTTTTCGCATCAGGCCGGTAAAATATCTTGGTAGCTACGTCAGAAAAATTCGCGCGAATATTCTTCAAATAACTTGGCGCAAACCACTTGAACATAAAATCATTTAGGGATAAACGACCGGCTACTAATACAGACAATTTTTCTTTAACGATTGGAATCTCAGCCATTATACGGTTGGATACCAATCCAATACCGCCTTGCATTTTAAATTTATCGGTATTAGGCTCAATCATTTTAATGTCCAAAACCGAAGCTGAACGACCACCGAAACGCGTGGGAATTCCTCCTTTATACAATTCCAAATCCCGAATCGCATCCGAAGCAAAAACGGAAAATAAACCAAACATATGGGTAGGATTGAAAATTGGCGTATCGTCAATGTAAATCAAATTTTGATCGACATTACTGCCCCGAATATTTAAACCATTCGCGCCTTCACCTACGGAAGAAACCCCAGGTAATGTCTGAAGACTTCGGATCACATCGACCTCCCCCATCATTGTAGGCAGTTTTTTGATCCCTTTTAAACTTAACATGGTGACCCCTAGGGAGGGAGTTTGAATATCTCGCTTGGACGAAGCGCTGGAAACAATTACCTCTTCCAATTGCTTGGTAACATCATTCAATTCGACATTAACCTCAATATCGGCTTTCACATAAAACTTCGTCCGATATGGATTATAGCCCACATGACTTACTTTTAAGACATATTCACCATAGGGAACATAGAGCCGAAATTTACCTAATGAGTCAGTCGAAACACCTGATTTCTTGAAATCTACTGAAATGTCCGCACCTCGAAGGGGTTCCCGGGTTTGAGCATCAATCACACGACCGAAAATAGCGGGAAGCGTGGTAGTTTGGGCAACAATCAGGTTTATTGACAAACAAAATAACCCAATCGTATAAATAATTCGTAAGCGTTTGAACATAGCTAGAGGTTAACGTAATCTCAATAATACGATAATTCTTTGGAATAATTTAATTTAAAAGCGACCAAACGGAGGATAATGCGACGAAAACTAAGGCGATCGGCGTGAGAACTTTCCAAGACAAATACATCAATTGGTCCACCCGCAACCGAGGCAAGGTCCAACGTACCCACATTTGCAATGCGATTAATACATATGCCTTTAACATCAGCCAAAAAAATCCAAGTACCGTGGCCAATGTGGTCCCAGGGCTACCATTCGTCCAATCCGCCAAATGTAAAGAACCGATATTCGGGAAGGGTGAATACCAGGCTCCCCAAAATAAAATAACACCCAAAATGCTCACTAAGAGCATGATTCCGTATTCCGACAAAAACAAAAGTGCCCAGCGCATTCCCGAATATTCCGTGTGAAATCCGCCAACTAATTCCGATTCCGCCTCTGGAATATCAAAGGGTGCACGATTCGCTTCCGCTAAACTAGCAATAAAAAAAACGATGAATAAGCCGAAAAATAAAGGCATCCGCACCACATTCCAAGTTAAAATCCCACCGATCTCCCCCACTGAAATTCCCAAAGACTTCATTCCAAATAAATATTGCTCGCCTCCGAAAATTCCTTGTTGGGCCGCAATATCCTGCAAATTCAAACTCGAAGACAAAATCACCACCGATAAAATCGACAGGCCTAATGGAATTTCATAAGATACTAATTGAGCCGCTGACCGGATCGCTCCCAGCAAAGAGTATTTATTGTTCGACGTCCAGCCGGCCAACAAAATCCCCAGCGTATCCAAGGACAAAATTCCCATGAACAACATCAAGCCCATTTCAGTCTGACTCCCTCGCAACCACATGCCCGAACTCAAGGGAACTACCGAGAATGCACCAAAAATAGACAAAAAAATAATCCAAGGAGCTACTAAAAATAAACTGCGCTGTGCCAATGCCGGGACAATATCCTCCTTCTGCAAAAGCTTGATTAAATCCGCAAAGATCTGCAATAAACCCCATTTACCTACTTCCATGGGCCCCAAACGATCCTGCATAAAAGCAGAAAGTTTACGTTCCACATAGACTCCGATCAACACATTGACCAACAGCAATAGTAAACAAATGAGCAGAGCTATTCCCATTTAACGAATCGCGTCCAAAGCGTTTATTATATCAGCTTTTAAATCATCGATGTGTTCCAATCCCACCGCGATGCGCACCAAGCCATCCGTAATTCCTACGGCCGCTTTATCTTCGGCAGATAATTTCGAATGCGTGGTAGATGCTGGATGCGTCATAATCGTCCGAGAATCACCTAAATTAGGCGAAATAGATACAATTTTCAACAATTTGGAAAAGGCTTGCACCTTCGTAAATCCCCCTTTTATATCCATGGTTAAAATTCCACCTCCATATTTCATTTGTTTTTTAGCTAGCGCATATTGAGGATGCGAAGGCAAAAACGGATATTTCACGGCATGCAAAGCGGAATGTCCCTCCAACGCTTCCGCTAAGGCTTGGGCATTACTGGAATGTTTCTCCATGCGCAAGTCCAAGAGCTCTAAGCTTTTCGATAATACCCATGCATTAAACGGCGATAAGGATGGCCCCGTATGGCGCGCGAAAAAACGTATTTCCTGAATAAATTCCTTCTTTCCACAAATGACGCCCCCTAAGACGCGGCCTTGACCATCGATGTATTTGGTCGCGGAATGAATCACGAGATCCGCTCCTAAATCCATCGGTGTTTGCAAAATCGGGGTGGCAAAACAATTATCCACCGCCAAAACAATATTTTTCCCCTCCTTGAGTTTTGCTAATGCTTCTAAATCAATCAACTCCAATCCCGGATTTGATGGACTTTCACAAAACATAAATTTGGTATTGGGCTGGATGGCCTTTTCCCAGGCCGACAAATCATGCCCCGGTACAAACGTGCATTCAATACCCCATTTAGCTGTAATTTTAGTTAAAATCTGAATCGCTGAACCGAATAGGGCATTCGAGGCCACCACATGATCCCCAGATTTTAATAAGCCCGCCATGGAAGCAAAAATAGCCGCCATACCGGTTGAAAAAGCAATTCCATCTTCCGCATTCTCCAGCATGCACATCTTCTCCACAAATTCATCCACGTTCGGATTCATGTAGCGAGAATAAATATTGCCTGCCTGCTCATCTGCGAAAATGGCGCGACCCTGCTCCGCATCCTCAAACGTAAAACTAGATGTTAAATATACAGGCACCGAATGCTCCCGGTTATGCGAACGATCGGCCTGAATGCGAATGGATTGAGTTTGTTTTTTCATGCTTTTTCAAATAATCTACAAATTTAATGGAATAGCTTAAATTAAATTCATTTTAAAAAAATCTATTTCATGATAATAATTTGAGTAAAAGAAGAATGATTATATCTTTATAAATAATTCAATGATACCTTTAAATAATTATGAAAAAAACAATTTACTCGTTGATCCTGGCTGCATTTTTGTTGCCATTGGTCGCACAAGCACAAAAATGGACGGCTTTATTTGATGGCAAGACCTTCAACGGCTGGAAGCAATTAAATGGCCAAGCCAAATACGAAATTAAAGATGGGGTGATTATCGGCACTACGGTGGCTAACACACCGAATTCCTTCATGGCAACCGCCAAAGATTACGGCGATTTTATCCTAGAATTAGAATTAAAAGTGGACAACTCCATGAATTCAGGTATTCAAATTCGTAGTTTATCGAAACCCGAAGTCAATAATGGCCGCGTGCATGGCTATCAAGTGGAAATCGATCCATCCGATCGCGGTTGGTCAGGCGGAATCTACGACGAAGCGCGTCGCGGTTGGTTATTCCAAAATGAAATGAACCCAGCGGCTAAAAAAGCCTTCAAACGAGATGCTTGGAACAAATACCGCATCGAGGCCATCGGAAGTGTTATTCGTACATGGATCAATGATGTCCCGGTGGCGAATTTGATTGATGATTTAACTCCATCCGGATTCATTGCTTTGCAAGTACATGCCATCGGAAAAGATGCAGAACCTGGCAAACAAGTCATGTGGAAAAATATCCGCATTCAGACAGGTAAGGATATGCAACCACGTCCAACGGACAAGGTTACACCCGTTGAAAACTACACGTTGAATACACTTTCTGAGCAGGAAAAAGCATTGGGCTTTACATTATTGTTCAACGGAAAAGATTTAACAGGTTTCCGTTCTGCATTTAAAACCTCTGCTCCTCCTTCTGTATGGACAGTGGAAGATGGTCAATTGCACGTAAATAGCTCCGGTGGCAAAGAATCTGGAAACGGGGGTGACATTTTGACAAATGAGAAATTTGGCGCATTTGAACTTGTTTTCGATTTTAAATTGACCGAAGGTGCCAATTCAGGCGTTAAATATTTTGTAAATGAAACCTATAATTCCGGGGCATCTGCCATCGGGTTGGAATATCAAGTATTAGATGACGAGAAACATCCCGATGCGAAATTAGGCACGGTTGGAAATCGTACATTAGCGAGTTTATATGACATCATTCCGTCGAATAAAAACGACAAACGTTTCCAAAAGAAAATTGGCGAATGGAATCAGGGTCGGATTATCGTATATCCAAACAACATCGTTCAACATTGGTTAAACGGCTTCAAAGTATTAGAATACGAGCGTAAAAGCAATATTTTCAAGGTATTGGTCGCACATAGCAAGCACGCGAAATGGGAAGGATATGGTAGCCAAGATGAAGGCGCAATCTTATTCCAAGAGCACGGCGATTCGGTATTTTACAAAAACATCAAAATCAGAAAGATTAATTAATATTTAAACCTATCATATAACATGGAAAGAAGAGAATTTATCCAAAAAAGTGCGATTGCTTCCTTAGGAACTTTCGCATTTAGCCCAAAATCGTATAGCAAGATTTTAGGTGCTAATGACCGCGTTCGCGTGGCCGCTGTCGGTTTTTCAGACCGTCACCGTGCTTCCCACGTCGGTCCATTTAAAACGTTATCGAAAGAGATGAATTTTGAGATGGTCGGACTTTCTGATCTTTGGAATCGCCGGAGAGAAGAGGGTGCTGCTTATTACGAAAGTCAATTAGGAAGCAAAGTGACGACCTATCGCAATAATGATGAATTATATGCGTCAAAAGGTATTGATGTTGTATTTATTTCAACAGCCGATTTTCAACATGCCACGCACTTAATCGAAGCCGTAAAAGCGGGTTGTGATGCCTATTGCGAGAAGCCTTTGGCTGAAACCATGGAAGATAACCGTGCGGTATTAAAGGCTGTGAAGGAATCCAATAAAATTGTACAAATCGGATCTCAACGTCGTTCAGGAACCAATTATTTTGCAGCAGAAGATTTTATCAAGTCAGGTAAATTCGGTGATATCAAAATGGTGGAGTTGCTTTGGAATGTAAACCAACCAGGCCGTTGGAGACGCCCAGCACTTACCAAAATCTTAAAAGAATCTGATATCGATTGGAATCGTTTCTTAATCAACCGCCCAAAAGATACGTTTGATCCTCGTAAATACTTAGAATATCGCTTATTCTGGCCTTATTCATCTGGTATTTCAGGTCAGTGGATGTCCCACCAAATCGATACCGTACACTGGTTCTCCGGTTTAACACATCCTCGTTCAGCGGTTTCGAACGGAGGTATTTACCAATGGAATGATGGTCGTGTAAACGCAGATACACAAACCACGGTATTTGATTACGGCCCATCCGACGACAAAACAAAAGGATTCCAAGTTCAATTTACGTCTCGCTTCTCGAACGGAGCCGGTGGAACGAAAGAAATCTATTACTCAAATGCAGGCGAATTAAACTTGGACACGAACACGATTTCACCAAACGGTGGACTTCGCGAGCGCGATGCCAAAGAAATGGGCATGCAAGCGAATTTATTACCCAACATGAAATTAGGTGAAGCCATCGTGGTTGAAACCAGTGCGAATACTGGAGGTGATCAATTAACATTCAACCACATTAAAAACTGGATGGAATGTGTTCGTTCACGTAAAACTCCAAATGCGCCGATCGAAGCTGGATACCAACATTCCATTGCTACGATCATGTCGAATGCGGCATATCGCACAGGAATGCGTGTGACTTTCGATGAGAAAACCCAAGAAGTAATGGCTGGAAATAAAGTATTCAAATACTAATTATAGACTTTCTTTTTTCAGCAGTCCTTAGCCAGGAAATTTCCCTCATGAAAATGAGCGATGAAATCCCCCCAAGCTATCGACTGCTGATTTTTTTTCCTATCTTGCATCAAATTAGAATTTGATCCTTATGGCCATCATTCCTACTCAAACTAAGAAAGATCTCTATACCCACATCGCCATTTTATTGGTGCTCTTTCTCGTCTTGTTTTTTGGCTTTTTCTTCGTTTATCTACCCTGGAGCACCCACCATGGTGAGTCCATTAAAGTACCCAACCTAAAAGGGATGAGCGTAGAAAAAATGGAAGAAATCATCGGCGCTAATGACCTCGAATACGAAGTATCTGATTGTACTTTTACTGCTGATAAGCCACCTTTGACCATTTTGTCGCAATATCCACTGCCGAATTCCCTGGTTAAATCAGGTCGGAAAATCTATATTACCATTAATTCAGAAACACCGCCTACGATTAAGTTACCTACGCTGGTCGGTCTTTCGGTACGAAGTGCAGAGCAACAATTATTCATCGCCGGACTACGGAAAGGAATCGTCCACGAAGTGAATGACCCCCGCATCAAAGAAGTCATCGAAGTGCAGGCCCTCGGCCGTAAATTACAAGCTGGCGCCAGCATTCCAAAAGGAACAGCCGTTGATTTATACATCGGAAACGGAACGGCCAATGTAGAAATGGAATTACCCGACTTTACCGGTAAACCCATGGATGAAGTCAATATCATCCTCGCAGGCCTCAATTTAAAAGTGGGAAAAATCACTTATGAAGTCCAAGCGGATTTACCTGCAGGTACCGTATTTAAACAAAGTTGCGCTACCTGCACAGGAACGAGCATTCACCCAGGCGACATCATCGACCTATGGGTCGTAGGTGGTGGCGAAAATCAATAAGCACATGGAAGACATTAGCATCGACGAATTAAAAGCACGTATGGAACAAGGGGAAGCCCTGCATATCGTGGATGTTCGAGAAGAATATGAATTTGACGAATTTAACATCGGCGCGCAATTAATTCCTTTGGGGGAATTAGCCGACCGATTGGACGAAATCGAAGACCTAAAGGAAACCGAACTCATCGTTCATTGCCGTTCAGGTGCACGTTCAGGGCGGGCGAAAGAATATTTGGAATCGGAAGGATTTAACAAAGTCCGCAATTTAATCGGAGGCATGTTAGCCTGGCAAGCCGCGGGTTATTAATTTCCATGCAAGAAATTAGCGCCAAGGAATTTAAGGACCAGCTGGAAACCTTACAGCTCCTAGACATTCGGACTCAGCGAGAGCGGGACGATTTGGATATAGGGGGAATTCACATTCCTTTGGATTATTTATTGGATCAATTAGCCGAATTAGATCCGACCATTCCCTATACAATTATTTGTTACAACGGAACCCAAAGTTCCATCGCCTGTCGTCTTTTAGCTGCCAAAGGATTTACACATATCCAACATCTACAAGGGGGACTCGAGGCGTTTTTGAGCCTTTAATTGATCTAATATTACCTCCATCGCCACATCCGGATGCAGCCAAGTGAATTCTGCCTGATGCCGAAACCAGGTTAATTGTTTTTTGGCGTAATTCCGACTATTTCGTTTCAACAAGCGAATCATTTCCACCTCTTCATATTCCCCAGCCAAAAATCCATAAACCTCCTTATAACCTAAGGTTTTAAGCGCATAATTCGATTTGAATTCGGAGTATTGCTTCGCCTCGTCAACTAATCCTTGGGCTACCATCACATCCATCCGCGCATTGATCCGAGCATACAATTCTTCCCGCGGTCGGTCCAAACAAAACATCAGCACCCGAAACGGACGATTCGACTTTTGCGCCTTTCGAAAATAGGTATAAGTATTTCCCGTACTCAAACAAACTTCTAAGGCGCGGACGATACGCTGTGGATTTTGCGGATCTACTTGTTGAGCATAGTCCGGATCTAAGACTTGTAATTCCCGATAAAGCGCCTCTAAACCAGCGGGTTCCGTTAAACGAGCCATGAGTGATTCCCGCAAAGCCAAATCCACCTCCGGCATTTCATCCAAACCTTCCACCAAGGCCTTCAAATATAAACCCGAACCACCGGTGGCGAGAACTACGTCGTGTTTGATGAATAAGGTGTCCAACAGCGCTAAGGCATCGCGCTCAAAATCACCCGGTGAAAAATAGTCATGAATGGAATGTGAATCGATGAAATGGTGTTTGACGCCATCTTGCTCCTGCTCGGAAGGTTTGGCCGTACCAATGGCCAATTCCCAATAGCATTGCCGAGAATCAAAGGAAATGATTTCGGTTTGTAAGTTATGAGCCAATTGGACGCATAAAGCTGTTTTCCCAACGGCCGTGGGCCCCGCGATCACAACAAGCGTCTTCATGGTCATCTTTAATATTTATTCGTTTTACCGTACCATTTTTTACCGCCCTTTGCCTTATCAAAAGACCTCGCTGGGGCAGCGGGTGATTCAGAAGATCTGGCTTGCTGGCCCCTACCCTGCGGCTGCTTGGCCTTTTTCTCCACTTGCAATACCTTCATCGGGTATAATCTATTTTCTACAACGGGCACTTTTTTACCAATCAATTTTTCGATATCCCGCAAATATTCCTTTTCCTCAATGTCACAAAAAGAGATGGCAGTACCCTTCGCCCCTGCCCGGCCCGTACGTCCAATCCGATGCACATAGGTTTCTGCGATATTCGATAATTCAAAATTAATCACATATTCTAATTCATCCACATCAATCCCCCGCGCCGCAATGTCCGTGGCGACTAAGACCCGCGTCGTTTGTGCTTTGAAATTTTTCAAGGCATTCTGACGTGCATTTTGTGATTTGTTGCCGTGAATGGCTTCCGCCCTAATTTGTTTGGCTAATAAGACCTTGACCACTTTATCCGCGCCATGTTTGGTACGAGTGAAAACCAAAGCCGTTTTGATTTTCGAATCTTGAAGTAAATCGAGCAATAAGGCATTTTTATTTCCCTTATCCACAAAATAGACACTTTGGTTAATAATATCCACCGTAGAAGATACCGGCGTCACAGAAACCTCCGAAGGATTTTGCAGAATGGTACTGGCCAATTTGACAATTTCAGGCGGCATCGTCGCCGAGAAAAACAAGGACTGGCGCTTGCGAGGCAAAACAGCCAATAATTTCTTCACGTCATGGATAAAACCCATGTCCAACATACGATCTGCTTCATCCAAGACGAAATATTCTACTTGTTGGAGCGAAAGATGTTTCTGATTCATTAAGTCCAATAAACGACCCGGAGTCGCAATCACCACATCGACTCCACTGCGCAAAGCAGCAACCTGGGGGCTTTGACCCACGCCTCCAAAAATAACGGTACATTTTAAGGGCGTGTGACGGGCATAGGCCTGAAAACTTTCACCGATTTGGATGGCTAATTCACGTGTGGGCGTGACGATTAATCCCCGAATTTGGCGGCGCACCGAAGACGCCTGAGAGGCCATTAAACGCTGAATAATGGGCAAGGTAAATGCCGCCGTTTTACCCGTTCCCGTTTGCGCACATCCCAATAAATCTTTTCCTTTCAGAACGATGGGGATGGCTTGCGCTTGGATGGGAGTAGGATTGGTATAACCTTCTTCTTTGAGCGCACGTAAAATAGGCTCAATAAGATTTAATGATTCAAATGACATATGTAATGTAAGAATGTGAGCTATGAGAAATAACAAACATCCTCATAGATAAAGACAAAGATAGGTCTTTAATCCCAGCTATTGGTTGGATTTCCGAAATGAGGCAATTTGATCAGGATTTTGGATGGGCAAAATTCCCTAATTTGGATAGGACCTGTTGGATTTCCGCTGACCTTTGAGAACCGATTAAAAGCTTGGATCCGTCCTTATAAACTAATTGAAGTCCTTTGTTTCCGGACACGTTATAGACCTTTCCTGCTCCACCGAGGCCGTATTTGATTCCCCAGCCACCAAATTCTCCAATCGCGCTATATTGACGCACATAACAATCCGATAATTCAGAAAATGGAATAAATTTCTCCGTGAAATGAAAGGGTACAAATCGCACATAAATTCCTTCCGATGTGATTCGAGTATGCAATTTCAAAGAATAAAACAAAACAGGCATTAGCAATGACATCAATGCTAAGGTCAAGGTATCCGTTTGAAATAAGGTGTCGGATTCCAAATAGGCTTGATAGGTGGCATAAAACAAAGCACCTAATACACCGTAAATGATTGTCCAAAGCCACCATTGGGTAAAGCCTTGAACTTCCGAAAAAAGTATTTTTGAATCTGACATAAAAATATGGCTTGCCTAACGCATGGTTAAGCAAGCCCAAAGATCAATTATTTTTTACCAAAAATAAGTATACACCATCGTTAAGAATAAACAAACAACCACCGAACCGAAGATAAAGGAAGGTGATAATTTGAACATCGCCGCATCGATTTCCAGACCTTGAGGATTCGATTTGCTTGCTGGATCAGATAAGGTAATAATCACCATCGAGCCTACGCAGAACAAGAAAACCCAGCCCATCCGATCCATAAACGGAATCATCATCGTTCCGGTCTCATCCGGGAAAGCCGTGTAAAACAAGGTATCATTCATGCCGGTCCAAGTAGGAATGTATTTCGACATAATCGAGAAGGTAACCCCTCCCAATAACGCGAATAAAGCCGCCTTCGACGTCGTTCTTTTCCAAAAGAATCCCAAGGTAAACAAAGCGAAAATACCCGGAGATACATATCCAGTATACTCTTGAATGAATTCAAAACCACCTTTTTTATCGATTCCCATCATGGGCGCAATCACCACCGCAGCCACCATGGCAGCCACCACAGCAATACGTCCCACACGAACTAATTGAGTTTCGCTGGCCGTTTTATTGATGTATTTTTTATAAATATCGAGCGTAAAAATCGTCGAAATCGAATTCGCTTTTCCAGCCATCGAAGCCACCACGGCCGCAGTTAAGGCAGCAAAAGAAAGTCCTTTTAAGCCGGTAGGCAATAAATTCAATAACACCGGATAAGCCCGATCTTTGTTCAAGACGCCATCTTTCAACATTTCCATTTGGAACATTCCGTCCTTGTGCAATAAATACGCCGCAATACCTGGTAAAACCACAATGATCGGCATCATTAATTTCAAAAAGGAAGCAAATAAAATACCATTCCGAGCTGTCTTTAAATCAGCCCCTAAGGCACGTTGCGTGATGTATTGATTACATCCCCAATAGTTCAAATTGATAATCCACATACCCCCGATTAACACCGCCAAACCTGGCAAACTCGGGTAATTTGGATTTCCCTTTTGCAAAATCATGTGAAAATGTTCCGGAGCTTTGGTCAATAAATGATTCATTCCATCCAACACACCATCGCCTCCAAAGCGATCCGTCACCATATTCAAGGCCAAATAAGAAGTCGCTAAACCACCCAAAACCAAGAAAAATACCTGGATTACATCCGTATAGCCAATCACCTTCATCCCACCCAGCGTAATTATGACCGCAAAAACCGACATCCCGATCATGCACAGTGTCACATCAATCCCTGAAATCGTATTCACCGCCAAGGCACCTAGGTATAAAATAGAAGTCAAATTCACGGCGATGTACAACATCAACCAGAAAATAGCCATAATCAAACTCACCGTAGGGCTATAACGCTGCTGTAAAAACTGAGGCATCGTGAAGATTTTGTTCTTCAAATAAATGGGCATAAAGAAAATCGCAACGATCAATAAAGTCGCCGCAGCCATCCACTCATAGGTGGCAATCGCCAAACCGAGGCGAAAACCATCGCCCGAAGTACCAATAAATTGCTCAGCTGAAATATTTGAGGCGATCAATGAGGCCCCGATTGCCCACCAGGTCAAAGAACCCTCGGCTAAAAAGAAATCATTGGAAGAAGCTAATTTGGATTGTTTTTGTCGGTATATCCAGTATCCGTAACCGGCAACGACAACAAAATAAAAGAGGAAAACGAGGTAATCCAACGTTTGTAAACCTTGTGATTGCATAAAGTATTAGTTTTTAAAGGGTCAATAGAATTACTAATTTAGGCGAAAGCAACCTAAAATAAAAGTTTTGTGAATATTTGCAGAGAAAATGATACTTAATCAATGAGCGCAGGAGCCACCAAGACTACGGATTCCTCTCGGTCTACAATAACTTGACCTGCCAATAAATCCCGTGTTTTTCGCACATATTTTTTAGGGGTCACAATGACCGGACATAAAGTATCGTGTTGGCGTTTCGAAAAATAGGCGGCTACACCTGCGGCTTTTTCGATGACGTAATCGGGAACTTTTTGCTGGTTCGGGTTCCGAATAATCACATGGGACCCAGCCACATCCCGCGCATGGAGCCACAAGTCAAATTTCTTTGCGTATTTCAGGGTCAGTAAATCATTGTTTTTGGCACTTTTCCCAACCCAAATCACCCAGCCATCCACCGCGAATTCTTTGAAGGGAATTTCGGCTGGTGCGGCCGCCATGGGGCTTTGCTGGCTCAATAGTTTCAAAAAAGGCTTCAGTTGCTTCCGCGTTTCTGCCATCTGCACTTGGCTTTCTTGCGTGAATAAATCCTCTAGGGCCTGTTCCTTACGGTCTAAATTCGATTGCCAATGTGCCAATTCCTTGGAGAAATTCTTCGATTTCCGATAATAATTTTCGGCATTTTGAGCCGGACTTAGACTTGAGTTTAATGCGATACGAATGGGCTTATCGCGGTAAAAATCATATAATTCCACTTCCTTCTGACCGGCTGGAATGGCATGTAAATTGGCCATCAAAATATGCCCTAATTCCTCAAAGGGGACTTTTGCATCCAGAATAACACGTTGGTTTCGTATATCTGCTAAATAGTTTTGCGTCTTAGTAATCGCCTTTTGAATCGCGGCCAACACCTGAAATTTCTCTCGATTAAATTCCCCAATCGAATAATGGTAGGTATACAAACGATTTAACGCTTCGATAGGATCCTTCCCTTCCCATAACAATTCACCCGAAACGGGAAGCAGATGTAAAAATACACCCTTACTTTCCGACACGATGAAAAAGCTAGGATCCTCAAATTCCGTTAAAACCTCTTGCAATAAATCCCAACGCGCTTTCGCCGTTTGTTCTTCATAGCCTCGAGCCGCTACATGGGCCCAAGCCTCCTTTCCCAACGTGGGAAACAAAGCAAATGCCTCCGCATCCTGCGCTAAAAAGGCCTCATAACTTTGGTCGATTTTCCTATCAAGGCCGCGAAGAACAATTTCCTCGTCTTTTTTAAGGCGGTTTTGAAATTGTTCCTGGTAATCACCATCCCGAAAAAGAATTAAGTTCGAGCGATTCCCAAATAACTTAAAAACTAAAACAAAATCTCCCAATAAATGAATTCCAAAGGCCCGTTCATTGTCGAACATGACCACATCCTGTACCTCCGCTAACAATAAATCCGAAAATAGATCCACCGAATTTCGGCCTGCCCTGTGAAAGCTCTCCGGAAATTGCAGCGTAGAAAACTGCGAACCAAAGGCACATTTGATCCAAAAATCATCCCCCGTTTGTCGCTCAAAACCGAGCACGAGTTCGTCCTTTTCTTGCGAAAAACATTGCTTCAATCGCGCATACATTAATTTTTGCCGCAACTCACGCACCAATACCTGCAAGAAAAAATAATTATTATGCATATTCTATGTAAATTTAGGCCTATGTCGATTCCCGATTCCTACCTGACGCTCGCCGCCCCCACTGAAGGCCTTTACAAGGACAAAGGTAGTAAATTCATCTCGTGCGCATGTCCCATCAGGGATTTGGAAGAAATTAAATTCCATGTGGAACTTTTAAAGGAGCAGCATCCGAAGGCCCGACATATCTGTTACGCCTATCGCTTAGGTTTCAGCGCAGAAGAAAGTCGCGCGCAAGATGATGGCGAACCCGCTGGCAGCGCCGGAAAACCAATTTTAAATACGATTTTATCCCAAAACCTACATTTTAGCTTCGTGGCCGTAGTACGTTATTTTGGTGGCACCCTGCTCGGTGTTCCCGGCCTCATTCATGCGTACAAAGAAGCGAGTTTGGATGCGCTGACACAGGCAGAAATCATAGAAATAGAGCCAGAAGTACACATTCAGATACAATTTGCCTATGCGAAATTAAATGAAGTGATGAAAATTTGTAAAAAAATGCCGATAAAAATAGTGCAGCAGGATATTGACAACCTATGTAAATTTGAATTATCTTTCCCCATTAAAGTAAAAAATGAGGTGCTGGCTTTGTTGGAATCTTACCCACAAGCCCCCGCCTAAATCCTAAACCTATGAACTACATTCAAATTTTTTTGAGTGAATCCGGCATTCACTTACGCGACCAATCCGGCCAACAAGCCAATCTAAGCAATCAAAACTGGGATAATTTCATCAACCAGCCTGATTTATACCCTACATGTCAAAGCCTTATTCAAAGCCATGGTTCCGCGGAGGCAGCACCCTTTAAGGCGCTTGCACCGATCGACCATCAAGAAATTTGGGCCGCGGGCGTGACCTATTTGCGGAGTAAAGTCGCGCGCATGGAAGAATCCAAAGAATCCGGCGGCGATACCTTTTACGACAAAGTCTATTCGGCCGAACGACCTGAAATATTTTACAAAGGCAATAAATTACGTTCCGTGGGTCCTGGCGGCAAAGTGCGGATTCGAAAAGATTCCCATTGGAATGTACCGGAACCAGAATTAACGCTCTTTATTAATTCCGCAGGCCTTTTGGCAGGTTATAGTATCGGCAACGACATGAGCAGCCGAGACATCGAAGGCGAAAATCCACTCTATTTACCCCAGGCCAAAGTTTACGACGGCGCAGCGGGTTTAGGGCCTTGCTTATTAATCACGGAAAAACCTTTAGATCCAAGTACGGAAATCGCCATTTGGATAAAGCGAGGGGACCAACAAGTTTTTGAAGGCAACACCCAAATCTCCCAAATGAAACGAGGTCACCAAGAATTAGTCGATTATTTAACCATGGAATTAAGTTTTCCGGCGGGCGCTTACTTGATGACTGGAACCTGCATCGTGCCAGATCCGCCTTTTACCTTACAATCAGGCGACCACATTTTTATTCAAATCGAACCCATCGGAATTTTAGAAAATATCGTTCAATAATGAAATTATCAGGAAAACAACTCCTCGGAAATACCTGGTCACAAAAAGGCCAACGAACCTTTCAAGGCCTTCAAGCCAGCAATGGCGAAAGCATCGACCAAATTTTTTACGAAGCCACGCTCGAAGAAGTGGATGAAGCCATGCGTCTCGCCAAAAATGCTTTTGCACCCTATCGCCAACTAAGCCATGCGAAACGTGCGGAATTTTTAATGGCTATTTCAGAAGAAATTGTAGCACTTGGCGATTCGCTTATCCAAATGGCTTGCCTCGAAACGGGTCTTCCTGAGGCACGTATCACCGGCGAACGCGGTCGGACGACAGGCCAAATTAAGGCCTTCGCTGATTACATTCTCGGGTACTGGACCCGTGATATTCACGATCCGGCACAAGCGGACCGCCAGCCAATCGCCAAGCCCGATCTTTTTCAGAAAAATATTCCATTAGGACCAACCGTTGTTTTTGGCGCAAGTAATTTTCCCTTGGCCTTTTCGGTGGCTGGAGGTGATACGATGTCGGCCTTAGCTGCTGGTTGCCCCGTTGTCTTTAAAGCGCATCCCGCCCATCCGAATACCTGCGAGATGGTCGGTTTGGCGATCCAACAAGCCGCCCAAAAAACAAAAATGCCCGAAGGCGTATTCTCTATGGTCCATGCGGTATCCAATGATATTGGGGGCTATTTAGTCCAACATCCCACGTGCCAAGCCCTCGCCTTCACGGGTTCATACCGTGGCGGAAAAGCGTTATATGATTTGGCGGTACGAAGGCCTATCCCCATCCCCGTTTATGCGGAAATGGGCAGTATCAATCCGGTCGTTCTTTTGCCCGAAAAACTAAAAAATAATACGGATTCACTGGCAGATGCCTTCAGCCAATCTGTGTGCTTAGGCGTGGGTCAATTCTGCACAAATCCAGGTTTATTATTGATCTTAAAGGAAAATGATGGATTTCTTGAGAATTTGGCACAAAAATTAGACCAAATAGCCCTCGGAACTTTTTTAACACCAGGCATCAAAAAGGCCTTTATTTCAGGATGTGAACACCTTTCCAAACAAGCTGGTGTTCAAACAGTAACGACTAAGGGCATTCCTGCGCCGACATTGTTCGCTGCTAGTACCCATAGCGCTCGGAAAAATCCAGCTATTTTAGAGGAAGTTTTTGGGCCGAGTACCTTGGCGATTGTCGCCGATGACATGGAGGATTTAATCGCTTTTATCGGCGATTTACCGGGCCAACTCACCGCCACCATCCACGGCGAATCCCAAGAATTACATCCCGACCTGATCGATGCACTTAGCCAAAAAGTAGGCCGAATTCTATTAAATGGATTCCCAACCGGCGTGGAAGTCTCCAAAGCCATGGTGCATGGCGGACCTTTTCCATCGACTACCGATTCTCGTTCCACTTCGGTAGGAACTCAGGCCATCTATCGATTTACTCGACCGATATGCTATCAAAATTTCCCAGCGGAATTAATTCCTTAAGAACAAAAAGCCAGCTTTCACTGGCTTTTCACAGGAGGCAAACATCCATGGAAATAGAATCAGGAAATTCATATTCATCAAAAAAAGCCAGCTCCCGCTGGCTTTTTTTTAACCTAATTCAGGCGTTTGAATATTTTCAAAAATCAATTCCCCCGCTTCATCCAAATCCATCAGCACCGCCGAATCCTTTTTGATCTTCCCAGAAAGAATCGCTTTAGACAATTCATTCAAGACAGCCCTTTGTAAAACCCGCTTCATCGGCCTACCTCCATAATTCGGATCATAGCCGTCTTTGGCTAATTTAGCCAATGCCGCATCCGAAGCCTCCAAGGTGATATTTTGATCGGCCAATCGTTTTTGAACCTCCTTAAATTGAATACCCAAAATCTTTCGCGCATGTTCCTCCGTCAAAGGCTCAAACAGCACGATCTCATCCACCCGATTCAGAAACTCAGGCCGAACAACCTGGCGCAATAAAGTCATCACCTCTTCTTTCGTCTCTTCAAATATGAGCGCATTATTCCAACCCTCCATTTGGCCCATTTTTTCCTGAATCAAATGACTTCCAATATTCGAAGTCATAATGATAATCGTGTTTTTGAAATTCGCCGTACGCCCCTTATTATCCGTCAAACGCCCCTCATCCAATACCTGCAATAAAATATTCCAAACGTCTGGATGGGCCTTTTCAATTTCGTCCAACAAAACCACCGAATAAGGCTTTCTTCGCACCGCTTCGGTCAATTGACCCCCTTCATCATACCCCACATAGCCCGGAGGCGCACCGATCAAGCGCGATACCGCATGGCGCTCTTGGTACTCCGACATATCAATCCTGACAATCGCATTTTCATCATTAAATAAATACGAGGCCAAAGATTTCGCCAATTCCGTTTTACCCACCCCTGTTGTACCTAAAAAAATAAAGGAGCCGATCGGCTTACGCGGATCCTGCAATCCCGCACGCGAGCGTCGAACAGCATCCGAAACCATTTCAATTGCCTGATCTTGCCCCGCGACCCGTTTGTGCAATTCATCCTCCAAATGAAGTAATTTATCAATCTCCGTTTGCAACATCTTTTGCACCGGAATGCCTGTCCATTTCGCGACGACCTCCGCAATATTCTCCGCCGTTACTTCTTCTTGCAACATCGAATTATCACCCGCCGATTTTTCCTGTAATTCTTTCAAATGCTTTTCAGCTTCGACCAATCGGCCATAGCGAATCTCCGCCACCTTCCCGTATTCCCCTTGACGTTCCGCCTGATCCGCTTCTAATTTTAAGCGATCAATGGCCTCCTTTTCTTTTCGAACAGCATCCAAAACTGATTTTTCCGCCTGCCATTTACCCTTCAGCGCATCTCTTTTTTCACTTAAATCCGCTAAATCACGCGTTAAAATCGTTTCTTTTTCTTTATTATTTTCCCGACGAATCGCTTCTCGCTCAATTTCCAATTGCATAATCTTCCGCTGAATATCATCAATCTCCTCCGGCACTGAATCGATTTCCAAACGCATTTTGGCCGAAGCCTCATCCATGAGGTCAATCGCCTTATCCGGCAAAAAACGATCTGAAATATATCGATTCGATAATTCCACGGCCGCAATCACCGCATCATCCTGAATCCGCACCCCATGGTGTAATTCATATTTATCTTTAATCCCCCTTAAAATAGAAATCGCATCGGCTACGTCAGGTTCCTCGACCAAAACCGATTGAAAACGACGCTCCAAAGCCTTGTCTTTCTCGATGTACTTTTGATATTCCTTCAAAGTCGTGGCGCCTATCGCATGCAATTCACCGCGCGCTAATGCTGGCTTTAATAAATTCGCAGCATCCATGGCTCCTTCGCCTCCGCCACCCGCACCGATGAGCGTATGGATTTCATCAATAAACAAAACGATTTCTCCATCGGAATCCGTCACCTCTTTGATAACTGCTTTCAATCGCTCCTCGAATTCCCCTTTGTATTTGGCCCCTGCGACCAATAAACCCATGTCCAAAGACATAACGATTTTAGATTTCAAATTTTCAGGAACATCGCCGGAAACGATTCGCTGGGCAAGTCCCTCCACAATCGCCGTTTTACCCACGCCGGGTTCGCCCAGGAGAATCGGATTATTTTTCGTCCGACGAGATAAAATTTGAAGTACCCGACGAATCTCTTCGTCCCGACCGATCACCGGGTCAATTTTCCCGGCTTTGGCTAATTCATTTAAATTCTTACCGTATTTTTCAAGGGATTGGTAAGTACCCTCCGCATGTGGATCATCCACTTTTCTATTTCCTCTCATTTCATTGATAGCTTTTTTAAAATTTTCTTTGGTAAGACCTAGGGATTTCAAAACATCCGAGATGGCATCTGAATGTTCGAGCAAGGCGAGGAATAAAATTTCCACGCTGACATAAGAATCTCCAAAAGATTCCTTGGCTTTGTCGGCTTTTTGAAGGACCTGCTGGAGTCCATTACTCACATATGGCTGGCCTCCAGAAACTTTGGGGTATTTCGCCAGAATGGGCGCTAATTTTTCTTGAATCTGCCCAGCAGAAACACCAAGTTTTTTTAAAATAAACGCAGAAGTCTGCGTATCATCTTGAAGAATTGCCGCTAATAAATGGCCGGTTTCGATGGCTTGTTGGCCACCTTTCGTCGCCATTTCCATGGCATTTTGAATCAAAATACTTGCTTGAGACGTATAGGAATTAGGATTCATGGAATTATTTTTTCCAAGGTAGAATCAAATTCGCGGCCACACGAATAAATCGGTAAAAATGTCGCTTAATTACCCAAAACCTGAGGAAAATCAGCCAAAAAGTCTCAATTACTAGGGTTTCAAGCGACTAAATAACCAAGCATTCACCTTTTCATTTTGTTCCGGATAGGTCCAATGTCCCGTGTCTAAAGCCAAAAACAATTCCTTGGGAGCGGTGATTACATTGTAGGCCGCATACATGGAAGTAGGCGGACACGTTTCATCATTATAGCCCCAGGAATAATATCCGGGGATTTGAAGTCGGCGAGCAAAATTGACCACATCGTAATATGGCAAGGTCGCTAATTTAGCCTTGGTCTCATTCCATTCCCGATTAGGTTTCTCAAAATAATGTGGCCAACCACCCGCACGTCCAGACAAATCCCCTGTCACATCCGACAAAGCGGGATAAAAAGCTGCTAAACTCTTCACGCGTGAATCCAATGCCGCCGTAATAATGGACAAAGCTCCTCCTTGACTTCCACCGATCACGGCTAAATTTACCCCATCAAATTGGGGAAGGCTCGTAATAAAATCATTGGCCCGAACACAGCCCAAATAGACACGTTTATAGAAAAAGCGATCCTTGTCGTCCATGTTGTAATTCCAATAGCCACTTAAAATCCCTGCCCCCATATCCGTGTACACCGAAGGATCCATATTCACTGGAATACCATGAATACCGATTTGAAAGGTAATATAGCCTTTATCTGCCGTTGAAATATCCCCTCCATAAGGCCTCACGCCTGCTCCCGGAACCTGTAAAATCGCCGGATATGTACCTTCCTTTTTGGGAACACATAAAATACCATATAAGCGCGCACCTACTTTGTAATTCTGCAAATTCACGTGATAGACATTCGTTTTCTCGGTACAACGCTCAGGCATTAAAGTCATTTTCGCATCCATCGGAACTTTGGCTAAATCAGCTTTGGCATTTTGCCAAAATGCATCAAAATCCGCTGGGTTCGCAACCGTGGGCTTCAGGGTCAAGGGCGCTACGCCCGCTGTGGCTAAATTCCGATATTCTTTTCCATCAATTTCCGTGGTGGCGATGCAACGTAAAAATCCGGCGCTTGGCATACTTTGAGAAGCGAGTGCCAATGAACCCGATGGCGTTACCACCGTTCCAGATAAAGAAGGCGTCATTCGTTCAGGCCCGACTTGATACGTAATCTTTGCATTAGGAACCAAACTTCCATTTTTAATGACCTGAATGCTAAAATTAACTTTTTCGCCGATGGCGTATTGCCAATTGGCATGATCAGCCGTCACAACAACCTTAACAATTTTTTCCGTTGGCTGAGCCAAAAGCATACCACTGCTAACAAACAAGAGGGCGAATACAAATTTACAACGTGTCCACATAAGTTTTAAATAGGTTTAAAGCGTTTTTTAAGGTTACAATTTCAGTTTCAAAATTTTCAAAATTACATACTTTGGCATTTTTTTCCATGGCCTGGCAAATCACGTGCACCGCAGCAGCTCCTAAGGTTCCCGAATTACCTTTCAAGGTATGTAATTCAGCCTGTACTCCCTGGCAATTATTGGCACGGAAAGCGATTTCCGATTGGGCAATTTGTTCTTCGGCTTCCGCTATAAAATCGACCAACATCCCCTTCATAAATCCCTGATCTCCTCCCAATGCAATGGAAAGAGCCTCTAAAACGGCATGATCTACGCCAGAATCAGGCGATGTTGCCAAAGGAATTTCCTCGGTGATTAGCTTAGGCTTTGATCCTGTGACCCAAGCAATGACCATGTTAATTAATTGATGCGCGCGAATCGGTTTCGCTAAATAATCATTCATCCCAACGGCCATAAATCGTTCTCGGTCCTCCCGCATCGCATAGGCTGTCATGGCAATAATCGGCGGTAAATTGGCTAAGTTCAATTGTTTCAATCTCTCCGTAGTTTCCATCCCATCCATTTCAGGCATTTGAATATCCATCAAAATCAAATCGAAACTCGAATTTTTAATTTTTTCGATGGCCTCATGTCCACTGGAAGCCATATGGACGGAACAGCCTGCTTTGATCAAAATTTGGCCAGCTACTTTTCGGTTTGTTGCATTGTCGTCGACCAACAAAATATCCGGCCGTAAATCCGCTAATTTACCGCCAATCACATAGCGATCTTCCGTTTTGCGCTGATTAGCTAAGTTAGGATTTCCTTCTTTTAAATGTACTTTAAACCAAAAGGTACTTCCTTTCCCCAATTCAGACTCGACCCCAATATCCCCTTGCATCATTTTACAGAATTCACGCGAAATGGCGAGACCTAAACCTGTTCCTCCGTGGACTTTGGTGGTTGAATTATCCAATTGTTGGAACGCATTAAACAATATCTTCCGATCCTCTTCGCTGATCCCAACCCCGGTATCTGTTACCCGGACAAGTAAATCAAAAGAATCCTTCTTTCGATTTTCCATAGTAAGCGCAATGACTACTTTCCCTCGTTCGGTGAATTTAAGTGAATTGGAAGTCAAATTGGACAATATTTGCAATAAACGAGTTTCGTCGGCAATCACACAGGCAGGAATATCTGAGGCTATTTCATAATGCAAGGTATTTCCCTTGATATTCGCCACCTGAGAAAAAAGCGCCATAAGCCGCACCAAAACATCCTCCAAGATAAAATCACTTGGATGTAAATCCATTTTGCCCGCTTCGATTTTGGCTAAATCCAAAATGTCATTCAGGATATGTAAGAGCGTATCCGAAGACTTGCGTATGGTTTGCACATAATCCGTTTGATCCTCGTCTAAACGCGTATCACTTAATAGATCTACCATGCCAATCACCCCGTTCATCGGCGTGCGGATTTCGTGACTCATATTCGCTAAAAATTGCTCCTTCACTTTCAAAGACCTTTCCGCCTGTTCTCGGGCGAACACGAGTTCGCGCTGGTATTTCTTTAAATCCGTAATATCACGTGCGATGCCGGAGACTTCTGAAATCATCCCTTGGGCTAAAATCGGGTTTAGATAGACCTCAAGCCATTTTTCATGGCCTTCCTTTGTTTTTAGTTCCAGCTCGAAATGCTGTTTTTGACCTCGAAAAGCCGCCTTGTATTTATCTTCCAAAGGCCGACGTTCCGCAGGAGGCAATAAACGGAAACCCATCTTTTCGGTGGATAAATTCAGCTGAGGGGTCACGTTCAATTGTTCCTCCAGCAGTTCCGAATAATCGTGGTTAAAACTCGTCAACATCAAGCGTTTATTCACCGACCACATCAAGTGCGAACTGCCTTCAAAAATCGCATTTAACCGAGCCGTTTCCCGTGCTAAAGCCTCTTCCGCCTGTTTACGAGCAATGGCCAAGGCCACCTGTCCGGAAATAAAATCCAATAAATCTAAATCGCGGCGCTCGTATTTATTGGCACGCTCATAGGATTTCACCCCGATGATCCCCGTCACCCGATCCCCAATTTTCAAAGGCACGCAAAGCATGACCTTAGGAACGACGCCATAGAGGTAAATGACTTTATCCTTCGCTAATTGATGTATCTCGTCATCATGCAAAATCAAGGGCTTATTCGCCATAATGGCGTATTCGGTTAAGCCATTGCCTAATTTTCGTTTGGTGAAATGCACGCGGGAATTAAAGTATTCATCTACGTAATAAGGAAAATAGAGGAAACTTTTGGCGGGGTCATATTGAGCGATGAAGAAATTCTTCACATCGATCACCTCGCCTAATTGCTTGTGGATGTTCAGATATAAATCGTCCAGATTGGTCGAATTGATCGTCACTTGGGCGATGGAAGAAAACAATTTATTGGCTCGTTCCGCCCGTACTTTGGCGGTCGAATTATGTAAAATACAGCGATAGGCCGTCGGGATTCCTTTTTCAAAACGACAGGTTGCCGAGCCAGTAACATATAAACGACGACCGTCTTTTTGTCTAAATACTGCGGTAAATTCAGGAATATCTTGGCCTTTGCTTAATTTTTCAAATTGAGCTAAGGTCAAATGTGCAAATTCGGGATGAAGTACATCTTGGATTTTAAGGTCTTTGGCTTCTTCTTCTGAATAGCCCATGGTTTCCAACCAAGCCCGATTCACGAATAAAAAACGTCCGGTAATCCCTGTAATTTGAATTAAATCGGTGGTATTATTAATCAAATCCTGCAATTGGGCATTGGATCGATTTAAGGCCTCGGAAACCTTTTTGCGCTCGCTGACATCCTCTCCGATGATGCTCAAATAAGTCACTTGATCCCCTTCGCTGAGTACAGTAGAAGCCACCTCTACCCATTTGATTTGTCCGGTTTTGGTTACATAATTTCGCTCACGTTCTTCGAAAAGTCCACCTGTGGCAATCGCTTTATTGAAAGAAGTACGACGAGATTCACTTTCACCAGTTGGAAGTAGGGTGGAAAAAAAATCAAGGCCATTTAATTCCTCGGAATTATAACCAAGTAATTGATGCGTGAAATCATTTGCATAAACTATGTTACCATCTGTCGACATGATGATTCCAAAAAGTTTTAGGCCTCCGAGGGTTTTAATCAAATTGACCGTGGACGACTGCTCCATGCTTAATTCTAAATTTTTGATTAAATGTACAAAAAAGGGCTTAATTTTACTTAATAAACCCCAAAGAGCAGGTGCAAGTACGAGCAAAAAAAAGTTTAGGCCAACATTTTTTAAATGATTTAAACGCGGCCAAACGCATTGTGGACGGCTTAGTACCCAACGGCGCTTATCAAAAGGTGCTAGAAATCGGACCAGGGATGGGAGTTTTAACCCAATTTTTAGTTAAAAAAACGGAATACCAAACCTCCTTAATTGAGATTGATTTAGAATCCGTTGCCTATTTGCGCAAAAATTATTTGGAATTCACAGGTCCGCGGCTCATCGATGGAGACTTTTTACGATATCCACTTGAAACTATTTTTGGGGATGAAAAATTTGCCATCGTAGGGAATTTCCCCTACTTTATTTCGACGCAGATTTTCTTTCGGGTGTTAGAATATAAGGATCAATGTGTGGAAGTGGTGGGCATGTTGCAAAAAGAAGTGGCCGTTCGCCTCGCCGCCAAACCGGGCAATAAAGATTATGGCATTTTAAGTGTGCTTTTACAGGCCTATTATGACATTGAATATTTATTTAGTTTGGGGCCGGAGGTATTTACGCCACCGCCCAAAGTGAACTCTGGGGTCATTCGCCTCGTCCGAAATTGGGACAAAAAACTGGATTGTGATCCCGCTAAATTCAAATCTTTGGTTAAAATGGCTTTTAATCAAAGGCGAAAAACGCTCCGTAATGCGCTCCGAGCTTTGCAATTACCTGACCATCCTTTATTAACGAAACGAGCGGAACAATTAGGCGTAGCTGAATTTACAGAACTCACCGAATTATGGAAAAGCCAAGGGTATCCGGGCGCTTAGTTTAATCATTTCTTTAAGCAATTAGGATTTTTTTCAGGCAATAATGCATAAATTGCGGGATGATGGAAGATTTAAATCCACAACACCTTCCTTTCGAACTCACTAAAGAGTTCCTTGTTGACATTCGTTTATGGATTCAAAACCAGGCGAATGAGGAAATTATTGCCCAAATGGGTGAACTTTTCCCAGCCGATATCACCAATATTTTAGATGAATTAACGGGCGAAGAGGCAAAATATATCGTATTACTTTTAGATACCAAAATAGCCGCTGAAATCATCTCGACGCTCGATGCGGATGATCGAAAGAAATTTCTAAAAAATTTTAATTCCAAAGAAATAGCGGAATACATTAATGTCATCGATTCCGATGATGCGGTGGATATTTTAAATGAGCAACCTGTTCGCATTCGAGAAGAGGTTATCGCCTTATTGAAGGACCGGGAACAGGCTCGTTTCATTATTGATTTAATGCATTATGACGAGGATTGTGCAGGAGGTTTGATGCAGAAGGAGTTGATTAAAATCAACGTCAAACAAACGGTAACGGAATGTGTGGAGGAAATTCGTCGGCAAGCCGAAGATGTGGAAAAGGTCTACACCGTATATGTTGTCGATGATGACGGCAAATTATTAGGGACGGTTTCTTTGAAAAAAATCATTTTGGCGAAACGCGGTTCTAAGATTCAAGATGTCTACGAAGACGACGAGATCGTCTCTGTGCAAACCTATGTGCCAGGTGAGGAAGTGGCGGATTTGATGCAAAAATACGATTTGGAAGCGATTCCAGTGGTGAATATTCAGGGTCGTTTATTGGGTCGAATTACGATTGATGACGTGGTCGATTTTATTACGGAGTCGGCGCAAGAGGATATTCAAGTGATGGCCGGTATTTCGGAAGATGTGGAGGAAGATGACTCGGTTTGGTTATTGGTTCGTTCGCGTTTACCTTGGTTGATCGGCGGGATGGTCGGCAGTTTTTTAGCGGCTAAAATTATTGACCGATTTGATTCTACGATTGCCCTTTTACCCGCCATTTCGGCCTTTATCCCATTGATTGGTTCTACGGGAGGAAATGTGGGGATTCAATCTTCGTCTTTAATCGTACAAAGTTTGGCCGATAAGAGTGGTTTGGATACGACTTTGGGCAAACGTATGCAAAAGGTATTGTTGGTGGCCTTAATCAATGCTTTGATTGCGGCGATATTTGCATTTGGTTGTTCCTTATTGGTGGATTCAGGTGAAATTATGTTATCGGCCACGGTTTCAATTTCATTGTTTGCGGTGGTTATGTTAGCTTCACTGATGGGTACCATAACGCCTTTGGTGCTGAACCAATTTAAAATCAATCCTGCGATAGCGAGTGGTCCTTTTATTACGACGACCAATGACATATTAGGGTATGGCGTATATTTCCTCATCGTCTATTTATTATTGTAAATCATGCTGGCGGTCATCCAACGCGTTTCAGAGGCAAACTTACACATCGAAGGTCAATTAAAGGCCTCCATTCAAAAAGGTTTCGTTGTATTAGTAGGTATTCATAGCTCAGATGAGCTATCGGATGTCACCTATTTGGCATCGAAAATAGTCGGTTTACGCATTTTTTCTGATGATGAGGGAAAAATGAATTTAGACCTGCAGGCGGTGGAGGGTGATATTTTACTCGTGAGTCAATTTACTTTATATGCCCAAACGAAAAAAGGAAATCGGCCAAGTTTTTTAGAGGCAGCCCGCCCAGAACAGGCCTTTCCCCTCTACGAGGAAATGATTCGGGCATTAAGCCACAAGCTAGGAAAAACAATCCAGACGGGAACTTTCGGGGCTGAAATGAAAGTCCAACTATGTAATGATGGCCCGGTCACCATTTTGATCGACTCAAAAAATCCCTAATATGACCCTTAAGGAATCTCAAGCCATCGTGGACCAATGGATAAAAGACGTAGGCGTTCGGTATTTCAATGAACTGACTAATATGGCGATGCTGACCGAGGAAGTGGGCGAAGTAGCTCGCATCATCGCACGCAGGTATGGGGAACAATCGGAAAAGGAATCAGACAAAACCAAGGATTTAGGCCAAGAAATGGCGGATGTATTATTTGTTTTGATTTGTTTGGCGAATCAAACGGGGATCGATTTGAGCGAGGAATTCGCTAAGAATTTGGCCAAAAAAACCGAGCGTGATCAGGATCGACATCACAATAATCCCAAATTAAAAGCATGAAAATCCTCATTTTAGACGGTTATACCTTATTTCAATCGGACTTGGCCTGGGATGATTTTACTGAGTTTGGCGAGGTGATTTACCGGGACCGAACCTCCCGGGATGAGATTAAAAATTTACCCGCGGATGTAGATGTTATTGTCACAAACAAATGTCTCATTCGAGCCGAGGAACTGGCTCATTTTTCCACATTGCGCTTAATTTTAGTGGCGGCAACCGGCTATAATTCAGTCGATGTACAAGCCTGTGCCGAACGAAATATCCAAGTTTCCAATGTGCCCAATTATGGGACTTTTTCAGTAGCCCAACATGCCTTAGCGCTCATGCTCCATTACAGCAATCAAGTGGGTTTACACGTAAATTCGGTCGCTTCGGGAGATTGGTCTCAACATGCAGATTGGTGTTATACCCTGCACCCTATTCAAGAATGGCATGGAAAAACAATCGGGATTGTTGGGATGGGAAAAATCGGTTCCTGCTTGGCCGACATGGCGGCCATTATGGGCATGAACGTGATTTATGCACATACGAAGGATTTGAAATTATCGGGCCGAAGCTATGTTTCCTTGGCTGAATTAGCCCAAAAATCGGATGTCATTAGTTTACATTGTCCTCTACATCCGGCCACTGAAAACCTAGTAAATGCAGATTTTTTGGCAAAAATGAAGAAATCTGCTATTCTGATTAATACCTCGAGGGGCGGCTTGATTGACAATCAAGCCTTGGTATTTGCCTTGGAAAATGGGATGATTGCGGCGGCCTTATTGGATGTCTTGGATGTCGAGCCACCTCCGAAAACACATATCTTAACGAGTACGAGGAATGCCTTTATTACGCCTCATATTGCTTGGATAAGCTTAGAGGCGAGAAAGCGTATTGTTCAATCGATGTTGGAAACCCTGACGATGTTCATCCAAGGAAAGGCAAATAATCGCGTCAATTAATTTCCCCGAACCGGAGGAATTTGGCTTTTTTCGATTTGATGTCCCATTTTATTTCCCTCGGATTTGGAAGGAATAAATGGCTTAATGATGGAAATTAAATCCAATCGCGGATTTAGTTTTTGAATGGAAGGATGACGTATATCAAATTCTGCTTCGCCCGAAATAAGCGTATATTCTTCATCTGTTAGACCTTCGTGCATATTGTTTGCATTCGAAAAGCTAGCTAAATGACTTAAGCTGCTATCGCCGCTGAGTTTTCCGCCTTCCCAACTAACTACCGAACCTCCATGTGACCAATGAAATCCTGAAATAGTAAAATTTTTATTATTTATTTTTTGCACATCAGTTAATGACATCCCTAAAAATAAACCACTGGATGTTTTCCAGGCAGAAGACTTTCCTTGAATGCTTACATCCGCAATTTTCCCATGGTGGTAGTAAATGTAGGCTTGTTTGGGTGTATTTGGGAATAATATACTGCCCCGCAACGTATCATCTCCCATAAACCAAGTCGTATCTAAGCTCAAATTCTCCTGGCCATATTTTGCTTGCAATCCCTCTGCATCTTGAGCGGCTAAGATTTCATTTAAAATTTCGGTAGGTGGCGTAGTGGCCTTTTCTTGTTGACATGCCGCCAACATCAGTAAGCCCAACAGCAGGGGAAAAAATTTCATACGTTCTATGTTATTTAATTTGCATACACAAATGAATGCGCAATTTACCAAGTATATGCAAAAGTAAAACTGATATTTCGCAGTTCAGCTGGTAAAATTCCAAAACCCGGATAGGCACCCGTACCCCGACGTGTAAAATAGGACGCATTCAACACATTATTTATGGATCCTTTCATGTATACATGTTTCCCCTGACGATACGAAAAAGAGACATCGTGTATCTGGTACGCGGGAATAAGGCCGATGGTACCTTGCGGACTTGCTATGATGGTATTTTGTGCATCTGAAAAAACCGCCGATGTAGAGCTAATTTGATACGTTAAGGACATGGATGCGATCCGATAGGTAATTCCAGTTCGGATAATTTCATGGGGGGCATATTCGATATTTTTTCCCCGCAAATTTTGGCCATTGGCTAATGGAAAATCACCATAGTTGGCTTGTAGCAAGGAGGTCGACCCAAAAAAGGATGGATGACCCCACCTAGATTCATGATCTAAAATAGTTGCCAATGGATCCCATTCCACATAAGCTTCCAATCCATGAGACGTGGATTCGCCTATATTAGTCCGATATAAATAGCTTGGATTGAGCTCATTTTTTTGGCTTATTTGGCCTATCCGATTTTGATATTTGAGCAGAAAATAACTGATGTCGAATCGAAGATGAGAGGAAATTTGGCCTTTAAAACCAAGGTCTATATTTTGCGCTTTAGCGTCTTTGAGATTGGGATCCACTTGGTCTGTGGTAGCGCTCGGAATTAAATCGGAAAAACTAACGGGTCGAAAACTTTGAGAAAAATTGACATAGCCTTCAATGCCCGAATGTACCCGATAAGAAATTGCCGTTCCCATTAATAAAAATTGCCGACTCCGAAAAGAGCTGATTGGATTACTAAGCTCTTGGGTCGCGAAGGAACGAATAAATTCTCCACGAAGGCCAAAGGTCCAGGCTAAGCGCGAATTAATTTTCCACAAATTCTCGATGTAAAAAGCCAGATTTTGATTTTCAAACGAAAATTTTCTCGTGAAATCCTGAATCGGTTGTAAGGAAAAATCCGAGGATGCATTGGCAGTACCCAATTGTCCTCGTTGCATCTTACCATCAAAAAGACGGAAGCCCGTTGACAAAAAGAAAGGTCTTCCTGCCAAACTATCTTGATATCCAAAACGACCTTCTAAGCCAAAAGATGTATAGCGATCGGTGTCTAATTGACGCGTAGCATAGGCACCATCGGCTAAAGGCGAATCTACCACATCATTGGATTTCGTAAATCCTACCTGGCTCCTACCGCTGAAAATTCCTAGGACTTGAACTTCTCCTTGGAAACGCGGATTCACTTGGAATTGATATTTAAGAACGGGCATGAGCCAATGTGCCTGGAAATAATTACGAGACCGATTGGAGAAATTAGGATTCGTGACAAATTGGGCTTCGGATAAGCCCCCTCCTTGTTTGGAAAGAACCTCGGAGCGAGTAAGTTCGAAAATCAAGCGATTTTGCTTGCCTGATTTAAGATCAAGACGTGCATAACTTTGGTTGGAATCGAAGGCTGAATTAGGCCTAAATCCATTTCCTTGTCGAAATTGATGGGATGCCAGCCAAGCCATCCGCTGATTTCCAGCTTTGAATTTCAAAAGAGATGAACTTAAATTCCAGGAGCCTATACTTTGCTGAACCAAGCCCTTCAATGCCTGTTCAAAAACAGGCGCTTCCAATACATAATTCACCATTCCGCCCACTTGTGGCCCAAAGGCTAAAGAAGAGGCGCCACGAATCAACTGAATTTTGTCCACCCATTCCAATGCAGGCGTATAATAGGCCTCATTGTATCCCATCGGATCGGGCGTCATGTCGTAGCCGTTTTGGCGCATGTTGAAATCCCAAGAACGATTCGTACTCAAGCCGCGGATCGCAATACTCGTATTAAATCCTGAAGGATCGCTTTCCACGACGTGCAGACCAGGTGTCCGATTAAATACTTGTCGAAACGATTGATTTGCCAAATTCGCATCTAATTTGGCCAATGAAATTTCTTCTGTCTTCTTCCCCAAAAAAATGAGCGTTTTTTCCGTATCCGGTAAGGATTTTGTTCCTATAAAACGAGGAGCGCTCCGGACAGTAACCTCTGACAAGGTGGTGGATGAACGGGTGGAATCGATCGGAGATTCTATAATAAAGGCGAAAATTGAAGTTATAAGGCATATCATGCCTCAAACTTAATACCTATTTAGATTTAATCCAAATAAAAATAGATTAAAATGAATAAGCTAGTGCTGCATTGTAATTAAGTCCTTGGACGGCGTATTGCAAATAGCGTTGGTAGGATTTTCCAGTTAAATTATTGCCTTGAACCGTAAAATTAATGTTCTTCTTGATTGAAAAATTCATTTTCAAATTGACATCTAAGATATTATCCAAAGCCACCGTTTTTCCAGACTTGGGATTAAGTGCATAAAGTCCTTGGATATAATATAGGTCGGGGGAAATGATCATAAAATCCGTCAAATGCCACGTATTAGTCCAAGAAAGGGTCAAATTAGGCTTATGGAAGGCTTTATCGAAAGATTGCAACTGCTGATATTCCACATAATCAAATTTAATTCCCGAGGTAACATGAGGACCTAGATGATAATTAAAATGACCTCCCAAATTGGACACTTGGACTTTTTTTAAGCCACCAAGATATTGTATCTCAAATTGGGAAATATCCTGTATGGTATTCATGAAGAAGGGCAGATTGGCATATTCTGAATAACTATATCGAAATTCAAAATCGAGCTTCTGCTCTTCTGAGCCTTTAATTCCAATGTATACATGGCCGAGCTTGTCAGAGTTCCGTAATTCGATGGACGGGGCTAACCAAATATTCTCTTTCGCAAATGAATTCAGCGAATTAAACTCCACATCCCCATCGAAACCCGCGAAAAAATGAAAGAAATCGGTGGAACCTACATCCAAATTGATATTCGGAAAAATACTGTTGACCGCCTGTGCATTCCCTTCTTTCGATTGAATGATGTTTAATCCGGCTGTAAAGGCTACTCGAGAACTTTTGAACACCAAGCTTGGCTTTATGCGATACAAGCTCCTGGATACAGATTTGGGTGCCGTGTATTCCGAAAGGATATAATCGGCCACGAATTTGCCTTTCAAACTGCTTGAATAATTTTTTGAGTAATTAAATTGAGACGAGGCCACAAATTCTGTTTCATTTCGCAGGTTTCTGAAAAAATTCACATCGGTCGACAAGGAAGGGTCTGACTTATTTGCCTCTTTTTGCGCATCACTAAAACGTCCAAAAAACGAAAAGCGCTCATTTTTCAATTCGAGGTCTTGGGGGATAAAGTACTTTGGAATTTCCATGGCGCCATAGTAATGCGCCAATGTTCGTTGGTAATTCACCTGGCTATCCCATAAAGTTTTTGCACCGAAATACCGACTCAACACCTTCACTTGATTTTCACTCCGTCCCGACATTTCTTCCGCAATGGGCCCCGTTAAATTTGAATCATGATTTAGATAAATACCCAAAAACGAATTATCCTTTGGCGAATAGCCGGCATTAAAATTCAATAAAGTCCGACCATAATTCCCGGCTCCAATTTTGAGGGCATTCGAAAATTTAAAACCATATGCGGAATTTTTTTCATCTCCATCTCGCATATCGATGGGCACAAGATTCAGTTGGGGTAATTTTTGCAAAGGCCAAGTACCCTGTTCCTCAAAATTTAATTCAAAGGATTCCAAAGGCAGGGGTACTGACTTCAACGGTAAAAATTTACGCTCCGTCAAGCGCAAGGGAACCGTTTGTTTCGCCCCCCCAAATACTGTCACCACCGATTTATCAATCGTCGCTTCCTTTTGTCCCCAAAGCACCCATGGAGCCAACAAAAATACGACCCCAACGATTTTTATCTTTATTTCTTTCATCGCAGTCTATCCAATAGTTTTTGCGCCTTTTTCTTCGCGTCATCAGAATCCGAATCCTTTAAAATGGATTGTAAAATGGCTTTTGCCTGTGTTACATTTTTAAGGCTAATAAAATTGTCAGCCAATAATAAGTATGCTTCACCTAATACTAAACCGTCCACAGCAAAGTAACGGCCTTTTTCATTGACAAATTGGGTAATTAAAATTTCATTGGACTCCGAAAAAGAACCTGATTTTCTCCACATCCGAGCTAATGCCAATTGGCCCCGCGCACCCGGCTCGTCTGGGCTTAATTCCGAGGCACGATTGTAAGCCATTTTAGCTTTCATCTGTGCTCCAGCCGTTTGATAACGTTCCCCTAATCCGATATATAAAGTGGCCATATAGTCGGCATCCATAATTCCCTGGATAGGTAATTTGCCCATAAAATAGGACGCTGAATCCAATTTCCCTTGCGCTTCAAAGGTTCTCAATACCCCTTGAACGGCAAAAATACTCGTAGAATCTTTTGAAGATGGGTCCTCATTCAAAGTCTGCACATAGGCATGGTAGGCGGATGAATTCTCCTTCTTAGTCAGCCAAATATCGCCTAGTTTCAACGAAGCATTCGCCCGTACCTTGGCATCTGCTTTTGGACTTTTCAAGAGTGATTCAAAGGTTTTTAAAGCCAGCTCTTTATCATTTATTTCATAAGCGGCCTTGGCTAATAATTCTAAGGCTTCCGTTTGATGTACATGGGGATGCTCGGAAATGAATTTTTGTAAAGGAGGAATAGCTTCTTTGAACCGCCTTGAATCGAAAATACGTTGGCATATATCAAAGGCCATTTCTGCATCAGAATAATTTAAGGAATTAAACTTGATAAACTGTTCCTGAAAAGGAATAATGGCCTCCGGCTGCCCGATTCTAGAAAATAAATCGCCAAGGCCCGACAAGGCGTCCGCTGCGGTGGAATCCTTTGGAAATTCCATGATGATTTTCCCGTAATCTGCCTGTGCGGCGGTTATTTGTTCTAAAATTTCATAGGTCTGTGCCCGATATAGAAGAGCTTGCGCTTGAAATTTCAATGATTTACCAGTACCAATTAAACGCCCAAATCCTTCCAAAGCCTTTGGATAATTTTCAGGCTTTTGGGTTTTAAACAGACATTCATTTTGCATGAATGCCGCTTCGTCGACGACCGGTGAATCAGGAAATTGCGTTATTAAGACTTGCAAAATGTCAATCGCAGCCTCATATTGCAGATATTTCTTTAAAACATCTGCTTTGCGGAATAAAATTTCATCTTTTTTCGTCTTGGCTAAGGCGATTGCCTTGTCGAACATCGGCAGGGCATCGCTTAATTTACCGGCTGCAATCGAAACCTCCGCAGAATTTAAGAAATCTTCGTAATTGTTAATTGTATTTTCCCCAATTCGTGTATAATCATCAAAATAAGTTTTGGCACGGTCATACATAGCGATTTCAGTGAAGGAATGGGCTAAACTTAGACGAAGTTTTTGCGCAAATTCCACGTGTTCGGGAATCGAATCCACCTCCGTAATTAATGGCATATACACCTTAATTGCATCCGAATACCGCTTGTTTCTTGCTAAAATTTCTCCTTGGGTAAATCGAATTTCCCGAACGATGGATTTATCTACCGGATATTCAAGGGATTTTTTAAAGGATAATAAAGCATTTTTAAAATCTCCTTTATTATAAAATGAGACACCTTGATTGAAAGCAAATCGTTGGGCTAGCGCCTTTAATTTGGTTTGAATCACCGGAATTTCTTTCATCCAATTTTCCAACATGGTCATGTCGCCCAATGCCGCTAATGAACCGACCGCCATCGCAGCCAGGGTATTGGACGTTTCTGATTTTTCATATCGGTCCAAATAGGCCTTAATGTCCACCAAAACTTCCTTGTATTTCTTCGTGCGATATAATATATCTAACCGATGCAAATAGGCCTGGTGGCGAATGTGCTCATTAAAACTAGAACGACTCGCTAGGTCGAATGAAAATAAAGCACCGTCCAATTGGTTCAATTGATCCTGAATGAGCCCTTTGGAAAAAGCGATGGATTGACTGAGTGAATCAATGCCAATCGGCATTTGATCGAACACTTGTAAGGCCTGAGGATACTGTTCCAATTTGTATAAGGAATATCCGAATTTATATTGCGTAATGCGAGAAAATAGTTCGGGACTTTGAACGGATAAAATCGAAAAGCTCTTAGAGGCTTTCGCATATAGGCCTTCATTAAATTGCAATTCGCCTAAAATGAATGCGATTTTACCGGTTTTGATCTCACCTACAGGCTTGTCCAATAAAGGCTCCGCATAGGCGATTAATTCCTTGTATTTTTTCTGATTTAAATAGGCTGAAGTAATCCATGCAGGCACATCCTCCCCGTATTTGGGATGATTGGCAACTAATTTAAAATCTTCGATGGCCTCGCTGTATTGTTGGTTTCCAACATGCAACACACCAGCATAATAAGCGGCAGGAATGGCATATTCTGGTTCGTATTCTACTTTTCTGATTTCAGAAAATAAGTCCAAAGCCTCTTTAAGTTGATTCGTTTTATAATAGGAAACGGCTAATTTATATTTCCATTCTAGATTTGTGACCGAGGCATTCGAAAGGTATTTGATGGCACGTGGCCAATCGCCGGTTTCATAAAAAAATGAACCGATTTCTTTGATTAATTTGACGGATTGAGGGGTTTCTGGATGGCTTGCAGCAAAACGATCGGCTACGACCTCCGCATCAGGGCGCATGGAATAAATCGAACAGATAGCCACGTAATATTCCGCGAGGATTTTTTCGCTGGCTTGCTCCTGGGCCTCATTTCGCAAATTTGACAAATAGGAGGTAAACTCCTCATGAGCAGCTACGTAATTTTTCTCGTCGAAATAGCTTTTCCCCTGACGAAAATGAAGGGAATAATCTAAATTATTTAAGGTTTGTTGACCCAATAAACTGACGGAAGAACTAGCTACGAAAAGGCAAACACATATAAATTGAACAACGCGATTTCTCATCCAAAAAAAAATGAAATTAGGATTAACACAATAATACGATTTTAATTTCAAATTCGTTAGCGCTTTAATCCAACAAAATGTTATAATTAAATATTTTCCCATATTTTTTTTAATTAAATTTGATTTGCCATAGAACTAGAATTTAATATGTACAAATTTACATTATTCATGTTTATTGTTTTCTCCTCTTTCCTTGGCACTTCCCAGGATAATCCCAAAAGAACCCCTCCACTCAAGCAAGGCGGTTATTTAATTTATGAAAAGAATGGACATGGTTTAATTGCTTCGGTGAAAAATTTAGGTAAAATGGATTTCAATGAAGCCTTAAAGGCTTGCGAAGCTTATTCGGAAGTGGGATTTGAGGATTGGAGATTGCCCACAAAAGAGGAATTTGACCTAATTCATCCCAAATTAAATTTCAAAAAAATGGGTCAAGGAGGTTTATTTCAAACCTCTTGGTACTGGACGTCGACCGAAAAAGACAAGGACAATGCGTGGACGCACAATCTGAATAATGGGCTTCAATCCACCTATTTCAAAGACTTTAAATGTTATGTCATCGCCGTACGAACCTTTTAACCTGATCTTATGAAATCCACGCTTCTTTTAATTTTTAGCTGTGTCGGTCTTTTGGCTTTTAACTCGCCAAAAAAAGAGCGCTGGGTTAAATTATTCAATGGCAAAGATTTGAAGAATTGGACCGTTAAAATTCACCACCATGAGGTAGGTGACAATTATGGTGAAACATTTCGGGTCAAAGATGGCGTGATTCAGGTGCGTTATGACCAATATGATCATTTCAACGAACGATATGGTCATTTGTTTTTCAATAAAGCTTTTTCTAATTACCGCCTTCGCCTAGAATATCGGTTTACAGGCATATGGCGTAAGGACGCTCCCAACTACACCGAGATTAATTCCGGTATCATGTTCCATTCACAAGATCCAAAGACCATCCTGAAAGAACAAGACTGGCCCATCTCGGTCGAAATGCAATTTTTAGGCGGTTTGGCCGATGGCAAACCAAGACCTACCGGAAACATGTGCTCTCCTGGAACAGATATTGTTTACCAAGGGCGCGTCGACCCAAGGCACTGTATTAATTCCAGCTCCAAAACATTTACGGGCGACCAATGGATCCAAGCAGAATTAGTTGTCCTAGGCGATTCGATCGTTAGCCATTACATCAATGGAGAAAAAGTGTTGGAATATACGAAACCACAAATAGGTGGTGGTACCGCGAATCGCTTCGATCCTGCGATAAAAATCGATGGAAAACCTTTAAAATCAGGGTTTATCGCCCTACAAAGTGAAGGGCAAGAAATCGATTTTCGAAACATTGAAATAGTAGAATTAAAGCCTGCCAAAAACCGATAGGGGATGAAAAATTTCATGGTAGGTTTGTTTTTACTTTTAGCTCAAGCAGCCAGAGCCCAACAAAAACCCGAATTTTATTCCATCGAGGTAAAAGACCAAGGAACTTGGATCACCAAAATCGTAGAACGGAAAGCAGATGAACTAGTTTTAGAGGATTTAGTCTTGGGCAAAATCACATTACCAAAGACAATCATTAAATCCGAAACACCCATTCAGGAAGTTCTTTATGTCGAACTAGGCTTAATCAACGACCGAAGCATCGTGGGGATTTTACAAGATTTCCAAATCTCATCCATTCAGATTTTAACCGAAAAAACAGGTCTACTCGATATTTCCAGAAGCCAAATCAAAAGAATTCAACGCATTCAAAAAGACCAAATTCAAGGAGATTCCTACGTTTTCCCCAATCCGCATCCAACGCGCTATTTTTTCGGACCTTCCGCCATACCCCTTAAAAAAGGAGAAAAATATTTCCAAAATGCCTATATCCTTGCCAATAGCATGCAAATAGGTTTGACCGACCACCTGTCCATCGGCGGTGGCGTCGTGATTCCATTTTTGTTTTTTGTCACGCCTAAAATCGGATTTCAAGTGTCTCCGTATGCGCATGTCGGGGGCGGTGTGTTACTAGCTAATTCTTTCATCAATGACCTACCCTTAGGCCTTGGGGTCGCTTATGGTTCCTTCACACTAGGGACAAGGGAGCATAATGTCACCCTAAACGCAGGCTGGGGAGCGACCAAACAAAATACCTACAACGCCATGACCTCCCAAAGTTCAAGTTCCTGGGGTATGGCCAACAAACCCATGTTTACCTTTTCAGGCATGACCCGCATTTCAAAACGATGCATGTTGATCACTGAAAATTGGCTTTTCTCGGTCAATGAAAACACGCTAGACAACATGCAGCAAATAAACGGAACGAAAAGCAGCAGAGCCGGAATCATATCCGGAGGCGTTCGAATCATGTGGAATAATACATCCCTAGACGCGGGAATCCTCTCGCCCGCGGGCGGTGGGTCATCTGCCACTGGCATTCCCTACCTCGATTATGTGATCAAATTTTAAGCAGGGTAGCTTAACTCGATCAATTTGTCCGTCGGATTCATCAAATAAGTGATGACCGTTCCGTCGTTCAATAATTCCACCACCCGAAATCCTTTGTGTGGCGTACCCCAACTCCCCCCAATGTGCGAATCAAATAAAAAGGGGACATTCCCAACCATTTGCACCCCATCCTGATCATGCTCATGGCCATGGAATACGGCCCGAATATTTGGATAATTTTTAATCAGCTCAAAAAAAGCAGGCGTTTCAATTCCATTCTTAGTCCATTTGGCTTGGGGAATATGCAAAAACAAAAAGATATTTTTGGTGTTCTTGTGCGCATCCAATTGTGTTTGTAGCCATTCCAAATCCGGAGATACATATTTCCCTTCTTCCGTCGCTGTATCACCAAGTAAAACCAACGATTTTTTCACCTTTACCTGGTGATTCAATGGCGTTCCCCAAACGTTCTGCCAAAAGGCGGGCGAAACCATGTCGTGATTACCTCGGGTTACAAAATAGGGCATCGTGAATTGATCTAATTTTTGTTTGGCCTGCGCCATAAATTGCTTCTCATTGTGAATAATATCTCCGTTAATTACACAGAAATCGAGTGAATTTGCCTGATGAAAGTCATTGATTTTTTGAATCATCGTATCCATCATCGCTTCGTAAGGCGTATCTGGTTGACCATAATGGGCATCAGAGGCCACGACAAATCGGAGACTGACCTTCTTTTTCATCGCTTCCACATCCTGTGCGGATAGGGATTGTATATTCCCTCCAAGGAAAATAGCTGAGGCGAAGGAAATTTGTTGGATAAATTTTCGGCGGGATGGATCTACTTGCTTTTTCATTTTTTATGGTTTTAAGGCGATGAATGGACAGGTAACACTGGTCATATACACAGGATTTTGGGCACTTTGAGGAGAGAAACATTCCCAAGGAGCGCCAAAGCCCTCCCCTTTCCGGAAATCCCCTTCGCGTAATTCATGTATATATTCTTGGATAAGTTTTTTTGCTAAATCGACCCGCGTCTCAGCCATCAGATTCGCGACCCAAGCCACCGGTGTGCCCCAATAGGCTCCATTTTGATAGCTGTCTTTTTTAGCTTCGCTTTTTTCCCAGGCGGTTTCCGCACTGAAATCATCGCTTCGTAAGATATGGCGAATATTTCCTCGATAACTTAAATCGCCTTTTACATAGCCATCATTCAATTTTTTAGAGGCTTTCAGAACTGTTGCCATAGGTAAAATACCTTGCCGATAGGCCAAACTCGTCGCCCATACATCCGCCTGCCCACTGGTTCCCGTGCTAGCTTTCAAAAATCCGGAATCAAGTTGAAAACGATCCACAATGGCTTTTTTGAGCGCTAAAGCGATGCGTGTATAGTGTTGGAATTTTTTTAAATCACCGAGGTCACGTTGCATTTCAGCTAATTGGCGGGCCGCTTGGTACTTCAACAAAGACGAATAACACAAATCCCCCGTCATATACACCGCATCTCGAAATCCAAAATCCACGCCACGATTCGCATCCGTCACCGAAACCAAGGGACTATTTTCCGCTTGAGGAACCGATTCAAAAGCCATTTCCATGCGATCAATTAATCGGAGACCTAACATATTTTCCTTTAATACTTTCCTTTGCTTTTCATGTACTGCGTAATAATAGGCCATGTGAATAAAAAAATAGGCATCGCAAAAAGGTGGCTGCATGCCCCAAACAGGTTTCCCTTGATTAAATGCATCATAGCTGCCCGGAAAATAAATCGGCTCCGAATCATCGATCCGAATGTGGTCTGCGATGGCCCCTTTCGGAATGTGCGTGCCCCATTTCGTCTGCATTGTTTGAACCGCTTGAGTCTTGGCGGTCAAAAGAAGCATATGCTTTTGTTCAGAAGCTTTTACAAATCCTGCCTCCAAGGACATTGCATAATCCCGAATCCAAAAAGCGGGATAACTGGACCTGCCACCGGGACGAATCAGCACCCCACCCGTTTGATTAGGGCCAAAGTCCTTGCTAATTTTTTGACCCGGATAAATCCGAGATGCCTCCGTGACATCCTTCGCCATCCCCTGCAAAAACGCTAAATCCACCTCTGAAATCAATGATTTAGATTGCGAATGGGCAGGAAAAAATCCGAGCAGAAATAGGCCGAGATTTAATTGATTTTTAAGACCCATATATCAAAAACCTTGGAATGCTGACGCCAATTTAAATGCGATTCCTCGGGCTCATCAAAGCTAATCGACAATTTCCCATCGCTCACATATTTGGGACTTAAGGGGAATTCTTTGAATTCCTCGAAACCTTTGGGATAAGCCGTGGGCTCAATCCGTTCTCCGTCCACGCGCAATAACGCGTCCCCATATCCCGAAATCCGAATGAGGTATTGTCCATTGGGATCTAAATCCGCATAGTCTAATTTAGGGAAATTTTGGTAGAGCTGGGTCGATAAACGTTTCCGACTCATCCCATTATTTTCCCATAACACATCCGTCCCATCCTCCGTCCGTGTTTTCACACGCGGGCCTTTCAACAAATCCGAAATATTGTCATAATAACTACCCGGGCCCGGGTTTTCCCAAGTGGCTAAGATATGTAGTCTAGCTAATTTTTGCTCTTCTGAAGGCATTTTTTTGATTTTCTCGAATTCATCGGCGAGCCACCAACGGTTATTCAAGGGATAATCAATAAAATCCAAAATCGCCCCTCGTTCCGCGCCAGAGGCCTGATATAAAGGCACGCTCGTTTGCATGCCGATCGACTTAAATAGTGCCGCACAATAGTCAATTATTTTTTGGCGTAATTCCGGATGAAGCCGTTTTTGATCCGCTTCATTGACCTTCGCAAGCGCTAATTCCATGGCTTTTTCCGCGCCCAATTCCTTGGCATTGGCCAAGATGACATTGGCTTGTTTTTCCAATTGTTGTTCATACGCTTTCCTTCGTTTCACATAGGTATCGTAATAGGCGCGCGTGACGATTTGTTGCCAGCGCCAATTCGCCGCCAGCTCACGATTTTTCATTTCCAAATTTTGCCAAAAAGCAAAAGTTGTTTCTATGCCCCCATTTTCTTCCACGGGTCCTACCCAATTGCGCTCCAAAGCAAACACCCCATCCGCCGCAGCTTCCGCCACCGCTGAACCGAAAAAGAAACGGGCATATTCAACCATCACCTCGCGCACATCTTGGGTCGGATCCCATGCCATTTGGCTCCAAACCACCTTATTTACATCATCATGTACACCATCCGAATAGGCCAAAAATCCATCCGTCAGCGCCGCATAGCGATTGTGAATCTTCGCATAATAATAGGGTTGCGGATTCGATACTTCACGACCCTCCGTTAAGGCATATGCCTGATCCCAATTTTCAGTCGGATATTGACAACGCACCGTATGCGTCAAATCGGGATAATGCCTGTGTTTGTATTGCTTGGGCAAACGGAACCGAGTATTCGCCATGTCGGGACTGCTAGGTCCTGAGACAACGCCGGTCAACCAATCCGGCCGATTTTCCGCCAAATACGCATAAAAATAATTCACATCAGCATCGCTGAATCCTTGCAAAGAAATCCATATGCCGGCTTTAGGATGGGAAATTTTCAATTCGGCCGCGATGGCTTTTAAAAAGGGCATTACATCTTTGGGATGGTTGCTTCCTGGATCTCCGCCGGGGAAAAATACGCCGTCTAATTGGGGGCATTTTTTGTAAAATTCGGCATGTTGGCGCACCTCTTCCTTGAACTTCACCGGATCCGATAAATCCACGTCGCCCGGCGTCCAAACCCAATATTCAAGGCCATAATCTCGACAGATTTCGCTCATCTTTAGGTTCATCTCATCCCGCGGAATCTTCATATGCGGACCTGGCGCGCCATCTTGGAAGGGTATATTTTCGATGGCATTTGTCCCAAAAAGGGCCAATTCACGAATGTATCGCTCGTATTGCGTAAAATCCCAAGCATCCCAGGAATTTGCCGTATTACGATAACCTAATTGATGACCCCTTAACGCATAGGCTGGTGCACTTTGAATCTCGTCTTTTTTATCAACATTTATTTTTAGTTTCGTCAAATTCGCATGGCGCAAAAACGTACCGATGGCAAATAAAACTCCTCGTTCATCCGCGCCGATAAGCCATAAGACTTCTCCTACTTGAACCATCGCAAATCCCTCTTTTTTTCGGGCTGGTGAATTCATCGGAATCTCAGGCATCGTATATCCTTCCACTGCAAGATCGCCAACTAAAGCCAACGCAATGTGCGGAGATTTTCCCGCGCTGATCGGGAGGTTTAGCGACGTTCGAAGCCGGATTTCTTCCTGAAGGACTCGCACATAGGTGTCACGCTGTCGAAGCTTGATGGAATTTGAAACGAGCAAAGTCGCCTTACTTAGATCAATGAGCTGAGCGAAGAGAGGAAGGCAAAAAAAGCTCAAAAAGAATAGAATGCTACATTTTTTCATGCGCCATGGGGTTTAGATACTTTCTTGACTCGTGGAATTAGTTGAGGATTCACCGAGGGAATTTTTGATGCGATTAAAATCATGTTGCGCTTTATCGGCGGCAAAATAGATATCAGAACAATGCAGGATGATGTTTGCCCCATGTTGGGCCCAGTCGATCGACAAATCCAAACTATTGCGATATCCCGTATGCCCCCCAGCGGCGACTCCCTTAGCCCGCGTACTTTGAATGATGCCCCGACTCAGTCTCAAAAATTCTTCCGAGGCATATTTTTCTGGCATCTCATAGGAAGTCGATAAGTCATGTGGACCCAAAACAATGCCATCTACCCCTGGGCCACCAGGGGCCTTATACGATAAAAAGGTATCTAAATTTTGAACGCCCGTTGGGCTTTCGATATTGATTAATAAGGAGTTATTTCGGTTATGAGCCAATATGTATGCTTGCATTTCCGCAGACAATGTCTCATCACCATGCAAGATTCTTTGTAATTTTTTCCCTTTTAAAGGTCGGTATTTGACGGCCCCAATTAAAGCCAAGACATCCTCCACATCTTCCACATAAGGAACCAGCACACTACATGCACCGGCATCTAGGGCTTGGGTTGCTAAAAAGGGACTCGGTTCTAAGATGCGCACGACGGGATTAATTCCGGCGGCTTTGAATGCCCGACACATCCAGCTTAAAGTTTCCGGATTATAAGTGGAATGTTCCGTACATAAAAACACAAAATCCAATCCAAGGCTTAGGACCGAATCAAACATCTTGGGGGAAGTGTTGGTGATCAGCGTTCCATACACCCGATTGCCCGCATGCAGGGCATGCCGAAAGTCCTGGCCGACCATAGCGTTTTTTGGTTAAATAGGTTTAATATTCAATGAATTAGCTCAAAGCTAGCTAAAATTAGCTAATTTTATAAAATTCATTTATACAATTTATTTTGACATTCAAAGAACTCGGATTAACAGATACATTATTAGCGGGCATCGACTCGATGGGCTACAAACAGGCAACCCCTGTACAAGAACAAGTGATCCTTCCTATTCTCGCTGGCCGTGATATTATCGCCTCCGCGCAAACTGGAACAGGTAAAACGGGTGCATTTTTATTGCCCATCATACATAAAATCATCACGGAGCCCCATGATGAAAATAAAATCAATGCCTTGATTATCGTTCCCACCAGGGAATTAGCCATTCAAATTACGGATAACATGGAAGGCCTCGGCTATTTCACCAATGTCTCTTGCATCGCCGTATATGGAGGTGGGGATGGAAATTCCTTTACTACCGAAAAAACAGCCCTAACCAGCGGCGTCGACATGGTAGTTTGTACACCAGGACGGATGATTGCCCATTTAAACATGGGCTATGTGAATTTAAAAGAAGTGAAATATTTGGTCTTAGATGAGGCAGATCGAATGCTCGACATGGGATTCCAAGACGAGCTCATGAAGATTATTTCTTTCCTTGCGCCAGAACGGCAGAACCTGCTTTTCTCCGCTACCATGCCGCATAAAATGCGGGATTTGGCCCGGAAATTATTGAACGAACCGGTGGAAATTAACATCGCCGTATCGAAACCGCCAGAGCAAATCGTTCAAAAGGCTTTTGTCGTTTTTGAAAATCAAAAAGCCCCGCTGATCAAACATATTTTAAAACTGAAAGACTATACGCGCGTGATCATATTTTGCTCTAAAAAGCAGAATGTAAAGCAATTAGCCTCTGAATTAAAACGTGCCCGATTTAAGGTGGAAGAAATTCATTCGGATCTCCAACAAGACCAAAGGGAAAAAGTATTACAAGATTTTAGAAATAAAAATCTCACGATATTGGTGGCGACGGATATTTTAAGTCGGGGAATCGACATCGATGAAATCGAATTAGTGATCAATTACGATGTGCCGAACGACGGAGAAGATTATATCCATCGGATCGGTCGGACCGCACGGGCGCAGAGCCAAGGAACGGCCTATACCTTTATCAGTCCGACGGAACAACGAAAATTCGCCGTCATCGAAACCCTTTTAGAAAAAGAAGTAGAAAAAGCGCAAGTTCCAGCGGAATTTGGCGAAGTGCCAACCTATAATCCTGCCTCCTCTCCTCGACCGGAAGGCAAAGGAAAACCCTTTAAAAACGGAAAAAAAACCTGGAAAAAAAAGAGCTAGGGAAGTTATTAGAGACAGCCATTTTTCGGCATAAAAAATAAAAGCACAAATTTCTTCGTGCTTTCTTTTTAGTTTACGCGTTTAAGGTAATTTAACTCTTGACTACCTTGACCCCTGTCGTTCCTCCTTGACTCAACGTATTGTCTAGAGGTGCGTTGCTTTTCCATGAACCACGTGTGAAATCAGGGATGTCGATCGATTTAGATCGATTATTCACCGACATCTCGCTCAAAGGCACAATCGAACTCCAAGCCGCCGCGTCATACACATCCTGATCTAAAGGCAATCCATTGCGTAAGCAATCGATTAGGCGCCAATCCATCATGAAATCCATGCCGCCATGGCCACCGATTTGCTTGGCTAATTCACCAATTTTCGCGACGATCGGCGGAGCGTATTTTTTCTCTAATTCCGCCATTTGCTCCGGCTTCACCCATTCATGATGATGATCCGAAATGCGAGGCTCAGGGTATTTCATCGCTACCCCATTCGTTCCACTCAATAAATGAATGCGCGAATAAGGGCGTGGACTAGACACATCATGCTGAACCATAATCGTTTTGCCTTTGTTCGTTTTGATGGTGGTGGTATTCATATTACCCCGGAAGGTTTTGTCTACAAATGTCTTGTAATAGGGATCCTTTTCAGAAAGCTCCACCGCCATATTGTGCATCGAAAAATCGTTGGATTGCATGGAAACCAAATAATCCATTTGATCGCCGCGATTAATATTCAGCAACTGACAAATCGGACCCAAACCATGCGTTGGGTATAAATTACCGTTACGCAAATTCGCCTTCAACCGCCAATTGTCATAATACTGATTTTGCTTAAAATTCGCGCTCAATAAATCATGAATATAGGCTCCTTCCACGTGTAAAAGTTCGCCGAAATAGCCTTGGCGAGCCATGTTTAAGGTCAATAACTCGAAGAAATCGTAGCAACAGTTTTCCAACATCATACAATGTTTCTTCGTCTTTTCAGATGTCTCCACTAATTGCCAACATTCATCCAAGGTCGTCGCCGCCGGTACCTCAATCGCCACATGTTTTCCTTGCTTCATCGCATAGACCGCCATGGGCGTGTGTAAGTACCAAGGCGTGCAGATGTATATCAAATCAATATCATCCCGCTGGCACATTTCCTTCCAAGCCTCCTCCTTTTCCGTGTACACGACTGGCTCAATATTCATTTTTTTCAAAGCCTTCGCTCCCGCCTGTGCCTTTTCCGGACGTATGTCACATATCGCGATGGTCTGAACACCATCGATGCGGTTCACCCGGGTAATGGCACCAGAACCCCGATTTCCTAAACCGATAAAACCGATTCGAACGACATCCAATTTCGGAGCTGCGTAACCCGACATATTGAAAATTTGTTTCGGTGCCACCGACATAGGCGCTTGTGCCATATCGGTGGTTTTGGTTGACCAGTTATGGGTCATGCCAACGGCCCCAAGGCCACTCAATTTTAGAAAATCCCGACGATTATTTTTCATAGCCAATTCGTTTATGCTCCTACATACTTTTGAATATGTTCGTAACTCTTTTTGATTAATTCCGCCTCGGTCGTATAGTTTTTACGCCAGATACAAGCCGCTGGCAACAAAGGCGTGAATGCCTCCACCACTAACCAACCAGCATAATTCATCCGGGAAAGACCATCAAAGACATTGTCCCAATGCACCTGACCCTCGCCTAAGGTGGCGCGCGTACTTTCCGATAATTGGATATGACCCACTTCATCCGCAATGCGGACCATGGCCTCACCCGTATTAAATTCCTCGATATGCGCGTGGAAAGTATCAAACATGATTTTCACATTTGGATGGTTGATGGACTTGACCAAAGCATACAATTGATCCGCGTTACTAACCACGTAATTCTCAAAGCGATTTAAATATTCTAAGCCTAGGATGACCCCTTTTTTCTGCGCATGTTCCGCGACGGCTAACATGCTTTCTTTGGACCAATCCAGTTCTTGTTGGACCGGCGCCGCTCCTGAAAATACAGACAAGGCGGAATGAAAAGGGCCCGACAAATAGGACGCCCCTAAATAAGCCGTCACATCCACGGCTTCTTTAAGAAAATCGATGCCTTTTTGGCGAACCGCAGGATCTGATGAAATGGTATTCATATCCGCACCTAAAAACGTCACGGTGAAAACCTCCAAACCGAGGCGATCAATTTCCTCCTTCCAAGGCTTCCAATAATCCATGGCTGTCACAAAAATGGGGATTTCGACGCCATCGTAGCCTACGTCCTTGATGTAGGACAAATGCTGAATAATTGATTCGTTCATATCTGGTCCGTAAACCAGGGTGTTCATGGCAATTTTGTACTTCATGTTGATTTATTTTGAATTAACCATTCCTCGGTAAGGAACGTTGATATCTAATTTACCCGCCCATTTTTTAGGAACAGAAAGGCCTAATTCCCAGTGAATGGCATTCACGACTAAACGCTGAAAAGGCTCCACGGAAAAATCTTCTGGATGACCCATCGTGGTAAAAAACACACGGCCCCCATATTCGTTTTTCCAAGTCCAGGCGATCGGTTGGTCCGTCGCAGCCTTATCTGGATTCACAGCCTTACCCATGAGCAACCATTCCGTGCCTTTCACCGGGAAATCTGGCAATACACGATATAACCAAGAGCGCACATGGAATTCAGGATCTACACCCGTTAGAATAGGATGTTTCGCTGCGGCCGGAATAATGCTGGCATCTGTGGAAGCATTGTGTCCATAATGGGTGTGTTGGGCTTTTCCACCCCATCCCGGAGGCGCACCAAAAGCGCGCTCGGCCCAGCCATTATACGCAAATAAAGGATCCGTTTTGGGATAATTGAAAGAGTGGGTGGATGTTCTAAAACCCATTATCGGTTTTCCTGATTTCAAATACGCCTCCATCATGGCTACCTGTTCCGCAGGCAATAAACGCCAGCGCAAAAAGAATACGGCCAAATCCGCTTCAGCCAAAGCCTCTAAGCCAGGAATATTTTTCTCGGCATTTTGATCTGGGAAAGACTTTAAAATTTTCGTACGAATGCCATATTGTTTTTCTAAGATGGCGGCCAATAATGGAAGCGTCGACTCCCCCGAATATTCATGATCCCCACAAACAAAAACCACTAAGGGTTTTTTAGCCTTTTTGGGCGCTAGATTTCCTGAAAAACCAGAGAAAGCAGCAAGCAAGACAAAGGCGATCCCAAGGCATAATTTGATATAATTTTTCATATTTATTTTTCAATAGGGTGTTCAGACAATAAACTACTCGCGTTATACAAATCCTTTTTGTCAGCTATTTGCGCACGGATTTCCTTCACTTTAGCAGGATCTATCGAACTGGCCTTATTTCCAAATGAATTCCGAACATATGTCAAAACAGCCGCAATCTCCTTATCCGTCATCAATCCTCCATAAGGCGTCATCGGAACCTGGCCAGCATATTTCACGCCATTCAATTCCATCGGCCCCATTATTCCTTTAATCACTAATTTGATTAAACGCTCCTGATTTCCTGTGACCCAAATAGACCCGGCCAATGGCGGGAATCCGGAAGCGGTAAGACCTTTTCCGTTGGTCTGGTGACAGGTATTACAAAAGCCTTCTTTGGCATACAATTTTTGACCTTCCGTAAATAAGTCTAAATCATTTCCTTTTAAATCCGTTACCAACGCAGCCGCCTTTTTCTTCGCCACATTCACGCCATTGGCATGTGCAACAGCGATCTCGAAAGGCTTATCCATCCATTCGTCCAAAGGCTTTAACTTCGCCGCTTCGAAAACCGGATTTGCCTTTTCTTTCGGCAACCAAGATGCGGCCACAAAAGCCTCCATGCGTACTCGACCATGTTCATCCTGTGCAGCTTTTGCTAATAAAGCAGCTTGATTCGGCACTTGGTGACCGGTATAGCGCAAGACACGAACGGCCGCAGCGCGGGCATGGTAATCTTTGGCATTTAATAATTGGTTCAATAAAACTTGATCCACCTTATTCATTCCCCAAGTCACCCAAAGTGCCTCTAACAAATTATGCTCGTAATTCGGGTCTTTTTTGTCCAATTTCGCAGCCCATGTGCGTACCCGAGGCAAGACATCCGCGGCATTGCGGCCACGTAATTCCCGACGAACCCGATAACGCGTCCGGTATTCTGGCAATTTCAAATTTTCCAATAATTCGTCGATTGACGCACCATCCACCTTCGCCGGCGTGACTAAAGGACGTGACGGATAGGTGATGCGATACACCCGACCATGCGAGTGATCCCGCAAAGGATCGCGGGCATTGTGTTGCATGTGACCAATCAAAATATTATGCCAATCGATGACGTATAGGGAACCGTCGGGTGCGAATTCCATATCCACCGGGCGGAAATTACGATCTTCCCCAACAATCAAATCTTGACGGTGTTTGAAGGCATAGCCAGTCCCTTTGTCGGTCAATTCATGCTGCTTCATGCCCAAAAACCCAATCGTATTATTAATTAAAAAATCTCCTTGCACATTATCTGGGAAATGACGGCTATATACAAATTCCAAACCGGAGGTCGGGCGAACCAAATGTTTCTCCTCGATCAAGGAAAAGGATTTATGACCTGTTTGTCCATAGCGGTTTTTAGTCGTTCCTGGCATCATCCAACGAACATCAGGTCCAGAGGTTTCCGCGAAGAAATTTTGTCCCCATTTATCGAAGGCGATGCCCCAAGGATTTGGAATGGACAATTGTGCCACGCGCTCTAAATGTTTACGTGCTGGATTATAGCGCATAAAACCACCATTCGTCGCGCGCACTGTTCCATAAGGAGTTTCCACATTCGTATGTAAAAAGACCCCTTCACCCATGTAAATCGCACCGGACTCATCCGTCACAAAAGCCGAGATTTCATGGTGAGTATCGTGATCGTCGAAACCACTTAAAATCACTTCTTTTTTATCAGCATGGTCATCGCCATCGGTATCTTGCAAGAAAACCAAATTTGTCCCTTGGCTAATATAGACACCATTATGAGCGATTTCCATACCCACGGGCACGTGCAATCCGGAGGCAAAAACCGTTTCTTTGTCGGCCTTCCCATCCTTATTCGTATCTTCTAAAATGATGATTTTATCGTTTGGTTTGGGATCACCGGGTTTATAATGTGGGTAACTTGGCATACACACGACCCATAAACGGCCCTTGTTGTCAAAAGTCATTTGAACCGGTTTCGCCAAATCTGGGAATTCGGTTTCGGAGGCGAATTGCTCTATCTTATACCCAGGGGCTACTTTGATGGCATTTAAGGCATCTTGCCCGAGCAGATAAGTTAAACTTCCATTCTGTTGCGGATTAAAATTTGTTTTCACGGGATCCAAGCTTCGCGTTTTTGAATCCGCTGCTGCTAAATCATATGGTTTTCCTTGAATAGCCGCTTGAATCGCCTCTTCCCGATTTGCCGTCATTTGACGAATTTTTTCGATTTCAGCGGGGTAATTATCTGGACCAAAAGGATTGTAGCGACGACCATATACGTGAACTCCATTCGGGATTTTGAAATCATTGTGCCACATCCAGTTTTTCTCTGCTACAGCGGCGTATACATCCGCGCGACGCGCTTCTACTTCCGCAGATTTCTTACCAAATACGTGATCGGTCAAATAAAGGGCTAATTTCTTGTAGCCATCGTTGTTTAATTGGATTCCGTCGATGGTCAAAGGTGATTTACTTGCTGCATACCAAGCCTTGGAAGCTGCGAAAACATCAATAAAAAGCACATTTTCTTTTAGACAAACTTCCTTCATCGCTTCGGTGTATTGCCCTAAGCGAATATTTTCAGCGGTTCCTTTGGGTACGTCGTAGAGAGCTGTTACGTCTTCGAACGCGATGGGCGAAACCAGTACTAAGGTAGGGGCGGAAACGCCATTGTATTTTTGAGAACGGGTGTGTTGGATAAAGGCGGACAACTCATCCTTGTAACGCTGGATTTTAGAGGCACCTTCATAGGATTCAGAAAAACCAAAAAATCCGATAACAATGTCCGTTTTCAAGCGGCTCATCCATTGATCATGGGTTTCGAGATGGCCTTCGCTGCCGGATTTATTGGCATATTCATCTTGAAATTGTTCGGCATTTGGGAAAGCCCAGGGTAAATTTCGGGCGGAATGAGGACGAAAGCCGGGGGTATCGCCACCGTCGCATAGATTTCGAACGGCCAATTGGCTATTTGGATAGCGTAGATGTAATTCGGTTTCAAAATGATCGTAATTAATCATCCGAGAACCTAAATTTCCGCCAATGAGCGCGATTTGAGCGTGATCTTTGAGGGCAATGGTTTTGGGTGCTTCAGGTTGAAAAAAGCTGATCAAACTGAAAGCAATGACGGCTAAAAGTAATCCTCCCTTAATTTTGATGGACATGATTAGATTGATTAAACAGGTTTTGATTTTCAAATTGGTAATTGGCAATCGGAATTCGAATAAAAAAGACCCAAGGCTTCTTGGGTCTTTTTAAAGAATGAAAATTAAACGCCTAAGGTCCAGCCTTCGCGGTATGTACGCTTAACGAATTGGTTCGCAGCATCGAAGTTGGTCACACGCATGTTTTGGTTATCCCATAATAATTTCGTGTTTGAACCTGGGTAATGCATGCCGTTTCCTGTTTTACGAGGGAAAGGCATATCCGCTACGCGAATCGCTAAATTCGCCATTAGGATCGCTTCGGTCAAAGGACCCGCTAAATCAAAAGGAGAACTCAATTGTTTTTTACCATATCCAGCGATGGCACCTTCTACCCATTGAGCATAGTGACCGTCTGCGCTACCTGGAACGCGCTCTAATTTACGAGGCACTTTCACTTCTTGGTTGCGAGATAAAGGCAATAAACGCGGATTTGCCGCATATTCGCTGGCCATCATTTTTCCTTTGGTACCGATGAACAAGATGCCTGAGTTTCCGTCGCCAAACATTTCATCTGGACCTAATTCTTCCGGACGCTCTGGCTTGATACCACCATCCATCCAGTGCATGGTGATCGGACCTTTGGTCTTATCTGTTTTCGGGAATGTCAATGTCGCATGGCTACTTGGAGGACAAGAATCTAAGAATACACCACGTTTTCCGAAAGCCGTGAACACACTGCTCACACTCGCTTGAACATCAGATGCATATTTTAAACCAAGGACCCTGAAAGGAGCTTCCATTAAGTGGCAACCTAAATCACCCAAAGCACCTGTACCATAATCCCACCATCCACGCCATGAACCTGGAATTAAATTATCTACGTAATCTTTATAAGGCGCAGTTCCCAACCACAAATTCCAATCCAATTCCGATGGAACCGGTGGCTTCGCGGTGGACCAAGGAATGCCTTGAGGCCAGATCGGCCGATTCGTCCAAATTTGTACCGTATGTACATCCCCGATGATGTCGGCGTCGTACCATTCTACGAGCTGACGAACTCCGTCGCCCGATGAACCCTGATTTCCCATTTGGGTCACCACTTTGTATTTTTCGGCGGCTTGGGTCAGCATACGTGCCTCAAAAATATCATGCGTCATTGGCTTTTGCACATATACGTGCTTGCCTAATTGCATCGCGGCCATCGCTTGAACCGCGTGGTTATGATCTGGGGTAGAAACAGAAACCGCATCGAAATTCTTCGATTCTTTTTCCATCATGACGCGCCAGTCTTTATAGTATTTGGCTTTCGGATAGGCCGCTACGGAGTCTTTGGCCATGCGATCATCCACGTCGCAGAGGTAACCGATATCCGCTTTTCCACTATCGTAGAAATATTTTAAATCGGATTTTCCTTTTCCGCCGGCGCCGATACCTGCGACAACTAATTTATCGCTCGGTGCAGTGAATCCTTTTCCACCTAATACGTGGCGAGGAACAATCATGAAACCGGCAGAGGCTAATGTGGCAGTCTTGAGAAAGTCCCGCCGATCTGTATTCGTTTTTTTATTTTCCATAGGTTTAAAATTTGTGCATAAAACTAAAGATTTTTTTTGAAGGAAATGGCTTTTATCTGTTTATTTTTCAAGATTTTTTTGTGTTTTGCTGACCATGATTTCCAGCGCATTTTTTACGCTTTCAAAATCCAAGCCTTCCGTCTTCCCTATGGGATTAAAAAGCACCTGAGCAATATCCGGATTCTGATAGGCTCCCGAATAGGAATGGTATCTATTGAAATTTTTAAATGCGCCACATAAAATGAGCGCTGGAATCTGAAAGGCATTGGCAATATGCGTGGGACCTGAATCTAAGCCCATAAAAAAAGAGGCGCCTTGGATGATTTTCATGGTTTCCATCAGCGTGGTTTTTCCCACTAAATTGCAAAAGGAAGGGTGTTCAAAAGGTAGCGGATTCACATGCCCGATTTCAATAATTTGTACGGCCCAGGTTTCCATGGCATAATTGATTAATCGGATCCAATGTTCGTCTTTCCAGTCGCGCAGGCCTTCATTGGACTTGGTATGGATCACCCAATAGACACCTTTGGGGATTACATAATCCGCCTCGGGATCTAGGTAGACATGAGGTTGCGCATTTAATTTTCCAAGATCAGCTAATAAGGAGGCCACTTCGAGCAACGTGTGGTGGTCATAATAATTCGTCAAAGTCAAATTAAGCGCATCCGCTTTGGGATTACGAATGATCGTTTTCGTGACCAAATCCTGGCGAAATCCACTTAAATGAAGAGAATAAAAATGATGAAAAGGATTTAATCGCAAAAGGAGTTGGGCCAATAAGGTAAATTGCTGTGGCAATAATCGGTTCACCAAAGGATGAAACTGGTAGACGGGAAAATGTTTGGGATTGCAAATCCATGTAATATGGGTATGTCCAAATTTAGCGGCCAAGGCAGGCAATATGGGCTCAGAAGCGACCATGTCACCTAAATCTCCGTCCATGGCGATGCCGATGAAGGTCATTCGAGGAAAACGTAGGCGAAGGAAAACAAAAGTAAAATAGATTTGAAGCCAATACGTAAGCGTTCGAATCCGATACCAAAGGACTTTCAAAGCGTGATCAAATAGGTTTAAATTCTACCCTAGTTACGCATTTTTTAGAAAAGAATCAATGCTGAACTTGGCGATTTAAATCTAGGCCATGGTTTTTCCAAACTTCGCGTTCAATTTGAATAAAAATCCCATCAAGGCTAAAGCGCAATGAAATGAGTACTTCATCGGTTTCCAAAATCAAAAGTTTATGATCTATAAATTCCTCTGCCCTAGGATTCATGCTTGTTGTAAGTGCATGCAATTGATCAAAGGTAAATTTAGACAAATTGCCTAATTTACCAATTTCTGAAAATTCATCTGATTCTGATCGAGAATTCATGATACAAGGTAGAACTAATAATTAATTGGCAATGTGATGAATAAATTATACCAATCAAGAATTTATGATGTGAATTAAGTGATTCACATATGTAAGATCTGTTGGATGCGTACAAAATCGCTGGGCGAAATGGAGTACATGTTAAAGCGTTTATCTTCAAAAGAAGTCACACGAACGAGCGCTTCGGAAATGGAGTGATGGGCTTTAAAATATAGGTTAATTTGATTGATCATTTTAGATCGATATTGGCGCTGGGAGTCGAATGATCGTTGGGAAAGTCCCATCATGTCGGTAATTTCTTCAGAGCTAAATTGAAAATTGGGTCCTTTTTCAATGCAGAGTTTCAAAAATATTTCTGCCTCCGGAGTTAATCCTTGATAATAGTTGGCGCTTTTCGATAGTTTTTTAGCATTCCGCCAAAACCAAAAATTAGAAATCAAATGTAGAATCAACAAGAGTAGGCCTAAAGCATATCCATAAAAAACAAAAGGAATAGGTGGAATGGTGGAATAAAAAGGGCCTATTTCGCGAGAATCCGCAAGTAATTTTCGTACGTCCAAGGAATCTAACTTCGCAGTATGGGAATTAATAGGTGTATCCTTTTGATAGGAATAGATCATATGACCTCTTTCGCTTACGACATACCCAGGATTGAAAAAATTAGGCTTATAGCCATTGTATTCGTATAATTTATTGTTGACCGGATCGATAATTAATAAGGGCGAAGATTTCGGGATCACGAATAAATCTTGAATAAAAATAGCTTCAAGGGAAAACATACCCGCTTGTTGGATATTTTTTTAAGAAACCCAACCCAATACATTCCATGATTTTTTAACAAAATCAAAGGAAAATAGCCTTAGATGATCAACATCAATCGGTTTTTGAATAAAATAATTCGGCAATTCTAAGACGAAAAGCTTATCCTTCGACTTAGAATACCCTGAAAAAATTTGAAGGATTAATGAAGGACCTTGAAGGGGGATATTTACTCGCTCCCATTCCATTAATGCTGGACTAAAATAGGTCTCAATGTTATTATAATGCCAAAAACCTAAGCCTCCGAAGGAATAAATTGTATCCTTGCGGACAAATTGGAAAGAACCAAAATTATACCCGCGGTAATAGGTTTTATCGAGCCGACGAAATGTCAATTGAACAGGATCAAAATCATATAATTGACCCGTGCCTGAAATGGTAATCCGATAATGCCCGGATGTAGGAAAGACACGATAGCCAAATGGGGAAGGTAATTCATTTAAATTAACATCTTGAAAATCGATATGTCCAACTTTTTCCCAATGATTCAAGGTCTTTTCACGCCAAAATTCCTGAGTTTTGAGATCAATGCGCTCCTGAATTAATAAATTAGGATTCGTAAACTCAATGTCTGCTGAAACCAATTTCAGCGGTACCGATATGAATAAGTAAACGAACAAATGGTAACGCAAGCGCATGAGTCAGGTCAAGCAATGGTTTAATCACCATATTAAAAATTTAAATGCTGAAATGCTTAAAAATTGATGATTATTTCGTGTAAAATCTGTGAAATATATTTTCACAGATTATTATTCTACATTTTTATGAGAAAATAGGTTGGATAATTTAATTGACGGAGATTTAAATATTGCCCTATGGGGCGGAATTCCAAGGTAAAACCCTATTTTTTATTCCCACAAAGGGATTTATTTATGTACTAATTCATAGGAATGATAGATGAAGGCTTGTAATTGCTGATCCGTCAAGCGACCATCCACATAGACTGTATTCCAATGCTTTTTGTTCATATGATAACCCGGCAAAATGGTGTCAAGATATTCTTCTCGAAGGGCAATCGCCTGTTCGGGGTCGCATTTGACATTGAATCGCAGTGGATATTCATCGATGCCTACCAACAAAAACATTTTCAATTTTCGTTTGAACACTAAATGATTCGGGCCAAAAGGCATGCATTCCTCCACATCTGGCAGGCCTAAACAAAAATCGCGCATTTCGTCAAGATACATAAATTAGTCTTTCCAAGGAATTGTAGAAAATACAATTTGCGAATAATCCTTCCGTTCATATAGGATCCCGACCGTTTTTTTATTCACCAGAACCAAATCAGAATAGGCCGCAAAATCATGTTTGGCTTCTTCCTCTGTACTCGATTTGGCGATGAGTTTAGAGATAGGCCAAGTTTTACCATCGTCATATGAAAAACGCAAAGTGAGTTGATCTCGCCTTTTGACATCAGCTGCATTAGAGAAAGCAAGGATATTTTTACCCTTCGCCTGAGCGATTGTCAAAATACTTCCTTCGCAGATAGGATCGGGCAATTGAGCATCAAAAAAGCTTTCTTTCCAGGTGGCGCCGCCGTCGTCGCTGAGGCCGATGATTCGTTGGCGTATATCCCCTCGTTGGTTGCGTATATTCATCATAAGCCGCCCCCTCGAAATTTCGGTAGCCGAGGATTCATTACTTCCTGGGATTGTTATGGAGGCTCCAAGGTGAAACGTATCTCCATGGTCATCTGTGTAAAAAGAATGAGCGCGGTAATCGGATCCTCGTTCGCCGCGAGGGCCCTCGGAGTGGTTGGCAGCGATGAGCATTCGACCTGCCTGTGGCCCTTGAGTGAATTGCATCCCATGGCCTGGTCCATTGGCATAATGCCGCCAATCTTCCTGGAAGGTATAGGCGGGATTTCGCGTAGGTTGATTTGGCCTATGAACTTGTGAAGTAATATTCACGGCTGTAGACCAAGTTGAACCGCCATCCGTAGATGTTTTATACCAAACTTCCCGTAGCCCCTTCCCTTCTCGTATTTCGTTTTCGTGGTTATTTCCTGTATTATAAAAGAGAAAAATTCGGCCTTTGGGAAATCGAGGATCAGAAGTATCGAGAACGGGGGTGGGATTCCCGGCTTGGAGCGAATCGTAATCGACAAGCGTTTGGGGGGCTGACCACGTGCGACCTTGGTCGCAGGACATTTTAAGAACGATATTGATATCGCCGAAATCCCCAGATCCATGCACGCGTCCTTCGGCAAAGGCCAGTAAATGTCCTTGTTTATTTTTGATGATGGCGGGAATGCGGTAAGTGGTATGGCCCTCTTGACCTGAGGTATATACGACTGAAAATGGAGTTTGTGCAGAAATGGACAGGCTTGAAATCAGTAAAATGGCGATTAGTAAATTTTTTCTCATAGGTGTAGGTCATGGAGGGAATTCATGCGGATAAGTTAAAAAAAATCCCCTTAACATCTTCATGTAAGGGGATTTCAAACGCATCAAAGCTTTAAATTAATATCCAGGATTCTGAGGAGTTAATTTAGGATTGTTCAACATCTCTGCCTTTGGCAAAGGAAGCAACAAATGCTTGTCCTGCAATTTTTGATTGGAGCTAAGATTCGTATGACCCACAAAATCTTCAAACGTTCTTGTGGTTTCATTAAACGCCTTTCTCAAACGAACCATGTCAAACCAAGTGATTTGCTCATAGCATAATTCATGCCAGCGCTCTTTCCAAACCGCATTTCTGAAACTAGCCTGTGAATACGTTCCCAAATCAGGAGTAGTTAACTTCGCACGATCACGAATTGCTTTAAAAGCAGCATATGAATCAGCCGTTGGACCACCCACTTCGTTTTGAGCTTCTGCATAGGTCAATAATACCTGCGCATAGCGAATTTGAGGCACGTTCAAGTTGTCATTACGTGTTCCAGCTATACCCGAGAATCCATTAGCCGTTGTATTAAAGTGCTTAAATACATAAGGTGCATTTAATTCAAAAGGAGCTCCGTTTCCGTTTGTATAATAACTGGTGTAGAAATAACCTTCTTGATTCTTCGTGCGTAAATCACCTTCTTCATATGATTTATAGAAGGAAGGAGTAGGCACCGAAGAACCCGTTCCTCCAGGACCCGAATAGGTTACCGGCTTAAAGTTAGGGAAGAAATTACCCATTGGATTTCCAGCAACCGTTGTATTGTATTGAATCATGTATAAATGCTCCAAACGATTCTTTAAGCTTTCTTTGTGTACATCCATATAGGTTGGAAACAAACCAATCACAGATGGATTACTCTTCGCATAGCTAATTACTTCAAATGCCTTATCCGCAGCTAATTTGTAATGACTCGCTCCTTTTTTCAAGGAACCACCGGCCATGGTTAAATATACTTCAGCCAATTGAGCCTTAACCGCAGCTGTTCCCACACGACCACGCGTATCCATCCAATCTAATCCAGCAGCTTCTGCAGCGATTAAATCGTCAACGATCAGTTTGTATACAGACTCCACCGGAGCTCTTGATGGAAGAAAATCTTCAGAAGAAGCCGTTTGTGGCTTGGTGATTAATGGAATATCGCCCCATAAACGAACCGCAGTAAAATAAGCAGATGCACGTAAGAAACGAGCTTCTCCTAAGATCTTACTTTTTTGTTTCGCATCCATCGGTGTAATCCCTGGAACTTTCTCTATTACTTGATTTGCTTGAGCGATTACTTTATATAATCCACTCCAATATTGAACCAAATGAACCGTATATCCATCATGAACCAAACCATACAGGTTGTTCAAATCTGAATTCTGAGCAGTCTCTGTGGTAGAAGTTCCAGTTAGGGCCTCTAACAATTGCCAGTTTGCCGAGAAAATACCCGCTCCATTACCTATAAACCTCAATTCAGAATAAGTAGCCGCAATCGCTGCTTCTGCATGATCTGGGATAGTATAGAAACTTTCAGGCGTTAAATTGGACGGTGCCTTTTCAGTTAAAAAATCTGAGCAAGACGATAGTCCAAATACGAATATGCTTGCCAAAGCGATATGGTATATTTTGGAAATTAATTTTGTTTTCATGACATTTTTAAATTTAAATGATCCTTAGAATTAAAATGCAACTTGTAGACCCACCATGTAAATCGTTGGCTTTGGATAATTGTGCCAAATCATACCTTGTGAGAATGCACTGTTACCACCACCCTGGTTTGTTGGTGTAGTTTCTGGATCTCCCACGTCCTTGTCCTTAACTAAAAGGAAGAAATTTTGCGCAGTTGCATATACACGCAAACGGCTTAATTTCAATTTGTTTGTCATAATGCTTGGGAAGGTATATCCTAATAACAAGTTTCTTCCACGTAAGAATGAACCATCCTTAATCCACCAAGTATCTACGTTGGTCACATAACCCGCACGTGTATCACGTATTTCAGCGATCATTGTATTTTGATTGGTTGGAGTCCATGCATTCAAAACGGATGCATAGCTGTTCGCTAAGGCTTGACGATCTTGAGATGGGTGAAGATTCATCAACATCACATCATTTCCATACGAATAGGCCAGTTCCAAAGTCAAATCAAAATTATTATACTTGAATGTATTGGTGAAAGCTCCCCAGAATTTAGGGCTACCATTACCAATGATCGAACGGTCAGCATCTGTGATCGCATTATCCCCATTAAAGTCTTTGTATTTAATATCACCTGGTAAAATAGTCAAACCATTCCGGTAAGAAGTAAACTTAGCGGCTTGATCACGCTCAGCCTCGCTCCAAACCCCCAAACGAGTCAATCCCCAGAATGAACCTACTGGCTCACCAATTCGGATGATGTTCGTCGGGTTCGTAAAGTTAGGACCTCCCACGTTGAAGATATCCGATGGAGTCGCAAGCGATAATACTTTATTTTGATTGAATGAAATATTAAAGTTTGAATTCCACTGGAAGCCTTTCGTGTTTACATTGACTGAAGTAATAGAAAATTCAAAACCTTTATTTTCCATTGAACCTACGTTTCTACGAATGGTTGCATAACCTGAAGTAGTCGGTACTGGAGCATCCAATAACATGTCCGTCGTCAAACGGTAGTAATAGTCTGCTTCCAAATTCAAACGGCCATTCCATAATCCTAATTCAAGACCGATATCGGTTTGTGCTGTTTTCTCCCATTTCAAATCTGGATTAGCTAAACGGGAAATACCTGTTCCCGAAACACGCGCATCATTGATTACAGAAGCATAGTTAGAGCTCAATAAGGAAAGTGAAGAATACGAAGGAATCTCCGAGTTACCCGTTAAACCATAAGATGTTCTTAATTTCAAATTAGAAATGGTCGTATTTCCTTTCAAGAAATCCTCCTCAGAAATCTTCCAAGCTAATGCACCTGAAGGGAAAATCGCAAATTTGTTATTCTCTCCAAATCGAGAAGAACCATCCGCACGTGCTGTAACCGTTGCTAAATACTTATTCATTAAGCTATAATTCACCCGGCCGAAATACGAATTAAAGGCAAATCTAGAAGCCCCTGAACCAGCAGATAATACCGTGGCAGCCGCACCTAAGTTATTAAATCCAAAATAATCCGTTGCAAATCCTTTTACCGATGTGGAGATGCTGAACGCATCTGTTTGTTGCCAAGAAAGACCTAATAAAGCTGTGATCGAATGAATATCATTGATTTGTTTCGTGTAAGTCAAGTAATTCTCCAAAGACCAAAAAGTCTCTTTCGAATTAGATGCCGAAGCCTCCCCTTGGTTGGCAATCGCCAAAGTACGCGTCTGAGATACGTTGTTTTCTTGGGTGAAAACATTTGCCCCAAAAATCGTCTTCATTTCTAAACCTTTCATGAAGGTGATGTTCGAATAAATACTACCTGTGGTAGTTTGCGTATTCAAAATATACTGACGATCCATCAAACGGTGTACCGAACTGAATGTACCTTCTGCATATGGAAAATCCCGGTTATCTGCAAACGTTCCATCTTGGTAGCGAACAGGCAAGAAAGGAAAATCCTCTACGATCTGACGCGATACGGCATCATTCACATCAGATAAACGCTCAGATTGATTGTTATAAGATAAAGTTCCTCCTACTTTTAACCAAGACTTAATTTGATCATCGATGGAGAATCTTGCTGAATAACGCGTAGAATACGTCGTTTTTACTAAACCTTGATCATCACGATAACCTAATGAGAATGAATATTGAGTACGATCGTTACCGCCATTAAAACCTAATTGGTGATTTTGAGATAATTTAGCCTGCGTGGCTTCATTAAACCAATCCGTATCATAAAGTGGATTGCCGTTTGAATCAAACACACGTGGATCAGTACGACGCAATTTTGGGTTCAAATACGCCCATTTACCTGCTTTCCAACCAGCTGGATCATACTTTTCCATGTTTTTCCAAGCCAAATCCTCCACAGCCATATATTGCTTCGCATTTAAAACCTCTGGCTTATTGGGTCCCGTTACGTTTACACTAAAATCTGAATTGTAGGTTACGGTACCTTCGCCCGACTTACCTTTTTTCGTTGTAATCAAGATTACTCCATTCGCTCCACGAGCACCATAAATGGCTGTAGATGAAGCATCTTTCAATACCTCCACCGAAACGATATCATTCGGATTCAAATAGTCAATCGCATTGGAGAACTGATTCAATGTTCCTTGAGGAAGCATGACACCATCCACTACATACAAAGGATTGTTTGATGCGTTAATGGAGCTAAATCCACGAACACGAACCGTGGTACGACCACCCGGACGACCTGAGTTGTTGTTCACTTGAACACCTGCCATACGACCCGCCAACGCTTGGTTTAAGGAAGATGCTGGACGCTCTAACAATTGATCTGTCTTAATCGAACTCACAGAACCTGTTAAATCTGATTTCCGTTGCGTACCGTAACCGATCACGACTACTTCAGATAAGTTCTGTGCGTTTGCCGTTAAAACAACATTAATTACGGATTGATTTCCTACCGTGATGGTTTTTCCATCATAACCCACGGATGAGAATGCTAATTGACGTTTAGCTCCCGAAACTGAGATGGTGTACTTGCCATCGACGTTCGTCGTTGTTCCACGATTCGTTTCCTTTAATAGGATGTTTACGCCCACTAAAGCTTCGCCTTTTTCATCGGTAACCTTACCGGTGATGGTTTGGGACTGTGCCATGGCACTCCAAGACATGGAGACAAGGCACACCAGCAAAAGCAAAATTTTGCCTAGGTAATTTTTTTTCATAATTAAATTATTTTGGATGAGATTAATTTTTACCTTCAAATATAAATTTTAAAATCAATACTATTTCATTAAATATTTACATAGTATATATAAATTTATTTTATGCAATAAAGAGATGTAAATAGATTTTTATTGGATTAAATTAAGGGGCCTTTAAAATAAAAAGATCAGAAAAACCGCGTCAAATGGTTTTTGATAAACTGAATCCTAACCTATGAAACATACCAACCGAAGAGATTTTATCAAAAATGCTTCCCTACTCAGCTTACAAGCCGGAATCATATCCAAATCTAATTTTTCGATCATTTCAAATAAATCCAACAAACCCTCCATTTTAGGCGGTCAGAAAACCATAAATCCTGGCCAATGGATTAAATGGCCGATTTGGGATGCGGAGAAAGATGAAAAAATCCTTTTAGACGTGATGCGAAGTGGCGTTTGGTCGAGGTCGAAAACAGTGATCCAATTCGAACAAGCCTGGGCAAAATTGATCGGTTCCAAACGATGCATGACGGTGGTTAATGGTACAAATGCACTCATTATAGCTTTACATCAGTCTAAAATTAATGCGGGTGATGAGGTCATTGTCACTCCTTATACCTTCATCGCCACGATACAATCCATCTTAGCGAATGGGGCCATCCCCATTTTTGTGGATGTAGACCCCACGACTTTCCAAATGGATCCCTCAAAAATAGAGGCAAAAATTACTAAAAGAACAAAAGCCATCATGCCGGTCCATATTTTAGGGCTTCCTTCGGATATGATTCGCATCATGCAAATCGCAAAAAAGCACAATCTAATCGTGATTGAAGATGCTTGTCAAGCCCCTTTGGCGGAAATCAATCATCAAAAAGTAGGGACTTTCGGCAATGCAGCTTGCTTTAGTTTTCAAAACTCGAAAAACATCGCCATCGGTGAAGGGGGCGCCATCATCAGCGACGATGACGCGTTCATGGATGCCTGCTACTCCTACCATAATTTAGGATTACCCTATGGAATCGCCACCGGATCCGTGACCGCTGGAAGCCAAATGCAAGCCAATAAATTGAGATTTTCAGAATATCAAGCGGCGATTGGCCTGGCCCAACTAACCCGACTGGAAGCGCAAACAGAAACGAGAAATCAAAATGCGGCCTATTTAACTTCCTTACTGAAAACCATTCCGGGCATACATGTTTTGCGTTTGTACCCAGAGGTGACTAAAGCGGCCTACCATTTATATCCCTTTCGATATGATCAAGCCGCATTCAAAGGTTTAACGAGGGCACAATTTCTCCAAGCATTGGACGCAGAAGGAGTTCCTTGCATGGGCGGATATACGGCTTTAAATACGCAACCCTTTTTAAAACAGACGTTTGAATCGGTCAATTTCAAAAAAATGTATCATTCAAGTGAACTGAATTATACCTCTTATATGGAGCAGAACCAATGTCCCTTAAATGATACCTTATGTAATGAAGCGGTTTGGTTTACGCAGAATATGCTGTTGGGAACCAAAAACGATATGGATTTAATTTTCCAAGCGATCCAACGAATTCATACGCATGCCGTTGAAATTAAGAAGAAGCTCCAATGAACCAAGCGCCATTGATTGCATCTTGTTTTGATTCTGGCTTTTTGGAGGCGCACGATACGTATAATGCCATGTCGGTCGCGAGCGACGGGCGATTATATTATGTATTATCGTCGGACAAATTTGATGTTGCAGGTCAGATGTTTCGCTTTGATCCTTTAAAAGAGGAGATCAAATTTTTAGGTGACCTGAATGTCATTTGTGGCGAAGCCCATCAAAAAAGCATCGCCCAAGGAAAGAGCCACGTCCTATTTTATGAATTTGAAAACAAGCTGTACTTTTCTACCCATGTCGGATATTACCAACTCATCGACGGCATGGATCGTTTGCCGGAGCAGGCGCCGGATGGTTTTGATGTATATCCTGGCGGGCATATCCTTTCCTATGATTTACAAGAAGAATCCTTTGCCGATTTAGCCATGATCCCCAATGGAGAGGGCGTTGTCACCATGGTGATGGATACTCACAGGGGAAATATCTTTGGTATTACTTGGCCCACGGGGCATTTTTTCTGCTATCAGGTCAACGAAAAAAAGCTGACGCTG
>Ga0114958_10000023_pt1 | contig 123472 bp, 98 predicted proteins | sample C_130208_EF_Meta_FD_89577 | JGI IMG/M metagenome (GOLD analysis project Ga0114958, IMG submission 89577) | Freshwater microbial communities from Lake Croche, Canada to study carbon cycling - C_130208_EF_MetaG | ecosystem: Environmental > Aquatic > Freshwater > Lake | place: Lake Croche, Canada...
TCACTGACACCGTCAGGAGCGTCAAGGTAATGGTGGCTGAGATCCTCACTCAGTTCCCAGTGTACCGCCAGCGCCTAGTCTTTGCAGGCAGGGACATGCAGGATGACAACACTCTCTCCTCCTACAACATCAAGAGGGAGAGCACAGTGTTTGTCATTGGGCGCCTGATGGTAGACTACACCCCAGTGGAGTTCACTACATGGCCTATGCAGTACGGTGAGGAGGCCACTGCGCAACTTGCTACGTGCATCAGCGCAAGCGAACTCCACAAGTTGACGCTTCCCGACCCTGCATCTATACCGCTTTTGGTCTGTCCACCCTATCCAGTGAAGGCGCGCGGCGGTATGACAACCGTGAAGGTACGCGCACTCAGAGCTATCCTCAATGTGATCAACAACCGCATCGAGGAGTATAGCTTTGTGCACAAGTACCTGCAGACTACCCGCAAGCGCGTCATGCAGTGGTTGTTCCGGCTACAGAAGCGCAAGCACCGCTGGCACATCACGGCATGCTCCAAAGCGGCTACTGCTGTTGCACCCACTTCTGACACCATCGCATGCAGCATTACTGGGACCGCAAGCGAGTTTAGTGTTGGCCTAGTTTGCAGGTTCTGCAAGGGCAGGCACTACGCGCTCGACTGCCCCAGTGATGCTGCACGCGACAACCTCGCCTACCTGGCAAGGACAAGCCCTTCAGAGGGGGGTGGCGGGATCTACACTGCTCTTCACGCTGCAAGACAGCCCCTCAATGCGCGAGAGAGAGTGAGCCAATCTCTTTCTTCAGCCGTTGCAGCAATGGCAGAGGAAGACGAGAGGGAACTCGATGATCCCTACCGCTAGCACCTGAGTAAACAGTAAAATCATTTTAGGTCTTAGGGAATCTAATCTTAATGGTAAATTGTGGCTATCCCTGTAACCACTCACGTAACTGAAATGTTATATAAGAGTTAGCACTTAGATAAAGGCAAATCCAGGTAAATCACGTTGTATCTGAACCCCACTGAACAAGGACAGTGGCTAAACTCCAACCTCGCCCTAATGAAGGCAAACCAAAACAAAAAAATTAATTTATTAATCCTTCTGTTTTATTCTTTTTATTCATTATTCTAAAGATATTAATAAAAAATTGAAAAACAAAATATTACTAACATAATCTTCTAATATTATATAAATAATGTCTAATACATATAACGAATCAATTAAAGATACTCATAATGAAGAAAATCTATCATATGAAACATATGAAGAAGATTATACTAATCCATATGAAGAAGATCATAATATCTATGATTTTCCAAAAGTTAGCGCACATGCTACAAACCCAACAGTATTTCCCAAACTAGTAACAATAAACTTTGATGATGAAAATCAAGATAGACAAAAACTTGTTGAATTTGATACAAAAATTCAACAAGCACAAAATGAACTTCTAGTTATTAAAGAAGAATATCAAAAAATTGCAAAAGAATATAATTCTAATCAAGATACTCTTAAAGAAGCTGAAGATATTTTTTTAATTCAAAAAGAAAAATATGCATATCTTGAAAGAAGATTTCAAGATATGCATCCAGAAACTGTAGAAGAATGTTGTCTTAGAACGAGTAATGAAATTAATGCACTTCAGATTGCAATAGAAAAATATAATACTGTTAAAGCTGAATTTGATTCTCTAGTAAGTAGTAGTTTTATCGAGAAACCAATTAAAAATATTCGTGAATCTCAAAAAGATTTTGAGCAAAGACGTGAAATTTATTCAAAGAAATATGCTGAAGCTGATGCAAATAGAATCAAAAAAGAGCGTCTATCAAATACTCTTCGTAATCGTGAAATTGATATTACTTCAGCAGAAAAAAGACTTGAAGAAGCTAAACTTCAGCCAAGTATCAAACAACAACTTGGAATTGATCTTCAAGTTATAAGTAAAGATATTGAAAAATCTGTTAAAGAATTATCTAAACTAAGGATGCAAGTTAAGGAGTATGAATTTGCACGTGATAAAATTAATGCAAAAAATAAAGATATTCAAAAATTACTTTTTGATAAAAATGCTTTTAAAATGAGGGGTTTTTCGGTTCTTACAAAAGGAAAAACAATTAATTATGACAATGATGGTAGAATTATTAAAGGAGATAATCATAATAAACTTAAATGTAAACTTGAACTTGATGCACTAGAAGCAAATCCTCCAATGATTGAGGAACGTGCCTATAATTATATTGTTAAAAGTGAATATGACTTTCTAGTTGATTATCTAGAAGGACGTATATCTTTATATAGTGCTTATGCAGTTAAAGATTCTCTAGGCTATAATCCAGATAATACACTCGAAGCTGATGATATAATTAGAGAATGGTCTATTTCCACAAGAAAGGAAATTAAAGAAACTAAAGCAAAGATTGCTGAACTAAAGAAAAAACTTTATACAGATGCTGTATGGAGTGAGATAGATACGACAACCTATAATAAAATGAAACAAGAAATTCTTGATAGATATAATCTTAAATTATCTGATCTTAAAAATAATGATTCAGATAGACAACAGACTACTAAGGAATATACTATGGATGACTTTATTAAATCACTTAAGAAGTAAGTTCCGATTGAACTGTTGCTTTGCTACCATTAATTTTTATTTAGATTAATCAAAGATTAATCTAAATAAAAATTGAACTGTCACTTTGCTTCCATAAAAAATTGAAATTTATTTATCATTCAAATTCATTTATATTAATGTATACATATTATGATGGTTTCAACAGATCATATTAGTACCCTTGTGAAGAAAATCCATTCTTCAAACAAACAGGCTCTTAAAGACGGTAGTCTTCAAAAGCAACTTGTTATTGCAAACACCGGCGTAGGTAATACTGGTATTGCGAATTTGTTTAAGGTCCCTGGTGCATCTGCATCTATCCTTGAGACAATTACAACCTACGCATATCCATCAACTGACGACTTTCTACGCAGACATGATGTAACAGTACCAGACGGTACTAGTTATTCATGTTTCGAACGTGCACGAAGCCTAGCACTTGCTTCTTGGAAACGTGCGGCTATTCTAATCACTGGTCAGATCCCAATTGGTGTAGGAATGACAGGATCAATTATTACGGTTGACGATGATGGAAATCCGCGTCTTCTTCGTGGTGGTCATCGTGCGGATCTTGTAATTTACACAAGTGAAACCGAATTCAAGTCTTATCATCTCGATATGCAACCTGGATTGCGTGATCGTGATAGCGAGGAGACACTTTGTGGCAATTTCCTAGTAATGGGAATTTACGATGCACTTATGGGAACAAATGAGATTGCTAATATTTATATGGAACAACTTTTAGCTGGTGACTCTTGTGTGACTAATATTCTTTTTAGTAGAGAGGAGGGCATGAAGGTAAATGCAACTGTCGATCCAAAGACGATTATTTATCCTGGGTCTTTTAATCCACTTCATCAAGGACATATTGGCATAGAAGAGACACTTGCTAAACTCGAACCAACAAATAATGTTCTTTACGAAATTTCAGTAAAAAATGTCTCAAAGCCATCACTAACACTTGATGATATTTTTGATCGACTGGAACAATTTGTGAGACTTGGTAAAAGTATAATCATTACAAATGTCGCACTTTTTCTAGAGAAAGCAGTATTATTTCCTAAATGCAGTTTTGCAATGGGATTTGATACATTTGATCGTCTATTTACTCCACGTACATCTGGATGGGATTCTACCGGAGACTTTAGTGAATACATTTTACAAAAGTTTCTTCCTATCATTAAAAGTGGTACAAAGTTCTTTGTGTTTGGGCGCCAATCCACAGATGCAGCTGGAGTAAAACAATTTATGAGTGCCGATATAATTTATGCAAGGATTCCAGATTATTATGATAATCATATTTCACTTCATTCAGGTTTTGTTTCAGTTTCAGAATCATTGTTTCGTGCAGATGTTTCATCAACAGAACTACGCAAATAGTTAAATGAATGATTATTTTTTTATTTATAATTTATTTATACATATATATATGAGTTATCAACAGAAGTATTTAAAATACAAACAAAAGTATTTAGAATTAAAAAAAAGTTTAGGAGGAATGCCTGGAGGTCCTAGAGAGAGCCCAGGACCAATGCCAGTATCCCATGCAGGGCCAAAAGCTTGGGGATTACCTGCAGGTACTACAGTTTCTAAAGCAGAACTTGCGGAAGCAGCTGCAACAAGTGCACAAGCTCAAGATTTATCAGGTGATTCTTTAAGCGAAAGGCGTAAAATTATTAATGAAAATGGATTAAAATTTGAAGCAGAATTAAGAAATTCTCAAGAAAGAACATTAGATACTGCTGCAAGACTAGCTGCAAATCCTTCAGCTATAAATAGACAATTAGATGATCTTGCTAAACATGATGTTGCAGTGGCTCATGAGATTCTTCGTGCTGCTATAGAAGCTCATGAATATTATGGACACAAAAGTTATGGAATGGATGTTCTTTCTAAAGAAGGTCCTCCATATAAAAAAGCAGTTACAATGCCGGCATTATTAAAAATTCAAATAGCAACAGCAACAGAATCTACAGAACTTAAAAAAGTAAAAATAAATAAAGCGAAAATACAAGTCAAGCTTAATACTACTGTATCTCATTTTGATGCTACCTCTAGAGCTGTAGCAGCACTTCAAGCTCAACGTGTGCCACTTGCTACTCAACATGCTATAGTACGCGCAATTGTAGAACAACCTAGATTAAATAGAGCTGAAATATTACCAACTGGTCTAAATAGATGGGGCGATGGTCGTCCAGGCAATCGAGCATTTGGAGATGCAGTTGAACAAAGAGCAGCAAATATTGCAACAAATCAACCAATTCTTGGACAACTAACACAACAACTAACACAATTGGATAGACAATTAGCTGCTGCTAGAGCTGAACTAGCAACAGTTCAACCAAAATTAGAAGCACTTCTAGAACATATGCATGATCTTCAAGTTGCAGAAAATTATTTTATAGGTCGTCTTAAAAATAGGGATGATCCAGCAAATGTAGAACATAGAGCTCCTTTACAAGCATTAACTCCTATACAACGTGAAAGAGCATTAACAGATGAACCATAAAATAAAAAACATAATGATATTTAATTTATAATTTTATAAATTAAATATAGAAAACTTCCTAACTTTAGTTTTTTACGCTAGCATAAATGTCTAACTCCAATGAAGTTGAAGACAACCAATTAGCTTATTAATCACACGACATTGTGTCATATTAGCATCGGATTTTTTAATAAACATAGTAGTAAGATTACTAATTAACTTAGATCGATAATCAGAATAATAACTAGTATATAGTTTAATTTCATCACGACGGATGAGATCGTGGATCATTTGTCGAATCATAGGAGTATCATTTACAATACCACTAATGTTTTTTAGATTAATATTTTTCTTCAAGAAACGAAATGGATGCAAGTCCCAACTTTCACCTTCCTTAATCGTTTGTTCAACACTAATCTTAATTGCAATTTGAGGTGGAGACTCAGTATCAATATGATCTACTGCAAGTTCAAATGCAATAACTCGAACATTAATATTCATATGATCATCATCCAACATACGACTACCAATAAATTTAACAACTGAATTAGTAATGGTTGACTTAATTTGATCAGTTGAATATGTATCAATTAATCTAGGAATATATTTCTTCCAATTATCTGGAACAATAAGATCTTCAAAAATCTTACGAATTGGAAGAGTATCATCAATATGATCAGCAACTTGAATATTTTCAGCATCATCGTATAGTTTTAGCCCAAGAAAAGGATGCTCGCTCCATACACCATCGGTGTATGGAATATTCGAAATAATATCAAAGAAAATAGTTGGACCATAATTAAGTACATCAGCCTTAATACTAAGATGAATAGTAACGATTTCGCCAGTCAATTTCTTTCCAACCACATTAATAATATGGTTAATACTTTTATTGACTTGACATGAGGTCGCAATTTGAATAACCGGATAAGAAAAACGCCTATGCGTTGAATTGTGTTCATTAAGAATAGCTTGCATTCTTTATAGATATAATTATAATTCTATGAAGTATTAGTATATAAATTCAATTTTTTTAGTGTTAGGAAACGTTTGAGAAAGAGATTAATTTTTTAGCTTAATTTTTATACATTTTGAAATAGAAATCTATCTACTGCCATCTCTTTCATTATAGCTTCAAATTGATCAGTTAATTCTTTCTTTTTAAATGCTAATGCCATAATATGTTTATCTACAGTTAATTCAGTACTCTTTAAAGCAGTTGCAATATATATATATACTTGGACTTCTCTTTCTGCATAGGCAACATCTTTATGAGAACAAAAACGAATTGCTCTTCCAATTACTTGTTCTAATCTAGACATATTCCAATATGGCTCCATAATATGAACTTGTTTTACTCTTAATAATGATACTCCTTCTTTAATTGATGGAGAGCCTAATAATACTTTTAACATGCTTCCATCTTCATTTTGTTTTTTATTGAAAAAATCCTTAATTAATTCTTTGTTCTCATGCGTTTCATCACCACTCCATACTGCATACCTTAATTTACCCTTACCATGATCTTTTAAATTTTTATATTTATGATATTCTAAAACTTTAATAAATGATTTTAGTCCTCCATATTCTTTAAAATTACTATATACAAATACAGTACCCTTACATGATTTTATTTTTTTCATAATTTTATAAAATTTAATAGAGTATATTTTTAATAAGTCAAAATCTAATGATTTACCTTTAAAACTATCGAATCCATCTTCATTAATACCTTTATTTGGATAAGCAATATTAGATATTATTCTAGGACCTATTAAAAAATTATTTGGTAAATCTAAGATATCACTATCGCCAAATCTACCAAATCCTTCTTGTTCCATAACAGTCCTATAAGCTTCATATTGAAATCTACTCATTTTACACTTTACAAGTTTTAGATTTTTCTTTGGAAAAACATGGTCTGGTGCTCCCTTATAGTAAGATATATATCCATTTAATAGATTCTTTAATTTATTTACATTTTTTAATTCATATATTGTTTCGCCAGATCTTGATTTCTTTGTTTTTATAAACATTTCATTAAATTTTGTTCCTACCGGAAATTCATTTTCAGGTCTTAATAAATTTAGTGTTAATCCTAATTCCATAGGTCTATCAAATATTGGAGTAGCAGATAGTAATATCACGCGTAAATCAGATGGGGCAGAGTAGATTGCTTTCATAAATGTAGTATAAAATGTACCACCTTCTGATACAATATTCTGAACTTCATCTATTAAAATTAAACTATTTTTTAAATTTATTTTTCTTTCTGTTGCTAAGTTTACAAACTTATGATATGATAATATAGTATAATACTTATCAATTCTTTCCTTTGCTCGACTAATAATGGAAGCATATTCAGGTTTATCTGGATTTAGTTCTCCTAATCGTTTTCTTTCTTTTATTGTTAAATATTCTTCACCTGCACATTCACTCCTTAATTCTTTATAAAAATTACCAACTAATGAAGCAGGAACTACAACAACTATATTCTTTTTATCTTTCCATTCTTCACAAATTTTTACTCCTGCACAAGTCTTACCCGCACCAATTTTGTGATATATTAAGAGGCTCTTATAAGGGGTTACTGGATTTATAAATTCCGATACAAAAATTTGTGGATTTTGATATGTAAATTTAACAGGATAACAGATATCTTTTAAACTTTGTTTTTTTGGTTTTATTTTATATTGTCTAAAGATTGATCCAATCTTTTTAGAAAATTCATTATCATCTATATCTGGATATTTTATTTTAACTCGATCTAATTGATTAAGTTGATTATCTTCACTCATATTTTAATATATAAAAAATAATTTAAATATATAATATTAATTACTTTATGCTCAATACAAATCAATTTAAATCTTTAAAAAATATTTATAGTTTATTTGCAAATATATACGATACGGCTAGTATATGGATAAATGAAATAAAAGAAACTGATGAACTGGATATCCACAAAGAGAAATTAATATTAATTATGCAAATTGTTGCAAATATAACTGATCCAATAGAAGGTGAATTAGATGATATTATAATAATTGTAGAGGAATATTTAAAAGAATATATATTAGAGATATATTCTAAAGATAGAGAAGAAGAAAATGCAAGTGAATCAGAAAATGAATTTACAATTAATTAAAATATAAAATTATATATATATGTCAACATTTTTTGAAAAATATTTAAAGTATAAAAATAAATATTTAGAATTAAAAAATCAAATAGGTGGAGCAGTACCCAATGTTCCTACAACTGTGTACAATGCACCAATTGCATTATCTGGTAAACCAAATATTCAGCCCGCTCTTGCACAACCCGAACGTTTAACATATACTGCTGTAAGAACTGAACAATCTGTTGCAAGTGCTCCATCAGTTGCAAGTTATCCATCCGCTCCATCCGCTCCATCCGCTCCATCCGCTCCATCCGCTCCATCCGCTCCATCCGCTCCAAGTGCTCCAAGTGCTCCAAGTGCTCCATCTGCTCCATCTGCCCCAGGTGCTCCATCTGCTCCAATTGCACCTCCTACAATTAGTATCCCTCCTACTGTATCCTCTAAAAATAGTCCACCAAGTACACCCATCGGAATGCCATCAATTACAATGCCTGCACCAAATGTTTTACCAGAAGGATGGGTATCAGCAATGTCTAAATCTAAAGGTAAAATGTATTACACAAATATCTATACAACGGAAACACAATGGAAGGTACCAACTGAACCAGCATCACAAATACCAAAAGTACAAACAACTGTTCAAGTGGAAGAAGTAGTTGATACAAAAAAATGTAAAATTAGAGTAGGAGATTATGTTAAACAAATATCCATAGATCCTAAATATATGAATGCATGGTATAAAAATAATCCAAGAAAACCTGGCGAAGATGATGTAGAGTGGATGGAAAGAATACAACAAAAGATTAAAAATTGGTTAGAAGTATATGAATTAGGTGTAGTAGTTAAAGTTTTAAAATGTGGCAATAAATGGAGAGAAAATACTTATAGAATTAATATACCTAATATGAATAAAACCGTTCATGTATTAGAAAGTGAAGTAATTGCTATAACTGAAAAAGAATATAATGCTATTTTAAAAACAAAAAAAGTTAGAGTAAAAGGAATCGATGAAGAATTTACACATTTAATCTTAAATGAAAGGGTATTACCTCCTAAATAATTTTTAATATTTAAAATATAAATATTAAAATTTAGCGTTTAAAGTAATATGCTACATAAAAATTATAAATTAGAATGAGTACTATAAGTAGTATAACTATGTATTGCATTGTTATTTTTAATATATCACCTACAAGATCATCTAAGATAATTTCTTCAGTTCTGTTATTTTGAAGTACCTTCTCAAAATTTGTTATTAAATCCATAATATATAATATAAACATAATATTTTTTATATTAATATAAATAAAAAAGAATAATAATAATATATGAGTAAGAGAAATAATAAAGATTGTAATGGAGATAACTTGAATCTAAATAATAAAAAGTTAAAAATAGAAAATAATGATGAAAATAATATTCACAATAATACTCTAGATAGTACTCCATTAAATCAAAAAGATGAAAACAAACTAGAAGATGGAAAAAAACCAGGTGATGAAAAAAAACCAGAAAAGAAAAAAGTAGAGAAAGAAATAGTAAAATTAAATGAAAAAATAGAAACATTAGATGATTTAATAAAATTAGCAAAACTATATGATTCAACTAAAGAGTATAATATTAATTTAAAGAAACTTAATAAAATATTACCATCTCTTGAAAAACTAAAAGGTATTATTGGAATGAAATCTATTAAAGATTCTATTGTAGGTCAAATTATATTCTTTTTAAATGAATTCGAAAACCAAGATATGTTACACACTATCATTCAAGGTCCTCCTGGTGTAGGAAAAACTACATTAGGAAAGATTATTGGAGAATTATATTATTACCTTGATATAATTAAACCAGTTGAGGCAAAAAAAGTAAGAGAACCACCACCTAAAAAAAGAAGAGTAATTACATTTGAAGAATTATTAAATATGGATTTAGATGATTATATGGATAATCGTGTAGATAAATGTTGTGATGATAAAGAAAAAGAAAAGGATAAAGGAAAGGATAAAAATAAAGAATTACCATTTAATTTTAAAATTGTAAAAAGATCAGACCTAATTGCGGGTTATTTGGGCCAATCGGCCATCAAATGTCAAAAAGTGATAGATGATTGTGAAGGAGGAGTTATGTTTATTGATGAAGCATATAGTTTAGGTAACGAAGAAGGTCGTGATAGTTTTGCAAAGGAAGTAATAGATACTATTAATCAGAATTTATCCGAACAAAAATCAAATTTTTTATGTATTATCGCAGGATATAAACACGCTCTAGATAAATGTTTTTTTTCCTATAATGAAGGTTTAAGAAGAAGATTTCCATTTGTATATACTATTGAAAAATATACACCCGAAGAGCTATGTTTAATATATAAAAAAATGGTAAGTGAATTTGGATGGAATACAGATGATGTTCCAGAAAAGTTTTTTAAAGATAACTACGAATGTTTTAAAAATCAAGGGGGTGATATAGAGACTCTCTTTTTTATGTGTAAAATTGAACATGGTAAGCGTACTTTATTTGAAGCTGAAAGTAAAAAGAAAATTAATATTAAAGATCTTGAATCAGCGTTTAAAATGTTTAAAGTTAATAAAGAATTAAAGGAAGAAACTGATGATAAAGATGCTGCTTGGAGAAGTATGTACACTTAAGATCAAAAACATTCAGTATGAAGTATGAAGTATGAATTATAATTAATATTAATTTAATATTAATTATATAATTATTAGTTATATTTTTCATAATCTATCAATTTATACACTTTACGACTTATGATATCAAATGTAATCATAAAACTAAAATAATATACAATTGGAATATAGATTAAGGTAAGTATTACCCATTCATATAAATATCTTAATTTATTAAAATAATATATTTGATAAACTCCATATGGAATAAAGAATATTAATAGTGGAACTGCTAGAGGAATTGATATTAAAGTAATTGGAATTAATAAAATATTAAAGGTATATCTTTTTGTAGTATTTAACATATCTTATAATTTCTATATCTGGTAATTTCTATATGTTTTATCTATATATTTTTCCTATATGTTTTCCCTATATGTTTTCCCTATATGTTTTTCATATGTGTTTTATCTATATGTTTTTATCTATATGTTTTTATCTATATGTTTTTATCTATAAGGAAGTCTGCTTAATAGTTCCATCATATGTAAATAAAATTATACTACTGAATGCTAATAAAATAGCAAAAGTTTTTATATTTGTAACTTGTTCTTTAAAATAGTAAATTCCAACAAGAGTTACTAAAATATTAGAAAATAGATTCCATGTAATATTCAAAACTGTCATAGAAGTTTTCTTTAAACCATAATAAAATATCCATATTTGTAATCCATATAATATTGTTGGTATTATCAACCAGTAGATACTTTTTAAATTATTTTGCAGAAATACTTCTTTTGTTATACCAAAACTAATAACATCATTTATTGCCATAATACCGCCAATTAATGTACCTTGTATACTATTTAAATTCATTTGTTAATAAATAATATATATTTTATAATATAATATATATTATAAAATATGTCATTTATAGATAATTTAGAAAATGCATTTACTTATTTTATTGACGATGAAATATTATTAAATGATAAAGGATCACAATGTATATTATACATACCATCTTTTTTTAACATCATAACAAACGATGATTTTAAAGAGTTAGTATTTAATTTAGATATATTACCAAGACCAGATCCTACAGACCCAAATGCTTTATATACTAAATATACACAATTTATTGGTAATTTTATTGATATTGGACAAGGAAGACCTGTAACTGGAGATATAAGTGAATTGGATAGATTTATTATAGGAACTCATACAGCTGGCGGTGTTGTTTTTCAAGGTGATATTGATAATATTTTAATCAATGATTCAATCTTCTATACAAAAAGCATGATTGGGCATACAATATGTATTGTTATTGATAGAAAATCTCAAGATTTATTTCATGTTCATATAGCAAATGGTGGATTATCATCAAATTATCATCATTCAATCGGAGGTGATAAGCATTTGATGGAAACTGTTATATCAGTTGGTGATGTAAATAAGAATAAATTAAAATATTTTTTATATTTTATACATTTAGCAGATACATGGGAAGAATTATATAATGTTTCATTTAGTTTATTATATGATATAGATAATTATTACAATAATAATATTAGTCATAAATTAAATAGTAATATTATTAATAAAAAAAAGAAAAGTAAGGCTCCAGATGATGAAGTTGATGAAATACATAATGAGAATAACTATTTTGAACCACAAATAAATGGAACGTGTGTTGCTAGAACAACATATCATGCAACTTATATATTTTTATGTATTATGTATGGATTGCCAAAATCAAAGTTTCTCGATTTTATGCTTATATTACGATTATTTTCATATAGTAATTTTTTAAATGGGTTATATAATTTTTTAGATACACCTGATAAGATTCTAAATTTTATAAATTCTTCTACAGATCTAGTTTCAGCAAACTCAAATTATTCTAGATTAAACTTAACATATCAGTTTTTTAGAGAGAAATATAGAAATAAGAATGAAATTTATTTTACTGATAACGGCTATTTTTGTAACTTACTAGATGGATTAATAAATATTGAAGATAAGATAGATCAATATTTTAAAGATAGTGAATTAATTATTCCATATAATATATTATTTAATAGAGGAAATATTACTACACCAATTAATGTTGTAAGACCAGTAGATCCATTTTCAAAATTAATAAGTAAGCGTTTAATTTCTCCTATGGACAACATTGATCATCTTAAATTTGATATTTTTTTAAATTATTATGAACACGGAATAAATAGTTATAATAATTATTCTCCATGTTATGAAATTAAAAATATTGATAGAACAATTCACGAATATAATAAATATCATCAATTAGATAATTTTATTACAGATATTAATAATGCTTTTAATAGTCGTGATAAAACTAGACCATCACTATTTGCAACATCATTTAGTTTAATATTAACAGATATTCAAAATATAATTAAGATTTTTAATGAAAATCCAATTTTTAATAAAATTAATGATGATACTAATATACTCTATATAGATCATTTATTATTACTTCATACATTGAATCAATATATAAAAAATATAGTCGGTGTAGAAAATAAATATTGTATAGATGTAGCTAGTCCAGATACAGAGATTACAAAATACATAAACGAGTTAAATAAAAAATATTCTAATATGAAAATTGTTAATATTAATGCTTATAAAAAATTTAAGGATTCATATATGGAATTAATTAATGATTTCTATTTACATTTTCTAGTTAAAGATAATATTTTGATAAGTCATATTTTTAATATATGTACATCTACTACAACGTATCCAACTTTAGAATCTCATTTAGATTCAGGCTTTGCAGATAAAACAATGAATGTTTTACTAGATTCTATAAATACACCAAATATTGAAAATATTTTGATTCCATCTTATAATCAAACTATAACTGAAGGCTTTATTCCAATGAATGCTGAAGATAGAATAATTAATTCTACTCATGAAATGATTATTGGTCCAGGTATTTGTAATATAAATTCAAAGATTACTGATTTAGATGGATTAAAGTATTTTCTTTTAAATAATAAAGATCATCTAAGAGATGGGGATATTCTAGATAAATATTTAGACTACTGTATGGATTTTAGAGTTAGTGCAAGTGGTGGAGTTCCTGCATCTACTCACAAGCCCGCAGGAAAAGAATTAGATGATTCATTAATTACATTTATAGAAACATCTAATTGGAAACATTCAGATCCTACGAATCCTGTGAATATAAATAAGAAAGAATTAATCGGTATAATTCCATCTTTTAAAACAGAATGTATTTTAAATACTAAACAAACTTTTGATAATGATAATAATATTATACCATATAATATTGGATATATTAATCAAACTGGATTATCACGAGAATATCCACCCAATCAAGCAGATGATAACTTAGTTATTACTGGTAATAGTATTTTTCAAACTATGCCAATATTAGATCAACCTATTGGAGCAGAAATTGATTCTTATTTATCACGTTCATTACATCCATTTAAAATTAATGAACAAAATATAGATATTACTCAACTAGATAAAAATTTAAATATTCTAAACGCATATAGTCCAACACCTAGTACACAAAATATATTTACACAAAAACCTATAGCTCCTCCAGGAGCTCCGGATCATTTATATTTTGAAGAAATATCTAGAAAGATATGTATAAAAATCTTTAATCATATATGGAGTACACTTTATTATATATTAGATAACAGACAAAACGCTACTATTACTGGAACTACTCTAAGTGCTTGGTTTAAATCTGGACCATATACTTTTACTCCAGGTGTTACTGCTCAAGATATACATCCAGCTCCTGTACAGCCAGCACCTCCAGCACCTCAACTTCAAACACGCGAACCTTGTAATAGTTATATAAATTTAAACCCGGGTGGTTACTATATAAATTCACAAATTAAGGATCATATGCAAAATGATCCAACAGTATTAGTACATAATAAATTATTAGAAACACGTATTTGGGAAGATGTTAGAGATGCGAATAAGGTACCACCATATGTACAATTATTGGGATTTATAGATCCAAATGTATTTCCTAAGGTACCACCTCCAAATGAAACACCAAATAATAATACCTGTAGAGCTTCACCACCACCAGTACCAGTAAAGGTATATGATTATAGATATAATGGAGGACCTACATATAGAATTAGTACTGACTTTGGATATGAAGTTGACGACTTTATTAGGAATACAACTAATAAACTACAACCTAAATATAATGCACTAATTGGTGCTGGTGCAATGCCTCACATGACACCAGAATTTAGACCACATTTTGAAAGATTCATTGATAGATATTTAAAATATGTTGATAAACTATTATTTTTCTCTATCTTAAATCATTGTATTATTAAACAATTCGTAAAATTTAAACATGATTTTGAACCAACTGCATCAATGGCTGGAACTAGCCCTAAACTTCACGAAAAAATCTATGATAGTATAATTAGTAAAAATAATAAAAAGAATCAATATTATAATTCAACACAATTTACACTACCATTTATAGTAAATGATATAATTTATAACCTTACTGGCTCAATTAGACCTTGTAAAGATTTATTAAATATTATACCGAATGTTTATATGTTACCAGGAATTAATCAAGAGATCACTACGATTGATAATAAGCTATTGTCTTTAAAACATTATGATAATCTAAGTTTTGATATTAATATATACAAAGATAATTTAATGAATGTCTTTGAATTTGTAAATTTAGATGAATTATTAAAGAATGTTAATGATATTGTAGAAGCCAAGAATATTAAAAATATCAGTAAGAAAACTTTTATGATATTGATTTATTTATTAACTTATTCTATATATCTAGATGAAACAAAATTAAATAAATATGGCCAAAAGATACATGATATATTAAATAAATTTGAAGGACCAATTCAAAATGTATCTGATTATCCAAATGAAGATGATCCTAGAAACCGATTAAATGGTAATCAAAATCCATATTATGGTTTAAAAGAAAGATCAAAAGCTAAATGTGATAGTTTTATTTATATTATTGGTGCAATTAGAAATGTATTACATTTTAAAACATATATATTTTCAATTGGGCCGCTTGATTTTACACATCATACAATTCAAAATATAATAGCTCTAAATTTAATTAATGCAGTAGGTGAAAGTAAACCACAAGATCAATTTATACCTAAAACAACAAAAAGAGATATCCTAATATTCTTACAAGAGGGTTTAAAAATGGAAATATTATATTTATTAGAACAAAAATATTTATTATTACCAAATGCTATACCTACACCAGGTATGTTTGCAAACTTTAATCAAATAGCAATATGTTATGAAAATAAAAAATTATTAAATGAATTTAGAATAATTGAAAATAAAGAAATAGTTAAATTTTTAAAATTCTTAAAAATAGATCAGAATTACATATTAACCCTTTTAAATGAAGCTTACTCATTGGTAAAACCAATAGAAATCAAAACAAATGAAAAAGATATTATACAAATTGATAATATTAATTTTCAATTAATTGATCCACATAATATTGATATAGATATTGCGCCTAAATATTTTTATAAAATACAGAATAGATACTCAATTTTTCTTAATAGTGGCGGTGCATTCGGTTTTGAATATAGAATTTTATTTTCATATGATCTTAAACTACCATATTATTTTTATGATAACTTTATAATATTATCTAATAATGCAAATATTGTATATTTTATAGATATTAATAATGAATTCTTTATAAAATGGGAAGACTGTCGAATAATCAATAATGGTGGTATTAATGAATTAATTGCAAACACGTGTATTGAATTTAATAAAAAAGAATATAAATGTGAATTAGTATTATGGAATTCTGGTGGAATTAAATCTAATTATTTAGAATTATTAGAAAATCTTGGGATTGAGCATATTGATTTATATGATTGTAATACAGTAATTTTTAAAGATATACATTCAGATATTATATTTATATATTATCCAAAAAATAGAATATTATTTAAGTATGAAGATTGTAAATTACATTTAAAATTTTTATTTAATAATAAAAATACTATAAATGTACAAAAAAATAAAGAAGATATATCTGATATTAATTGTAATAATATAATTAATAAATTAAATGATAATAGTATTTACGAATGTTTAAATAAATATAAATATTATAGTGGATTAATTGGTAGAAATCGCGATGTTTTATTCTTAAAGAATATTGAATATAAAAATACAAAAATCTTATATTTTAATCATTATTTATGTGGAGATGAAGAAAATGATAAAAATATAGAAAATAAAATAGTTAACTATACTAAAATAAATGATAAGTTATTATTTTTAAATACACCTATAGAAAATTTCTTAAATATTAATTTTTTTGAAGAAGGAAATAATCCTGTAACACAAAAAGAATATTCAAAATATCACGAAAAGATGGGTATGGAAAAAGTTACTGGCGAGCCAACACCTCATAAAAGTTTAAATGAGAACTTTCAATATTATAAAGGAAATAAAAGATGTACAAATATTTTGTTATTAAATTGTGAAATAAATAATAAGAAAATTGCAAATATTGAATTTAATAATATACATGAATCTTTTCAATTATATCATACATCTTCATTAAATCATAATTATTATTTAGCTCGATTTTCATTTTTAAATCTTAATAAATATTTAAGACACGATGATGTAACAAATTATTTAAAATATCTAAATCCATTATATCAAGGATTTCCATTCTCTCGTATTATTTATACAGCTATCTATAAATCTTCATTAAATGAAGAATTTGTACGAACAACCGAACATAAATTATTAATATTAAATAATGGTTTACCAACAAGTATGAAAATGAGTAAAAACTATTTTGGAAGTATATTAAAATACAATTTTCAGATAGACCGACCATACATTAGTAGAAAATATCTAAAACCGGATACTCCTCCAGACCCCCCTTTTGTAAAATACCAAGATTGGAGATCACCTCTTTTAGGTGGACAATCATATATAAAAGATTCATATTATATTCCAAATAATCTCAAAATAATAAATTTTAAGAATTTTAAGAAAGAATTTGTTGATAAGAATAGAAATGAAGCTATATTAGTAAACTGTTTTTTAAGACAAGTATTATATAATGCTGACCTACAAACGGCAGTTCTAGAACCTCCCTTAGCTCCAGGAGCACCCCCATTAGTTGAACCTCCAAGAGGAGGTACAGAACGATTTTTTTGGATAGAATTACCACAATCTTTACCACCAAATAAATGTTTTTTATTAAATTTAGAAAATGCTAGAAAATATATGAAACTAACTGATCCAAATAAAGATATAAAATTTGAAGAATATGATATTTTGAATATAAAAATTGAAATTTCTGAAAAATTTAAAAAAATAAATTACAGTAAGATACAATTAAATAACCTTACAGAATATTTAATAACATTAAATGATAATGAAAAATGGTTTAATGGTGATAATGGTATTTATAGGGATAAATTAGAATTAAGTAATACAATTAAACAAAAGAGAGGGAATAATTTAAATTATAATCTTAAGGATGATCCTATATGTAATACGAATGATCCTAAACTTACAATGAATAAATCAGTTAATAAATATATGAATATAAATTATAAATATACAATTGGAGATGCTACTACAGTTTATACTCTAGATGGTATACCTACAGTCGTCGATACAACTAGAGCCAATGATACAACTACATTTAAGAAGGGTGATAGAGTTTGTATTCATGATGTGCCAAATATTAATACACTAACAGGAAATTCTGTTAGAGAGTACATGTATGAAGGACAATATGGAAAAGTTACATCAGTAAAGAATGATACCCTCTGGCAAAGTCCATATCAGATGTCATCTTGGAGAATATGTGTAAAACTTTGTGAAAATATTGAAGATGTTGAAATTGATCTTCCACCATCATGCTTAACACATAATTATCCATCTAAACTTAAAGATGAAAATTTTTGTATTTTTGTAGATAATCTTGCAAATATACTAAAAGAAAAGTATTATAAGTGTTATAATAAAATACAAGAATATAATGAATTTTATGAAAATGTCGTAAGAAGATTTGATGTTAAGACTAGAACAGACGATGTAAAATTAACTGAGTTATATTTCTTTAGAACTTTAAAAGAGAAATATGAAGTTAGTTTATATAAATTAGGATTTATATTAGATATTACAACTAATACATTTATAAAATTAGATTCAGATATTGCTAAGAAAAATTATGATTTAGAAGATAATTTAGATTTATTTATGAAAGATTTATTAGAAAATCCAGGATATTTATATACATTAGTTAAAGATGGAGAATATAAATTAAAAGATAATTTTAATATTAATACATTATTTATCTTTTTTGATTACTATATGAGTTTACAAAATAGAAATTCTGCTATTAAAAATGGTGGTACATTAATGAGAAAAGAACAATATACATTAATTAGTGATATAATTGGAGCAGATGGTAATATTAATTGTGGACATAAATTTTATCAATTAATTATGGGAGCTGGAAAGAGTGCTTATATTGCACCATTATTGGGTCTACTATTAGTCGCAAATGGTAAATATCCAATTCATATATTACCAACATATTTAGTAAATCCAGCTATTAGTAAATTTGCAATTTTAGAAAATTTTGGAATTAAGACTATTGATAAAAATATATCTAGAACTAAAGAACCTGAATATATATTTAATGAAATTGATGGTACAAATGTATATAATTATAATTTTATATTAAGTGATTCATCTTTAAAAAGTATCTTATTAAATTCAATGGGCACTTCTATAGATACATTAAGCTTAAATAAGTATAATTTATTGAAAAATAAATTAAGAAATGGATTCCTAATATTTGATGAAGTAGATGATATATCAAATCCATATAAGTGTGAATTAAATTATCCTCGTTCAGATACAGTAAAAAAAATTAATAGATTAAGTGAAAAAATTAAATTATTAATAAAAATATTAAAACTATTCTATATACCTGAAATCAGAGCAAACTATAGATTAAATGATTCATTTGAAAGTACAGATATAGCAATAAATGAATCTGAAAATACATTATTACATGGTTATCACCATAAGAGAAAAATAAAGATTGAAGAATTTTGTAATTTATATGAATTTAGAATTGATTTAATAGTTGGTGCAATAAATGATTTCATGTCAGAAAATTTTATAGCAATAGATGATAAGAGTATAAATATTATTGTAGATGAATCTACATTTAAGTTACATTACACTAACTATCTAGGTACTAGAACAGATGCAATTGTTTTAGAGAAAATTGATTTCATTTATAATTTATTTTTTAAGATATTACCTCTGGTATTTTCTACACAAAATAGAAAAGATTTTGGTACTTTATTTTTAACCGGACCTGGTACAAAGAAAGATATTAAAGAAGAGGGTACAAATATACTAAAATCTACCTTAAAGAAGAATCTTTTTGCAATTCCATTTAAAAGTATTGAAAGTCCAGTAGAATCATCAGAATTTTCAAATATAAATATTACATTAGCTTATACAATTGCAGCTTATTTTTCAAATCAATATATCTTAAGAGATGGTGATATTGATAAGATTTTAGAAAAAATAAAAAAACAATATTTAACTAAATCAGAAGAAGATTGGCTAATATCTGATGAACTTGATAATTATAAAAAACTTATATTCGGAATTAAAGGATATGATCCATTACGTATACCAGTAAATTATATAAAGTCTGTTAATACATATGATCTTATAATTAAAGATGTAAATCCATTAGGATTACCAGTTCTTACAGGCATTGTTGTTGAAAGGAATCGTAAAGAAGCACTAACAGGAATATTTGAAGATTATATTACAGAATTAAGTGAACATTATATTAAAGAACATGAATATCAATTAAATTCAACATTTAGTGATATCTGTGCTTCTGATTTTTGTATTAATAGAACTGGATTTTCAGGAACTCCATACTTTTTATCACCAATTGACAGAGTTGAAACAAAGATAATACAATATGAACCAAAAGTAGATCCAATCGCAGAAGGAAGTATATTTTATTCAATCGTAAATGATAAAGTACATATAAAATTAGCAGATTCTAGAAATGATATATATGATTTATTATGCAAAAAAACAAATGGTACTGAAAATGATAAAGATAATATCGACGATTATTATAATAATTCATATAAAGCACTAATTGATGTTGGTGCATACTTTGTAGGATTAACTCCAGTAACAATTGCTAAAAGAATCTTAGAGAATTGCCCTCAATATGATCATGTTGTTTACATTGATTCGAGCGATAAACAGGTATATATACAGCGTATGTTAGATGGTTCATATTCTAATGAAAACTTACCTGCAGAGGATAAATACTTTTTCAATAGTGATCCAAGAACTAAACCAAAATTTATAGTATTTTTTGATCAAAAACATATAACTGGTATAGATGTTAGATTTATGCCATTAACTGCAATTGGATTAGTTACAGTTAAATATACAACTGGAATACGCGATTATGGTCAAGGTGCATACAGATTGAGAAAAATTAATATTACCCAATCAACACATATATGTATAAATACTGAAGTCCGTGAAAATTTAAACATTGATTTAGATGAAAATTGTATATCTAATAATTATAAACATAAAGAAAGCATCTTATATCAATTATATAAAAATGAAATGGATTTAAAGAATAGCAAAATGAAATTACAAGCTATACAAAATTATAGAACAGTATTTAGATATCATCTATTAAATATTGATATTTCAAGAATTATATTTACTGAAAAATTTAAACACTATGCATATAATGTATTTTTAATAACTGCAACTAGAAGAGATTTTAGTAGTATAAACGATATTGGAAAAGACTTATTAATTTATCATATTGAAGAACTAAGAGATTTATTAATCTATTTTAAAGAAATTAGTTTAGACGATTTATTAGAATTTAAATTATCTGAATTATGCAGATTATTTGATAAACTAGATTATCAACTTGATGACGGTGGTCCAAAAATACAAGAACAAGAACAGGAACAAGAACAAGAGCAGGAACAAGAACAAGAGCAAGAACAAGAACAAGAACAAATAGAATTAAGTATAAATCAGAATTTACATGAACATATATTAGATGATGACAATCTAAAGTATCAAATTAATGATATTAGAAATTTTACTAATGTAAAGGATGCATTAAATGGTATTTTTTATAAAATAGATGCAATTGCACCACCAGGCCGTATAAACGATACTACATTTATTTCACATGGATTTGATAAATATATAATTTATACTAAATTATTCCTTTTTAAATATAAGACTTTAATATATGATGCTGCTATATATCCTGATAAAGACACACTTACTACTACAATTGAAAGAGAATCATATAAATATAATATACCACCAGAATATACCTATAAAATAATAAAACAATATAAGAATAATAAGTATATAATTATGACACAAGAAGAGTGGATTCAATTATTATCATATAGTGGTATTTATGAAATTGAAAACGCAATGAATATTAAATATAATTTTAACGATTTTTCATTAAATATTTATCTACCAGAATTTATATCACTCATTAATTATTCTACAGATGCTATAATATATGATGGATATTCTCTAATAAAACTTACTGACCACTTTATCAAATATATGAATAATTCTACTGATGGAATCAAATTTTTTCTTCAACATGCATTGACTACTGAATCTTATAAACTCGGTAAGGATAAAACACTTAAATTAGCGGATCGTAGTATGTATAATATTTTAGTCGCAAAAGCATTCATTGGACCACTTAAATATATACAACCTACAGAGGAATTACTAATGAATTTAAATTCATTTAAGGAATGTTTAGATAATTCTTTCGGAAATCACATTATGTTCGATTGTCCACCAAATGATTACATATCTAAATGGATTCCTCATTTATGTAGAAAGATGAACTTTAATGAGTTACAAGAAAAAATTAATCCAAATCGAACAGATCCAACAAAACATATACCAGAATATGTATTAGGTACAGTTAATGAAATAACATATAATAAGAATCTAGTTAAAAATATAATTAATGAAATTACTAAAATCAAATATGATCGTATCTTATCAAAATATTTAGAGGGTATTACAAGATGTAGTTATTGGTTAAATTCATATAATATAATGGAAACTGATGTAAATGAATATATAAATGCTACCGAATACAATATGTTTAAAGAAATTATTAACGATAAATTATAATCATAATTTAAAAATTTTATTAATACCATATAATTAAATAATATAGATATATTATTTAATTTATCACCATAGAATAATAAAAAAATTGATAAATAAAATAGTTTAGAATATTATATATAATGCATAATAAAATGAATATGTTCGTTATAGGAAGGGATGGACAACGTAAAGAGCTATCCTTTGATAAAATTACCCAAAGACTACAACAATTGTCTTCTGGATTAAACAGAGTTAACGTACATATGGTAGCCTTAAAAACAATCAATAGTATATATGACGGAATACATACGAGTGAACTAGATACAGTAAGTAGTAATATCTGTTCTAATTTAGCAACAACTGATTTTCAATATAATCATCTAGGTGGCAGAATTTTAGTAAGTAATGCAGAAAAAAATATTAAAATTCTATTAGGTAACAATGACAGTTTCGTAGAAAGAATGAATTATATTCAAAAAGAATATAATAAACTATTTAATCGTGATTATCTAATTCCTGAAATGCTAAAATATATGAATGATAATAAAGAAGTTCTTAATAGTATGATTGATTACTCAAGAAATTATAAATTTAGATATTTTGGTTATAAAACACTCGAAAAATCTTATTTATTTAAATTCGATGATAAACCTATAGAGACTCCACAAGATTTATTTCTTGGTATTGCTGTTGCAATTCATTATCTACAAGATGACCTAGATTTAATTAAACAAACATATGAACTTATATCTAATGGATATTTTACTCATGCAACCCCAACTCTATTTAATGCGCGTAGAATTGGTGGTCAAAATGCAAGTTGTTTTCTAATTAATACAGATGATAGTATTGAAGCAATGTATGATACTGTAAAAGATTGTGCTTTAATTAGTAAAGGTGCAGGTGGTCTTGGACTACCTCTATCTCGTATTCGTTCAATTAATTCTGTAATTAAAAGCACAAACGGTCTAAGTAATGGTATCATTAAATATTGTCAAGTACTAAATCCAACTGCAAGACATGTAACTCAAGGTGGTAAACGTCCAGGTTCAATTGCAGTTTATCTAGAACCATGGCATGCTGATGTATTTGATTGGCTTGAACTAAAGAAACCAACTCCTCCTGATTCTGAAAGATGTCGTGATCTATTTTATGCATTATGGATTCCTGATCTTTTTATGAAAGCGGTACAAGAAAATGGTGACTGGTATCTAATGAGTCCTGACGAATGCCCTGGTCTAAATAAAGTATATGGAGATGAATTTGAAAAACTTTATATGCAATATGTAAGTGAAGGAAAATATAGAAAAAAGATTAAAGCACTAGAATTATGGGAACGTGATCTTGTTTCTAAGATTGAAACTGGTGGACCATACACATCTTTTAAAGATACTATCAATAAAAGAAATAATCAAAAAAATATTGGTGTGATTGAATGCTCTAATCTATGTAATGAAATTAATGAAGTAACTGATGTAAATGTACAAAGTGTATGTAATTTAGCATCAATTGCAGTTAATAGATTCTATAAAGATGGTGTCTATAATTTTGATAAACTAGTAGAAGTTGCTAAATTAATTACAATCAATTTAAATAAAATTATTGATATTAATATTTATCCAACTCCTCAGTCTAAAACAACTAATTTATCTCATAGACCAATTGGTGTTGGTATTCAAGGATTAGCTGATTTATTCTGTATGATGAAACTACCATTTGAATCTCAAGAAGCAGTTGATCTAGATGCTAAAATTATGGAACATATCTATTATGGATGTATGAGTGCAAGTGCAGATCTAGCACAACGTGATGGATCTTATGCATACTTTGAAGGAAGTGATTTTCAAAAAGGTATTCTACAATTTGATTATTCAAATGCTAAGACTACACTTGATTGGGATACATTGAAACAAAAAGTAATGAAAGGAATGCGTAATTCTTTACTTACTGCTCTCATGCCTACCGCAAGCACCAGTCAAATTCTTGGTAATAATGAATGTTTTGAACCATATACATATAATATGTATATTCGTGATACTCAAGCTGGAAATTTTATTGTTATTAATGAACATTGTATCCAAGATTTGATTGATATTGGAATGTGGAATGATAACACTCGTCAACAAATTATGAGTAACAGTGGATCTATTCAAGGAATAGATGGTATTCCACAAAATATAAAAGAACTTTATAAAACTGTATGGGAAATTAAACAAAAATCAATCATCGATCACGCTGTTGCACGTGGTGCATTTGTAGATCAAAGTCAATCTATGAATTTATATTTTCCTGAGCCTGATTTTAAGAAATTATCCTCTGCTCTTCAATATGGTTGGATGCAAGGACTTAAAACAGGAATGTATTATCTTAGATCAAGACCAGCTTCAGAAGCAACTAAGGTTACACTCGACTTAAAAGAGGTTGAGAAAAAGAATGAGAAAATAGATGAGAAAAGAGAGGATGAAAAGAAAAAGGCTAAACAATATGTATGTACAGAAGATGTATGTACTGTATGTAGTTCCTAAAAAGAGAAAGAAGTTAATTTATTAAACTTATGTTTTATTATATATAATATAAATATATGGATCATGATAAAACTTTAAAATTTTTTCACTATTGTTATGAAGGAGAATTTGATTCTGCAAAAGATATATATTATCAAAATGTAGAGGAAATTGATATAAGATATAAAAAAGATAAAATATTTCGTTTTTGTTGTCAGTCGGTAATTGATATGCAAAATTATAATGAGCGTTTTATCTTACATTCAAAAAAATTATTAAATATATTAAAATTTCTATCCATGATATGTAATAAATATAAGATTGTTATTGAAAATGATAAATTAATTGACTGGAAAATAGAAAATAAGAAAGAAATAAATATAAAAATTTAGATAGAATAGACATAAAAGAAAAGTTAAAAAAATAATTATAAATATAATTATTATAAAAGAAAGTTAAAAAAATAATTATAAATATAATTATTATAAAAGAAAGTTAAAAAAATAATTATAAATATAATTATTTTTTTAGAATACCGGATACGGGGCTCGAACCCGTGACCTTGGGATTAAAAGCCCCACGCTACTACCAACTGAGCTAACCCGGTACTATTCTATTTGATCGTTTTCAAAATGTTTAAAATTCAATTTTTTAGTGTGAACAAAGTGAGAGCTCAATTTTTATAGCATAGTCTTTGCAGGTATCGAAGTTTTGGGCTTAATTTTTACCTTCTATGAGACCGTTTCTTACGACTTGTTCTTTTCATAGTTCTATCATTTAGATCCTTCTTTAATTCACTAGATACATATAATCCAATTATATCAATTGATTTAGTACTATCAGTAAATTCAGATGTTGATACTATTAGATCTGCAAATCTTTTGGTTGGTTCAATATAATTTACATAAGATGGTTTTACATGTATTTGATATTGTTTTAATGTTTCTTTATACGATTTTCCTCTTTCTGCAACATCGCGTTGTAATCTTCTTGCTAAACAAATATCAGGATCTAATAATGTAAATATTTTTAAGTCTAATTGATCTCTTAATTTTTCATTAAATAATACAAATAATCCTTCAACAATAATGATTTTTATTTTTGATCCATTTAATTCTTTTTCAACACCTTCTCTCTGAGAGGTCACAAAGTTATATTTTGGTATTTCAACAGTGTTACCCTTCTTTAATAACGATAAATGATTCGCTAATAAATCTAAATCTAAAGAATCTGGAATATCCCAATTGTGTTCTGGTGGTGCTTTTTCTCCATTTGGATACGATATATAATAATTATCACATGAAATAATCTCTATATTAGAAACACCTTTACCTTCAAGTTTAGATTTAATTGAATTTGCAAAAAAAGTTTTCCCACATCCTGATGCTCCGCCAATACCAATTATAAAAATATTATTAGTCATATAATATAATTATATATATTTTTATATATATAAATAATTTTAATATACCGGATACGGGGCTCGAACCCGTGACCTTGAGATTAAAAGCCTCACGCTACTACCAACTGAGCTAACCCGGTATTATATATTAATAATATATGTTTATATTATTTTATTTATATTAAATTATAAATATTATTCAATTTTATAAATTTATTGTATAGTATATTATATGAAGAATATATTTTTTATTAGACATGCAGAAACAGAGTTTAATACAAATAAAAGAGGATCAGAAATGTTTCAATCAAAAGATAGTCCTTTAAATAAAAATGGAATTGAACAATCTATAAAAACTGGTAAATATTTTAAAGAATATCGTAAACAAATTGATATTATAATTTGTTCTCCTACATTAAGAGCTAAACAAACAGCAGAATATATTGCAAAAGAAATTGGTTATAAAGATACTATCATATATGAAAATAATATTATGGAACTCCAAATGAATCCAAAATATAGTAGTCTAACAAAGACTGAATTTAATAAATTAAAAGATACAGATTCAAATGTTGCTTCTTATTTTAATTATCATGAAAAATTAAAATCTATTAAAACACCTATTGAAAAGAACGAGTTTCTTATACAGAATGCAACAACAAAATTAAATAATATCTATGAAGATGAAGCATCTATATCAACTAGATGTTTAGATTTTATTACTGTTTTAAATTCTTTAAAAAATAAAAATATATTAGTTATATCTCATGGTGGTCCAATTAGATGGATAACAAAAATATTTACAAATAATATAGGTTATGATGACTTTAAAGGTAAATTATATAAAAAAAAAAGTAATTGTGCAATTACATATTTTACAATAAAAAATGGAGATACTTATTTAGTATCTGCACAATCTAATAAACATTTGAAATACATTAAGTAAGAAACTGAGTATTATTTAAATAATTTATATTATTTAAATAACATGGAAGGCGACGGTGGGACTCGAACCCACAACCACAGGCTTAGAAGGCATGTATTCTATCCAATTGAAATACGCCGCCATTTTATATTAATAATATATCTTTATATTATTAATATGTATAAAAATAATATGAATAAATATTTTAAAACAAAACATATAAAAACTTATTCTGATTTAGATTATAATTTATTAAGTATTGAAAATAAATTAAATAATATTATTAATAGCTATAATTTTATTGATAAAATATCAACTATAAATTTAATTATACCATATTATAGATGCGCAAGAGATCATGAAATTGATTTATGTTTAAAAATAAATTGTAGTAATAAATTATTTAATAAAATTATTATAGTAAATGAAACAATGATTGATATACCATTTATTAATAAAAATGATGAACGTATTATTATAATTAATAATAATAATCGATTAACTTATAAAGATTTTTTTAATTATGCAAATCAATATACTACAGAAGATACAATCAATATATTGATAAATTCAGATATTGTAATTGGTGAAAACTTTGATTTACTTGAACGAATGCAATCAAATGAACTTTTCTTCTTAACTAAATATGATATTAATAAACAAGCAGAAATATCATTATGTAATTTATTAGGGTGTGATACTTGGATATGGAAAAATCGAATAGACTGTGATATAGGTAATCATTATTTAGGTAAACCATATTGCGATTTTAAATTATCATATGAATTCTATAAAATTGGTTATAAAATTAGAAATCCATCATTCGATTTAAAAACATATCATTTACATAATATAAATATACGTAACTATAATGAATCTGAAAGAATTCAAGGAGATAAATTTATAAAAGTTAAACATTCAAAATTAGAACATGAATTTTCAGAAGATAATTATATTTTTTTAAGTTCATAGTTTATTGGTTGATTTATTGATTAGTTTTAGAAATTTCTTTCTTGTGGTTCCAAATATTTTTCACCTAATATTTGAAATATTTCCTCTTCTGATTCTACATATATATTTTTTGTACCTTTATACAATCCATATTCATTTAATTTATATCCAAGTTTCTTAGCTTTACTTCTTAAAATTTGGTTAAATTCTTTTGATCCTGTAAAATATAATGATGCTGGATACCAAGAGAGAAATGGAATGAATCTAATATCTATACGTCTAACTGGTAACTTATTATATTTACAAAATCCCATATATTTATTAGTAGAATCTGATGTAATATCATCAATTAGAAATTGCGATTCATGTAATCTTTTTACAATCTTCTGTATTATTAATTTTTCTTCATTTAAGTCTTCAGTCAGAATAGTTGGTGTAGTTACTAAAAGATCAATATCACTTGATGTTAATTTCTGTCTTCTATATGAACCACATATTTGAATAATAATTGTATCATCTAATATTGATAGTTCTTTTAGTAAAAAATCTAATGTTTTAGTTATTTCTTGACGTGGTATATTCAATTTTAACTTATTATAATATTTAATACCAAGTTTAATAGTATTTGAAATTTTTATCTTATTTGTAGAAACAAGATCAAAGAATTGTTTGATAGTCTCTACTTTATACTCTTTAATTAAGCGATTTGTGAGTGATTCTCCGACACCAATTACTGATAGCAATTGATCTTTAATTGTATATTCTTTATTTAAATTCTTACAATCAATTGTAATACAAAGTTGATCAAGTTCTTTTAATCTATTAGTTCTTAATATTTCATCAATACGATCTTTCATTCCTTTCCCAATACCAGAAATATTATTTAGTTGACTAACTGATGTAATAGTAGATGGAAAATTTTTTATTACTCTTAATCCAGTTCTTAAAGATCTTATACGAAATTCATTTTGGATTTTAAATGTTGAATCATTTGATGTTTCAGATAAATATTGATTAATTTTTATTAATTCTGAGAAAATTTGAATTAATAATTCATTCATATATTATAATATATAAGAAATTAAATATAATAATAATAAAGTTTCTTATAGATTCTATGAATTTTTTTCCAGCAAACAATGACAAAATTTTAATAGATGCAGTCGGTAAATATTCAATTAGTTTACCAGATAAAACACAAATAATAACAAATTTAATCGAAAAACATATTAATTCAACTAATATTACTATCACTGATGCGATGGCATGTATTGGTGGAGATACTTTATCTTTTTCACAAAGATTTGCAAAGGTAAATGCAATTGAATTTGATAAAATTCGTTTTGATTATTTAAAACATAATATGGAATTATTTAATTGTAAAAATATTGATTATTACAATGAAGATTATCTAAAGTTAATAACAAAATTAAAACAAGATGTAATATATATAGATCCACCATGGGGAGGACCAGAATATAAGGTTAAGAAATCAATAAAAATTAAAATTGGTGAAACAAAATTAGAAGATATATGTGACCAAATAATTGAAAAGAAGTTATGCAAATTACTTGTTTTAAAATTACCATATAATTATGACTTAATGGAACTTAAATTTCATGATATAAAAATGTTTGTTCTTAATAAGATTCTTATTATTTTGATTAATATTGAACCTGAACATGCACCAGTTTAAGAGTTGTAAGAGTTGTAAAAATTGATAGAGTTATAAAAAATTGATTTATTTAATACTTAAGAATTTAAGCTTATACTTATAATATAATATAACTAAATGTCTAATTTAAATGTATCTAATACAAATAATTCGATTGAAATTGATCAAGTAAATAAGACTAATGAAGCGATTGAGGAAACAATCAGTGACTCAGATATACCATCACCTACTATTGCAAATAGTCAGAATGTAGTTAAGGTAGATCCTAAAAATTTACCTGAATTTGTAGATGATTCTGACGAAGAGGTTCCTAAAAAAGGAGTTGTCGGCCTAAATAATTTAGGCAATACTTGTTATTTAAATTCAGTTCTCCAAACTATTAGTAATCTTGATGATTTTCGCACTTATTTACTTAGTGGAACTTTTGTTAATGAACTAAAAGAAGGAGTTGAACTTGAAGATTCACTATTTTATCAGACTCATCGAATTATTAAAAACTTATGGGAAACTGATCAACCTAGTCTTGGTCCAAGAAGTTTTAGAAAGAAATTTGTTGAAAAACAACAAATGTTCCTAGGATTTGAACAACATGATAGTCATGAGGCTATGCAATTTCTACTAGACAATCTTCATGAGGAGATTAAAAAGAATATGGATGTAAATATCTCTATTTCTTCTGAACTCAAAGGATTTTTTGATTTCTGTGATAAGCATTATTCTGAAGTCGCGGCATATAATTCATTTGTAGAATCAGAAAAGAAAAAGATAAAAAAATCTGAACAAGGAAAAAAAGCTGAAGATGTCGAAGAAACTGAAGAAAGTAAACAAAAGAAAGCAGAATTTGAACAAATGAAACCTAAATGGAAACATAATCTAAAAATAATTGATTCAAATCCTGCTAAAACACTTGATTATTTTGCAATGAAATTCTGTAAAGATTTTTCTACGAAATATTCTGAAATCTATGATTTCTTTGCATCCATTGATTGTGTTCTTACTAAATGTCCCGATTGTAATCACATGTCTTATGGATTTGATAATAAGAATATGATTTCTGTTGAATTTCCTGAATTAAATGATGATAAGATTAAAGAATCGGATGCATTTAAGAAATTGTTTACAGAAAAATGTGAACAATTAAAGGAAAAAATATCAAATGAAGATATAATTTCAAAAATGTGTGTAAATGAAATTAAACAAAAACAAATCTTTAGTTTAAATGATCTACTTGTTCATAATCAACAAGCAAGACAATTAGACGTTAAAAACTTGTGGAATTGTGAAGTTTGTGAGAAACAGGTACAGGGACTACAACAATGCAAACTATATAAGAATCCTAAATATCTAATTGTTCATCTAAAACGTTTTAATCATCTAATGATTGATCGTGAAGTAAATGGTCGTATTGAAAAAGAAGCCATAATTTACAAAATTAAAAATCTTGTAACATATGACGAGAAGATTAATATTAGACATCTTATGATTAATGACGATGGATCTAAAATGGATTATGAAATTGTTGGAGGTATTAATCATATGGGTGAATATGATGGTGGACATTATACAAATTTTTCAAAGAACGCTGAGAAATGGTATAATTATAATGATCATCGTGTAAATGAATTACATTGTAATGGTATCCCATTATCGCCAAATGCATATATGCTAATCTATAGACGGTGCGATTAATCCGGAAGAATTAAGTTGAAAAATTTATTATTTTATATATTTATAGATTTATTACTTTCTATTTTTATTAAATTATATAAATATTATATAATATGTTCTTTGATGTAAATAATAAGATATATATACAAATTGATAAAAGTTGGTTTGATCTTACAGATTATACTGATCATCCAGGAGGAACACAAATTTTTAAGAAATATCATCTAAAAGATGCAACAGAAGCTTTTAATAAAATAAAAGGCCATGGGGATTCATTAGTATTTAATAAACTAGAAGAGCTTGAAATTAAAAATATTCTATTAAATGTATATCTAAATTTAATTAAAAAAGACAATATCATCAAAGATTAATTCAAATATTTAAAAATTGAATATATAATAATATAATTATGAATTAATTATATTATTTTAAACTATGATTAATGTATGGAATCCTCTTTGTAAGAAGATGTTTAAGGCTCAAATCATAAATTCTTTTCATGGCGCGTATGGTCAATCTATATATCGTACAGAAAATAGTGTATATCTAGTAAAAAATAATAAATGCAAGTGTATGCAATATTTTTTAATAACTAATGATCTAATTAATAACAAGCCATCTATTAATAACTTCAACCTACGTGATATTTATTATGATATGAAAATAAAATATCCTAGACAGCTTGAAGAACTAGAGGTACCTCCAACAATATGTTCACAAAATTCAAAGAGTTCAACACTTAAATAAATCATCTTCATTTATCTTATACTTCTTCATTAAAAAATTTAATGGTATTGGACCTTCATTAATTAATTTTTTATATAATTGTATTGCAACTGGATGTAAGTAACCAGGACGGTCTGTTGAATATATAGAATTCATATAAGTTAAATGAGATTCAAATATCCTTTTAAATACTTCTGCACCAACTTTATATGATATTGCTTGTCCAGGCATGCACACATATCTATAAACTTCAGATTTAATTCCTTCATCAGGAATTGCCAAATATTTCTTCATATATAAAAATACTTGATGTGGTGTATAACCTTTATGATGAATACGAATATCTACAATAATACGCAATGTTCTTAGTATTTCATATTCAATATGTCCAACTTTATCCCAAGTTGTTTGTTTAAATCCGAGATTTTCTGAAAATAATCCCCATCCTTCTATAAATCCATTTACAATACTATTAAAATATGAAAATAATAAGTTATTCTCTTGATTTAAATATTTTATACCATTTAATTGTAAATGGTGTCCAGGATATCCTTCGTGTAATACTAAACTTTCAGTACTATATTTATGCATTTTCTTCCAGTTATGAATATTTAAATAAAATATATTCTCAAAATAATATCCACCCCCAAGATATTTATTATCAAATGCCATTAAACGAAGTTCAGAAAATTGTTTAAATTCAAGTTTATTAACAAAAAAATCTTTGTATTTACTCATTATTTTACGATGATGAATTACAAATTCTTTTTTATTTTCATATTTTTGATTTGATTTTTCTATTAATTTACTTAATATTTTAATATATTCATCATCTACATTTATTGATGGATCAATTATTTTAAATTGTTCTTTCATACTATTTATTAATCTATCTAATTCTTTAATAGCCCAAGACTCTAATTTTGGAATATCAATATTAATGCCAGTATGTGATTCAACACATTTTAGATATAATTGTTTACTTATATTATAACAACCCACAGTATTTATTTGCTTTGTTTTATAAAATTGTTCAAGTCGAAATAAATATTTTTGTAATACTTTACATCTTTTATTAAATTCACTAAATACTCGCTGATATCTTAACCATTGAGCTTCTTTTTCAATTGGTTTTAATTTTGATGTTCCATAATATTCTTCTTTACTTACTTGTAAACATATAACTGTCTTTTGCCATCTATTTATCATATCAATATTATAAAACTTATAATAAATCGGATGATTTATGATTTTCTCATAACAATCTATAATCATTTGATCCAATAATTTGAATAAATGTAAATTTTCATATATTAAATTAAAATTATCAGTATCAATTGAAAATGGATTTCCAATTATAAAATATACATCTGCTAAAATATTATTAAAATAATTTTGAGATAGTAAATTCTTTACATCTATATATTTATCTGTATATATTTTTATAACATATTTTTCAATCTCAGTAGGATTATTATATTGTTTCATTATTTTCTGAATTTGATCCTTTTTTAATTCAAAATTAATTAAATCAATTATAGACATAGTTTTAATATCAACTGAAAGATCTAATTTGTTAGCAATAGTATCCATTAAGGAAAAAAGATACATTTAATTCTTATTATAATTATATTATAAAATAAAAATAAAAATGAATAAAAAATGAAATAAATATAACTTATATCAAGAACTTAATAGATTTATAAATAGATTTATAATGGGCTTCTCTACTCCAATGATCAAAATATGGAATCCAATTTGCAATAGATATCAATGGGTTAGAATAGTAATACCACTCGGTAAAATTCATGTAGTATGCATGACTGAAAATAATCAGTGTTCATGCATGAATAATAAATTTTTAGTTGTCTCCGAATCGCAAGTTTTCAGATATTCTACTCCACATAAACCTAATGGTTGGGTTAATAAACTACTCTTATTTCCTCAACCAGATCTCGGCGAGAAAAATGTTTATACAAATAAGTATTCAGGAATTGATATGATTGCACTTCATAAGTTTGCAATACATAATTATCAAAAATATATTAAATTTCCTTCACCAATTATTAAGTGTAATAAAAATGAATTAAAATAGAAAGAAATGGACAAAAAATTGATTTATATAAACTATATAGATATATTACAATATATCTATATATAACCATGAAAGATTTAATTTTTCAAATAATTGATTGGCAAGAATATAATGAAAGAACAGATCAAGAGTTGGAACAAATTGATTATAAAACAAATAAACCACGAGTTATTCACCCTACAAAATATTTTATAAACTTATATGGTAGAACAGTTGATCAAAAATCGGTTGTTCTAAGAGTGGAAAACTTTAAGCCATATTTCCTTATAGAGATTCCAGAACTATGGAAGTCATCCGAAATTTCAGAATTTGTAAATGTTTTAAATAATCATCTAAGTAATAAAAAAATTAATGGTACAATTTTAAAAGATACCGAATATAATGAAAATGAAGGATTCAAAAAGCAGATTATTTATAAATGTGTAAAAAAACATAAGGCTCGTGAATTTTCAGCGAATAAATTATTTCCATTTATGATATTCTTTTTCGATGATACATATACATTCTCTGCACTAAGTAAACTATTTACAGAAGACATTTATTGTGCAAGTGGCAATCCTTACAAAGGTAGAAAAAGATTCCAAGTATATGAATCAAATATTGAGCCGTATATTAGATTTAATCATATTATAAATACTGATACATGTGGCTGGGTGAAAGTAAAACATTGTGAGATTGAAGACAGAGAATTCACAGATATTTATGCAATTGCTGATTATGCTGATTTAGAAAGACACGATATTAAAACTGCGAGTAAATTGCGAATTTTATCATGGGATATTGAATGTTATTCTCATGATGGAAGTTTCCCAATGCCCGATGTTATTGAAAATCAAATTATTCAAATTGGGTGTGTATTTCAGAAATATGGTGAATCTGAACCGTATCTAAAAGTAATGTTATCTTTAAATACTTGTGATGATATTGAAAATACAAAAGTAATCTGTTTTAAAACTGAAGCTGAATTATTGCTTGGTTTTAAAGATTTAATTCGAAAAGAAAATCCGGATATCTTAACAGGCTACAATGTATTTGGTTTTGATTGGAACTATGTTTACGAACGTGTTAAACTACTAGATATTGAATCAGATTTTTCTCAATTTAATAGAGATCTAGGTATTGATGATAAACCTTCCAAGTTTCTAACAAAAAATCTATCTAGTTCTGCATTAGGTGATAATATTTTTAAGTTTTTTGAAATGAAAGGTAGAGTACAAATTGATCTACTAAAAGTAGTTCAAAGAGATCATAAATTAGATTCATATAAATTAGATCGTGTAGCAGAACAATTTATTAATCAAGATATTGTTAAGTTTGATGGTAATAAGATATATGTGAAGAACCCTAAGGAATTTATTTCTGGTAACTTTATTGAGATTATAGAACATGATGAGATTGAAGGACCCGAACATATTACAGATAAACTTAAAATCACTGATATTAACTATGATGAGAAATATATTGTAATTAATAAACATTATGATGACTTTGGAGATCTTTTACATCTTAAGGACAAATGTAAGAAGTATAAAGTATGTCTTGTAAAAGATGATATTAATCCAGAAGAAATTTTTGCTAAATTTAAACAAACATCAGCTGATAGAAAAGAAGTTGCTGAATATTGTATTCAAGATTGTGTATTAGTATTAAAACTATTAAATAAATTACAAGTATTAACTAATAATATTGCTATGGCAAATGTATGTTCAGTTCCATTATCTTATATCTTCTTAAGAGGTCAAGGCGTTAAGATTTTTAGTCTAGTTGCTAAATTCAGTAGACTACTAAATCATGTAATGCCAGTACTTAAAGTAAATTATAATCAAGATGCAGAAGATGCAGTAGGTTATGAAGGAGCTATTGTATTTGAACCAACAGTTGGATTTTATGAAGAATCAGTATGGGTTAATGATTACTCATCTCTATATCCAAGTTCAATGATTGCAACAAACATTTCACATGAAACATTAGTTGCTGATAATAAGTATAGAAATCTTCCTGATTACGAATACAAAGATGTTACATTTAAAAATAATGACGGTAGTACAACAACATGTACTTTTGCTAAAAAGATAGATCCAACTTATGATGCTAAAAACTTTGGTATCTTACCTCAGATTCTAATGGGTTTACTTAATGAAAGAAAAAGTACACGCAAATTAATTGAAACAGAACCAGATCCTTTTGTTCAAAGTATTTTAGACGGTAAGCAGCTTGCTCTTAAGGTAACTGCAAATTCTCTGTATGGACAATTAGGTGCTAAAACAAGTCCAATCTTTATGATGGAACTAGCTGCATCTACAACAGCAGTTGGCAGAAGACAATTAGAACTTGGTAGGGATTTTGTAGAAAATCATTTAACAAGAGTTATGAAACTAGTTTATGAAAATAAAGATAATCCAGAAAAACTCAATGAGATATTTACAAAAGAATTAAAAGATAAAACTGGTAAGCCTAATATAAAAGACCGTGAATGGGCAGTTGAAAAGATTGTAGAAGTTATGGATAAATATACATTCAAACCAGAGACCTTATATGGTGACACGGATTCTGTATTCAATCGAGCAAACTTCCATGATAAGAAAACAAATAAACCTGTTTCAGGGCCAGAAACAATTATGCCTGCGATTATCTTAGGCCAATTAACATCTAAATTTATTCAAGCTAAACAACAATATCCTCAGGAGTTATCATATGAGAAAGTATTCTGTCCATGGATTATTGTTAGCAAAAAAAGATATATTGGTAAAAAATATGAAGAAGATGACAAAAAATATAAAGTTGCATCTATGGGACTTGTATTAAAAAGACGCGATAATGCACCGATTGTTAAAAAGGTTGTAGGCGGATTATTAAAAAAATGGATGATTGATTTAGATAAACAAGCTGGAATAGATTTTATTCGTAAATCAATTTATGAAATCATCGAAGGAAAATTTCCAATTCGTTATTTTGTTACATCCAAAACACTCAAAGGAAAATATAAGGGTAAACGTTTAGACGGTAAACATCCTAAAGGATCAGTATGTGCAACCGAAGGAAAAAAATGTGAATGTTCTGGACCATGGAATTGGAAGGAAGTACAATGTGGTATAGCTCATGTAACTTTATGTCAGAGAATGGCAGAAAGAGATCCTGGAAATGAACCAGCAACAAATGAAAGAATTCCCTATGTTGCAGTGGAAATTAATGAATATGATGTAAAAAGCAGAAAGAAATCTCAAGGTAAAGATGAGAAAGTACTGCAAGGAGATAAGATAGAACATCCAGATTATATTGAGAAGAAGAAATTGAATGTTGATTATAAATTCTATTTAAATAATCAAATTATGAATCCAACCGTACAATTCTTAGAGATTGTAATGAAAGATTCAGATAAAATGTTTTTAGATCAAATTAAAAAACTAGAAATTAAACATAATAATGCGATGGATCAAGAAGTATTTACTAAAATTGGTATGAAGCAAAATAATTTAAGTAATTATTTTAAAACAAAAAAAGTAGTTTATGAAAACGAAAATGTTTATTCAGAAGATGAAGGTTCCGGTTCAGAATCATCTAAAGGAAGTCTTAGAATTTGTAAGTAAACCTTAGACGCATTAATTTATTATACTAAGTCTTAATTTATTATACTAAGTCTTAATTTATTATACCAAATCTTAATTTATATATGTATATTTAAATATATATAAATTAGTTTATTTTCTCATCTTATTCATAGAAATTAATCTTACATCAGATGTACTGATAGAAGAAGTAGTATCTAAGTATTCGGATACACTGTTTTGTGTTGCACTTTCGTTTGTACCACTTTCGTTTGATCCACTTTCATATGATCCACTTTCATTAGATCTACTTTCATATGATTCACTCTCATTAGATATGCTTTCAGATGCACCACCAGAAGATTCAGTCATGCGTTTAGCCTTTCTTTGTGATTTTTTACTGGATTTACTAGATTTTTTTCCTTTAGATCTTGCAACCATCATTCTTAAGTGTTTTACTTTTGCTTTTAAATCTTCGGTATCTTCATTTGAATTTACATCAAGGCCTTCAGTAGATTCTGCAAAATCAAAACCTTCTTCATCTTCATCACCATTATTAGAACTTAAGTATCTTTCAATTTTACCTTTTTTATGTTCTTTATTTCTTGGTTCATATATGCCACCAGTTTGCATTTCTTTAAAAAATTTTTCTGGATCAAAATCATTTTTTTTTTCAATATTTGAATTAGAAGGTTCATAATTATTTTCTGAAGTTTCAAATAAATTTGAATCTAATGTAATTATATTATTTACACTATTTAAATTATTTGTATTACCTCCACTGTAATTTGAGTGTGTAGCTCTTTCAGAATGATCTATCTCAGATGCTTCTGCTGCATATGTATATCCGCCTGATATACTGGGTTCATTATCAGAAGATTCCATTATATTAGCATTTAATTTGATTATCTTTTGTTCAGGTTTAGGTTCAGGTTTAGAAAATAAATTCCAACTTGATTTTTTTCTTTCTGGTTTAGGAACATCGGAAGATGTAGAAGAGTTTGAAATGGTTCCAGTAGGTACGGCTTCACTGGATGTTCTAGAATTGTTTGATGATGCAGAACGTTCAATCATTTCCTTAGGTACGGCTTCACTAGATGTTGCAGAGTTTCTAGAATAAACCTTGGGTGATTTCTTAACACTTGCATCAGTAGATGTTGCTGAACTTGAAATCATGCCAGCAGGTACTGATTCACTAGATGTAGGAGATGTAGTTACACGAGATGTTGCAGAGTCTACAACTTTGACGCGAGGAACAGCTTCGCTTGATGTTGGAGACATAGATCTCTTTTGCATATTTGATAGATTTAAAGGAACATGAGAATCAACTGATGTTACAGAATATGTACATTTTACATTTAATTCTCCTAAATCCATATGTGCACTTGATGTTGGTGACATTCTACGTACACTTTTATTTTTACGAAGAACTTTTTTGGAAGGAGTTAATTGTACAACAGAGCGTTTATCATCTGTTTCAGCAGATACATATTTAGAAGGTTTTTTAACGTCATCATTAAACTTTAAATCTAAGGGGGTATCATTTTTTGCAGATGATGCATCGGGTGCTTCTTGAAGAATCTTATTAATTTCTCCATTAATAGAATTTGATTGACTATTTCCCATTATGTTATATAAATTATAATAGAAATAAATTAAATATAAATTATTTTATGGATAAAAATATTTTAATTGTAAGTTTACTTTTTTTAATCTTTATTCTTTTTTTAAAACGATCAAGTAAGACCATTGAAAAAATGAGTCTAGTTGAGGCTTTTGATAAAAAAAAATATTTAGTTAGAGATTTAAATGATAAATCTGAATCTGCTGATTTATTAGCAAAATTAATGGATAAATTAAAATTATTAATAGTAACATTAAAGAAAAATTCTGATAATACAACTGATGCTGAATTAAAAAAGTATAAAAAATTCATTGAATCTATATATTATAAAATCGATGGAGTTAAAGTAAGAGAAAATGAAGGCGGTAATGATTTAACTTCATATAGTGTAAACAAAGGTGAAGAACTAGTATTCTGCATTAGATCGAAAACTAACAATAAGATTCATGATCTAAATGAACTAATGTATGTTGCAATCCATGAAATTGCTCATATAGGATGTCCTGAAACAGGGCATACTAAGTTATTTGCTAAGATTAATTTATTTTTATTAAGACAAGCATTACAACTTAAATTGTATAATTACCGTGATTATGCAGTAACACCAGTTGAATATTGTGGTATGACTTTAACGACAAATATATTAGGATGAATTATAATTATATAATTCTGGTTGTCTTAAGAAAAATTTAAATATATATTATATTATATTAATGGAGGATCCTATTAAAATAATATATAAGGTAAAAAATAATAATAGAAAAAATCAATATCATATTTATATTTTTTTAGGTAATTTAGTTGATTCTACTATTCAAAAAATTCTAAAAAAATTTAAAGATTTAAATTTATTCGAAACACTCACTAATTTAAATGAAAAAGAAAGATATGAATTGGAAAAAAAATATGGTATAAAATGGTATACATATTTTTTTGTCCATCATCATATTGATTTTACATTCGATAACATACGTAAATCTAAACAGAAAGCAGAAGAAATTATTGATAAAATTAGTAAAGATTGGTATGATTTTCATATAAAGGATTATAAAATTAGTGGTAAAACATCTTTTAATTATAGTTCAATTGTAAGTAGAGACAGAATGAATAAATTCACTAAAACTATTGTAGATGATGATAAATTTGATTATAGAACTAACTTAAATAAACAATTAGGTGGAAATAAAGATAGTAGTATATCTGATAGTAGTATATCTGCTAGTAGTATATCTGATAGTATATCTGATAGTATTTCAGACAGTCATATTATTGGGGGCAGTAAGAAGGGCAGTAAGAGGGGCAGTAAGAGGGGCAGTAAGAGGGGCAGTAAGAGGGGCAGTAAGAAGGAAAAAATAAAAAGTGGAGAATATTTAAATATGATTGATAATGAATATAAAATGAAAAAATATATGAATAGATCATTTGTAGAATTTTTAAAGTTATCAGAAGATAAACAAAGCGGTGGAATTAATCCAGATGATATTGCAGAAGAATCTGATTCTGAATCAGATGATGATATAATCAATAAAATAAATGCTCCAGAGGGTATACAAACTGAAGAAACAGAAGCACAAATTACAGAAGAGATGTCATTAGAAGAACTAGAAAATATTTATTCAACTGAAGATAAATTAGACTTGGTAATTGAAAATGAGAAAGATACTAAGAAAACCAGTGAATTAATTGAAAAAATTCTAGAACAAGATAAAGATTTTGATAAGATTGAAAAATTAAATGAACTCATATCTTTTGATAATTCTAAAGATAATATAAATTATGACGAAAGTCTAAAAAATGTCTATAATAAACAATATGTATTTAATAATTATATATACAAAAATGACACCATAAAAAATATAAAAAATAAAATTACATGTTCTATAAAAAAAAATAAGATGTTTGATAAAAATTCAGAATTATTAATTCCATCAAGAGTCTACTTATGGTCAGAATACTATTACAATGAATTAGTTGATAATCGCATTCTTGTTAAATATGATAAAATCATGTTAGGTCAAAAATGGGTTAGAAGAAATGAATTACTTCAAATTGATATCGAACCAAATGATAACATTAAAGTATATGAATCTTTAAGAAATAATTTAAGAATATTAAGAGATAATATTAAAAAATATGGTTCAAATATTAGAGTAGAAAATGATCAGTACAATGTTCTAGATGACTATAATGATTATTTTACAAATAATGAAATATTTTTATCAGATATCTATAATGAATTAGGCAGAAATTATGCGACTGATAATGAAAGTTTAAGGAATTTATATGATGTTTACATAAGAATATACTTTTTAAGTATTTCTTCAGATGAATTTAAAAATATTATGGATTATTTAAATGATTCAAAGAAAGAAGAAGTTGAATTAATTACAAAAACATATAATAACATTACAAATGATATTAAAATGGAAAATACAATTACTCGTATTATTGAAGAAATTAAATTAAAACCTGAATTATATAAGCATTATCTTAAAACAAATCATATTACTCAAGTAGTAACACATATTAATTTATTTATGACACGTTATAATAATAAAACAATTAATATTGAAAATGCAAATATTAAAAAATCAGATAATAAAATAGATTTATTTAGAATCTTTGATAATTTTACAACTACAGATATATATCCATTTATACAATTTCAACAAGGTGATGGTAACCTAGTTTATAAATTTAATTCTGATAATCCAGAACAAGATAAAAGTGCTATCTTAAGTAAATGGTTTGAAACAGCACCATATGGTATTAGTTTTAAAATTAAAGTAAATTTAGGTAAATCTGCAACTAATAAATATATATCAGTAAATATGAATGATAATGGTAGAGTTGAATATAAGATTCAATTTAAAGAAGAAGATGTTGCATCATTTGATGATATAAAAAATACATATCAATTTGTTAAAGATTTAATTAAAAAGATAAATGATGAAAACACTAGATTACAATTATATATTCCAAATGACAAAGATTTTAAATTTGCATTTATTAACACTATTCAACAGATTGAAACAAAGAGTGTAATTAATCATAATGATTTAGATGACTTTGCACGATTATTCTATCCATATGTTGCAGTTGTAATTAATCCAAGAAAAAGACAAGCGAAAGAAAAAATAGAAACTGATGAACAATTTGGCAAATATGGAACATATTTACGTTATAAAAGAGTAAGTAACTATGAGAGTGATCGTAGTTTAGAAAAAAGAATATTATATTTCTTAAGAAATTTTGAATTTGATGAGAAAAAGATGATTCGTGAAATTAGTAATTCATTTAATTTAACTGATAAAGTTTCTGAACAAAAAATTAAAGATATTCGTGACAAATTCCCATATCTTAAAAAGGCCGGTAGAGTATTACGTAAATTTGATAATATTCCTAGATTTAAAGCACCAGGTATTGATGTAAATTTACAAGGTAAATCTAAAGAAAATTATAAATTACGTATTTCAGGATCTCGTAATAAACATCAACTTGAGAGTATATGTGAGTTTATATCAATTATGATATATTTATATGAAGATATCTATATTAAAAAAAATCCAGAAAGAAAATATTTAATTGATATATTAAAAGGATTAAATAATATAGCTAAAAGAAGAAATAAAGTTGAAGAAATTGTTGAAACCGAAGATAAAACAGTTTCAAAGGTTAAAGAAATAACTAAATTAGATAAAGAACGTTTAGGATTCAAACCTGAAAAAGGACAAAGTCAGTGGACAAGATCATGTCAAAATAGTGGAAAAATTAAAAGAAGACCAAATGTAAATACAACCAAAACTATTAATGAATTAGTAAAAAATGGGTATAAATTAAATGATAAAACAAATATGTATGAAAAAAAGGTTGTAACTAAAATAAGTGGTAAAAATAAAGAAATAATATTAAAGGCAGCTAAAGTTTCTAGTTCTAAAGGCGAAGACGACTTATATTTTACATGTGACCCAACTGATAATGGTAAATTTATGTATGTTGGATTCTTAACTAAAAGTAATAATCCAAGTGGTTTATGTATGCCTTGTTGTTTTATAAAGGATCCATTTGATAGTAATAATAAAGCTAAAAAGATATTTAATCAAAAATGTATTGGTATGGGGGAGACTAATGGTCAAGTTGTAACAGATAAATCTGCAGAAAGTGTAGTAACTGATAAAGTATATATCTTACAAGATACTAATAAATTGCAAGAACATAGATATGCTTTCTTACCAAAATATTTGGATATATTCTTTAATGTAATTAATAAAAATTCAAAAACTATAAAGAATAATTATTTAACTTTATCTGAAACTGGCTATTATTTTAAACAAGGTGTAAAACAAGAAGCACCATATATTAGTTCAATTGCTTCTTGTTTAAATATTTCAATTGATGATTTAAAAAATAAATTAATAAAATCATTAGAATCTGATAAAAAATTAAAACTATTTACAAGCTTAAATAAAGGTGATATTAGAAGCCAGTTTAATTCTATAAATGAATATATTAATTTTATTAAAACAAATAATTCCTTAGATTATGAACTATTAGATGACTTAATATGTACAAAAGATGTACTTGTAAAGAATGGATTAAATATATTTATTTTTATGAAACAAGCAAAATTCATTATTAAGGATGATAAAAAAATAGAAAAAGATGATTATATTTTGATATGCAAAAATATTGAAAATAATGTATATTTTCAAGAAAGAGATACAATATTATTAATTAAAGAAACTAATCAATATTTTCCAATATTTTTTCTTAAAAAAGGTACTAAAGATACAACTATTCAGATACAAAAAACTTTTAATTCATCAATTAATGTTATTAAAAATATAATTGAATATGCAAATCAAAACTGTACAGATATTATTAATAAAGATCTTAGTTTAACTGCTAAATTTATTTATATGAAAAGTAAAATAAACATAAATGGTCAAGTAATCGATTCTAAATATAGATGCAAATATTTGTTATCAAAAAATAATATCTTATTACCATGTACGTCAAGCGGATCCATTTCTGAATTAGATATATATTATGACGACGATATACATAAATATATAAGTGATTTAGACACAACAATTGAAGCAATTTATAGTATTTTAAAAATATATCCATCTGGTTTATTCTATAATGATAAAGGCGAAGATTCAGTTTATTTAGTAGATGGTTTAATGTTTAGTCGTCAAATTAATATACCCATTAAAGATATTAAAATGACTAAAGAAGATATTAAAAAATTGGGTAAAAAAATAGGATTAAAAGACGTTAGTATGGAAAGACGTAATCAATATGATAAAATTGATAAAGTTCTAAAAGATGGATTAAATGAAGTTAATAAAAAGGGAATTATTGATGTAAACATAGATACTTATAAAAATGATGGATTTAAACAATTTAAATTAGAATTAAGTAATTTTATTGTACAAGATGATGAAATCATTAATAAATTAACTGATACATATTATTCTAAAAAAATATATGAAGATAAAAGTTTTGCTATTAAAAAATTATTCTTTAGGATTGTAAATAAAGATTTGATTAAAATTTTAAATAAACTAAAAGATATTAAAGAAGATGAAGCTGAAAGTGATGATAAGGAAAATAAATATAGTGCAGAAAGTGATAGTGAATATGAAGATATGAAAGGTGGTGGTCCAATGATGGGTCCAAATATATTTTTAGGAGGTGGTAAAATAAATAAATATAATACATTAAAGGGAGGAGATTTGGTACATACTGTTAAAAAAATCCCCGAATTAAATGATTATGCAACAAAAAATATTATTGAAACATGTGAATTAAATAATAATGATAAAAAATGTATTACAAATAAATTATGTACATGGAAAAATAATGAATGTAAAATGGGATTAACCAAAGATTATATTATTACATATGTAAATAGATTAACTGATGAAATACTCGCAAATGAATATAAATTTTTTGAATTAATTAATAAAGATAAATATTCAATTACAGATGTTAATGATTTTTATAATTTCACAAATAGACCAAAACAAAAAATTATTAAAAGTAATAGTGTTAATGTTGATAAAATTTTATCAGAAATCTATGGCGAAGATAATATACCAATACTTGGTAAGAAAAGATTTAAAAAAATTGAAGATAATATAATTGAATATCCACCTGAAGAATTCAAAGATAAGATTATTCAATTAGTTGATTTTAATGAGGGTATCTATAGAGCAATTACTAATTCATTTTACTGGCTTGAAAATAATATGCTTGATAATGATATTCGTAATTTAGGATATTATAGTAATTTACAAACTGATATAAATAATTATATTAAGTCATTATTAATTGATTATTTAAGAAATGAAAGTAATCGATCTGAAATTATCGAATACTTTAATTCATTAAATATAGATATTAGAAAAGATATATACGATTATAAGGATAAAATTATTAAAAATATGGATATATATGATGAATTTATTGTTGAATTATATATTATAAATAAACTATTAAATATTCCAATAATAATCTACAATGATTTTGAAAATATTATAGCATTATATGATAATGGTATTAAATTTCATAAAAAATATAATATCGGCACAGAAAAAGGTATAGATAAATATAATGATATCAAAAATTATATAAACATAAAACTAGAATTTGCAATGAAAAACTTAATTAGTAATTTTAGAGTGATTTACTATAAATAATTTTATATATTTTTATTATAATATGAGTGAAAATAAGAAATTTAGTTTAGGTGGATTTCCTCCAATATATGAAATAGTAACTGGTATAAAAAATAAAGGATTTACATCAGCACCATCGTCGATTTTAAGTATTCAATCTATATTGGCAAGAAAAAATATGAGACCTATTATAGAGATGTCCCGTGATAAAACATATAAAAATGGTAAACATGTAGAAGTAAAATTAAATAGATTACCAACTATTAGTAAATTTAACGAACAATAAAATGATATAATTAATTTAATAATTAATTATATAATTAATATATATGGAAAGTATAAAAAATAGTATTATGGTTTATGATAAATCAAGATATGTATTCAATGAATTATATCCAAAAATTACTTCAATTAAATTTAATGATTCAAGTTCTGATTTAATACCTAGTAAAATTAATATTAATAATAATGATTTTATTTATAATGTTCTTGGAAGATTTGATAGTTCAACAAATTTTTGGGAATGGGGATGGTTAAATGAAAATATTCCAAATAAAATATCTGCGACTGCAGGATTACTTAATTATGGTATAAACTTATATGATGAAGAAATTAAAATATTAAGATACATTTTAATTAATAGTAAAATAAAGATTGGTGAAAAAATTAATCTTGATATTATTTTAGCAATCTCATTAGGATTCTTAATGAATCTTAAATTTATATATATATATCCTATCAAAGAATCTGAAACAATTACAAAATATTTAATTTTAAAACCAGTTTAAGCTTATAGTGAAAGTATTTATTATAGTGAAAGTATTTTTTTCTCTAAATTGTTTAATGTTTTTGAATCACATTTTTTTAAATAATTTTGAGTATCATTAATTATTGATTTGTTATTAATAATATATATTAATGGATCTTTGATTTTTGGTGGATATGTTATAAAGAATAAATAATCTAGATCTAACTTCAAACTAGTTTTATGCATCTTTAATTTTAAATTATCTATAATACTAGATTCTGATAAATGATTTGGTATATTATGTAGTCGGTCTGTAGTTCGATTATAATATGAAATATAATTTATATTACCTTCTCTTAATAATATAATATTTTTAATTTCATCAAGTGTTAATTTATTTTTAAATATTTTAACAACTGTATCCATTCGTATACCATTTTTATAATCAAGTATTCTTGCTAAATTTTTTTTAATCTTATTACATCCATTTAAACTTATTTTTAATACTGGACCTTCGTATATTTCTTTCTCAACATATTCTGATAGTTCACCCAAATGTTTACATAATGATCCATATACTACAATTCCAACTTTAGGAACAATAAATAAATTAGTATTTACTAACCATGAATTATTTATTATTGGATATGTATTTTTATATGTATTATTTTGAAAATCTATCATTTATACTTAGATATATTATATAATTAGATATATTATATATTTAATTTTAAAAATTATATTAATTATATTAATTCTTCTTGCTTGAATTCCATGTATTTATAACTGCCAGGGAATAATTTAGTAAGTTTTACAATATCATCATCAAATAATTGTTTCTTAATGTGATATAATGGTACTTTAATTTGATCAACATGTGTTGTTTTAATTGCATAATATTCATATTGATTTGATCCAGGATACTTCTGTCTTCCAAATAGTTTCAATATATTTTCTTGATTTGTTGTATCTACTAAGTATCCAGTATTTTGATATGTATCATAGCCACCACGTGTAGGTAATCCAATATATTTATCTCTTAATAATGGCAATGTCATATCAATTGTTGGACGTTCTGTTCTTTTTTCTGGTGGTAATAGAGGATTAGCTAATACTCCTAAATCTCTTTGTTTAATTAATTCATAATCTGTTAATCCACCATTTGGTAATTGTACACCGGTCATTGGAATTGCTCTCATAGGACCATTCACGGTTGGTGAATCATCTGGATAATTTGTAGATGGTATTGATCTACCAGGTTCTCTATTTAATGGAACTAATGGTTCTAAATTATTTTGTGTTTTAGATTGTCTTGTTTCTATTGGAGGTGGGTTGTAGGGAGGAGGTGGGTTGTAGGGAGGAGGAGGGGATATATTTAGTGATTCAGATGATGTCATATTATATGATGATTTAGATGGTTTAGATTGTTTAGAAGATTTAGAAGGCTTAGAAGACTTAGAAGACTTTAATGATTTGGATGATTTTGATGGTTTAGAATATTCTGGTGAACTAAAATTTGTTCCATCAGATGAATATAAATCTGGTGGAGGTTCAGATGTTAAACGAGGCTTAGTAAAAGCATATTTATCATATGATTTAGTTAATTCGTCATAATCAGCACCAGTTTTAGTTTGTAAAGTGCTTCTAGTTACATATTGTCCTGGATAGATATCAACTTCGGGTATATCATAATTAATATTAAATAATTTTTCAGTAACTTTAGGTGTTTTAGATTTAAAAAATTCTAAAACTAAATTTCCAAGTATAATTAATATTACTAAGAAAATAAAGTGATATATAGAAAATTCAAAACAAATTTTATTTATACAAACTTGTGTCATATAATAGATTATAGATTAATAATTATTTAATTATTAATCTATAGTTTCATTCTTTTAAAATTTATTGAATTAATTATATAGTTTAGATAAAAATATATACTTTAATTAGCATTAAGCGTTATTAATGCTAATTTATTTTCATCTGAATAGAATATAATTCAAAATAATATACAATGAAAGAATTAATTCATATAGTAGGTCTCAATAATGAGTATAAGAATGAATTTATATCAAAGATACATTTAGCAAGTCCAAATTATGATATTATTGATGTTGATGATCTTACTCAAAAAATAACGAGCGATAAAAAAATGGCAAAATTATACGATGACTATGAAAAGAATAAAGGAGATAAGAATAAAGCAAAGCAAATTGGTACTGATATTAATATAGAATGGTCAAAAGAATTACAAACGATGTTAAACAAAACTCTTAGTTCGAATGATAAAAATACTATAATAATTGGACTAACAACTTCTATTATAAATACTGGCGCTCAAAAGATTCATATTAGTTTACCAACAAACTTTAAATTTATTGTCGATATTGATTTAGTTGAAAATGCTAAACATATTATTCGTAATAATCTAAAAGATTATAAACATGAGATAATTAACGGGAAGTTTCCTTTAGAATATATAAATTTGGACTTTTTAATAAAAAGAAGAGAACAATTAAATCAAATATATATTAAAAATCTATATATTCAGAAAAAAGGAGATGATATTATTAAATTCTTAAAAGAACATATTCCGAATATTGATAAGAATTTGGGTAAAATGAAAAAATTATATTATGCTTCAAATCAGGAGTATATTAAAACAATTAGTTTAAAAAATTTAATATTGTACGATAATGAAGTAAATGCAATACTAAGTTTATTTAAATTTGCAGAAATAAATTATGACCATACAAATAAAACTATAAAAGAATTAACTAAAAATGCTTTTAAAGAATTAGAAAAAGATTGTTTCATTTATGAAATAACAGAGTTAGATGATGTATTTTTTGACGGCGATAATTATAAAAATAATAAAAGATTGAAAATAAATAAAAATACTCATATTGATAATGTATATGAAGTCTTTCAAAAATTTGGTTTAAAATCAATTAAATATAAATAAATATAAAGATTGACGGCAATAGTTTATAATAGATGGTATAAAATCTTTGGATTTTCATATAGTCTTCTAGTTAAATATGGTATAGAATCTTCTAAAGGACCATATGGTAAATATTTATATGTTCTTATTCCCGAATCTATTATCTTTTTTGTTTCATTATTTATGAATCCATATAATGATGCGTGATAAATGGTTGTAATTTTATGAGTATTTAAACATTCATTAAAATTGATTAGTGTATTTATATCATTAATATTATGGGTACAAACAAATGCCTGAATACGATTCTTATTTAATATTACAGATTTTAGTCCACAAGCATAATTTTGATCAGTTTCTTCTTTTGTTAAATATAATTTACCACTATATTTATCTTCATTGTGATATGCTCCTCTTACTAATTTAATTCCTAAGTTATTATGTAATAGTAAATCATTACATAATTTATTATATGAATCTTTACGATACATTTGATAAGTCTTAAATATTATAGGTTCAAATTGATTATAATCTCTTAATAGATTATCTGTAATCTTATCAATTTTATCATAATGAATGTTATTCTCAGCATCAACTAAAACTTTTTTATTATTTGTTATTAATTCTGATACTAATCTACTTATAATTTTTTCATTAAAATTAAAACTTGATAATTTAAGTGCAATATATTCTAAATTATCTAATTTACTTAATAATATATATTGATTAATTATTGGGTCTAGATTAGTTGATTTATCTGAGTATTCTTTAATATAATCTGCGATTGGATAAATATTATTCTTTGATAATTGAATTATCTTATTATTTAACTGTTGAATGTTTTCACCTGCTGTATAAATATTAAATATCGGTCTTACTAACTTTAGATAGAATTTATTCATTTTATATTTTTATAATATAAATCAATATTTTAAACTATAACATCTTTAATGTTCAACTTTTTTATTGATTACCTAATTTGATATTTAACGAAGTTCATATTTATCAGACTTTATATTTCTTCTAGTTTCTTCAAAATCAATAAGACTATTACACAATATAATGCGATGATTACTTACAATTGTTGGTAAAATATTATCCTCATTCCAGTACTCCCATTCTTTATTTTCTTTTATAAGAAAATAATTATATAGTGTTTTTCTCTTATTAGTATCATCTTCTATTAGTGTACTAATAGTTGAATTTGAATACTCTTCATATGTTGAATCTGAAGTATACACAGTATGACAGTTACCAATTATAAATGCTGGCGTTTGTAAATATTTTAATACTTCTTTATGTGGATCATGTCCTGCAATAATTAAAGTATTACAAGCTTTCATATCATTTATTAAATCATTTGAAATATATTCTGGGAATGCACAACTATAATAATACTTAATTGTTTGATTAGTTTCTTTATTATAATATAAAAAATATTCATCTGTTTCAGATTCTTTTATAAAGTTATTATTAGTCATAACCTTATTTAAATTTGGAATAAATTCATTTCTACTAAAACAATTTTCAAATCTATCTTCTTTATCTACTCTTTTTGAAATATTTGTCTTAGAAATATATGTTTGTGTACCATGTTCAGAAAATGGTTGTGAATCAACAAATATAAATTTGTGTATATTTGAAAATAAAATTACTGGTATAAGATCTGTTCCCGCACCTATATATATTGCATTTTGCATTTTTTAAATTAACTCTAAGATAAGTTATTAAGTAATATTTTAATATTCAATTTTTAGTTATATATAATTATATTTAATTATTAAATACATATAAATAATTAAATATATAAAAAATATATGAAGTTTTTTAAATTAAAACCAAATGAAGATTCTTTTAAATTTGATAGTTTAGAATTTACAGATGATTTAAAATTAACAGAAGATTCTAAAAATAGATTAGTTCTATATTTAAATGAATTAGTAGATGTTATTGACTGTCCAAATCAAAAAGATTTTATAAGTATTATTTCAGAAGATTTAAAATTAGATAATCAATCAAGAATTGGTAATACAATTGACGTAGCAACTACAAATAAAAAGATATATCAAATGTGTTATTTAGAAGAGAATCCATATGATCAAAATAATAAAGGTGATGAAAATACAAATGAAGAAAAAAAACGATTTAATTTTTTAGCAACTATTATGAATACAAAGCGAAAAATAATGAATGGTGAAGTATTTATTTTTTCAAATTCTTTATTAACTACTAAAATATCAACAAATACTAATATCACTGAATATATTAAACAGATTAATATGAATATTGACGATTTAATAGAAGTATTATTAAATAACTATTATTTTACTGGTGTGTGCTTTGATGGATCTGTATATTATAAATATCTATTTGATAATAATTTAATTGTTGTTGCTCCAGAATCTATTAAAGGTACTAAATTATCCGAAATTACATTTAAAAGATCTGAATTGTTAAATTTTACAATTGATATATTTTATGATACAATTGAAAATGATTTAAAATCTAAACAAACCGAACAAACAAAACAAAAATATAATCAAAAACTTGGATTATTCTATATGGAGAATTTTACTAATAAGGTATTTATTTCATTAAAAAGTGAATCTAATAAAAATTATGATTCTATCTTAGATGATTATATTAATAAGATATTACATATATATGATAAGTACTGTTTTGACGATAATCAATTAAGAGTATCAAAAGATTTAAAATTTTATGATTATCAAAGTAATGATAAATATACAAATAAATACATAGTGTTTGATAATTTATATGATCAGATTATCTAATAGAATTATATGAACTTTATTAAATTAAAATTATATTTTTTTAAAAATATATAGTTTTAATGTGTTTAGTATGAACAATTAATATATATAAATAAAATATATAAAAATGAGTCAAGAAGGTTCTAAAGACAATGAAATTTCCCAAGACTTTGAAGAATTAGTAAAAAATAAAGATGAATCTCCTACAAATAAATCTGAAAGTGATGCCAGTTTAAGTGCTAATTCACCAGAAGAAGATGATGATAATGAAGAGAAACAACAACAAATACAACAACAAATGCAACAACAACAAAAAATGTTTCAAGAACAACAAATGCAACAAAAGATGTTTCAAGAACAACAAATGCAACAAAAAATGCAACAAAAGATGTTTCAAGAACAACAAATGCAACAAAAAATGTTTCAAGAACAACAAAAAATGCAAAATAAAGTTCCACAAAAAATAGTAAATAATCGCCATAATTCAGACAGTGATGACGATGATAGTGATGAAAAAAGTGTTGATTTAAAGAAAGGTAATATAAAAAAAGAAAATGTAAAGAATGTAAAAAAAGAGAATGTAAAGAAGATTGAAGAAAAAAGTAAAGTTGTTGAAAATTTTTCAAATGAAAGATCTTTAAATAAAACTCTTGCTCTACTTGGGGTATTATTTGCATTATTTTTTGTATTTTCATCAGCTCAACTTGAAGGAGTTCTCGGAGGTGTTTCCTATATCAGTAATCTACCATTTGCACCACAAGTAAATTTAGTTATTAGAGGATTATTATTTGTACTTGTCTATTTCTTATTAGACTATTTTGTATTATAAGTACCGTCATATTAAATGATATAAAAAATTGATTTTTTAATTAACTCGCTATTTACATTTTATTTATTATATATATAAAATGCTAGATACATTTAACATTGTAAAAGTAAGTGATATTGCTGATGTGGACTGTCATAAAATTATAAAAAAATGTTTTGATAAACCAAATATGATAAATTACTATTATCCGCATATTTTTATGAACCGTGATAAGATTAATAAGGAGGATCTAGTAAAGATTTTTGATGCATACATTTTAAATGTACAAAGAGAAAAAAATGTAGAGCATACGATTCGAAAATATAATACATTAACAAATATTCTTGAATCATTATTTCTATGTGTATTTGATATTGATACAATTAAAAATATTCATAAGTTTATTCAATATAATGTTTCAAAAGATGAAAATATTATTACAGATATTGTAAATCATATTATTAATGATATATCATTAGTGAACTTAGAACAACTTCTTAATGATAAAATTGATAATTCACATGCTGTATTTGTAGTTGAAAAAATTGTAGGACATATTAAAAAAAATTATACAAATGATAACATTGAAAAGTATACTATACAACAATATCAACTTTTGAATTTACTTACAAATTATATTTCAAAATTTAAATATAATCCATTTGTTAACAAGATTATTAATCACAATAAAAAGGATCTAATTAAAGAATATATTAGTAAGTGTGTAATTAATGATTCACATGATAAGTATATTTCAAATATTACTGATTTTTATAAAGAATTTAAATCAAATGCTCCTTCTGATATTACTGATGATTGTGATTGGATTCAATATTCAGTAAAAATTAATGATTCATTAAGTTCAATAGTAGATCAAAAAGAAAAAGTAATAAAAGCTATTTATAGAATTACAATCTTAGACAATATTCAAAATATAATGAATGATAAGAATAATAGAAATGATTATAAAGTAATAAAAAATAACCATGCATCTATGAAAGGTAGTATTCAAAATATTATTGCAAATAATAATATTGATAAGATTATTATTAATAGTTATGTAAATATGATTAAACATAATTTGCCAGCTGATGATCTGGTATACTTTGAAAGAATTCTTAAGTATTTTGATAATTTTGGAAATCTATCTAAAGAATTAATTAAACTAATCCTTCCAAAATATTGTGCTAAAGAAAATATCAAATATTATCAAGATATTGTCACGAGAATTAATGAAGCAACATTTAATAAACTAACAATTATTAATACTATTATCGATCAACAAAAGAAGTTTCAAGAAGATCTTAAAATTACTCAAGTTGAAAATGAAACAAATGGTATGTTTGATAAGGAAAATATTTCACTCTTTAACGTTGATCAAAAATTTATTGATACTTCAAGTATGGTAGGCACTATCAAAGAATATCCTAAAGAATTATCTCATTATGTAAAATTTACAAAAGCATGGTTTGACACCTATTTTAGTAATCTTAAATGTACAACTATTAGTACTCTTCTATCAAATGGCAAAGCTCAAATTGGTAATACAGTTATTAATACAAATCTAATTTTACTGAATGCACTATTTATGTTTAATACTCGTGATAGTATTGATACTAATGATCTTAAATTAAATTTTACAGATGAACTTGTAAATGATATTGTATATACACTTGAATATTATAATCTTGTTCAAAAAGTACGTGTACATGGTATTGAAATATTAGTTCTCAATCAAGACTTTTTTAATATTAAACAAGAAGTTAAAGTAGAATTTATTAAGAAGGTTGAAACAAAGATTGAAGAAACTACAAATGATGTATCAAATGTTGAAGTTTCTAAAAATGAAATGATTGAATGTTATATTATAAAATCAATCAAAACTGAAAAGATTCATAAAGACGTGATCATAGATATTGTAACATCTAAATGTAAATTTAAGATTGATATTGATACATTTGAAAAATGTATGAAAAGATTATATGATCGTGATTATTATGAAATTGTTGAAGATCATCTAGTATATGTTCCATAAACTAAGATCTAACCCAATCAACAAAGTGAATTATTTATAGGGGTTTTATATTAATATTCGATAAAAAATTGATAAAAACTTATTTTATAGCTATTTAGATATCTAAATATAATATAAAATGTCTAAAAAAGTTTCTAATACATTATATGGAAACAAACAGTTATTTATTGAAGGCCAACTAAAGAATATCGATAGTATGGATACAGATAATTTGGTAAAACAATTTAAAAGTATATATGTACTTGCATTCACGGATGAATTCTTTGATAACGAATATTTTGATAATATCACTATCTTTGAACCAATTCTATCTGAACGAAAACTAGAAGCCTACTATGAAAACACATGTCTTATTCGTGCACCATTCAGTATTCTCAATAATGATATTATGAAGAATTCGATTAGTATTATTTCGAGTGATGTAATTGAACAACTCCTTCATAAACCAGTTGATAGTTACAATGATTATACACTAGTTGTTCCTATTTTTACTATTTCAAAGTCAGATATTAAACTATATCTGTCTCAATTTAAGAATTGTCTACTAGAAGATTATTGCAAAATTAAATTTATGAATTATTTTTTTGGTAATATTAAGAAGATCAAAGATACAAGCTATATGATTGAAAATTCAGATGAATCAAATTACTGGACTCATAGTTATAATTGTAAACTTAATATTAGTCTACAATTTATGAATCGGAATTTTAATTTTTTCGGTATTAATAGAGTAGATGATAAGAAAATTTCAGAAATTCTTGAAAACCTACAGAATCTACCCGATGATGGTGGTGATTATCTAAGTCATATGTTTAGAAAGCAAAATTTTGTTGATGCATCAAATGCAATTAAACGAAATGGTTATCTAATCTATAAAATGACTGATAAAAAAACTCTATCAAATTTTAAAGAGATTATTCAAAAGCTTCATCAAGAAGCATCTCATAATGAACTTATGCTCCTTTTAATTAATATTCTTGTTTCTAAAGATTATTGTCATATGGTTCTAAATGATTCTAATATTCTTGATATCTTTATGAAACTTTCAAAAGAATATCTAAATGAGAATCAAATTCGTAAAATAATTGCATATGGATGGATATCTCTATATCTAGAAGAAACTATTAAAAGAAGTTTTACTGATATTACTGATAGATTCGTTTTTAGTTCTGATGTAGCTTCAAAGCTTCCAGTATTTGATTTTAATCTTCATAGATTGAAAGAAAGTCCTTATTTTCCGCTTCTAATTAATGATAAACTATATGCAGACATAAATGCATATGGTGTAGATAACTATACATTTACAAATTATGATTCAGCTAATGGTATTGATAAGGAATTAATTAAATGTCAATATGGGGTTGCAGATACTAATACTTTTAAGAAACGTATGAATGTATTTCTTACAGGAAGTAAAAATGTTGATATCTTTTCACAAGTAAATTATAATAATATTGCAGTTTCTGGAAGTATTATTGCTGCATGTCTACCAAGATACAATCCATTGATTCTAAATGTTGGATGTGATTTTGATTCATTCGTAGATGAATATTATGGAGATGCAGATCTAGATATTATGTGTAATCTACAAGATACATTTGAATATATTGATAAAGCTTTTGAACTACATGAATCTTTTGATAAAGCAACTAAAAGTATTCATCCTGATAATATTTCTAGAATTGAACATGTAAAAGTAGCTAATATTTTTATTAATTTCAATAAGATTGATCAAGTTATTGATGAACTCAAGCTTTCATGTACCAAGGAAAATTTTAATGAAAAGTTGATTGAAAATAAAGCTAAAATCTATAAACTGTATGTAAATTATAAAGTCAAAGGTCACAAAACATATTTTGAACAAGATCCTGAAAAATTTAAGGATCCAAAGTATAATGGATTCTTTGAAATTATTCCGATCGAGGGCGTTAATATCTATGTTAAGAATTTTACAGAACTAGACGATGAATCATTCGCACCATCTGCATATACAATCCATGAAAATCTTAAGTATAAGTACAAAATTTCTGGTGTTAAAAGAGGATTTGAGCTATTTCAAATCAAATATCCAAACTTCTTTTCAACTGTACATAAATTTCATCTTCCATGCGTAAGAGCGTATTATGATGGCTCAATTGTACATATCTTACCATCATGTATTTCTGCATGTATGACATTAACAAATATTGAATACAAGTATTTTGCTGGTTCTAAAGATCCAATTGAAGTTCTTAATAAATATGAACGTCGTGGTTTTGGAACAATTATTAATGATAAAGAAAGGATTAAGAAGATTAAGTATTCATTTGATGTTGAAAAGTGGAAAGATCTTTATGACATTAAGGGACTATCTAAGGGAAATATTGAAAAGATATTTAAACCTTTTGATATTACAAATAGACTATTTAAAACAATAAAAGTATATGATAAGCCAGGTATATATTTTAATAAACATATGTATAATTATTCATCTGATTCAATTATCAATGAACAAGGTTATGTAAAGCCTCTTGATAAAACATTTATTCAATCTCTTCGTAAGATTGAAAATATGAATCAAATGTAAAGTTAAGAAAAATTGATTTATTAATTTATTTATAATATAAAATTATGTTATTATAAATAGTAATTATGTCTTTAGAAATTGAACAAAAATATAGAGATATTAGTTTTGAACTATTAAATTCTTATCTTAAGAATGATGATTTAAGTGATGAACTAGAAAATAAAATTTATGATTATAGTATTAAATATTGTAAGGTTAACATTAAAAAAAGTCAAACAAGTGCAATTTTACAAAGTATTTATGAGACAAAGATCAATGACATTATTCAAAATGTTACTGAAAATTCAGACTTAATCAAAATATTAGAAAAAAATATTGATGAAGTACTAGAATATAATCCTCAACAATTAAATCCAGCAAAATGGGAAAGAATTGTTAAAAGATTCAATTATATTGAAGATAAGAAAACTAATCTTGCGTTTACTGATTTATATCAATGTAGAAAATGTAAAGGTAGTAAAGGAGTTACACGTCAAATGCAAAATAGATCTGCAGATGAAGGGGCAACAACATGGTTTGATTGCTATTTGTGTGGTGTAAGTTCTAAGTTTTAGTAATTTTCTTTTAGTAATTTGCTTTTTAGTAATTTTCTTTTAGTAATTTGCTTTTAGCAATTTTCTAAAAAGTTATTTTCTATATTTTGAGTTAATTCTTCTGGTGTTATAGTTACATATTTAAAAACAATATTTGAAAAAAATATATATTCATACATTCCTAATAATATTATCATAATAGTATTATCAACCATAATTCCTTTATAATTGATCTTTCTTTTATAATATATTTTATTTAAACCAATTAATAAAATATTAAATACAAATACTCCTATAAAATATAAAATAGCATTCATATACAGTTTATTATTTGATATTTTTCTCGTATTGTCAGCATTAACTGCATCTTGATTCGTTTGAGTTGTATTTATGAACATTTTAAATATATCATCAATAATTATTTTTGTTTCATTATTAAACATAGAACATGTATCTGTAACTTTATTAGTAATTGAATTAAAAACTGATACTAATGCAGTGTCTTCAAATTTAGTTACGTAACTGAAGAAAAATACTAGTTCAAACATAGTTATCAAGAATAAATGAATGAAAAATAGAATTAATTTATTTATGATCACTTCAGTATAATCTTTATATTCAAAATGTTTATATACTTTTTCTGTTTGTACATCTTCTTGTTTATCTCCTTTTGGATTCTTCTCAATATTTGTATCTGTTTGTGTACTTACATTTAATTGTTTAGTTTCAAAATTTATATTATTAGATGATGTTTCTTTATAAATATTTTCATCTGTTAAAAATGACTTACGAATATCAGTTAAATCAGATTCTGTATAAGATACTGGACGATATAAATGTTTCTTCGGACTATTTTGGATATTTATTGAAAATCGAGATATATAATTTTCCAGTTTAATATATAAAATTATTAATTTAATTCTAAATTAATAATTTTATTTTTCTATTATATGAGTAAAAATCAAAAATTAAATATTGAATTATATACGCAACACGATATAGATGTTATTGGTGATAATATTGATATTTTAATGAAAGATGCTGATAAAATTGTTAAAACACAATATGAACCAACAATAGATGAATTTAAATCCGTTATAAAAGTAGTAGAACAATTTATAAAATCAAAAAATAGAATCATTTATGGTGGATCTGCATTAAATAAACTTATTTTAAATAAAAACAAAAATGCTGGAATATATGGTGAGTTTGATATGCCCGATTTAGAATTTTATTCACCTGAGCCAGTAAAAGATTTAAAGGATTTATGTGATTTATTATTTTCCAAACATTTTAAAATTGTACAAGGATCACAAGCACAACATGACGCAACATATAAACTTTTTGTAAATATACAAGAAATTGGTGATATTAGTTATGTACCAGCTTTTATTTATAATAAGATGCCATATGTAACAATAGATGGTTTAAGATATATACATCCTAAATTTATGTATATTGATTATCTAAGAATGTATACTGATCCTTTAATGAGTTTTAGAAGATTAGAAAAAGCAATACCTCGTGGTATGGCATTATTACAATATTATCCTCTTGAAGTTGGATCAGGTAAAATGAAATATGATATCTTACCCAATACATGTTCTAATATAATTAAAGATATATCTGAATTAATCAATAAATCAATGACAATGATGCATGTAGGAACATATGCTGTTAAACTTTATACAATCGATAAAGATCCAGAATTATTACCATATGAATTAATATCTGTAGAATATAACAAAGATATTAATAATATATATAAAGAATTAAGTCAAAATCATAAGATAACATTTAGAGAATATTTTCCCTACTTTCAATTTTGGGATCGTCATATTGAATTTATACATGAAAATAAAGTAGTATTAACTATATTTAAAAATTATGATAGATGTACTCCATATAGAAAATATGATGCAGGTAATATTGCAAGTTTTCAACAAGTTTTATTACATCATTTAATTAAATATTATTACAATGTAAATAATAGATTAGATGAAGATAATGCTAATAATATTGTTGGAAGCTTAATTAAATCAAGAAATGATTATTTAAAAAAACATACAAAAACTGTAATGGATGATACTATATTTAGAGAATTTCAAATTAATTGTTTAGGAAAATCTATGGATGGTAGAAGACAATATTTCTTAGATATGAAAAAGAAAAAGGATCAAGGTAGACAAATTATCTATAGATATAATCCACAAACTGATTTTGATCATAAATTACCTGATTTTTCATTTGATAATACATCTGGAAATATGATCAAAAATGAAAGATTATATACTATTAAATTAAATACACCTACTAATTCAGAAGCTGAATCTGATAATTCTGAAATAGAAATTGAAGTTGAAAATACAACCGAAGGCTTACCACCAACAATTAAAAGAAGTATCTTTAATAAATATGAAAGTGAAACAAAGTATCCCTTTTATGATACAGATTATACAACTGAATTTTAGATCTTATTACTTAATTATAGTTTTTGATGGTTTATAATTATATCCAAGTATGTAACGATCCATAAACTTTGGAACAAATTTAGTAACAAACAGAAGTTTAGAATTAATTTCTGTTGATTCTTCATATGGTCCATTTACTAATTTACAGATTAATCCAATATGTTTTTCATAGCAATGATAAAAACGATAATTATCTGAATTATCAGAATTATTCGAATTATAATAAGACATTATTAATTAATAATATTATTAATTAATAGTTTTTATATTCACTTTTTAAATTGATTAAATTCATATAATTTTGTATTAAATTCATATGATTTCGTTGTTTTAAAGTTTGGTTTAGGTGCATTTTCATGATAATAATCTGCTGTTAATTCAGTACCTTTTGGTATATCTCTATTTGCTACTCCCAATACATATATCACTTTATTCTTTTTATCTTTTGTAATTTTAAGATCTAAGTTACATTTTTCTAAATGATTTATATATCTTCCAAATGGTTTATCATTGAATTTATTATCACCATATACTTTCGCTAATAAACCAATACATTCACCAGAAGCAACATCTATTTTTGAAAATAAACCTTTACCTTCAATCTTTGAATTATCTATATATAAAATATTTGAACGACACATAATATAAATAAGATTTTATTTATATTAATTAAGTTTATAAATCTTTTTTAATTATTTTTTCTAATTTTGCATCTAATTCTTTAGTTGCATTTCTAAATTCCTCTTCACTATTTAATCTATCAATAACATTAGATGGTCCGACGGTATTAATTATATCTTCAATTCTTTTATTTCCTAAATCAGTTCTTAAATTTGTTTTTAATTCAGATTTTTGTATATATTGCTTTAAATAATTATTATATACAAACATGAATACTAATAAAACAAATATAATTTGTGGATACATATTTAATTTATAATTTTATTGTTATATTATTTATTGTTTTTTCTGTATTTGTTCTTTATTTATTAGGATGTCGTATTATATCTTCCATATGTAATAAAAAAGCTGTTTGATACAGGATCATAACAATATATTTGATTCTTTATACTTGAATATTTAATTATTCTTTCATCAATGCTATCTATATATGTTTTAAAGGATATTAATCCTCTACTTGTATTTATAAATAATGACGACGATTCTTCAGATACAAATGTTAGTATAAGTGGACTACCAATTCCTATTACTTTTACTGTTAATCCTGCATTATTTTTAAAAGTGCCATTTAATGGAATCCATGTTGAATTATCTGAACTAATTTGATTAGATGAATTTCTATACAGATATCCTTGTACATTTCCAGATGAATCTAATTGTGCTAGTGTTCCACCCGCCTCTAGTGGTAATAATGAAACACTATTAGTTGTTTTTGGTACTGTATCATCAGTATATCCCTGCACTCCTGTAGCTGTTATTCTTGTACTAATATAATTAATTACTGTTGTCGGTGAAAAATAAGTAGGATTTAAAGATGCATAATATGCATTAATAACTGTATTTATAATTGGTACAGCAATTGGTGTACTATTTTTTATTAAATTATATATGTTATCAAAGTAATTGGTAATAACTGCTTTATTTGCAGGATTTGTAAAATCAATTGTTGTAGGATTTGTTGCTAAACTATCAAGTATACTTGTTGCAGAACTAACTGCACTAGAATCTACTGGTACAATAACTGGAGATATTGAAAATATAATACTAGAATTATTATAATCCGCTCTAACTTGGTCACTTGAAATTGCATAATTATAGATACGAACTTCACCAATTTCACCGACTACATATTCTGCATAATCTTGACGACGACGACCTATGAACCATGGTAACCCACTATTTACAGATTGAAAACTAATAATTGTTGTATCTGTAAGAGTACCATTTATATAGGTCTTTAATTTTGTCCCATCCCAAGTTCCTTGAATATTTAACCATTTATCTAATTCTACTCTATTTGAGAAATCAAATCCATGCTGATAACCACTATTATAAAATCCAATACTAAATTGACCTGGCAAATCATTATTATATCCAATCGATGTAAATCCATATGGAGATTCAGAAGAATATTGTTGTGTCAAAACACTTGCTCCATTACCTGTTTTTGTACCGGTATTCTTATACCATACATTTAAAGTCCATGCATTTCCTACTGATACATTAGGGAAGGTCCAATTTGTTGATCCATTAAGAACAATACCATTTCCTGTACTATTCTTAGCAATTATACCATTCTCTAAAGTTGCATTACGTCCGTTACCTGATTGATCTAACCAAGCGCCAGATCCAGAATAATCAATTGCTTTTAAAAGAATCGTAATTCCTTTAACAATTACAGAAAATGATTCACTTGAAACTGATCCACTAATATTAGTTGCAGTTACAATAATTAAATAAGTACCCAACGATAATCCCGTAAATGAGGCTGTTTTTAAAGTAAGACCATTATTTATAGCCGGTGTTATGGCTGAACCATTTATAGTATAAGTATAAGATGTAGCTCCAAAACCACCTGTCCAAGATATGATAAAACCATTTGTTATGGAGGTTGAAGATAAACTAGTAGGTTCGGTTGGAGGTAATGGCTCATTATAATCAGGTGGTCTATTTAGAAATGAATGACTAATTGAAAGTTGTGACTGAATAGACCATTTCCATGCTAAGTAACCTTCGATAACCTGTCTTTGTGATTGCGATAATGCTGAATTATAAATTAGAACTTCTGATATTGTACCAGTAAATTTATAAACAGGATCAGTTTCTGCAGCTATTGCAGTTTGTCCAATATATGTAATACCTGAATTATATCCAGGATTTCTTCCATCAGAACCAGATGAATTTCCATTTGTATAAATATTAGATCCCTTAGAATTATATGAATAACTTAACAAATATGTTACACCTCCTGTAAGTCCAATTGTTCCACTTACAACCCATATTATCATTATATTTAATAGATTCGGTATATTAAGAATATTTAAAGATCTTGCACCAGTACCAGCCGAACCTATCAAACCTTGGTATCCTGATATATTATTGGCAGTAAATACAATAAATCCAGTTTCTTGAGTAGCATGCGCTGTATAATTAGTAATATATCCTCCAGAACCATTAAATGCAATACCTTTATTTGTCATAGTTACTCCAGAATTACCACCTGTACCTGAATTACCTTTTCCTGATTTATCAATCCATGTAGTTACTGTAGATCCTAAAGATGCTACACCACTATTTCCTAAAGGATCTTGACCATCAAGCCACATCTGAAGACCAGGAATGGAAGTTGGTTGCCACAAGAAGGTCGGTACAGACTCTTCATAATCTGCTGTAACTTTAGCTTGATCTATAGCATAATTATAAATACGGACTTCTCCAATTTCACCTATCACGTAAGCTAAATTAGTTGACCAACCGCGCCCGATACGATAAGCTTCACCAGAATCAATACTAGGTCCACTAGGTCCACTAGGTTGTGTAGTTGCTATTAATACTCCATTAATATATACACATAAGTTAGTTCCATCCCAAGTTGATTGAATATTTATCCAATTATTTATAGAAATATAGTTATAATAACTTTCACTCTGACGCCAACCAGTTACTAAAGTACAGAATCCAGTACATAATTGATTACTAATTGTACCAATCACAATGTTTACATGCTCACCACTATTTTTTTGTGATATTATACAGGTATCCCCATTTGGGCCGAATCTATTTGATATATTTTTATACCATACATTTACTGACCATGCATTGCCAACTGCAACATTCGGAAATGTCCAACTTGTCGACCCATTGAGTACAATACCATTTCCTATTGTATTTTTAGCAATCACACCGTTTTCTAAAGTTGCATTTTTGCTATTTCCAGATTGATCTAACCATGGCCCAGATCCACTGTAATCTATAGCTTTTAAAAGAATAACTGTTTTAAAAAAAGTATCGTAAGATGCATTATAATCCGCAGTAACTTGTGACTGAGATATTGCAGAATTATAAATTCGAACTTCTCCAATTTCACCAGTGACGTAAGCTGCACTATCCCATCTACGCCCAATACGATAATCTTGTCCTGCATCTGCACTGATACCACTCAATTGTGTTGTATTAATTAACTTACTATTGATATACATCATCATATTTATTCCATTCCATGTTACTTGTATATTTATCCATTGATTTAAAACTATATATGATTGTATATCATTACTTTGATTCCAAGCACCACTATAAAATCCACAAACTATTGTTCTAGTATCAGAATTACCAATCATCATATTGAGTGGAAGACCAGAACCTGCTGGATTTATTTGTGTTATTATAGACGAACCATTTGCAAATTCACTAGTATTTTTATACCATATATTTACCGTCCAATTATTACCAATTTGAACGTTTGGAAATATCCAATTAGTTGAACCATTAAGAATAATTCCATTACCAACTGTATTTTTTGCAATCACACCGTTTTCTAAAGTTGCATTTTTGCTATTTCCAGATTCATCGAGCCATGGCCCATATCCATTGTAATTTTTTGCTTTTAATAAAAGCTTAAGATTATTCATTTCTTATAATAATATGAGAAATAAAAATTGATTTATAAAAATATAAAGAATAAAAGATATAATGTTTATAATTAAATGAGTGAATATAAACATACAAATAAATATACGAATAATAGAAATAGTACGTATATTAGAAATGAGAATACTGATAGACCAATAAGCTCTTTTAATCGTAATTCTAAACCTAATTATCAAAAACCACGTACAGAATATCAAAACTCTACACCTGAATATCAACCACGCCAAGGAAATCAAAACCATAAACCAGAATATCAACCGAGATCAGATCACCATACTGGACAAGATCATCAGTCTCGTCCTACAAACTCATTTAATCATTCAAATCCTTTAGATGAACACGAAGATGTTGAAACAGTTTCAATTCCTTTTAATGAAAATAATGTTTTGATTAAAAATGAAGATGTTGAAAATCTATTCAAAAAATTTGATATTCATTTTAAGGTTAAAAATATTGAACACTATCGTAAGGCATTAACGCATAAATCATATATTAAACGTGAATATTATGGATTATATAAAGATATTTTAGATGAAGCATGTAAATTATATCCAAAAGGTACACTACAATTACAAGATGCAAGTAATGAACGGTTTGAGTTTTTAGGAGATACTGTAATTAAGCTAATTTGTGCTGATTATTTATTTGATCGTTTTGATGAAGAAACTGATGATGAAGGGTTTTTATCTAGAATTAAAATGAAGATTGAAAATCGTGAAGCATTATGTGTATTTGCAAAAGAATTAGGAATTGATAAATATATGATTATTTCCAATCAAGTAGAAGCATTACAAGGTCGTGACAGTGATAAACTATTAGAGGATGCATACGAATCATTTATGGGTGCATTATACAAGGATCAAGGTTTTCAAGTATGTTATACATTTATGAGAATGATCTTGGATAGTCTTGTAGATTATTCTGAACTAATCTATAAAGATACCAATTATAAAAATCAAATTATGATTTTCTATCATAAGAATAAATGGGGTGCACCTAAATATAAGGAAGTTGATCAATTTATTGATAAAAAAAGTGGCAAGAAAATGTTCAAAGAAGCAATTTTGGATTTTAGTGGTAAGACACTGTGTACTGGTACTGCGACTACAAAGAAAGAAGCTCAACAGATATCTGCAATGAATGCATTAGTAAAATTTAATTTACTCAATGACGATCAAATCGTTCAAACAGTTGAATAAATTTCGATTATTAAAATATGTTAACAATTTATTTTAATAACTTTTACGGTATGAGTAAAAAAGAATATGATTCATTTATAGATTTCTTTAAGCTTATATTTAATGATAAAATAATTCAAATTAATAATAAAGATTCTGATATTTTATGTGAATCTGTTTTTGGTAATGAATCAATTGTAAATTATAAAAAATATAAATTTTCATTTCTTATATCTTTTGAGAATAGATTAATTAATAAAATATATCTAGATAAATTTACTTGTATCTTATCAGGATTTACTGAATTAAATAATATGGTTTCACTACCGTATTTTTATTGGAGATTATTTGAAACAAATATTCATTCATTTCAATCCATTAAAGAAATACCGAATAAAAATATAAGTTGTGTTATATCAAATTCTAAATCTATTAGAAATAATATCTTAATAAAATTACATAATAAAATACATATTGATTTTGGTGGTTTATTTATGAATAATATACCTAAAATAGATGGTTTTCATATGAATGATAATTTAATTGAATTCTATAAACAATATAAATTTGGTATTGCTTTTGAAAATTCAATTGGTGAATATTATATTACTGAAAAAATATTTAATATGTTTAGAGCAGGAATTATACCAATATATTTTGGGACTACTAAGATAAATGAATATATAGATCAAAAAAGATTTATTCAAATAATGAATGATTCAGATGATGAAATAAATAGAGTTGTAAATATAATTAATAATATGACAGATGAACAATATATAAATATAATTAATGAATCGGTATTAATTAAACCATTTGATGTTACATTTAATAAAATAATAAACGATATTCAAAATAAAGTTAATTTATCATAGAATTAATTATAAATATATACATATTATATATATATGAGTTATTATGAAAAATATCTAAAATATAAAAATAAATACTTAAGACTAAAGCAAATTGCAGGATCTCCCATTGATAAAGTATTCCTACATGTCTTTCACGAATTAGATAAAATACATAAATTATTAGATGAATCACTTTTATGTACACCTGATGAAAAACACGAACATAGTAAAATATTAGATCAAATAAAAAAATTGACTAGAGATATAATAAATAATATAAGTCTAAAAATTCAAAATAAAAATTATGAATTATTAGTTGAAATTAAAAGTTTATATACTAGTATGTTATCATCAATAAAAAATCAATGTAATGCTGAAACAATTGAAACTATTCGTATAAAATTTGAATATATAACTGAAGAATTAGAAAAAATCTTAATTCAATGAGAAATTTATGATTTTATTTCTGAACTTCAGGAACATAATAAATAAATCTTTTTTGACTTCCTTCATATAATTCCTTTTTATGAACTTTATGTCCATGTATATCCTTATCTTCTTGGTAAACAAAAAACATTCTATCATAATCTCTTGGTAACTTGGTTGATTTTGTTAAAATTTTCATTCTAATTGCTTCCTCTTTATCATAATCTCCCCAAGTTAATATCTTACAATTATTAAAAATATCTTCTAATTCATTATCTGATACCTTTGATACCTTTCTAAATGGATCAACTTTAGATAAATATAATACATCTGCTCGTAAATAATTACCAATACCTGCAACCATTTTTTGATTCATTAATACATTTCCAATTGGTTTATCTAAATATGTTGATTTCCTTATTTGTTTCTTAAATAAATCAAAATTAGTAGTTTCATCCATAATATCTGGTCCAATTGTTTTTAATTTCTTGGCTAATTCCTCTTTTCCTTTAATTACTTTTAAGGTACCAAATGAAAGAGTATCATAAAAATAAATAAATCCCTTATCTGTTTTGAATTCTACATTACGATGTTTAATAGCATTTACTGTATATGAATCCATCTTTTCATCAGGAATATAACTTGCCCATTCATCTTCAACTTCTGAAAATTCATAATCTTCTAATTTAGGATTCTTAATCTTAGAATCTACATAACACCATCCACCACTTAATCCAAGAGTTGATAAAATATATAAATCATCTTCAAATACCATCCACATAAGTTTTCCTTTAGTTCCAATATCTAATAATTTTAAAGGTAATTTATTTTTAATTGTTGTATAATGTTCAAACGGAGCATGCTTTTTATATCTACCATTAATTATATTTATTTCTGTTATCTTCATATCTCCGATTTTATTAAATATAAAATCTGCAAATCTACGAACTTCATTTATTTCTGGCATTTATATAATTTTATGATTATTATATATATAATTATTAATTTATATATAATTAATTTATTTATTTATAAATCAATATATGGATTCATTCATAGAAAATAAAAATGCCTTAATATGGAGTTTTGATGAGTGTATAGATAGAGATACTAATTTTGATGGTAATATATATGATATTAGCATAAAAGAAACTATAAGTATTATCAAATACTTGTGCTTAGAAAGATGTTTTGACATAAATATTAACGAGGATATAATAAATAAATATTTAGAAATATTATCTAATTTTACATGCACAATATCAGATATAATTACTTCGTCCCAAATAATAAATGATAATCAATATATATTATGCGGGTGGCGAGAACATGCAATATTATTATTTTGGGAGAAACAAGAGAATCAATTATATAATGTTGGTATAATTAATTGTGGTGAAGGTGCTGAAATACAAGGTTATAATGGAATCAAATGTAATGGTCTTTTTATATTTAAAAATATTACAAAAGAACGCGTTAATAATTTTTTAGAAGCATATAAAAACTATTATAATAATACTATATTTGATTATTCTTTTAAAAATCATCATCTATCTAGTATTTTTTATTTTATATTATTTGATAAATTATTAGATATAAAAGGAGAAGTTAATTTTAAAAAATTAGATAGATCAAAAACAGAAATTTATAAATTAAATTCACAAAATATTGGTTCATGTTGTTTTACAAATTTAATAAATTTAGTATATTATCTTTATTTAAAGGATAGTATAAAAAAGATAAAAGGAGGTACTCCGCCTGATGTTCATGTATTATCTGTTAAGTTATCAGAATCAAGAATGGTCGATGAAATAGATACGTGTTATATAGATTATTTAAATTGGTATAATAAAGCAAAAGATCTAATAAAAAATAAATTATTGAATGAGATTATAGATAGTAATGATCCATCATATTATAATATATATAGATATATTATTGATACACATAATGTAGATTATATTCATAATATGACCGATCGAAATATTCAATATGAAAAAACTATGTGTGAAAAGAAAATTGAAAGAAATGAATCAATAACTTTAACTGATACTACTTTAGAACCAATATATGGAATAAGTAGAATTCTCCATAATTATTATATAAGTGAATTAGCTTTAGATGATGAATTATATAATAATATACTAAATTCATTTTGGGAAATATATGAATGTCATAATTTTGAACCACTTATAGATTTATTAAATAAGATATATCTTGTTTCAAATGTATTAACAAAATTAAATAAAAAACATTTTCAATTAATAATTAAATGTTTATTTATTTTTTATACAAATTGTAAATCATTTAATAATAGTTTTATATATATAATACCTTTATTTATCTTATATAAATTAAAAAATACTGAAACTTTAAATGATAATATTAAAAAATACATTTTTAATAAAGATTTATTAGATTCTATTATTAAAGAAAATATTTATACACATTTAGATAAAAAATCTAACAATTACTATAGTCTTTTTAAAACATATTTATGTTTACATTTAATATTGATTAAGGATTCTTTTAAGGATAATGAAAAGTTTTTCAATAAAAAAGATGCTAATTATGAATTAAAGAAAAAGAGAAATATTCTTCATTATAATTATTATTTATTTAAACATATACCAATCATTGATTGCAATTATAAGATTATTTTAACAGATATTATAAAAGATTTAAATAATAATATTGAGATTCTTCCAGATTCAACTAATATATATTCAATTATAAATATAGAATACAAATCATATGATGTATTATTTAAAGATAATGATAATAAGATCATTATAAAGTATTTAAAACAATTTGCTAAAGACAGAGATATTACAGAAAATAATATAACAATATCATCACGTAACTTAGAATATAATTTTCTTTCATGGTATTTATTTGTAAATAATATTGATGATACACTAAAGATTGAAAAAGATTATTCATATAATACATTACTTAAATATGAAACATATGGTTATTATAATAAAGATATTTATGAAGAAAATAAAGAAAAATGTTATATTATAAATACTGAAGCAAGATCAATTAATGGTAATCCAGGTGGGTTTGAAGGATATACACAAAAGATAATACTATTTCTAGATAAAATAAAAAATGAATTAATTTTAGGTACATCACACGATAATCAAATTTTAAAGAAATATATTATTTATTTTTATTTATGTGAAATATCTGGTAATAAAATAGAAGATAATATATTTGAAAAATATAATCCATATATTCATAATTATTTTAATGATTATTTTCAGCATTTTGAAGCATTAATATACACATATATTCTAAAATATAATCAAGAATATATAATACCCACAAAAATTAAAATTAAAATAGATGAAAAATATTTAATATCTACTACTGAAAGAAATATATTTTTACAGGATAACTATGAATGTTCAATTAAAAGAGATGAAAATTTAAATGAATATTATAGTTCAGTTATTGATTTTTATATAATTCAATATAATTCTAATTATAAGTTATGTTTACATAAGAATGATCGTAATACACCAAATTCAATTTCATATATAAAATTTCTTATACAAAAAAAAGGTAAATATAATAATATTAATCTTCTATTAAATTTCCATTTTAAACCTTATGAAGTAGTCCAAGAAGATGCAGAAGCAGCAGAAAGATTAAAATTTACTAGATTTACTGGAATTAATAAAAATGATTCAAATATAGATATACAACTTGCATTTGGAAATATATATTTACATATGAATTCAATTGGATATGATATAATATCATACGAAGATTTACCAGATATATATAAACCTTTTTATAATTTAATGACTCATAATGATATCGGTTTATTGATTTACAGAATGTATATTACAAGTAATGAATATCACTATTTTTTAAAGACACTTAATTATGATTTTACTTTTAAAATGATGAATGATAATGTATATTTTGCCATTAATGATATTGATTATATTGTACATTATTGTGATGATTCAGATATTTATTATAATTATGGTATTTTTAAATTAGTTCATCATACTGGTAATAAATTATTTTGTATATATAATTATAATCATATTTTAGAACCAAATATAAATCATACAGAGATTAATTTTATAAATGAAAAATATATAAGATCTAAAAATATATATGATGAAAATATTAGAATTTATAGTATTGTAGATATGCAATTAAAATCATATTATTATAATATAATTAATGAATATGATAATAAATATATATTTACAAATATTAAAGATGTAATCTCATTATTAATTAATTGTTTAAATTATAATAGTCCTTATTTAATATTAAAAAATATTGAACAAATAAAGATTATAATAAATAATGTAAATAATATTAGTAATACGAATGTTATAAATAATAAGATCTTAAATAGATTATTAAATACATTATTTATTCGATTTAACAATATATATAGTCTTGCAATATCACTATTATTTTACAATGATAAAATAATGAATGATTACTATTATAAAAATATAAATATTTTGTATAAAAAATATAAAATATGTTTAAGATTAAATTATAAGAATAACTTGTTGTTACCACTCAATTATATTCATCTTAAAAATAGTATAAATTTTAATCAAAAATTTAAGAACATTTCAAAACTTACTAGTTTATTATATTTTCAAGAAAAAAATAGTAAAAGATATAATTTTCAAAGTTCATCCAAATCAAAAGATCTTTTAACTAATTATAACTTTTATACTTATAATAATGGAAAAAGAACTGACTTATTAAAAGAACCAATTATTATAAAATATATGAATGATCAAGATATCAAAACTAATTATAATATCCATTATAAATTAGAAATAGGATATTCAGAATATAGATCAATTGATTATAAAGATCAATTTGAAAAATTATTAAAAGTATATATTCATACATCTAACTTTAATAGTACAAATTTTAATATAAATATAACAAAAGCGACTGAATTATTTACTTATTTAATTAATGATACTAAAACAGAATTATATCCTATACAAGAATTACTAATGGGTTCTGGAAAAACAACTATTATAACTCCTTATATATGTATTCTATTATTAAATAACTTTTTATTAAATAGTCATCTAGAAACAAGTCATCTAGAAACCAGAGAGATATATATTGTTATGCCAGAATCTTTAATAAATACATCTTTTGAGATAGTTATGAAAAATCTATTTCCATTATTTAATAGAGATAATAGTATTGAAATATTAATATATCCAAATAAATCAATTTATAATAATTCACTTAAGATAATCCTAATTAGTGACACAAATTTTAAGATACTATTCTTAGAAAATAAAATAGATACAAGTAAAAAATATATGATATATGATGAAATTGATATGATGGCAAATCCATTAACATGTGAATTAAATATACCATCAAACATATTAAAATTAGAAGCTATTGACAATTTATATTTTATAGGTGATTTAATATATAATAATATATTTATAAATGATGCATTTTGGGATAAAATTAATAAAAATAGTACATCAAATAAAATTCATAATTATATTTATGATTTAAATGATGATACAATTAAAATAATCTACGAATGTTATGATAATTTAATAGATATAAATTTTATTAAAACTAAGAAAGACGAGTTAAAAAATTTAGTAGAATATATAAAAGAAAATATATTGATTTTCATATTAACAAAACAATTTAATTTTGATTACGGAATGCCATCATTATATGATTTATCAATTAAACATAATTATAAGTTTAAAGCCATTCCATATTCAGCAGTTGATAATCCAGTAATGGGTTCAGAATTTTCTGATCCAATATTAACATATATATTAACACTAATTTGTTATAAAATCACTGATAGAGATAATAGATATAGAAAAATAGATAAAGATTATATTGTTACATATTTTGAAAATATATCAAAAGGAGATCCTTCAAAAATTAATAATTTATTTAACTTATTTATGGAAAGTAATAGACCAACTACACTAAAATTATATTTTGAAAATCAATTACATTACAGAAATAAATATAATGAAGTATTCAAATTAAGTTCAGAACATTTTGAATTAATAATAAAAGAAATACTAAATATTAACAATTATTATTATTCAAAATGTAAAAATATATCTTTTAATGATCTATTACTATCAAAGAATATAAAAAATTTTGTTTGTTTTACAGGTACTGCGTATATTAAGCCTCCTATAGGTAATGATACAGATCTTAACTTTAAACCAAATTATATAACAAGTGGAAAAATTGATAGATATGCGACTGTTTTTGATGCGATTATAAATATTATTTGTAATGAAGATATTGTTTGTAATATATATACTAATAAAAATGAATCATTTATAACTGATATTTTTTGTAGTTTAGAAAATTATGATACATTAATAGATATCGGTGGAATATTTATTAAATATAATATCAATTCATTTATAGAGGAATATAATAAATTAGTAAATAAGAAAGAATATATTGTATATTTTGATAATGGACGCAAAATATTTAATTTAAAAACAAATCAATTTGGAAATGATGATTCAATTAATCAATTAGAAAAAAAAGCATTCTTTTATTTTAGCAATAAAAATATAACTGGTGTAGATGCTAAAAATATAATGAATAAACAAGCTCATGGATTAGTAACAATTACGAATAATACAAATTTAAGGGATTTCTCACAAGGTATATTTAGAATGAGAAGTATATTAGAACCAGATAGTCAAACATTTGATATAATATTTAATGAAAAATTTATTCCAATTATAATGACTGGAGGATCTAATGAATTTAATAAAATTCATGATCCAAAAATAAGAGAAAATATAATTAGAAACTTAGTAAAAGAACAAGAAGTAGTTGATAAACAAAAGGAAAAAGTATTAATTAAACAAAATATATTTGCATTAAATAAATCTAATACAAGTGAAAATAATACTCAGATATCATTTATTGATCCAATTAATGTTTCATATAATAAATCAATTGAAATATTTAATAAATATATAACCGAAAATAGATATCCTCAATCAAATAAATTTAATATTGAATCTTTAAATATTATTAATAATATTAATGGTCTAGAAAAAAATAAAATAATAAAAGAATTAGTTGATAGTTATTTTAATTTTAATCTAAAAATATATTCTGCTACATTAAATTTAGTAGAAGATCAAGTTGAAGAAGAGATTAAACAGGAAATGGAAAATAAAATTATTGATTTTCCATATAATAAACAAAAAATTGGTCATAGTGGTATAATTTATTATGATTTAAGGTACAAAGAAATTGATTCAAATCAAATACTATTTACATGTAGCATAGGTAATAATTATGATATAGAACCTTTAGATAAATATGATATTTTACTAATTTATGATAATCTAAAAAATAATCTATTAATTGGTACTACTAAAGATTTAGAAATCTTTTTAATATATAATGATAATCTAATGGATCGATATTCATTTATATCATTGTATAATAAACCATTTAATAAATCATATTATGGTAAGACAATTGATAGTAATCTTATAAATTATCTAATTATGACAACATTACAATTATTAAGTTCTTTTAGAATTGAAATTTTACCAGAGAATAATTCTAAAAAGGATGTAATTGAATTAGATAAACTAATTCAATATTTAAAAAGTAATGATTATGACAAGAGTTATAAATTTATTAAACCAGAATTAGTATTAAAATACTTTAATTTTAGTAATTTAGACTATTATTCTCAAAGTCAAGGTGTATATATTGAAGATGAAATGGTCATAATTGATAGAAAAGTAGAAAAAAAAGAAAAGAAGATAAAACAAGATGCAGTTATAAGAGAATTTAAAAGAAGAGATAAAGGAAACAGACCGCATATGCAAAAACAAAATATGAAACCACGTGGTGGAGATATGAGCAATGATTTATCTTTTTATGAAAAATATATGAAGTATAAAGCTAAATATATTACGCTAAAGATACAATCTAACTTAAGTTTTTAACTTTAAAAAAAGTTCAAGATTATATCTTTATGTAAATAATTTTATTTAATCGTATTTCATTAACATCAGAATATTCACATGATTTTAGTTGTAGTTCTAAATCACTTTCTTTCCATATAACTGTATCATTTATAATTTTATTTAATCTAACTGTCCAAATTAGATATTCTGGATGATATATATTTCGAATTGATCCTTTCTTTTGAATTATTCCTTCATATTTAAATCCACCTAATATATACCATACATGGTCGCCAATCTTAAACATAGGTTTCATATTGGTTAATTTATATTATAATATTGTAAAAATATTATAATAGTTTTTTTATCAATTTTTAATATATATATACAAATGAGTTATATGGAAAAATATCAAAAATATAAAAATAAATATTTAGATTTACAACATGGCGGATTAACTGGTGAAAATAATATAATGAATATCAAAAAGAACGAACATTATTTTACTTTCAGTTACAAAAGAGATTTAAATAAAGATGTAATAATTAATCCCGCCAGAGAAAATGAACTTGAAATTGGAGATACATTAGAATTTCGTGGTGATTTATATATTGATGGAATATTTTGTGATCCACAAGTTGCAGCAGTAACAATTAAATATGAAATTAGATTAGTATCATTACAAGGCGTTGCTATGACAGTTACAGCAAATCTTGATTTTAATAAGAATTGTCCTGGTGGTGAAGGTACATTAATTTTACAAGGAAATACATTTTCTCCAAAATTTAAAATTGCTGATGGAAAATTACAATCATATATAACCGAACCTAATTACTTAATGTTAGTTAAAGGTACTGGAAGTTATCAACATTCATTTGGTGTATGCCAATATATAATAAATGGTAATGGTGTAGGTAAATTTGCATTTGATATTGAAATTATCCGTGAAAAGAGACAAGAAGAGATTATGCAGGAAAAGAAACAAGAAGAACTTAGTAAGAGAAAAGCATAAAAAAATAATTTTAACTCAGTTAAATAATTTATAACATTTTTCAATTTAAATATTATAAATTTTTATATTTATTATATTATAATGTCAGAAGACAAAAGTAATGCTAATTTTATTGAATTAAAACAGAATGGTCGTCTTTTTCCACTATGGGTACTTTCAAATTTTAAAAAATATAAATTACCACCTGTTGAAAAACAAACTGGAAATGATCCATGTAATTATAAACAAGAAGGCCAAGTAATTGAACTAAGAATGTATCAAAAATTTATTGGTAGTTTTCTTGATTATAGATCCCCATTTAGAGATATTTTAATTTACCATGGATTAGGTTCCGGTAAAACTGCTGCAGCAATTAATGCCTATAATGTATTATATAATTATACTCCCGCTTGGAATGTATTTTTATTAATTAAAGCTTCACTAAAAGGTACTTGGTTAGATGAATTAAAAAGATTCTTAAGCCCCGATGATATTAATGGTCGTTTAATAAATATTAAATTTATTCACTATGACTCTCCAAAAGCAGACAGAGATTTTATTCAAGCAGTTAAAGAAGCAGATAGTTCAAAAAAACCATTATATATTTTTGATGAAGCTCACAATTTTATAAGAAATGTATATAACAATTTAACATCAAAAACTGGTAAAAGAGCACAAGTTATTTATGATTATATTGTTCAAGAGAAAAAAGAAAATGATCAAGCAAGAGTTATTTTAATATCTGGTACACCTGCAATTAATGGACCATATGAACTTGCATTAATATTTAACTTATTAAGACCTGATACATTTCCTAAAAATGAAAATAAATTTAATGATATTTATATTAGTTCTGGAAATATAAAAGCATTAAATCCATCAACAAAAAATATGTTTCAAAGAAGAATTTTAGGATTAGTAAGTTATTATGGTGGAGCAACAAAAGATTATTTTGCTGAAAAAAAAGTATATTCAAAAGATTTAATAATGGATCCTTATCACCAAGAAATATATGAAGTTTATGAAATGATTGAAGCTAAATTAGAAGCTGCTAAATTAAAAAATAGAACCCAAGATAAAACTTACAAAACTTATACTAGACAAGCATGTAATTTTGTATTTCCATTTATATCTGAAAAGGTCAATGGTGAAAAACGTCCTAGACCTGGACACTTCAGAATAACTGAATTAGATGGTTCTAGATTATTAGAAGGTAAAACAGAAAAATTAAAAGAAGAATTATTAACCAAAGAATATGTAAAGGATGTAGAATTATATTTAGCAACTATAAACGATTTTGTCAATCAAACCGAAGAATATTTTGATAATATAAATGAATCAGATATCAAAAATAAACATACATTATTAGATGATATTGAAAATTTTAAAAAGAACTATGATTATAAATTTAATGAATTTCATAAAGAGGAAAAAAATAAATCTGCATTATATAAAGCATTGTATGCATGTTCTTGTAAGTTTACTGCATCATTATTTTATGCACAAAAAAGTAAAGGACCTATCTTAATTTTCTCAAATTATGTAAAGATGGAAGGATTACAAATTTTTAAATTATATTTAAAATATATTAATGTAAGACCATTTAAAAGTCAAGCTGCAGATTCAAGTGAATCATCGAATTCTTCGGGCGTAACTGAAGAATATCTTCGTTTTACTGAATTTCATGGTGATATAAGTATGGAAATAAGAACAGAAAACAAAAATATATTCAATTTACCAGAAAATAAAGATGGTAAAATTATTAAATTTATTCTTTTAGCGCCTGCCGGTGCAGAAGGTATCTCTCTTATGAATGTTCGTCAAATTCATGTATTAGATCCTTATTGGAATGAAGTTCGTATTGAACAATTAATTGGTAGAGGTATTCGTCAGTGTTCTCATAAAAATTTACCAATGGCTGATCGTAAAGTAGATGTATATAGATATAAAGCTCTTCGTGAAAACGAAAGAAAAACTACTGATGAAGAAGTAGAAGAATTAGCAAAAGGAAAACAAACTTTGATTGATTCATTCTTAAAATCAGTTAAAGAAACAGCAGTAGATTGTGAATTATTTAAGTCTCATAATATGATAGATGAAAGTTATAATTGTTTTCAATTTAATGAAAAATCATTGTTTGATCAATATGTTGGACCAGCATTTAAAGAAGATATTGAATATGATCTTAAAATTAATAATGGATTAAATTCAAGTAATTCTGAAATTAAAAGAATTAAAGTAATGAAAATTGATGGAGTTGAAAGAGTAGATGAAAATAATTTAGAAAATAAAAAGAAATATTGGTATTATCCTGAAAGTGGTGTAGTATATGATTATGATTTAGATTTTCCAATTGGAAAAGTTAGAATAGTTGATGGAAATCCTGAAAAATTAGATGATTCAACATATATCATAAATCAAGTAATAAATATACCAAAATTAAAGAATGTAATTTAAACTTAATAAAAAATAAAATTAAATAAAATCATTGTCATCTTCATATATAACTTGCTTATCTAAATCTAATCCATAAATCTTATTCAATACCATAAGATAGTCTTTCATTGTTTTATATGTTTTTTTTGCATATAGTTTATCTTTATTTTTAATATATGTTTTTTCAACATCTATTTCACATACTTCAGGTTCCTGAAAATTTGATTGAAATATGAAATCTTTATGATGTATTATTCCTTCATCTGTTCTAATTGTGATTGCATTTAATTTCTTGTTAATTAAATCATCTTTATAAACCCACAATATCCAAGAACCAATTTCTAAGTTAGTCATTACTTTTTCAGCAGATTGTTCATTTAAATTATGTATACAATAAGAATCTGAGTGGCTAACGTATGATGTATTCTCATTTATATGACTAACAAACGATTCATCTAAAGAAAAAGCAGTATTTAATGGATCTCCTGTAGTACTTAACATTATGCTATAATATAATCATATAATAATTTATTATTATATGAATTTTTATAATCAATTTTTATAATTTTTCCTAATAAAATATCTTCTTATCAATTTCACTTTCATAGCATCCAACTTTAAACATAAGAGTTAATTGAAAGTTTCTATAATAAGGGTGTCTTATATAATTACAACTACAATTATATACATTTGGGGTATCATCACATGTACAGCTTTTACCAGTTGTTATTGTAGTATCAATATATTTACCACCTTTAATTAAATTTCCAAAACTATCACTTAGTTGCATTGTTAAGTTTTTAATCATACCTAATTTGGTATTTTTATAAATTTTATCAACAAAGTGATTATCACCATAAAAATAATTTGTTGTTATATAATCAGGATATAAAAAATTATATTGACTCTTTCCACTTGTTGAACTTTGGGTGTTATCCGTGATTTCATCGATATTCAACATTGTATATCTATCTGTTGATAAATCTTTTGTTGTATCAACAACATATCTATTTGTAATAGTATTTGCAATAGTACCATTATAAACTAATTCATATGCTATTGAAACACTTGGTGTAACAGCTGAATTAATAATTGTGAATTTTGCATTTATATATGTTGGATTATTATATGATGCTTTTGTTAATAATGAATAATATTCTGGTAATTCATAACCTCCAATAAAGGTTGTAAAATTTGCTTCAGATGTATGTGTTATTATTTCATTCTTAATATCATTAATTATCTTTTTTTCATTTGAAAAGAAAATATTTGATGCATTTGCTAGATCATCTCCATTACGGGTTATCTTAAAAGTATCATCATTAGTACCACTATATTTATAAACATATGAAATTACTTCGCTTTTATTAGTATCGGGGGAGGTATATGTAACATAGATCGTTACTGTTAATATATATGGTACATATGCTACATAATTTACTACATAATTTGTTGGTTTTGTTAATGCAAGTATAAAAGTTAAGAAATTTGCACTTGTATCACCATGAGTACCATCTATATGACTTATAATCGCGTTAACAATATCTTTTTCATTTGAATCTCCTACATTTGATGTACTACCAGTAGATGTTGCTAATGCTAATGCATAATATCTTGGAAATGTCGCTGTTTCTAATCTTAGATATTTAATATTTTCAAAATCCTTTAATATCTTTAAATCTGGATTTGCATTTACTCCGAGATCACTTCCAGCATTAAATAGTACCCTCATTTTAAATGGATTTGGATAGAATGTTATATTCCTATCAGCAGAATCGATATTCACAATATACTCATTTAATACATCAATTTGTGGTTTAGTTTCATTTATATTTTTAAAAACTACATCGGATTTATTAAATTTATCAAGTGGTGTATAAGGAGGATGAATCATTGTAACTTCATCTTTTTCACCTTGTGATGTTCTATTATCATTTACTACTTCAAATTCTCTATTTAAAATATATGCACTTGTTGCATTAATTCTTGCTACTTGTGGTACATGATCAACATCTACATCTAATTGATTATATGGAGTTGATTGATAATCAGATGAACGATAAACATTTAAGGGATCTATAGGTACACGATCTCTTTGAGCATTATGACTAAAAACTGTACCAGTTGGATAATTTATTTCACCATTATTTACTAAATCTTTTCTTTTATCATATGTTACCTCCTCATCTAATTGATTATATGGAGATGATTGAAAATTAGATCCACGATAATTCTCTTTAGGATTAATTGGTACACGATCACGTTGATTATTATGCATAAACACATCTCCGGTTGGCTGACGAGGATTAAAACTATTTCTTTGTGAACTATTTTGAAAAGATGCAGCTAAACTTGGATCACCTTCGATCATACGTGGATTTATAGGCTGTCTTTGTATAGATGAGACTGCTCCACTATCACCTCCAATCGGAAAATTATTACTTACATTATTATCTAATATCATTTTATTTCTTTCATTTCCATATTCATTTACAGTACTATTTGGATATAATACAGATCTCTGATCTTTACCAACGTCATAATCACGTATTTCACTATTTGGATAGTAATTAACACGTTCACTTTGTTGTTTATTTAAATCTCTTTCACGATTTTCATTATTCATTTTTCTTTCATTAGTTCTATCTCTACTTTGTTCTCTTAATCGGTTCTTATCAGTAGAAGACATAAGAACATCATATGGCGGAGTATTGCCACGTATTGATGCATTTTTAAATGGAGTTCCATTTCCATTTTGAATATACACGTCTCTTAAATTACCAGGATTATTTGTTTCTGAATTAGGATATAAAAAGTTTCTATTATCACCTTGTGGATTATTCATACTTCTATTTTGTTCATCAAATGCTTGCATATCTCTTTGTACTCTAACAGAATTATTACCAGTTGAATTCATATTTGTTCGATATAAATTAGCTGGATCATTATATCCATTTGCAATAATTTCTGTATTCATTGAACGTTGGAATATTTTATCATTCGATGAAAATGTATTTGCTGGATGCTGAAACATTTTATCATCCGGTGTATCAATATTTTTCAATAAATTATCAACATCGCTTTTAATTGAATCTAAATTATTCCTTAATTTAGATTTAGACTTTGAATTTGAGCTCATATAGTTAATTTATAAAAATAAATTTATAATATAACTCAATTAAAAAATCAAATTTAAATTAAGTAAAAAATAAAATATTTATTAAAGTATGGAGAACAAAAAAAAAATAGATATAAAAATGGGCGGATCTCTAGATCATAATTTGAGATGTTCTGCAAATTTAGAATATATAGAAGGTTCATGTTTATCAATAGAGGAGTTAAAAGCATTAGCACTTACATATAATAATGCATTAAATAATAAAGAAGTTAAAGATGAAAATAAAGGAGATCCAATAAAATTAGTTAATAATAAAGATTTTTTATTACAAGAATTAGATAATCGTTTTAAGAAATGTAATGGTCAACACTTATGCTGGTTGAAACAAGATTTTATTAAAGCAACTAAAGATTTTAATCCAGATGATTTTTTTAGACCAGTTGGTACAGATGGTAAAACTGAATGGTTAAGTGATTTAAATATTGATGAAGTAATGGATCAAATGGAATATAAATTTACTAATTTTATATTTTTAGGAGCAACCCCAATTGATTTTAAAGATATTAACTTTAATGGAATTAATGATTTAGATTTTACACGTATTATGAAGGAAGGTAATTATAAAAAGAATAAAGCAATGATTGATTATAATTTAAAGAAATTTTATTATAAGAATATTTTATTTATTCACGAATTTAATAAATTCATACAAAATCCAAATAAATATGTACTACAAGAATTTATTAACTATGTTAATAAAACAGCCGATAATAATTTAAAAAAAGACATAAATAATTTTGTAAAACAATTTAAATCACCTAAATATCAAAAAGAATTTATCAATGTAATAAATAATGAATATCCAAATCTAGCAGATGATTTTTTTGAAAATATAATAAATATAAAAAATAAAGTATATCCAGTTAGATATGTTGGTATAATACCTAATTTAGATGAACATTGGAAAGGGGGGTCTCACTGGGTTGCACTATATGCAGATCTACAAAAAGGAAGTATATATTTTTTTGATTCATATGGTGTTCGTCCTGATAGACGAATCCGTGAATTTGTAAAATTAATTGCGGAATGGAAATATAATTATGATACTGGTAAAAAATTAGAGTTTGATGCAGATGATTATATGAAAGGTGAAAAAAATTTAGATAAAAATAAAATTGAAGAAAAATATGATATAAGATATAATGAAATTCGCAACCAATATAAAGGTTCTGAATGTGGTGTATATTCATTGAACTTTATTATTAGATTATTACATAATCCAGATTTTGACAATATTATTAAACAACAAGTACCAGATGATACAATAAATAAATGTAGAGAAATATATTTTGAGAATCAAGATATAAATAGTGAAAAATTTACTATTGAAGATGATGGTGAGAAATTAAAAATTAAACGAACAAAAAATTATGTTTGTGAATAGAAATAAAAAGAATGCGAATAATGTAAATAATTATTTTATTATTTATATTATATGGTTGACGACAAATCTTATATAATTAATAACGATTCTTACAATCGTATATTAAAATACTTGGATAGACATCAAAGTACCTTAGATAAAACTTTTAAATTGATTATTATTGATTTAATAACTAAAACTGATTTAGATTATTATACATTAAAAAAAATATTAAACGGTGCACATGTAGTTATTAAAGATAAAGGATATTTTTACAAAAAATGGATATATTATCATAAACTTTATTTAAAGAAACAAAATAAAGTTATAGATACTATGTATGCATCAAGTTCTCATAATTCATGTTTACCTCAATATAGATTAGGTAATGGCATAATTTATAATATAAATGATGAAATTACAAATAAATTTGATCTATTAATCGGAACATCGTGTAGTTCTAACAAATGTGATTATAATAATTGTACTTCTAAAAAAGGAAATACTTGGTTTCAATTAGAACGTTCGCGATTATCAACAATCTTAAGTACAATTGCACATATTTTTGATTATTTTACATATTTAATAAATGGACGAAATATAGGACCATTTGGTGAATCAGAACATACTGAAACAAATAAACCAATTATTATAAGACTAAAAGAAAAAGGAAAAACTTAAATTTAGACATTTATAAACTCAATTGAGGCATTTTTCTAGGTATATTTTTATCATCAGTATCTTTTTGTATTTTAAATTCTTCAATTATTTTATCCTTACACAAGTCGCAATAAACATGATCATCTACAAATTCTCGATCATTATATATTTTTATTTTATAATCACATATATCTAAATATCTTTGAACATAAACAGTATAATAGGAATTCCACTCTAAACAAATAATACCTTTGTCACACTTTGCACATACTTCATCGTCACAATATTTATTAATATACCATTTTAATTTTTTACCAATAATACCAATTTTAGACTTAGTTGAGTTGATTATAAAGATATTACGATCTGGTGAATTATTGGGGGTTGTGACTGGTGTAAGTGCAGCTTCTAGATAAGTTTTTTTGTGTGGGAGTGTTTGGGTTTCAAGTTCCATACTATACTATTTATATACATAAAAAATTATATCTTTTGCACTATATGATCTATGTTTGTTTTGGTTCATAAAACAATAATACCATCTTTTCATTCATATCTTTTAAATGAGCATCTCCATCATAATCTCGTGCAAGAAATACACTAATACTATTTTTTTTAGCAGTATCTAGTATATTCTTTAATTTTTTACAATGAACTTTTAATAATTTTGAGTTTTTATTATGAAGTAATTCCTTTAATTCATATTTTAGAATACCTTTCCATTTACCACTTTCATATACAAATGCATATTTGTTATTTAAATTATCAACCTTAACTGTTAAATTTTCTGGATGATCTTGATGCAAATATATATCCTCTGTTAATTTCATATAGGCTTTCTCAATATGGTTGTTAAGTATTAAATCTTTAAAATATTCACTATCTAAATATGCTATATCTTCTTTTCCAAAATTATTTATCTGAATATTTTGTGTATTGTTAGTAATATTCGAAGTTGTATTAATTACACCAGTATTGATATTGTTTACTATATGTGTTTTTTCTGATTCAATTAATGTACTTAAAAATGTAACTTGTCCATCTATATCCATATTAGAACTAATAATAGTTTTAATTTGTTCATTATTCAGTGTTAAATTATGTTGTTTTAGTAATTCTATTTTAGTATTTTCATCCATGGTAGAATTTAATAATGATCTAATTGCAACCTTTTTATCTTGATATGTTGTATTTACAATTGCATTCTTTTCATATTGGATAATCTTTCCTCCAGCTTCCTGACATATACTCTTTTCTGTATGTTCAACCATATTTTTTTTATATTTAAAATATTTACAGCATTTAGCACATTGAAATGCTGTAACAAAGTTGCATTTATTCTTTTTATTCAGATGTTGATTTAAATATTTCAGACTTTTAAATTCTTGTGAACATAAATCACACTTGAACATTTATTCTTATATAATAGAAATACATAATTACTTTTTTAAGACAACTAAATACTTTTTTAAGACAAATCGTTTTTATTAAACTTTTTATATTTTTTAGTTATTTTTAAATCTTAATAATTTTAAAGATATCAAATATGCTATATACCATTTACCTTTTTAGTTACCTTTTTAAGATTAGCATTTTTACATCTATTATTGATATTTCTAATTAAAAAATATATTTAATTTATGATGTAATTAGTATCTTACTTTTTTAGGAGTCTTAAAAAGGTAGAGTGAGTTTTAAAAAAAGTGAAATAAAATATTGGGATTTTTCAAAAAGTGATTTTTTAAAAACAAACTTTTTTAACAATATATTTTCATTTTTTCACTTTTTTTTGTTTTCTTTATTTATGGTATAATTTTTTAATTTTATTTTTATTATATTATCATAATTAATAATATATTGTATATATATTATTAATAACATCTGTTTAGATATATATTTATTTATTACATTTTTAAATATTCATCATACTACTTACTTTAGATAGTAAATCATTATCGTCAGTGTTTACTTCTTCTGTTTCTCGCTCTTTTACTGAATCTCTCTCTCTTACTGAATCTCGATCTTTTACTGAATCTCTCTCTTTTACTGAATCTCGCTCCCTTACTGAATCTCTTTCTTTTTTATTTTCAACAACAAATGAATTAACAGCATTATTCATAATTATATTAAATTCAAGAATATATGGTTCTTGTGGTATGAATGTCTTTTCATTTATTTTAATTTCAATATCTAATCTAGATAAATTTTCAATATTAACATCTTTTGTAAATTTATGAACCTTTGCACTTCCAATTAGAAATTCACCAATTGGTTCTTGACTAATATTACGAATATATAATTGTACCATCTTATCATTCTTAATATTATATTTTTTTTCAGCAACATGTCTATATTTATCTCCAATAATTCTATTAAATCCCAAATAAGGTAAAATATTATTTTGATATTCTCGATCAAGATATAATTTTAGCCTATTGTGTTTAGAAGTTTTAATGATTATTTTACTCTTAATTAAACTAAAATGAATATCCCATTTATTTCCTAATTTGTTCATAATTTCAAGTAATCCATATATATCATAATTATTCTCAGGTATCTTCATTACATTTAATTTATTAGAATTAATATATATTTCATCTACATTATTTTCACTATCAGATGATAGTATATCCTTATCTGAATCATCTTTTACATTAACTGAATTTTCAGATATAACAGTAAAATATAACTTATTATTATTTTCATTAATATTGTGTTCTTCATATGGAATATTATAATTTAACAATTGTATACATGATACATTTTGACAGGCATCCTGTAATGTATATGTAAATCTACCAGCACTTGCCTTAATCATTACTTGTTTCTCATCCATATTTCGTACATTTGCATATTTCTTTATTTTTTGTTCAATATCTTGTTCTTTTAATTTCATTTGTTGTTCCTTTTCTTGAATTATTTGTTCTTGTCTTTCAAGATCCTGTGTTAATGATTGTAATTTACTAACTTCCCCTAATATTTCATTCTTCTTAATCTCTAATAATCGTATTTTCCCATCAGTATCTGCACCAGTTCCACTTGCACTACCACTATTCATATGTCTCAATTGTTGTTGCTGTAAGTTTTTTACCTTTTCTAATAATAATTCAATTGTCTCCTCATAGTCATTTGCATATCCAGAATTAGACTGTGTTCTTTGCGGAGGTTCATAATCTTGATCATCCCTTTCATGTGCTCTATATTGTTGAGCTTGTTGGGCCTGCATTTGTTGCATTTGTTGTATTTGTTGCATTTGTTGCATCTTTTGAACTTGTTGTTGATTTTGTGGTGTTGACTGTTGACTAAATTGTTCTTCATTAAATCTTACTTGTTTACGATTATTTTCATTTCCTTGATTTCCTTGATTTCCAACCTGGTCAGATGGTTTCTTTGTTATATTATCTCTTTCAGATTGATATTGTTTTAATCTTTGTTCTAAAGGTGTATTTTCATCAATCTCAAATGATGATGGATTAATTCCAGTATTCCATTGATTCATATTACCTTCAAAATTATTTACTGCATCCAATGTATCATAATTCTTATCTACATCATTCGCTGCTCCAAAATTGAATGTATCCTGTGATATATTTCCACCACCATTATTATTTGGTTTAGCGCGAGGATCCTGTTGTTTGAAAAAATCTTGTGGATTAGGTTGTTTATTTGATCCTGATTGTCTAAGTGCTTCTTGTTTATTCTTTAGATTGTCTTTAGCCATTTTATTTAAATTTGCGCCACCATCACCTTTTAATTCTGGCGGAGTAGATGGACGTTCATTATTAAATGATGTTCTATATTCTGATTGTAAATTACTGTATCTTTCATCAAGTGACTGATTAAAATCACTTTTTTTACCAAGGGGGGCATTCTCTTTATCATATCGACCTTGAAATCCACCTTGTTGTCTAGGATTAATATTAAAACTATCATTAAATGATGCAAATCTATCATCCTTTGCATATGCCATTTTTGAATTCTCTGGTCTTGATTCTATAATATTTCTTGGATTACCAACAATTTGTCTATCCCTATCCATTTGATTATTTTGAGAAAAAGACTCTTTATTTGATGATTTAGTAGTATCTTTATTAAGATCATTGTAAATAATCTGATAACAATTATTAATAAATTGTCTTAAAATATTTTTGAAATTTGTAGGTGTTACTCTTTTAATATCAATATTATTATAAATTTCTGTCATAACCTTAATCATTTTTTTTGTTAATTTAGTTTTATCTTCAGTATTTAGTTGTAAATTTAATTTTGATATCAAATTTTTATATATTATTCCAATAATCTTATTGTTTATAAATTGGTCCTTCATAATACATTTATCTAAATAATTTTTTATATAATAACTTATAAGTTAATATACAAAAATGTCAATGTTCTCATTTTTTTTAAATCAAATTGCTGATGTGGGTACATCTATAACTTGGACTGATAAAAGATATAAGAAGTTTTTAAGAGAAATACCCTTTTTAAAAGAATTTTCAGGAGAAATTAATAATAGTTGGGGACTATATTCATTATATATAAATGCAAATGGTAGAGCAATAAAAGAACAAACTGATAAACTTATTGAACATGGAATTAATATAGATAGTGCAGATAGGGATATAAAGGTTTTTAATAATCCATTCGAATTTAATATTATTTTTAATGGATCTAAAGATAGTATTGCTCCAATTATCCAACGAAAATATAAAGATATTAAATATCTAAAATTAGAAACCATTACATTACCAGATCAATATACTCTAACTAAAACTCAGTTATCTCTAGATACTATACATGGTCAAATTCAAACATATTTTGATGTTAATTATAAATTTTTATCAAATAATGATAGTGTATTTATATCTACTGCAGCATTAAATATAGTTATTGTTAGTATATATATTGATTCAACTATACCAACAAATTGGACTATTAATTATATTATTAATAATAATCCTTCAATTGTATATGAAATGAATCAAGAAACTACCTATAATAAGTACCAATTAAATACTGAAAAAAAAATATCAGATGATCGTATGTTTTATGTGTATATACCAGAAATTTCCTCTAGGAATTATACAACTTCTCAAGAAAATGTTACATTTATATGTACAGCAACTGGTACAAATGATTTTACATTATTAAATAATATCTATCCATCATTTATATTTGCAAAAGATTCATTATTACAAAGTGCTCTTAGATATTCTGTTAAAATTGGTGATAAATATGGAAAACCATATAGGGTAAATAATTTAGATGCAAATGCAAATCTAAATAGTTGTTCATGTCAAGATATAGTAGATTATTCATGTCGTTGTTCTTATATTCGTAATCCATATTATTTAAAATTTCAGGTTAGTTTACAATTTAAATTTGGTGTATTTGAAGATGATATTTATAAAGATACTCTCAATGTTCATCCAAGACAAGGCTAAGTTTTATCCAAGACAAGGTTAAATCTTTAAAGTTTATAAGATTACAAAAAACAAATTATTATATATAATAATTTGTTTGGTGGTTTAATAAAAAACCTTAATAAAATAACTAATCCCTATCCAATTGGGCTACTGGCTTAGAACCCCACATAGGACTTCACGCGGTCACGAACCACCTGGAGGGGCTCGAAGTTGTAGAGGTGACCGTCCTCGTAGTAGACCTTCGTCATACAAGGCTCGGGGCCGTCTGCCTCAGGAACCATCATGACAACACCGTCACGAGTAATCACCTTCTGGCGACCCGTAGGAGACACCTTGCCAGGCGTCTTCTTGCCGACGTCGCGAACGATCAACTCGCCAGTTGCATCGACACGGTACGTCTGCTGAGAGCACTTCATGGCGAAGTCAAGCGTACCACGCTCAACGTTGCGCTGGAGCAGGTTGCCACCCACACCAAACACAATGTTCTCGGCGCTCCACATGTCCTTAGTCAGCTCAACGTAAATGTCCTCCACATCCTCCGTGGTTACACTGTCACCGTAGATAAACTTGACCCAGTCAGGGAGCACGAAGTACCCCTTGGCATTCACCTTGACACCGCCAGTCTCAGGGGTCAGGTCAGCAAGGTTGGCACGTGCGCATGCGAAGAGTGCGCGAAGCGTCTGACCGTGCGTCATCTTACTTTTGTCCGCGTTGAGCAGAGGGGAGTCAGGACGAAACACGAACGTACCCTTACGAGCCATCAGGCGATCGCGAAGAGCGCCGGGGGCCGTGCACCGAGTGACGAACCGAATGGAGTCGTAGGTGTCGATGGGCCAAGAGAGATAGCCTGTAGAGTAGGTGTCGAGAGCAATCTCGAAAGGGATCATCTCTCCATCCTCACCGCGACTCATTGCCACGTTGTGCTCGCTTGCGGGCACGCTGAGTGCTGGCATCTTAGGCTTGCCAGTCGCGGGGTCAACGTCGGGCATCAGCTTCATCGCGTAGCAGGCGCCAGGGATGTTGTCAGTGCCACCGAGGCCAGCCTCAAGGGCAGCAAGGCCACCAAGCTTGGCTGCCTCCTCAGACGGGCACCCACGAACACCAAAGTCGTGGATACGAGACGGGAAGATGAGCGGAATCAACCAATCCTCAACGGTTGCAGTCAGCCACTTGCTGACAATTGCACGGTACTCCGTCGCACGGGTTGCAACCGTCGTGAGGTACCAGATGCGCTGGAGCTGTGCCTCAAAGAAGGGAACAGCCTCAGGCACAGAGGTACTCTCGATGAACATGATCGCACAGCCACGAGGCACTACAGTGCCCTCAGGAACGGCGCGGATACGCATGGGAATCTTGCCGCCAGAGCCGACAATCTTATCCCACAGGTCAGACCTGTAGACACCAGGCCCAAAGTGGTCGTTGCAAAACGACTCAATCTCGGGAAGGTGCTCAGGCTTCACCGTCAGCGAAGCCATGAAGGCGGCAACGTGCATCTGACCAACCGCAACTGCATAGTTGGGACCAGACTTGCCGCGGCGCGGGGTGACGTGGGCAAACGCGCCCACGAGAGTCTCACCATTACCATTGTACATCGGACCCTGCGTCTCCTTGTAGCTGTCAACAATGAGGCCAGGATTCACATCCGACGGGGGAAGAGGGTTGGGGAACTCCGGGCCATTAGACCCAGCAAAAACAATGCTAGCATTACTAGCGGAAGAAGACATCATTTGTATTCTTAACCTTATATGCTTAGGGATTTCTAATGGTAAAAATTTCAATTTTTTTAATTACAACTCCTAATATATATCATGACTTGTTAATAAAAATTGAAATTTATATAATATACAATTATATATACTTAGTATATATAATAACTAATAATATGTCCAATACATATGATACAACTAATACATCACAAATTGATGTACCTACTTCAATGGTTCTCGACGAACTTCTAAAGTTTTCTTTCCGGGAGCCTAGAGACATGACTTATTTTGCGATCGGTTCAGCTCCTCACATGACTGTTGATCAAATTGCAAAGAGTAGAAAATGGGATCAAATAATTCCCGAGTTTATGGTTGATATTATTAATCGTACTGATAAAACTATTCGGATTATTCATTTTGATCCTGAGTTTAGTCGTAAAGATGAGTTTCTTAATCAATACTTTAACAGATACCAGAAAGCAACATTTAATCTAACATTTAATCTTGATACTTCAGATGGACTAAACGTTTGGAAAACTGATGATCATCGTATTGAAGTATTTATTATTGCAAAACCTTTTAATCATCTAACACGTCATCATGGAAATGAGGAAGTTCACGATGATTTCTTGCATGAACTAAATGAGATGACTATTACATCAGGTAACCAACTAATTGTTCAAGAATATACAGGACATGAGCTTGGACACCTAAGTAAACAAATGTTTCATAAATCATCAAATAAGGATCTCTTTAAAAGGAAAATTTTATACGATGTATCGTATGGAAATGATTGTCATTGTGGAACAGATCTTGAACGTTATAAACCAATCTACAATGAATATGGAGATTTTAATAATCTAACACTATTTAATAGTGATGAAATGAAAGAGCATATTGGTAAGAATCCAGAAATGGATAAAATTCTTAAGGTAAATTTTATTAAACAGTTTAATACAGTATTAAATATTCATGTTGATTACCGCAGGAGACTACAAAACTTGGGTGATAATCTTGGCAGACACCATAGATATGATAATTCCTCTAGTGCCGATGAAATTATGAGTGTTCTACAAGATGAACTTACTAAATGTATCTCTATACTTGATCGTTTTCAAATGATTACTCCAAATAAGATAAATTCTATGGATTTTCTTTTTAAGAATTATAAGGTAATTGATATGCATAAATGGTATGAATATGCAAAACTAATTGGTTCTGTTGATGATATTACAAGTATAAAGCTTGCGGAACTTTATGCATCTATTCAAAAATAAGATTTAACTAATTACATTTAAAAATTGATTTATTATTTATTTATATAAGGAAATACATATATATTATATTAAGATGAGTTACATAAATGGTATAATTAATAAAATGATCGATGAACGAATTTGCAATATTACTACAGAACACCCACAATTAAAAAATATTGTATTAATTGATGAGAACATTAAGAAACCGTTTAAAAAAGAAATTAAAAAGAGTATGATGGATAATCTAGTTGAAAATATGTTTAAAAGACCTTGGGCTAAATTACCTTATTTTCATCGCGAAATGAAAGTTATTGAATTTTCAAGAAAGAATAAATTAGATGAAAAAGAAATGAAGAAAATGTTGTATGAGAAAAAATTAACAGCTAAAAATGTTGAGTATGATGAAAAGAATGGATGTATTGTAAAGATTATTGGGAAGTAATTTTTTTATATTTTTAAATTATAAGTTAATAAACTATAAGTAATGAATTCGTTTGTTTGTTTTGGTGATTCACACTCTAGGTGTTTTAATAAATTAATAAAAACTTATGATTTTTCAGCAAGTTCTGCACAAGGATTAAATAATAGTAATTCTATTTCAGGTACGAATAAAAGAATTAAAGAATTGATAACTAATAGTAATTATAAGAATTATATATTTTTCTTTGGTAAAGTAGACAATGATTGGATTTTTAACCATAAATATAATATAGATCTGAATTATAATTTTGAAGAACATATTATAAAAATAGTAAGGAGTTATTTAGAGTTTATAAAAAATCTTAATATAAATAATGTATTTATATGTGAATTACCTCTCTCACATATAAATGATGAAACACTATTAGTTATAATAAATAGACATGGTCATACAAATAATTTAAATAAACATATAGCTGATAAATATATTCCAATAAAATATAATACTGTACTACCATTAGATCATAGAAACAAATTACTATTATTATTTAATACAAAACTTAAGATATATTGCAAAGAATATAATTTTAGTCTTTTAGAAATAAATAAATACTTTTATGATAAATCTTCAGATAAATATAAGATTCCAGATAAATATATTAATAAAGATATATATGATCATCATTTAAGTCATTTAATAAATGAATTATATATTAAGAGTCTTGATGAGATATTATTATTAAATAAAAAAAATTGATTTATAAAATATTTTTTACATAAAGTAATCTTTATATAAACATTAATGAATTACAGTGCTGATTTACATTCAATAATCGAAATATATCAGGAAGATAATGATATAGATTTTCTAACAAATGATGATATCAATGATTTAGTAGAATATTGCAAAGATAATATTAATACATATTATGAGATTAATTTGTCAAAGAAAGAAGTTGAGAAAAAAATAAAAGAATTACTCGAAACGGTTTTTATGTTGAGAGATTTAGAAATAAAAGAACCAATTGTACGTAAGCCATTTATTTCAAATGAACTATACGATAAATTAGAAGCTCATTATGATTATCTTTTAAATTTACCACAACCAGAACAAAAAAGTAAAGCTTGGTTTGATATGAGACATAATATGATTACTGCATCATCTGCTGCTCAAGCAATGGGCGAAAGTAAATATGATACTATGGATCAATTCATCTACGAAAAAGTATTTGGTAAAGAATTTAGTGAAAACAAATATGTACATCATGGAAAGAAATATGAACATATTGCAACTATGTTTTATCAACATGTATATGATGTAAAGATTGGAGAATTTGGTCTTCTAAAACATCCATCTATTGATTTTATTGGCGCAAGTCCAGATGGAATCTGTAGTGCATATAGATTAGATGGCACAAGAGGTTCTCCATTATTGGGTACGATGGTTGAAATTAAGTGTCCAGTATCAAGAGAAATTAAAACAAGTGGTGATATTATTGATTCAATTTGCCCATATTATTATTGGGTACAAGTACAATTACAATTACAATGTTGTAATCTACAACGGTGTGATTTTATTCAGTGTAGTATTAAAGAATATGAAGATGATACACTGGGTACAGCCGAAGAAAAATTCATGAATGATGAATATGTAGCAGAGCATACAGAAAATCAAAATGTAAAGATTGATATTAATAACAATTTTGGTAGAAATGCAGTTATTCAGTTGTTACCAATTAATTGGACACAAAAAGTAAAATATGAAAAGAGAGAATGGTATAGTAAATACTTATATCCACCAACATTAGATATGACAAAAGAAGAAGTACTTGAATGGGTTGCAACAGAAAGAAAAAATTATAGTAATAATGCTTATGCTAAAGATTATAAATTTGATAGAGTATGTTTTTTTAGAATAGCAACTTCTCATAATACTATTATAATGCGCGAAGATAAATGGTTTGAAGAAGCAGTACCTAAATTAAAAGTAACGTGGGAAAAAATTAAATTTTATAGAGAGAATAAAGAAGAAGCTCTTAAATTTAAAGAAGCAATCGATAGTCGTAAAAAACCTAAAGCAGAATTTGTACCTTACGTTAAAGAAACAAAAAAAAATGATGCATTTGTTGATTCAGAAGAATAAGTTTTATTTTATAAATTTTTATAAATTTTATAAATTAATCAACATTTTCAGTTTCTGCATTATCTTCAACATCTTCAACATTTTGAACATCTTCAACATGCTCATTAGTAACAGTATTTAATTCAGTACCATCTTCTTCTTGATGACAATGTTCATTACTATCATCTCTACATACTGGACATTTGTAATCACATTCAGTTAACCATTTATCAATACAATCTACATGAAATCCGTGTTCACATTTTAATATTCTTAAAATATTTTCTTCTGTATAATCTTCTAGACACACAGAACACTCTTTGTATTTTTCTTTGTTAACATCTTTATATTCATATTTTAATAATTTATTTAATTGTTCTTTATTAAGAACATTTTTTACAATTGGGGCAGCTTGGGGGATAGGTGCTGCATTTAAAAAGATATTAAAAAAATTTAATGCTGTACCTATACCAGGTATATGTGTTGTTACATTTGGTTGTTGTGCATGCATTAATAAATCATTTATATTATTCATTAATACATTCTCAAGATTATTTGCATATTGTAGATATTCATCAGGATGTTGCATATATTGTTGAGCTGGTAACATTGAACCAAATAAATTCAATGGAACCGCAAATGTTTGATATTGAGTAGGAGGAAATACAAATTGATTATTTATAGGCGGATCATATATCATTGGTTGACCACTATATACTGTATGTATTCTTCTAGTGTATTGATTCATATCATTTGTTTCAGATGAATCCGAAGATTCCTCTGATTCTTCGTTTGTATTATTTGGTTCTGTAGCACTAATAGGTTCTGTAGCACTATTATGGCCTGTAGCACTATTATTGCCTGTAGCACTAATAGGACCAGTAACACTAACAGTTTCTGTAGTTGAAACAGCGTCAATACCTGTAGGACCAACAACAGTTTCTATAGTACTAGGAGCAACAACAGTACCTGCAATAGTTTCTGTAACACTATCAGCATTAATAGTTTCAACTGAACTTGATGAATCATTTGTTCCAGTAGCACTAACTATAGGTGATTCATTATCTAATAGATTGTGTTCATTTTTAAATAAATTTTCAACTAATCCTCCAACATTATGAAATCTGTATCCAAATTCTAGTTCAATATATGATCGTCTGTTCCAAAAAAAAGTTTGAAAAGCATGTCTAATTTCATTGTTAGAATATTCATTTTCTCTTAAAAATTTATATAAACCTTTAACTATCTTCTTAAAGTCTTGTAGATCATATAATTCTGTAAATACGGATTCTATTAATTCTTGTGATATTAATGTATCGTTTGACATTTTCTATATAATATACTAGAATTTATATTATATAGAGATAAAGTTTCAATTATTTTCAATAATGTTTATAATGTTAATTCTTAGATTTTTTATATTATTAAAATTATGGAAAACATTATTAAATACTTTAATAATAAAATAATTGAATTTATAGTTGTATTATTTGGTATATATGCACTACTGTTTATTCTAAAAATAGATTTAACTATAATTATAACTGTTTTATTATTTGTATTATATTTTTATTATAAATATACATCTAGAGAAAAAGAAAAAGATATGATATTAAGCAGAATTGAACCTGAGAAATTTAAAAATGAATTACCATCAGTTGTTAATAAATATGATGATATTATTGATTTCTTGTATTATATATCTGATTTTAAACAATATAATGAACAAGTATATCGTGATTTTTTAATAAATTTAAATGATTTTTTAACACTATATGAAGATTATCAAATAATACCATCACATAGAAAACAATTAATGGAAGACGTTTTAAATGATACTAAATATAAATTATTAGATGGTTTATCATCATTTATATATAGTTTTAATAATAGTCCAATATTAAGAGAAAAATTAAATAATTCTATTAATAAATTAAATGATATATTAAATAGTTATTTATTAAAGCTACAGATAAATATAAATGTTGTTGATGCATATAATAATAACTTATAGTTATAATAATAGTTAATAGTTATTAATATATACTTTCTTTTCACTACCTCCAATCCCAAACAATGATGGTATTCTTATAAAGTTATTAAAAATATACATTAGTATTGCAATTAATAAAAACCCAATACCTAGATATAATATTCGGTTATCAGTTAATAATATACTAATAATTGACATAATAGTAATCGGTGTATTAGTTGTATACAACATGTATATCGCATTATATGTATCTCCAATTGCTTTTAATGTGAATGATAACAATTGACGTATATCTAATGCAAATACATTTAATGGTAGTGAAGTAATTAACTGATCTTGATAATTTGGTTGTTGCATTGGTTGTTGTGTTTGTTGTTGCATTTGTTGTTGTTTTGGTTGTTGATTTGGTTGTTGATTTTGTTGTTCCGATTGTTGAGAGGGCTGTTGATTAGTTGTATTTTGTGTAGTTGTTTCTTGTGTAGTTGTTTCTTTCGTAGACGAAACTTGTGCAGGAACATCTTGATTTTTATTATCTTCTTGATCGAATCCTTCAAAACCAGTTGATATAATTTTTGGTGGAATGTATGAAGTAGGATCATATTTTGGTTGATAATCATCTTGGTATAAATCATTTGTATGTATTAAATTTTTATTTGAAATAACTGGTATTGGAATATTATAAGGTAAATTAGTTGATGAAATATATTCAGAATTTGTTTCTAATGATTCACTTGACGAATTATTCTTTTTATAATCATCTTTTGATAAAATTTCTTCATATTCTTTTTCTTTTTTTAATAAATTATTCTTTTTTAAATTCTTATATAATTGTTTTGGTATATCTTTTATAACATCATTTACAATACTAGGATCCATTTTTTTTAATAATTTTTTTGATATTTTATTAATTATATTATTCTCTGAGGTATTTGAAGTACTCATATAAATAGTAAAGGAAAAAGAAAAAAAAGAATGATTTTTTTAAAGTAAATAAAAAATTGATATTTAAATATATAATATATAATATATTATATATACAATTATAATATGTTATATCCAATTTGTCCAACTTGTGGTCACCTGTTAGCTGATATTGAAGTTGAATTTACACTTAAATATAATAAAATTGTAAATAGTAAAGATTCTGATGATAAAAAAGATAAAGATATGGAAAAACTATTTGATGAATTTAAGATAAATAAATATTGTTGTAAAATGAGATTGATCTCATATGTAGATCATATACAGGTTATCATTTAATTAAACCATTTTATTTATTAGTTGATTTAACATGAATTGATTCTTGATTAGATTGTTTAGTTGATGATTGAATTGATGACTGATTTGGTAAAGGAGTATGTAATTTAGTAGATGGTTGATTTGGTAACAGAGTAGGTGGTTTAGTAGGTGGTTTAGCAGACACTTGTGTTAATGGTTGAGTAGATAGTTTAGTAGATGGTTGAGTAGATGGTTGAGTAGATGGTTGAGTAGATGGTTGAGTAAATGCTTGTGTTGATTGTTGAGTTGATAGTTTAGATATTGACTTTTGATTTGAATTATCATAAATAATTTCAATTGGGCTATCAGGACTATTATTTTTGTCATTTCTTGATGATACACTTTGTATTTCATCTATTAAATTATTATTTATAATAACTGATATGATATTTTTTAATTCTTTTTTATTTTTATTCCATATTTTATCTGGAATAATTGGTGAATCTTGTTGTAGAAACTCCATTTGATTTATAATTGAATCAATTAGTTTTGAATTAATCTCACTACTGTTTGTTATTTTTTCATACATTAAAATTTTTTCAATTATATGAGTAACTTTAGAATATCCATTTGCTAATTTATTATGTGTATTAGCTAGTTTACCGAGTTCAAAATAATTTTGTAAAGTTGTTAATGCTGTTGCAATAAAACTTGCAGTTCCATTGACTAATATTAATGTTTGATTTTGTGCTGAGTAATTTGAAAACAATGTTGTTGTATTAAATACACCCATTAATATAGATGGTACACCAATATATTTATTTATAGAATCATAATATGCAGAAGACTCTTTATGACATTTATAATATACTTTACATTTAGAATACCAATATTTTAGAATTAATCTTGTTGCATCATTAATTTTAGTTTTGCTCTCATAGCCAAATATATTTTCAGACATATTATCGGATATATTATGCATATGTATAATTTAATATTATATAATACAATATAAATAAAAAAATAAAGTTATTCAATTAATTCGATAATTTTACCAATACCTCTTGTATTTCCTTCTCTAAAAAAGAATAAGATATTTGTTTCAAGAATTTCAGGATATCTTACAAATTGTAAAATACATTCATATTCATTTTGTCTTTCCTCATTCTTATTAATTTCAATGATTTTTGCAGTTTGACGAATAGTTCTACAATGTATTACTGGTTGATAATTTATATGAATATTTGTTGTTGCAGTATTAAATACTTTAATAATTGCTTTAAATTTAAAAAATACATGATCTACTAGAGGTCTGTCAGAAATTATAAATCCTTTACGTAGTTGACTAATTGTTAATGTTTCTTTTGTATTCGTAAATTTGATACATGCATTGCATACATTATTTGGTTCAGTATATTCAATTAATTGTCTGTAATTATCATGGATACTTCTAATACGAATCTGATAAAAATATACCTTCTTTTTATAATCTTCTACATAACCATTTTGAAAGTCTTGAGGAAAATATATTGGCCCAATATAATAATTATTATTAACTTCGATTCTCTTATTCCATAATGATCCACTTACGACAATACCTAAACCTGTAATTAGATACTTCATATCAATATATAGCATTAGGTCTTTTGTTTGAATACTATTTATTACCTTATTATTCTTTGGAAGTTTTTTTAATATCTCGTGAATATTATTTATATTTTCACCTGTCTTACAAGAAATTGAAATAACTGGAATTATATTATGATGCTCGTCTGTTTCAATATTTTTACAATATTCAGATAAATTTTCATTATTATCAATAAAAAATAATGTTCTCTTAAACATCTTACCATTGAATAGTCTCTTTATAGATAACTTTGTTTTTTCATAGATATCTTTTGGTGCAATATCAATTTTAGTTAGAATTATCATTACTGGTAGTTTAAGATATAACATAATACTTAGATGTTCTTCTGTAATTCGATTTACACCCATATTTGCTCCTATTACAACAACTCCATAATCAACAAATCCACCGAGGATACCATACAATGTTGTCTTTAAATATTTTTCATGTCCTGCTAAATCAACGAGAGTGATATTTTTTTTCAATTCATTATATTTAATATAATTAAATGATAATTGTGATGTTCTACCACTTTCTAATTCATGTTTTTGTTTAAGAATTAAACTACGTGCATATCCTCTACCATCATCTTGAATATTACGAGTTAAAACACCAATTGTTGTACTTTTACCAGCATCGACGGATCCGCCAATACATATTTTAATGTCTGTCATTAATTAGTTAATGACAGATATCAAGACTATATATAATAACAATAATAATCAATTTTTATTATTTTTATTAATATATAGAATGTTATATATTTCTAAAATCGAGAATAGTGAACTACATATAAAGATAATGGAAACAAATAATGCACATGGATTAGTTATGAAAATAAAAATAGATAAAGACACCACCAATATTTTTAGAAACTTGTATTTCAATATTCATAAAAATATTAATTTTGAGAGCACATTAAATGATGTATTTATTGAATATAAAGATAATAATATACGTTTTGTATCAGATACTTTTGAATATAAAATAAATAAAAATAATGAAATTATTGAATTAATTGATAAAACAGTAACTAATTTAATGATATATAGTTTAGACGTAGATAGTCCTAAAAGTAAATTTGATAGTTTTATAATGTAAATTATCAAATCATTTTTAAATAATTTTTAAAAAGTTTTAAAAAAATTGAATTATCTTATTATTCATCATTTACAATATATGTTATAAATATATTATAAATGTCATCTAGATATGACCAAATTAAGGAACAAGGATTAGCTGCTTATCCCCATATGTATGAATCAAAATATTCACTAAATTATACAACAGATTTTGACTATCAAAAGTTTCAATCATTTATGGTACTTGCGAATGGTGAAAAGAAAAAGGATACATTTTTTAGAGGTGTTGGAAGAATTGGTGCAAGACGTGAAGCTTCTAAGAAGCTATACTTTTATAAACTACTGGTTGATGGAAATGATGTACAAATTTGTGGAAATCTCGGAGATTATCAAGCTGCTTGTACCGAAGAAGGTAAAGAAATCTTAAAGGATTCGCCAGAATTTATTTGGAATAAAAATAGTCAACTAGGAGATATTGTCGGATTTTATGGATTCATTGGTAAGACCGATAAGGGTGAACTAACAATTTTTACAACTGAAGGTAAAATTCTAACTCCTTGTCTACATCCAATTCCAAAGGAACATTTTGGAATTACAGATCCAGAAATTAGATATGGACAACGTTATCTAGATCTAATTGTTTCTCCCTCGGTTCGTAATATCTTTAAGACTCGTTCTAAGATTATTCGTACAATGAGAAATATTTTTGATGATGAAGGATTTATGGAAGTTGAAACTCCTACATTGGCAAATTCTTATGGGGGTGCAAATGCAAAACCTTTTAAGACTTTTCTAAATGAACTCAAACAGGATATGTATATGAGAATTGCTCCAGAACTCTATCTAAAGCAACTTGTTATTGGAGGATTTAATAAGGTATTCGAAATTGGTAAGCAATTTCGAAATGAAGGTATGGACCTAACACATAATCCCGAATTTTCTAGTGTAGAATGCTATCACTCTCCTGCAGACTATAATTCAATGCTATTACTTTGTGAAAAACTAGTTTCACAAATTGTTTTAAATATTCATGGAACTTATAAGGTTACTTATACCCTAAATGAAAAAGATATTGAACTTGACTTTACACCTCCTTTCAAGAGAATCGATATACTTGAAGAACTTTGTAAGAAAACTGGATATTCTTTTACAAATCTTGAAACAGAAGAAACAAGACTAGAATTACTAGAACTATGTAAGAAAAATGATATCAAGTTTGCTCCTCCATATACAACTCCAAGAATTCTTGATAAGTTAATTGGAGAATATGTAGAAGTAGAATGTACACAACCAACATTTCTAATGCATCATCCTATTATTATGAGCCCTCTTGCAAAATCACATCGGTCAAATCCACAACTATCTGAACGTTTTGAACTATTTGTTCTTACCAAGGAACTTGCAAATGCTTATACAGAATTAAATTCACCATTTATTCAAAAAGATAACTTTCAACAACAAATGAAGGATAAAACAAGTGGTGACGATGAAGCACAACTACCAGATGATAGTTTTGTTAAAGCTCTTGAATACGGATTACCTCCAACTGGAGGTCTTGGAATTGGTATTGATAGATTAGTAATGTTTCTAACTAATCAAACTAGCATCAGAGAAGTTATTTTGTTCCCAACCTTAAGAACAAAGTAAAGATAAAAATTAATTTATAATTTAATATATATATATATATATATATCTATGGATTATCAACAGAAATATTTAAAATATAAACAAAAATATCTAGAATTAAAGGAACAATTAGGGGGTGTAATTGGAGATAGAGCTCGTTACGAGCATGATGTATATAAATATTGTAATGAGAAATTAGTAGAATTCATACATAAGAATCCACATGTTTTAAATTATATTAAGAGTATGTGTATTGAAACTGTAAAATATTTTATGATGGAATTACATAAGCATAATAAATTAGATGAATTTGTTAAATTATATAATGAAAAGACCACTTCAGTACTCTCAGGAGCAATTAAAATTGAACCATTAAGAGATATAATAGTTAATGGTTCTAATAAACTTGAATTATATTTAAAAGAAAATATGAATATTAGATCAAGTTTAACTTTATTAGACTTTGTTGTTAAATTTATACTTGGTAAGAGTAAGACATTTAAACATGTCAGTACATTTTTTGATGATCAAATAAGATTAAGAGAATCTCACAATAGTATAGATAAGGATTTAGCACGCGATGAAATGTGTTTAAATAATTTTAAGACTCCACATGGAAATATTGAAGGGAATAAAGGTTGTCTACCAATGGTTGATTTAATAGAACCTTATACGGTCTTAGAAAAAGAAAAATATTCTGGTGAAGAATTAAAAAAATTTAATGTTGGTAGTAATCTATTTACTGCTCCTAAACAAAATTTAACTGTTGATGTATTTGCAGCTGGATTATCTGGACATACAATTGATATATTATTATTATTTACAACCTTTGTATTAAATAAAGTTAAAAAAGAAAATGTATTTATATTAGTTTGTGCATGTTTAATCTGGATGTTAAATTATTATCATCATAGTTTAAGAGAAATTGTTGGAATTGCTTTTATTTTTATAGATGATAATTATAGTTTAAATTATATATTAGAACTATTTAAAAAAGTAAATAGTGATAAAAAAGAGCAAAAGAAAGATGCAATTGATGGAATATTTGAATTGCTTGAAAAAGAAACATTAATATTCAAAGACCATGATTATAAACCTGATTATCCAATAGTTGAAAACATCACATTATTTGAAGCATTACTAAAAGGAGACTCTGATAAAGCAATTAAAAATAGATTAGATAAAATAGAAATTAAAGAAAAAATGGTTAAATTTTTAAATTTATTACATAATATTAAGACTAATTTAAGTCTTGAATTACCATGAAGTACCGCAGTTAATAATAAATCAAAAAATTGAAATTTATTTATAATAAATAATATTTAAATATTATTTATTATATATCATTCTTCATATAAAATGAATGAATCATATGATTTAGGCTTACCTTGTAAGCGTCCAGATATTTGTGTATCTGGAAGTCTTTGTCAAAATACAAAGACTCATGGCTGTTGTTGGCATGAAGATAGGCGTGTCAATAAGAATATAATCTATATTGATTGTTATGGTGATATTGATTTAACTTCTTTTAATTTAGAAGTTCCTGCTGATATTCACTATTGTCCATCTTGTAGAGTAACAAAAGAAACACTTGCTGAACTTATTGATAGAATCAAAGAAATGTTACCAACTCCTGAAGAATATCAAAAGAAACTTACTATTGAACAGAAAAAGAAGGATCAAATTCTAGCAGAAAAATTGAGGGAAAGACAACAGATTGAAGCTGCTCGTATAGTAAAAAATAAGAAGAAAGCAGAAGATGAATACCGAAAGTTAATAAAAAGATTCGGTTCCTGGTATGAGCATAAACTATATATTGATAGACATGGAACAGAAAGAGAGAAATTGATTTGGAATCGAGAATTTGAAAGACGAATGAAGGAATGAAGCAGATCGTATAGAAAAACTTAACTTTAGTTTTTAACATTGCGATATTTAGTGGTGATTTATTTATATTTACATTTATTTAACCTTTAATCATATATTTACTTTTTAAATATTCATCAACTGTCTTAAATATTATAATACCTGTAGCTTTCATTAATGCAACTTTTGCTGTAGTTGTATCGAGTGCTACTCCTCTCATGCAATCTTCAATTAAAATTACTTCCATAGCAGGAAAAAATAATTTTGCATCCATTGCAGTGCATCCAACACAATAATCAGTTGCTAATCCAACTATAACTAATCTGGTAATTCCTTTTTCAGTTACTAGTCTTTGAAGTTCAGTCTTTTCAAATGTTCCTTTATATTCATCTCCAAATGCACTATAACTATCAACCATATTATGACTATCTTTTCCTTTTCTGACTATTATTTCTTGACCAGTTCTCTTTAATAAAGCACTAAAATTTGCACCAGGTGTATCCTGTACACAGTGATTTGGCCATAATACTTGTGTAAAATTATATTTAGTTTTACCATCTACTGCAACTAAATCTTTAGAACTAAACGGAGCTTGTTTTTGGTTAGATGCAAATGATACATGACTTAAGGGATGCCAATCTTGGGAAATAAATACTGTTTTACCTTTGTATAAATCTTGTAATCTATTAATATGAGGAAAGATAGAATTTGCATCTGTAACAGCTAATGAACCGACTTGAGTTTTAGGCCATCCTGGTGCATCAATTTGATTATTTGCAGGACAGAAATCATTTTGAGGATCAATAATTATTAGTCCAGATACTATTGCACCACCTAATTGTTCTTTAATTTGAATGTATTTTGATTTATATTTTAAATACTTTTGTTCGTAACTCATTTATATAAAATAGAAGAATATAAAAATATAAAAATATATATTTTTATGGAATTAGTTAGAGAAAATATTAAAGAATATAATATAAATTATAATTTAAAATTTCAAAAATATCCTGTGAAACCATCTCAATGGGTAAATTGGCGTTTAAATAAAAATAATGAAATACGAAATGAAATATATAAATTAAAACATTATCGAGAATTTAATTTGCAGACTACATTGTGTAAAATTAAACTATAAAAAGTAACATTTAGTTTATTTTCCTTTCTTTAATTTATCATATTTATCAACTAAAGCATTATACATTAAAACGACTTCTTTCTTTTCTAGTTTTAATTTTTTAATTTCCTCTTTTAAATTAAAAATTTGGTCTTCAAATTTTTCCTTTACATCATTTATCTTTTCAGTCTGCTGTTGGATTACAACTTCTACATTTTGTTTATAATATATTTCGGCATCTTTTACTTGTACCGACCATGTTTTCTGTTGTGGAGGATTACCAGTAGCTAATACTATATATTTATCTGCATTATCTTTATTGATTAAACGACCACCTAATCTAAATTTTTTAACTACTTTTCCTCCTTCTTTAACAAATGAGAAATATCTAATTTCAGTGCTTAATGGTAAGTTTTTAAGTTCTTCTACATCTTTAATCTCCATATATCCCATTAATTTTTCAGCTATTTCTTCTTTAGTAAATTTATCTTGTAATGTTTTTTTTGGTCTACTATAATTATCATTTCCTAATCTATTACTCATTTCTATATTATATTAATAAATATTTAAATTATGTAAAAAATAATAAAAAAATTATAATAAGTCTACAGATCTGATACATTTGTTAGTTTTGTATATGTAATCTGATATTTCTCCATATTACTAATTAATAGTTTCACATCATCTTTACACTTTGTTTGGATTCCAATCATCACCGGACCAGTTTCTTTATTAATTAGTTTTGTATATCTGAAATAAATAATATCATCAGTTGTACCTAATACTTTCATCACAAATTCACGAAGTGCACCTGCTCGTTGTGGAAACTCGATCTTAAAATAATGTTTCAATCCTTCATATATTAGCGATCGTTCCATGATTTCAGTCATTCTAAATACATCTGAATTTCCTCCTGAAATAACTGATACTATATTCTTATTTTTGATATCATCTCTCATAATGTCTAGAGCACAGAGTGATAGAACACCAGCAGGTTCAATAATAAGACCATTTTCATTATACATCTCGATAATTTTTGAACAAACATGTCCTTCATCAATTAGAAGAATATCATCTAAATTCTTTCTACAAATTGGATAATTTAAATCACCTACACGTTTAACTGACGCTCCATCAACGAATGTATTAATAGTATCAAGTTTAATCACTTTGTTCTGTTTGAATGATTCGTACATTGATGGTGCACCAAGTGGTTCAACACCAATAATTTTTGTCTTCGGAGATACTTCACGAATATATGATGATACACCAGCTGATAATCCACCACCCCCGATAGGCAGAAATAGGTAATCAAGTTGTTTGGTGGATAATTGCTCAATAATTTCAAGACCAACAGTTGCTTGTCCTTCAATGACTCGTTCATCATCAAATGGATGAACAAATTCTTTAGAATTTTCAATTGAATACTTCTTTGAGATATCATAAGATTCGTCAAAATTATTACCCTCCAAAAAAATATTAACATATTGACCACCAAATTTCTTTACCTTATCAATCTTCTGTTTAGTTGTAATCTTTGGCATAAAAATATCACCCATAATACCTAGTTTATTACAACTAAATGCAACTCCTTGAGCATGATTACCTGCAGAACAACTAACGATACCATTTTTATTAGTGAGAGAGCTCATTTTATTAAATGCTCCGCGAAGCTTATATGATCGAACTGGAGTTAAGTCTTCACGTTTTAGAAAGACATTAGATAGATACTTTGCAGATAGATCAAGATGATGATTTAGTGGAGTTGGATCAAAGATTTTTCGTAGTAATGCAGATGTTTTTACAATATCCTTAATTTTAGGATAAAACATAGTCATTTATAATTTATATACTAGATTGGTATATTAAATATAAAATTTAAATTTTTCAATTTTCTTAAATAATATTTTGAATTGTCAATTTATAAGACCTTTAATATCTCAGTTAATATTTCCTTTTTATTTTTCTTTCTTTTAGGCTCCTCATAAAATATATAATTTTTTGAATAATATAAAGTATAATAAGTCTTTTGGTATTTTAATAGAAATTTTAATGTTGTATACATGTCGTTATCCAACATTTTTATTAAAATACCTCCATATTTTAATTCACCATTTAAGTTAAAATATTTAATAATTCCACCAGATTTTAATAAATATAAATTATCATGAGTTATATAAGTATAATTCATTAATTGATCTTTATTATTATCATAACATTCTTTTACAAATGAGTCCATATAATATATATATGAAAGAGAAGATAATTATAGACTCAAACTAAAATTGTTAAATATTTATAAATTATATAAGAATAAATTAATAAAAATAGACATGAGTAAAGTAAACTGGGTTACATCATTTGATGAAAATAATAATTACATAATATCTCTTGAAAACAAATATAAAACTAGTTGTAAATTATCATTAAATGAAATAATTAATAGTACAATCGAAAATAAATCTGCAGATATATTTAATTTTAGTGTTGAAAATGAAGCGATTAATAATAAAATGAAAGAAATATTATTAATAACAGAATATACTAATTTAAGTGATTTAGATTTATTAGAAAAGGAAGCATTAATTATTATTTATATTAATAGATTTTTGTTGAAAAATAAATTAAAAGAAACTGATAAACAATTTTTCATTGACCTATTTATTTGGATAAAAAATCTATCTGATTTCTTTTCAACTAAATTAAATTTAACTAAAATTGTACATTCAAAAAGATTTAAAGATGAATTCTTGATAAATAGATGTTCTTATAAATTTTGTAATTATAAAGATAATTGTGAATTTAATTATGATATAAAAAATAATAAGGGTAAAAAATGTAATTCAGATCATTATGTACATAATATGGTTTGTGCAGATTGTGATAGTTTGATTAATTATTTATTAAATCATGATTTAGAAAAAATAGATCATCATAATGAAATGATGAAATGTATTAATACATTAATGTTTGTAATAAATCATATGTATAATGAACTAAAAAATAAAATATTTTATAGCAAAAATAAGAATATTGTCGAATTACATGTAAATAATAATGTTACTGAAAAAGTAAAAGTTTGTTCAAGATTTGAAGCATTAAATGATGGAAACAAAGTGGAATATGGAAGAAGTGAATTTGGTCGTAATGAATTTGGACATGGAAATAATAGAGGAGGTAGTAATAGAGGAGGAGGTGATCGAAGAACAAATCATGGCGGTTACAAAAATAATGATCAACGTGATTCACCTTTTTCTAAGAGAAAATAGAAAATTAATTTAAATATTTATATAATATTTAAATTTAATTTAATTAAATTTAATTAACTTTCATCATCTGTATCAACAGTTGTTTCATTATTATTTTCCTTTAATTCTGTTAATGAAATACTTGATACTCCATTATTATCATTAAATAATCCTTTTAATGCAATATTTTTTGGAATATATACTGAATCATCCTCTGGTAGTAATTTTATGTATTCATATATGTCATTATCATTATCTAATAAATTATTATCGTCCAATACTTTAAAAATTGGATATTTGCGTTCAAATAATTCAGGAATGTCTTCAATATCATTATTATTTAGTTGTTCTTTCATAATTCTATATATTTTCTTATCTGCTGCAAATATATTTTTAAATTCATCCCATTTCTCCTTATCAGTTCTTAGTTTATTTTTTTCTGCATCAACACTAAATTTTTCTTCAATTATCTTATTTTCAAAATCATGTAAATTATCATTTAAATCTTCTAAATTATTTATTTCTAGTTCTTTTAATTTATTTAATTCATCTATTCTTCTTTTTAATTCATCTATATTTAGTACATCGCGCGGATCTTCAACTTTTATCTGTTCATTTTTTTCATCTCTGACATCTTTTTCATCTCTAATATCTTTTTCAGAAGAAATATTAATTTCAGTATGCATTGAAGGTAATCGAACATTTATATCAGATGACAAAATCTCAGCTTTATCATCGGATGTTAATACTTTTTTATTTAATAATTTTAATTCAAATGGAATATCTAAATATTCTTCATTAATTATACTATTTTTTGAATTTAAATGCATATGGATAATTTTATTACCTTTAACGGTGAAAACACTTTCAATACATCCATTATTAAATTCTTTTAATTGACATTTATTGTTATATTTAGATAATTTATATAAATGGACTAGTGCTCCATTTTTGTTATTATAAATATTGAAAACTATATTTGCTATTTCTAAAATATAATACATATTTTATTTATATAAATAATCTTTTATATTATATAAATGAATAGAAATAATAATAATATGAATAATAGTTCGTCTATCAATAAACCTGTCGATTCAAAACATGTTGTGATAAATCATTATCATTATAATGGTAATACATCAAATACAGGAAATAATGATAATCGTAGAAGTCGTAGAAATAATAATAACAGGGGTAGATGGAATAATAGAGGAAAAAAAAATCAATCTATAAATCAACTTTTGGATCAAACAAAGCCAGTCCATATAAACCAACCTAAACCAGTCCATATAAACCAATCCAAACTAATTCATATAAATCAATCCAAACCAGTTCATATAAACCAATCCAAACCAGTTCATATAAACCAATCCAAACCAATTAATATAAATCAACCTAAACTAGTTCATGAAGATACAACAACAAATGAAAATAAACCATCTCATATAATTGTACGATCTACTACAGATCCAACAAATATGCGAATCATTCCATTTAGTCAAGAAATGAATCCATATATGCTTCATTCAAATATATTAAAGTCAATGATAGATAGAGAAAGAGTTGTGAAAGAAAAAGAAGAACTTTTGAATGAAGTAGATAAAACAGAAGAATTTGTAGAATTAACAAATATTACAAATATTGATGATTTAATTAAAGAAGGAGATAAATTTAATATTGAGGATAAACGAAGATATCCAATAGATATGCTAAAATTAAAAAATATAATTGGTCCACTAAAAGAATTACAAAATGTAATTGGTATGGAAAGTGTTAAAAAGAATGTATTTGAACAATTACTATATATATTACAAGATCTACATGATACAAATATGATGCATACTGTTATTGAAGGACCTCCAGGTGTTGGTAAAACACTATTAGGAAAGATATTAGGAAAAATATACTATAAATTAAACTTTCTAAAGAAAAGTGAAAAGAATAAAAATGATGAAGAAATCAATGATATTGCAAATCATTTGATGGCAATGTTAAATCCAAATTCTGCATTAATGCGTAATGGTGTTGATAAGAAGGATGAAAAGAAAGAAGAAAAGAAGAAAGATGATGATTTTAAATTTAAAGTTGTACGTAGAAGTGATCTAGTTGGTCAATATGTTGGTTCAACTGCTATTAAAACACAAAAAGTAATTGATGAAATAGAAGGAGGAGTGTTATTTATCGATGAAGTCTATTCATTGGGATCTGGTGGTTCAAATGATAAAAGTGATTCATTTGCAAAGGAAGCAATCGATACATTAAATCAAAATTTATCTGAAAATGGTGATAAATTTATTTGTATAATTGCAGGATATATGAATGAAATTGATAGATGTTTCTTTGCTCAAAATGATGGATTAAGAAGAAGATTTCCATTTAAGTATTCAATTGAAAAATATAATTCTGCTGAATTAACAAAGATATTGGAATTTAAAATTAATGAAATTAAATGGTCACTTGATAAAGACCTAATAGTAACAGATATTGAGAAATTTATCGAAAAAAATAAAAAGAGTTTTGAAAACTTTGGCGGTGATATTGAAACTCTATTATTAAATATTAAAATTAAACATTCTACACGTGTATTTGGTAAGGATCCAAAGATACGTAAACTAATTACTATGGAAGATATTAAAAATGCATATACAGAATTTTTAAAAATTAAAAAAGAAAAGGAGATACCTCAATTTGTGAAAGATATGTATACATGAACGTAGTTCATGTATAGGATCGACTTTGTCGACGTATACATAAAAATCAAAGATTTTTAGATATAGGTTCAGCTTCATTCTGATTTAGGTTGAACACGGTTTTCTATTTGTTTAATAATTCTTCTTTCTTTTTCTTTTAATTTTATACCTTTTGGTTTTTGTATAATATATTTACCAAATATATTATATCTTGAAGCATTATATACATAATATCTAAATGGTTGTCCCAAATTTAGATAAGATGGATATATATAATATCCAAATGGATCACCTCTTAAATCATAACTCATTAATCGAGTACTTCTAGTTGGCATCCATAAATAGTTACCACCAATATAAAAGTTTTCCTTTATATCCCATATAGAGTATAAAATTATGAACAGAATAGCGAATATAATAATTATATTTAGCATATATAGTAGTTTAATAAAAAATTGATAATATAAAGTATTATTAATATAAGGAATCTACTATATTATTTAGTAATTATGGAATCCAATAATTTAGATGCTTTACAAAAGGAATATATTCAAGTTGTTAGTGAAATGTCTATATGTATGTTAAAAATGGACGAGTTAAAAGATCGCGCGACTGTATTAGAAAAACTATTAGCAGAAAATGATAAAGATACAAATATTTTAATTCAACAACCAGTCAAAAAAGTTGGATTAGAAAAAGAGAAAGTTCCAGTTATTCGTGAAGCCGATTCTGATTCCGAATCTGATTCTATACAATCTGATTCTGACGACAGTGTTGAAATTATACAAAATCTTTCAGATGATGATTCAAAGAAAAAGGAAGAACCTAAAAAGGAAGCAAAACCTGCACCTGCAACAAGAGGTCGTGGACGCGGTCGTGGTCGTGGCCGCGGTGGTGCACGTGGAGGTAAAGGAGGTGATGTATAAAAATTGATAAAAATATTATTTGATGTAAAAATATTATAGTTTATAATGTATGGTTCTGTTATGTGGCAAGGTACAAACTCAGTATATTAATCAATATAATACCCATCTTATACAATTAAAAAAAAATGAAATTATTAATATTTCAAAAATAAACATTAGTGAAATATTAATAAATAGCAATGGAACAATTAATTCAGAAAATGCAAATATTAACGAATCAAGCATCTCAAGAAAAAATTATTTTGATGAAACATCAACAAATCATAAAAAAGATAATGGCTAAAAATAGGAGAGTCGATAATCGCACATCATCTGATGTAAACACTAAGTGTTTTTCAAATAAATGTCCAAAAAAAGCAACATACCATTTAAATAACAATTACTATTGCTGGTTTCATAATATTGACATCAGTCTTAATTCATAAGAATTAATAATTAATTTATTTTTTTTATATCATAAATGATATAAAAAAATTGAACTTTTATCAATATATCAATATATCAATATTCCCTAATATAGTATAATACAAATGAATAAGTCACAGATTAATTCAAATAAGGTTTTTAATGCTCGACAGTTGCAGACTGAGATTCGACAGCCACATAATGTTAGGCCAGTGTCGCCTATGACACAACGTAAGTTTTATTCACTTACATCGCACATGTATGATATGATTCATACTCGATTGGCAAGAAATGAAATTGGTGACGCATGTATGTGTATGTGTGGAGGGAAAATGCATCTTCATATGGCGATGACATTTGAGGATACAGGATCACTTATTACTCCACTAACATATGGTCAGAATATGAGTCGAGATAATCAATCATTTCATGCGGAACATAATGCAATTCAGAAACTGAGGAATCGCGATACCAAGAAGTTAATGCCAATTAATATTTTCGTTATGAAGACAACATTAACTGGTGTAATTGGAATGTCAAAGCCGTGTGCACATTGTCTTGCAATTATGTGTAGTCTCCCCAAGAAGAAGGGATATCGTATTTCTAATATCTTTTATACAAATTGTAATGGAGATATTGAGAAGAAAAAGTTGGCGGAGTTGATGGCAGAGGAGCCACATGTAAGTCGATTGTTTATTGAGCGTGGTTATAAGCCACAACTTAATAAGCTGAATGCATGATATAAAAGAATTTTATTTATGATTTATTAATAATATTTAATACATGATTAATATTTATTAATTCAGATGATCCATTTATAATCTTATCATAACTTCGACATATTTCCATAAATATACGAGCTTTGTCTTCATTAGTTATGTCATCATTTACTAATAACTCTTTTTTTAATAAATAATATATTTCTTCAAATGAATATCCTTCGTTTATGATATAATTTGTATATTCAATTGTATTGAGGTTTTCTTTATAAATAATATCATTGATATTAATATTTACATCATCGTCAAAATATCTTAGTTCTATTCCTTTTGTTTTACTTATATTTCGTCTATTTAAAAATATTAATTTTTGTAAATTATTAATAGATTTCCTTAGATCATCTTTTACAATTTTATTTAAATTTTTATCTTCAATTGATATATTTTCTTTACTCATTATTGTAGTTAAAATATCTTTAATATCTGTATAATTCATAGTTTTAAATCTAAATACTGCGCATCTTGATAATAGTGGTGGAATAATTTTATTTATGTAATTACATATTAACATAAATCTTGTGTTAATAGAATATTTTTCTATAATTCTTCTTAATGCAAATTGTGAGTCAGTTGTCATTGCATCTGCTTCATCTAATATAATTATTTTAAAGTCATCATCCGTCGCTTTTTGAGAAAAGGTCTTAATTTTTTCTCTTACAACTCTAATACCTCTTTCATCAGATGCATTTAATTCTAAAACATTATCAGAATATGTATCTCTAAATAATTGTTTACATATAGCAATTGCTGTGGATGTTTTACCAGTCCCTGCACTACCATAAAATATCATATGCGGAATATTTCTATTTTTTACCATATCAATAAAGATATTTTTAATATCATCTTGATTTTTAATATCTTCTAATTTAGACGGTCTATATTTTTCAATTAATGGAAGTTGTCTATTCATTATAATAAAAGTATTAAAATATATTTATATTGTATTTATCTTTTATATATTCATTTATCAATTTTTCATAACATCTAATAAAAAATTGATAAATATAAATCTTATTCAAATGATATATACATATATTAATTTAAATGTCTAAACAAAAAGTTACATTACTATCAGTGAATATGGTAACCAACTCTAAAACAAATTGCTTTAATGAATCTTGTGGTATTTGTAAAGAGGATAATAATAACTATTGTATTAATTGTGTTTCATCTGGAAATACAAATTGTAATGTAGAAATTGGTGATTGTGGTCACGCATATCATGGACATTGTCTTGCAGAATGGCGTAAAATTAAATCAGTATGCCCTCTATGTAATAAACCATGGCATACAAAACTGAAAGGTTAAATTATTTACACAATTTTCGTTCACACTAATTTTTTTATTTATACTAATTATTTTTTATTTATATTCTCATTCTAAAAATATAAATAAAAAAATTGAAATTTGAATACCATCTCTTTTATTAATATATGTTTATCTAATAAATAGAAATGAGCAAGAATACTGCTTTTGATTATTGTCTCCCTAACATGGGTATGACATATAATGAACAATTTGGCATAAAGAAAGATTATGCGGATAAGCTCTTTGATGGTACTGACCCAAGACATCTTACAGTTTATCATGATTCAACTCCAACAAATTATCGGAATAAGTTGCGATTTACCATTGGTTACAATGAAGATTATTCTGGAATTGCAATTGGTTACAATAATCCAAAGGTTAAGCCTTCGATTGTTTATTCCGCGCGTGATCTACCTCATCTTAGTTCAAAAATGGCCGAACTAATTATTGCATTTGAGACTTATCTTCAAGATAAGTTTACTGAAATTCATTATGATCCTAAGATAATGGAATCTCGTTTTGTGAATCTATTTGGTAACATCAATATCCGTACATCATTTAATATCAATGAGACAATGGTTATTATCCATCTAGATCGAGTAAATGATCGTGCAACATTACATGAACTAAATCGTATTTACACTAATATGTATCTACAGTTTCGTCATATGATTACTTCATTTTATATTATCGATCAAGATAAGAAGACATTTAATGGTAAGCCATTTATTTCTGAGCGTTTGTTTGATCTTAATACTGGAGAATCATTTGATTTTCGTATTACAGAACTATCTTTTTTTCAGACAAATACATACATGACAAATATTATGTATTCGCGTATTAAGCATCTAATGTCAAAGTATTCAACGGATAGTGATATTTTGTTTGATCTATGTTGTGGTACTGGTACAATTGGAATCTATTGTGCATCACTTTGTAAGAAGGTTATTGGAATTGATGTATGTGAGTCATCAATTGAGGATGCAAGTCGTAATGCAAAGTTGAATGGTATTCGTAATTGTGAGTTTATGTGTAATAAGATTGAGGATGTATTTGATAAGTTACTTGATACATATAGGCCACTTAACAAGTTTATCATTATTGATCCACCACGCAGTGGTCTTCATGGTAATATGAGTCAGCTGATCAACAACAGTGGATGTAATTATGTAATCTATGTTTCTTGTAATCAAGAGACTATGATGCGAGACATTTCAATGATGCCAAATTATAGGATTGCTGATAAGGATATGTATGACATGTATCCTTTTACTGATCATGTAGAGGTATCTTGTGTATTGGAACGTATTGATCAAGAACTTATCAAGAAGCCTTTTGAACATGTTTCGGGAGTATTTAGTGAAAATTACTTTGAGAAGCTTCGCGATGAGATTAGTTGGCAACAGGATTACTTTACAGTACTTAATAGTGGTGTACCAACACAAGTAAGAGAGCGTCGACTTACTGCACTGCACAGTGTATTTAGTACACCAATTGAATATAGTGATAAGACAATGGATCCAAAGCCATTTACTGAGACTGTTCAACTAGTAAAGGACACTATTGAAAGTAGGTTTGGTCTAACATTTGATTCTTGTTTAATCAACTATTATCAGAATCAAGAAGACTATATGAAGTTTCACAAAGATGATACTGGTGTTACCAAGACATCAAATATTATTACAGTATCATTTGGAGAGACACGTAGTTTTCAAGTTCGTCTTCGCAAGGATACTGATATTAAATATTATTATGAACTTAAGAATGGTGATATATTTAGAATGTTTGGAAATTGTCAAGATCTATTTGATCATTCTATTCCTCCAGTACCAAATGGTATTGAGAAAGGAGGACGTATTTCACTAACGTTTCGGGTTCTTCGAGCAACTTAAGTTTGAGGGATCTTGAAAAAATTGATTTATTTATTTTATAAAACAAATTATTTATACTATATTAAAATGGTAAAAAATACTAAAGGAGGCTCATCTCATAAAAAGTTGGCTAGAAAGAAGGAAGATGAAAATAAAACTATTAAAGTAGATTTAGAAGTGGATTTTGTTAATTATATGATTGTACAAATTGATAAAAATCAAGGTAATAGTTTTACTGCAACAAAATTGTATTATCAAGGCGTAGATCCAAAACCCCCTCTTAGTTATAATGGCGTATTTAATGTATTGCATCAACGTGGTCGTCGTGCAAGATCTGCATATGAAAAATCACAATCTAGGCTTGCACTAGTTTCACTTATATCTGATATGGCATTACCTGATAAAGCAGTAGGTTATGTTGAAGAAATCATTGAAATTGATCATTTAAATGCATATCTAAAAGAAAAATTAATTGATAAAGCTACATATGCTCTATTGAATGATAAAATGGTATCTAGAATTGAAGAGGATGAGGCAGTTGATATGGGAGGATTTTCTTTTGATAGAACAAATGGTACTATCAAAGAAGAAAAAGATGGTGAAGAGAGTGAAGTAGATATTAATGATATTTAATAAAATGTAATAAATCTAAATTATTTTATAATAAAAGTGTGTATAGATTTTATAAAAATATTATATATTATAATATGCAAAATTATATAATTGTAGGATTAATAGTTACTGTAGTTGTGGTAATAATAATGAAAAATGATTTAATAAACTTAAAGTCCTCTACTAATACTGATAATGATAAAATAAAAATAAAAAAAATGTTACAATTAAAAAAGAAAAATAAGCATAAAAATAAAAAAAAAAGAAAAAAAATAGAGATATCAGAAAGTTCTGAAATATTAGATGATAGTTCAGAAGATCCATTTTCAGATCTATCATCATCGTCTGATTCATCTGATGATGATACTGAATCAGATGAATCTATGGATGAAACTGAAGTATCATTTGATACATCTGATAAAAAATCAAATGTAAATAGTAAACTATTAAATGATTTTAAAAAGTTTATAATGCAGAAACAAAATAAACATACGACTGATCGTAAAAAGAATGAAAAAAAAGTAAATAAAAAAATAAATGATTCAAATGATTCTAAAAATAAAGTTAAAAGTAGATCCAAAAATAAATTAAAAATAAAAACAAATGAAATTAAACAAGAAGATATTCATAAAATGCATAAATTAGCAAAAGAATTAAATAAGAAAAAAATAATAGAGTTAGCAAAACAACATCCTAATGCAAATGCAAAAATTGTAGAAGAAACTAAGACAAATGCATCAAATTATGATCTAACGGATACTATAAATAGAATTATACAAATGGAATTACAAAATAATTCTAAATAAATTAGTTTTTTTATATTAAATTATATATATTTTAATATAATTAATGGATAAAACTGAATATAATTTATTAGATAATTTTGAATTAAATGTAGCAGTATATTTAATTTTAAAAATAATAGTTATTATAGGAGCCTTAAATTGGGGCTTATTTGCAATTAATAAAGATTATAATATAGTTGAAGTAATTGGATCATTTTTTTCAGAGAATTTAAGAGATTTTATAATTAAAATGATTTATGTAATTATTACATTATCTACAGTGTATATTATGTTACAACGCAAAACCTTTTTACCATTTTTAGATGTAACAATTGTACCAGTAAGTAAATTTTTAAATGAATCAAAACAAAAAGATTTTGAATTTGAAATTATTATAAATGCGAAAGGTGCTGAAAAAGTAATATATTGGGCTGCAACTAAAAAGACTGAGTCTGATAAATATATTAAAGATTATAAGAAGGCTTATGGTGGGTATGAAAATAGTGGTATAAGTTTAGTGAACAAAGATGGTAAAGCAAGATTATTTATAAAGTGTCCTCAAGAATATTATATAAAATATAATAAAATATTACCAAAACATATACATTATAGGATAGTAACATTAGGAATACTAGGACCAGTACAAACAATTAATTTATCATGTTAAATATTAGATGTTTAAATACGTTCTTACATAATTAAGTTATTTAAAATATAAATATATTTGACTTTATATTTATATTTATATATTATATGATAGATTATTTTAATATTATAAATGGTAATTATCTAAATAATATTACAATTAAAGATAATGAATCTATTATAAATGTTAGTTCATTGAGATATACAAATGATTATATAACTATTAATAATATCATTAATAAAACAACCTACAAATATCTAAATGATAAAGAAATTAAAATATTAAAAACATTTAATGAATCAATATTAGGTTATAATGAAGAAAAAAATTTAAATTATCTTAAGGAATTAATATTGAGATTAAAAAACTCATCAATTAATGAATTATTTGAATTTTGTTTAAAAAATGATATAAACGGTATAATAAATATTGATGTATTACTATTTAATAGATCATCAACTTTATATGTTTCACAAAGCAAAAATAATATATCAAATATAAATTTATATAAAGATCCTAAATTTATTTCAAAATATAGTAAAATAATTAAAGATATTATGAGCTTTTTTATACCAGTAACTGATATACAAGTTAGTTCTATAATTAATTTTGAAATTGAATTATGTAAAAATAGATTATCAATTGCAGAAAGACGTAATATAAAAGATACTGTAAACAAATATAAAATTAATGATATTAAATTTAAAAATTTAAATTTTCATCAAATAATAAATAAATTAACTGAGAGTATTTCAAATAGATATACAGTAACCGATGTATATTTTGATGAAAAAATGCCATTTAAATATTATAATAAAATTGATAGTTTCTTAGAAGATCCTAATTTTATTTTATATATTTTATGGTGTATAATTCTTGAATTATCAATAGTATCATTTGGAGAATTATATCTAAAGATTTTTGAATTAATCAAACTAATAAAAGGTATCAAAAAAAAGATTGAATTTGAAAAAAAAGTTTATAATTTAATGAATATGTTTGTAGGACATATTATTAGTAAAGAATATTATTCATTAATCGATCCTAATATTAAACCTCGTATAAAAACAATGATTGGTTTTATTAAATCGGCATTTAGAATTAGACTTATTGAAAATAAATGGATGGATAATAAAACAAGAGAAATTGCAATTCAAAAATTAGATAATATTACTGTTGATATATGTGATGGTAAACTAATTGATTATAATAATATTGATGATTTAACTAATATTTACTATGAGAATATAAAAATATTAAACGAATATGTATTTAATCGTAAATTACAACAATTGATTAAGTATGAAAAGATATTTTATGGTAATATCTATACTATAAATGCATATTATGAATCTACAAGTAATGAAATAATGTTTCCATATGGCATACTTCAAGCACCATATTTTTATAATTGTTCATTATCTGATTTAAATAATTTAAAGAAGATTGCATATAATTTTGGAGCAATTGGAAGTGTAATTGGACATGAAATAATACACGGCTTTGATGATCAAGGAAGATTATTTGACAAAGATGGTGATTTAAATAATTGGTGGCAACCAGAATCTGAAAAAAAATATATTGAGCTTTCTAATAAAATTGGAGAAAAATATAAATTATTAAAAATTAATCCTAAGTTAACAATGGGTGAAAATATTGCAGATATAGGTGGAGTACGAATTGCATTAAGTGCATTTAAGTTATTATTAAAAGAATTTAAAGATGAAAATATTAAGTTAACTGATGAATTATTGAATTTTTTTATAAATGGTTGGGCAATGTTATGGAGAGGTAAAGTTACAAAAGAAGAATATGATAATAGAATATTAAATGATCCTCATTCACCTTTTAGAGAAAGAGTTAATATACCATTAAATAATTTACAAGAATTAAAAAATAATAATATTAATGATATAATCGAAATATGGTAAATAATTGAAATATAGTAAATAATTAAAATTTAATAATAGATTATAAAATATATAATTTTATAATTTATGGTTTATAGTTTATAGTTTAGGCAAAAGGTGAAAAAGAATAATCTACAATACATACATCTTTATTCATCTTACAAAAATTATATCTATTAACAGAAAATCCTGTAAATAAAGCGATTATTAACGAGAATGTAAATCCACCAACAATGATAATACGTAATCTCTCATTTTTAACTAAAGGTTTATTATCAAGAGAAGTATCGACGAGGTATATAGAGTAAACTGTAAATGTTGCAATTAAGCCAACTAAAAAGATGACCATTCCAAGAATACTACCTGTCATCTTGTCATATTTTTCAGTATTTCCAAATAATGAATATAAACTTGCGAGCATTATATAAAAAGAATATAAAAAAATATTATTATAAATATATTATGAGTAAAGTAATTTCATATACAGTTGAAGAAATTCTTATATATAGAAATGTAAATGTTAATATTTTAACTGAGGAATTATCTAATATGTTCGATACTATTAATAATTCATTTTTACAATCTACACAATATCTTGAAAATAGAAAAAAGATAAATTATAATCATGTAAATAGTAATAAATGGAAAAAAATAAATAGTAATATCAATACTAAATTATTAAGTTTACTAAATAAAATAACTGATGAAACTTTCTCAAATATACTTGAAAAAGTGTTAAATAGTAATATTACCAATCATTTACAATTAGATAAATTATCAGATGATTTAATATATAAAATATTAATAGATAATGAAAATAATAAATTATTTTGTTCAATGATAAAACAAATTATTGATTCAGGATTATGGTATTTTAAAGACGATGTTAAAGAATATATAAACTTTCGTATATTTTTTATACAGAAATTAGAAAATGAATTTAATGATAATATGAATAAAATTGATCTATTAAAAGAAAAGTATTTCTCAGACGAAGATGAATATTTTAGTATAAAAACAAGATTTAATTCTCTTATCAACACTATAATCAACCTACATGCATCAAATATATTATCGGATGCTGTTATGGATTATGTGGTTGATTCATTAAAAGCAAAATATTCTGAGAAAACTCAAGATGTTATTGAGTATTTATGTAAAATAAATGCAGTTCATAATTATGAAGATGTCGAAATATTTTTAAAAGGGATCAGTAACGATACCATATCTGCAAGGTATAAATTTATGATTGAAGATTTAAATAATAAACCTATAAAAAAAGTAGAAGAAATCGATATTATTGGTCAATATAAAAAATTCTTAACAGATACAAATTTAGATTCATTAAAAAAACACTTAGGTGGTAAGATCAA
>Ga0114958_10000024_pt1 | contig 123458 bp, 106 predicted proteins | sample C_130208_EF_Meta_FD_89577 | JGI IMG/M metagenome (GOLD analysis project Ga0114958, IMG submission 89577) | Freshwater microbial communities from Lake Croche, Canada to study carbon cycling - C_130208_EF_MetaG | ecosystem: Environmental > Aquatic > Freshwater > Lake | place: Lake Croche...
CCCATCCGTGCTCATCATCGCCTATTAATTCGCGTTTTGGATCTGTTGACAAGGTTGTCTTTCCTGTTCCCGATAATCCGAAGAAAATAGCAACATCGCCCTCAGCTCCTTTATTAGCAGAACAATGCATAGATGCAATTCCTTGTAATGGCAAATAGTAATTCATCATTGAGAACATTCCTTTTTTCATTTCTCCACCATACCAAGTCCCACCAATCAATTGCATTTTTTCAGTTAAATTGAAAGCTACATATACTTCCGAATTTAAACCGTGAGCTTCATAATCTTTGAATGAAGTTTTAGAACCATTCATTACAATAAAATCTGGTTCTCCAAAATTTTCTAGTTCAGTTTCTGTAGGACGAATAAACATGTTAGTCACAAAATGAGCTTGCCAAGCTACTTCCATGATAAACCGTACTTTCAAACGGGTGTTTTCATTGGCACCACAAAAAGCATCTACTACATATAATTTTTTGTTAGTAAGCTGATTGATTGTATTTTCTTTTAGAGCATTCCAAGTGTTTGGGGTAATTGGCTTGTTATCGTTTGCTGCTTTTTCAGAATTCCACCAAATGGTTTTTTCAGTGATAGTATCTTTGACAATGTATTTGTCTTTGGGAGACCTTCCTGTAAAAACCCCTGTCATCACATTTACAGCACCAAGTTCAGTAGGTTGTCCTTTTTCATAACCTTCCAAATTTGAATCAAGTTCATCACTGTATAATTTTTCAAAAGAAGGGTTGTGTATAATTTCGCGAACATTTTTAATTCCATATTTTTCTAACGAAATCGATTTCGTAAATTGAGCGTAGTTATCCATATATATTAGTTTGGGTTATTTTATAACTCTGACTACAAAGGTAAAAATTTAATTATAGAAAGTATTTTTTTGTTGGAAATATTATTTTTTTTGATGGAAATATTTCAAAAAAACAATACTCCAAGCCACTATTAATAGGGTTCCACCAATTGGAGTTACGATTCCAATAGGTTTAAAATTAATGCCTGAGATTGTTTTAGTAGCCAACAAATAAATAGAGCCCGAAAAGAAAATTACGCCAAAAACAACAAGTTGTAGGATGGTTTTTTTTGATTTTTCTTCCAAAAAAGAATTAACACCCAAAAACAACAAAAATAAGGCGTGATACATTTGATATTTTACACCTGTTTCAAATGTTCCTAACTCTTCAATTGTCAATTGTTTTTTTAATGCGTGAGCACCGAAAGCTCCTAAAATTATAGCTGTCATTCCCATGAAAGCAGCTACTCTTATAATTTTTTTTTCCATTGCTATAATTTGTATACTAAATCACAAATTTATTCGTTATTGTAGAAATAATGTACAAATTTAAAGTTTCTTTTATACAAAAGTTTCGGGATGAACCGTTTTAAATATTTTATATTTGTAGCTATAATTTAAAATTATGAAGAAAATATTTTTAGTGCCTATCACAGTTTTTGTCTTAAGTTCCTTTACTTCTATAAATAGTCAAACTATAAAATCTGGTGAAAATCTTGTTTTTGCTGGTTCTTATAACATGAGCGGTTTAATGACTCAGCTTGCACAAGTTACTATGAGTACTGAAACGGTTTCTACTTCAAAAAATCCGTATCTTCATTTAAGTTGTGAATTGTCAACCTACAGCAAATGGGATTCTTTTTTTAAAATTAGAGATATATATGAATCTTATGTTAATCCGATAACCTTAAAACCAAGTTTATACAAAAGAAGTATAGATGAAGGAGGCTGGACAAAAAAAGAAAAATATGTCATCAAAAACAATAATGTAATTAGCACCTCGAAAAAGAAAAATAGTCCAGAAACTAAGAATACTTTTAGTATTGGAGGTTCAACCCAAGATGTTATTTCACTTTTTTATAAGGTAAGGACAATGGATTTTTCTAAATTCAAAGATGGACAAACAATTTCCTTGATGATTGTTTTTGACGAAAAGCAAGTTCCTGTAACCTTGAAATATATGGGAAAAGAAACCGTAAATGCTGGAAATCTTGGAAAAAAAGAATGTTACAAAATTTCTATTGGTGCCAAAACAGATGCATTGAGAGGAAAAGACAAAAACTTGATTTGGCTTACTGCTGATGCTAAAAAAATTCCAGCTTTGCTAAAATTTAGTATTCCTGTTGGGACTGGCCAGTTGGTATTAACCTCAGCCAGCGGAATTTAATCTACTAAAATTATGAGAAAACTATTTTTAATTTTAGCTTGTATTTTCACGGTTTTGGCGTTAGTATTTTCTATTATGCCCCTGGATACTTTGGCATTTTTACCTATAGGATTGGGATTAATTTTTAGTTTATTAGTTTTAAAAAAATCGAACGACCAACAAAAAAAAATTCCTAAGATATTATTATTTTTAAGTGTTTTGTGTTCCACATTCGTTGTTGGGAAAACTATTTTAATCAAAGATGAAGTTGCCAAAGACGCCCAGTTTGAAGAACAGAAAGTGGAGACTAAGATGGAAGCTAAAAAAGAACTTGAAGAAATAGAAGGTCTGGAATAATTCATACATTTGTTGTCAACAACAAACAAACGCATGAGACATATTTTAATCATTGGCGCTGGTCGATCAGCATCATCTTTGATACAATACCTTTTAAATAAATCTAGCCAAGAAAATCTTCATTTGACGATTGGTGATTTGTCTTTAGAATTAGCCAAACGCAAAACCAATAATCATCCCAATACTACTGCTATTGCTTTAGATATTACTAACGAAACGCAACGTAAAACAGAAATCCAAAAAGCTGATATAGTAATTTCCATGTTGCCAGCACACATGCATATTGAAGTTGCCAAAGACTGCGTGACTTTCAAAAAGAATATGGTTACGGCCTCCTATGTTTCTGATGCGATGCAAAATTTGGATACTGAAGTAAAAGCAAATGGTTTAGTTTTTATGAATGAAATTGGACTCGATCCAGGTATAGACCACATGAGCGCTATGAAAGTGATTGACGAAATTAAAGCAAAAGGTGGTAAAATGATTTTATTTGAATCATTTTGTGGCGGATTAGTTGCTCCAGAAAGCGATACTAATCTTTGGAACTACAAATTTACTTGGGCACCAAGAAATGTAGTTTTAGCAGGTCAAGGTGGTGCAGCAAAATTCATACAAGAAGGCAAATACAAATACATTCCTTATCATAAATTATTCCGTAGAACCGAGTTTTTAGAAGTAGAAGATTTTGGCAGATTTGAAGGCTATGCCAATAGAGATTCGTTAAAATACAGAACTGTTTATGGTTTAGATGATATCTTAACCCTTTATAGAGGTACTATCCGAAGAGTAGGTTTTTCTAAAGCTTGGAATATGTTTGTGCAATTGGGTATGACTGATGACTCGTATCCAATGGAAAACTCAGAAAACATGAGTTACCGTGATTATATCAATTCATTTTTGCCTTATTCTCCAACGGATTCTGTGGAAATCAAAACCCGAATTCAATTGGGAATTGAACAAGACGACATCATGTGGGACAAATTATTGGAACTCGATTTATTCAATGCCAATAAAATTGTGGGGCTAAAAAATGCTACGCCGGCTCAAATTTTAGAACGCATCTTAAATGATAGTTGGTCTTTACAACCCGATGACAAAGACATGATTGTAATGTATCACAAATTTGGCTACGAGATAAATGGTGAAAGGAAACAAATCGATTCAAAAATGGTGTGTATTGGGGATGATCAAACCTACACAGCCATGGCAAAAACTGTGGGATTACCTGTTGCTATGGCAACTTTACAAATCTTAAACGGCAATATTAAAACCCTCGGTGTACAGTTGCCTATTCACAAAGAAGTTTATGAACCTATACTTAAAGAACTTGAAGAATTTGGTGTGATTTTTAAAGAAACCGAAATGCCTTATGTGGGTTATAACCCAGATAAATTATTAGGAAATTGATAAAATAAAAAATGCCTGCGATTGCAGGCATTTTAAATAACTTCAAAAAAGAATTATTTTTTAGCTTCTACTTTTTTAGGTGCCGTTTTCATTTCTTTTTTCTCAGCTTTTGCTTCTGCTTTAGCCTCTTTTTTTTCAGCTTTTGCTTCTGCTTTTACTTCTTTTTTAGCTTCTGATTTTTTAGCTGGTTGAGCTTGTTGAGCAATTGCTCCTGTAACAGTGAAAGCTATTAAAGCCATCATTAAAACTACTTTTTTCATTTTTTTAAAATTTTTAAATTAATATTTATTTATTAACACTTTTCAAATTTATACTTAGTTATTTCTATTTCTCTTAAATCTATTGTAATTTCTGCTTAAGATTTACTTAACAATAGTAAGTTTTGTATCTAATACTAACTAGTCTAGTTTTGATTATCAATTATAATAAATATTGTATTTTTGATTAAAAAATAATTGAAATGAAAATAAATCAGTTACAAATAGAAATTGACGGTATAGATAAAGAAATTCTTCGCGACTTGATGGAAGATGCCCGAAAACCCATTTTACAAATTGCCAATAAAATAGGAATATCTGGCGCTGCTATTCATCAACGATTGCGCAAACTGGAAGATGCTGGTGTCATTGCCAGTTCAAAATTAATTGTTGATAATAAAGTTTTAGGTTATAAAACCATGGCTTTCATTGGCATTTATTTAGACAAAGCTTCGAGCAATGCTGATGCCGTTCGGGAACTTAAAAAAATTCCTGAAGTATTAGAATGTCATTATACTACCGGGAATTGGAGTATTTTAATAAAAATGATTTGCCGAGATAACGAACATTTGATGCAACTGTTAAATAAAAAAATCCAACCCATAGATGGTGTTTCAAGAACAGAAACTTTTATATCATTGGAACAACAGATTGAAAGACAGATACAATTGTAAGTACGAAGTTTGAAGCACGAAGTAAAATCCGTCTTGCTAATAAAAAACGAGACGGATTTTATTTTTAATCTCTTCTACCAAAAACTTGCAACGCCCAATACAATAGGGAAGCCAAAGCACCAATAGCGGCAACCACATAGGTTCGTGCTGCCCATTTTAAGGCATCTTCTGCTCCGGCATATTCCTCTTGGCTCAACATATTATTGTTTTTTAACCATGCCAAAGCTCTGTTACTTGCACCATATTCAACCGGCAAGGTGATAAAAGCAAAGGCAGTAGCCACCGCCATTAATACCAAACCGATTATCGCAATGTAAAATCCAAAACCGATGTGTGCTGCAGCGCCTAAAATCAATCCTCCAAAGATTAAATATTGAGAAAGAGTGGAAGAAACGTTTACAATGGGCACTAACTGAGAACGAAGTTGAAGCATAGCATAGGCCGTGGCGTGTTGCACTGCATGACCACATTCGTGAGCGGCTACTGCTGCAGCCGATGCATTTCGTTGATTATAAACTGATTCACTCAAATTTACCGTTTTGTCCGCTGGGTTGTAATGGTCAGTCAACTGTCCTGGTGTTGAAATGACTTTTACGTCATAAATGCCGTTGTCATGCAACATTTGAGTAGCAATTTCGGCACCGCTCATTCCGTTTTTCAAATGAATTTTTGAGTATTCTTCAAACTTGCTTTTAAGCTTTGAGCTTACTAGCCAACTTACTAAAGCAATTAGCCCAATTAAAATATAGTATCCAAACATAGTTATGGTTTTTAAAATTTACTCTATTAAGTAGCAAATTATGCGCCAAATGTTACAAATGACAAGTTGACATTTTCAATAAATAATTAACCTACTAAATTAATCACTTTTCCAGGCACGATAATCACTTTGCTTGGCGTTTTACCGTCGAGTTGTTTTATAGTTCTTTCATCTGCCATAACAATTTCCTGAATTTGCGGAACGGTTAAATCCAATGGCAACTTAATCGTAAAGCGCATTTTGCCATTAAACGAAACCGGGTACTCTTTTTCACTTTCTACTAAATATTTCTCGTTACAAATTGGAAAAGCCACAGTTGAAATAGATCCTGAATGCCCTAATTGTGACCAAAGCTCTTCTGCAATATGCGGTGCATAAGGCGAAATCAAAATCGCTAATGGTTCCAAAATCGCTCTATGGTTGCATTTCATTTGGGCCAATTCGTTTACACAAATCATAAACTGCGATACCGATGTGTTGAACGAGAAATTCTCGATGTCTTCGGTTACTTTCTTGATGGTTTTGTGTAGCGATTTGTACATTTCTGCTGTTGGTTCTTCCTCCGAAACGTTTAAACCTGTGTTTTCATCCATGTATAAACGCCACAATTTTTTTAAGAAGCCCGAAACTCCTGTAATACCCGCAGTATTCCATGGTTTGGCTTGTTCTAGTGGACCGAGAAACATTTCATACAAACGCAAGGTATCGGCGCCATATTGTTCACAAATATCATCGGGATTGACTACGTTGTATTTTGATTTGGACATTTTCTCGACTTCGCGGCTTGAAACAAATTTTTGCCCTTCTAAATGAAGATGAATTGAATCACCGTTTTTATCAATAAAATCAGCATTAAAAAAATCTTTGTTAAAGGTAAATTGAAGTTTAGAAAAATCAATTTCATCAGTAGTGCCTATTAAGCAATCTATTGGGATCCGTATTTCATCAAAACCTATAACTTCTATATCTATTTCAATTAATGTTTCTATGTTTATATTTTCATTTTCTTTCAAGTGCTTTTGAAACAACACTTTAGGATAATCAAAAACAGTTGAATTTCTAATTAATTCTTTAATATCATTATTTGATTTGCCAATTAACTCACACGAAACAAATACAACGTTAGATTTCTTTACAATTTCAAATCCCTTTTCATTTATAACTTCAATTTGGTCTTTAGGAATATTTTGAATTCCATCAAAACTGAGTATATATTTTAATCTGTGGATTATTGCACTCATCCCCAAAATCATTCCTTGATTAATCAACTTCTTGAAGGGTTCTTCTGTAGGCGCGTAACCTCTATCTTTTAAGAATTTGTTCCAAAAACGAGCGTACAATAAATGACCAGTGGCGTGTTCACTTCCACCAATGTATAAATCTACGTTTTCCCAGTATTTTAGCGAATCGGCTGAGGCAAATTCGTTTTCATTATGTGCGTCCATATAACGCATCCAGTACCACGAACTTCCCGCCCAACCAGGCATGGTATTTAATTCTAAAGGAAAAATCGTTTTATTATCAATCAACTGGTTACTAACTACTGCACACTGAACACTATCCCAAGCCCAATCAGTAGCATTGCCCAATGGCGGTTGCCCGTCCTCAGTTGGCAAATATTTCTCCACTTCTGGCAATAGAATAGGTAAATATTTGGCATCAATCATTTGTGGCAATCCTTTCACATAATATACGGGAAATGGTTCGCCCCAATAGCGTTGACGTGAGAAAACCGCATCACGCAGACGGTAATTGGTTTTGCCTTTTCCTTGATTTATTTTTTCGAGTTCTTCGATTACTTTTTTCGTTCCGTCTTTGTAGCCCAATCCGTTTAAGAAATCAGAATTTACTAATTCGAAACCGCCTTTTTCACCATAAGCCGCTTCCGAAATATCTTGATTAAAAATATTTTTGATTTCGGGCATTCCGTTTTGCCCTTTAAAGAAATTGGCAAAAGCGTAATCTCTTTCATCGCCACATGGAACTGCCATTACAGCACCAGTTCCGTATCCTGCCAAAACGTAATCGCCAATCCAAACTGGAATGGGTTCTTTAGTAAATGGATGTTCGGCAAACGCACCAGTGAACACTCCCGAAATGGCTTTGACATCGGCCATTCTTTCTCTTTCTGAACGCTTAGCTGTTGCTACAATATAGGCATGAACCGCAGCTTTTTGTTCGGGTGTTGTGATTTGTGAAACCAATTCATGTTCTGGTGCCAAAGTCATGAAGGTAACTCCGAAAATGGTGTCGGGACGAGTGGTGAAAACTTCAATGGTTGTCGGTTGCTCTGACAACGGAGAATAGAGAACTGAAAACTTTACTGTTGCTCCAACTGATTTTCCAATCCAGTTTCTTTGACTTTCTTTTATTGATTCACTCCAATCTATCTCACTTAAGCCTTGCAATAATCTTTCTGAATAGGCAGAAATTCGCATGGACCATTGTGTCATTTTTTTACGAATAACTGGATGACCGCCACGTTCGGAAACGCCGTTAACAATTTCATCATTTGCCAAAACGGTTCCTAATGCAGGACACCAGTTTACTTCGGTTTCTGCCAAAAAGGTTAATCGGTACTGTAATAGTATTTTTTGTTGTACATCAGCGGATGATGCTTTCCATTCTGCTGCTGTAAAAGGCATAATATTGTCGTCAGAAACCGCATTAACGGTAGCATTTCCATCTTTTTGGAATAGCGAAACTAAAGTCGAAATGTCCTCGGCTTTATCTGTGTTTTTATTGTACCACGAATTGAATAATTGAATAAAAATCCATTGGGTATGCTTATAATAATCGGCATTGGAAGTGCGCACTTCTCTACTCCAATCGAATGAAAAACCAATTTTATCTAACTGCTCACGGTAACGCGCAATGTTTTCACGAGTGGTTTTCTCAGGATGTTGGCCTGTTTGGATAGCATATTGCTCAGCTGGTAAACCAAAAGAATCATAGCCTTGAGGATGCAAAACATTAAACCCTTTGTGACGTTTGAAACGCGCCACAATATCAGAAGCAATATAACCAAGTGGATGACCAACATGCAATCCTGCTCCTGATGGATAGGGAAACATATCGAGTACGTAATATTTAGGTTGTTGATTGTTGGTTGATGGTTGACTGGCTTTGAAGGTTTGATGCTCTGCCCAGTATTTTTGCCACTTGGCTTCTACTTTTTCGTGATGATATTTCATTTTGCTGTTTTTCTGCTTGTAGTTGCAAATTTCGGCTAAAAATCTGCTTCAGAATACTTACTGACAACCGACAACCGACAACCGACAACTCAAAATAAGGAACAAATTTACGTTTATTATAATAAAGTTAAAACTTTGTACGTTATAAAGGATAAAAACAATTTTCTTTATTATTTTTACTGCTTAAATTATTGCTTATGTCATCATCATTTGATAAGTTTCAAAAACGCAGAGTGATTACTTCCTATTTTTCGGTAGTATTGAGTATCTTTTTGGTGTTGTTTTTATTGGGAATATTGGGACTTTTTGTCATCAATTCCAAACGCTTATCCGATAATTTCAAAGAAGAAATTGCCATGACCGTTTTTTTGAAAAATGAAGCTAACGACACGGTGGTGAAAGCTTTTACTAGCGAATTAAAAACAGCGAAGTTTGCTAAATCTTTTGAATATGTATCTAAAGAAAAAGCCGCTGAACAACATAAAAAAGTAATTGGTGAAGACTTTATGCAGTTTTTAGGAGTAAATCCGTTACAGAATTCTTTTGATATTCATTTGAAAGCTGATTATGTAAACAATAGTGAGATTGCTAAAATTCAGAACCGTTTACGCAAAAACCCAATGATTGCAGATATTGTTTATGACAAACAATTAGTAAACTTAGTGAATGATAATATCAAAAACATCAGTATGTGGATATTGATTATCAGCGGTTTATTTGCTTTTGTTTCGGTTTTGCTAATCAATAGTTCGTTAAGATTAGCCATTTTCGCAAATAGATTTATCATCAAAACAATGCAAATGGTTGGTGCTACTAAATCATTTATTAGAAAACCATTTATTCAAAGAAGCTTGGTTTTAGGTTTAATTGGAGCGACTTTAGCTATATTGGCTCTTATTGGAGTGCTTGTATATATTGAAACTAATTTTCCTAATCTAGGAATTTTAGAAAATAAATTAGCCGTTAGCGCTGTTCTTTTAGGAGTATTAGTGTTGAGTGTTTTAATCACTTGGTTGAGCACTTATTTTGCCACCCAACGCTTTTTGAATTTGAGAACGAATGATTTGTATTAGTAGAAAGAGAAAAGAAAATAGATAATAATAGACTAAAAAATAATTTTCGGCTGAGATGCTGAAATAAATTCAGCATCAAATGAAAAACAATGATCAAAAACCAGATTTTCTTTTTGACAAAGTAAATTACAAAACATTATTGATTGGTATTGCAGTCATTGCCGTTGGGTTTATCTTGATGAGTGGCGGTGGTAGTGATGACCCAAAAGTTTTTAACGAAGATATTTTCAGTTTTAGAAGAATTCATTTAGCGCCAACTTTAGTTTTAATTGGTTTTGGGATTACAATTTATTCGATTTTTAAAAAATCTAAATCGTAACAATGGATTATATTCAAACTGTTGTATTAGCTGTAATTGAAGGAATAACAGAATTCTTACCCATCTCTTCGACAGGTCACATGATTATTGCCTCTTCCTTTTTTGGAATTGCTCAAGAGGATTTTACCAAATTATTTACCGTTGTAATTCAACTTGGTGCCATACTTTCGGTGGTGGTTTTATATTTCAAACGATTTTTTCAAACACTTGATTTCTATTTTAAATTATTGGTGGCTTTTATTCCAGCTGTTGTTTTTGGATTACTTTTTAGCAAAAAAATTGATGCTTTACTGGAGAACCCTGTTACTGTAGCTATTTCATTAGTTTTAGGTGGAATCATTTTATTGAAAGTTGACGATTGGTTTAGTAACTCGCAGGAAACTCAAAACACAGAAAAAATTAGTTATTTAACCGCTTTTAAAATTGGTTTGTTTCAATGTTTGGCTATGATACCAGGAGTTTCAAGAAGTGGTGCGAGCATCATCGGCGGAATGTCACAAAAATTATCAAGAACAACGGCTGCTGAATTTTCGTTTTTCTTAGCGGTGCCAACTATGCTTGGCGCAACAGTTAAAAAATGTTACGACTACTACAAAGATGGATTTGTTCTTTCTGATAACCAAATTAACTTTTTGATTATTGGTAATATCATAGCTTTTATAGTAGCTATGTTAGCTATAAAATCTTTTATCGGATATTTATCAAAACACGGCTTTAAAATGTTTGGTTATTACCGAATCATAGTAGGGTTGGCCTTATTGGTTATTAATTACTTTTATCCTTTGTTTTTACTTTAATGACTGCCGAAGATTATTTAGAAGGTCAAATACTTCTTATTGACAAGCCGCTCACTTGGTCTTCTTTTCAAGCAGTGAATAAATTAAAATACATTTTAAAACGCAAATACAATCTTCCAAAAAAATTTAAAATTGGTCATGCAGGAACTTTAGACCCATTGGCAACTGGATTACTAATTGTTTGCACAGGAAAATTCACCAAAAAAATAACCGAAATTCAAGGACAAGCTAAAGAATACACCGGAACGATTACTATTGGCGCTACAACACCTTCCTATGATTTAGAAACCGAAGTTGACGCAACTTTTCCAATAGAACATATAACTGAAGCGTTAATTCAAGAAACTACAAAACAATTTGTTGGGGAAATCGACCAAAAGCCACCTGTTTTTTCAGCTATTAAAAAAAACGGCATTCGTTTATATGAACACGCACGTGCTGGCGAAGAAGTGGAAATTGCTTCTAGAAAAACCACCATACATGAATTTGAAATCACCCGAATAGCATTGCCAGAAATTGATTTCAGAGTCGTTTGCAGCAAAGGAACTTATATTCGTTCGTTGGCTTTTGACTTTGGAAAGGCCTTGAATTCCGGAGCATATTTATCGGTTTTAAGAAGAACGAAAATTGGAGACTATTCTGTTGATAATGGGATTTCACCAGAGGAATTTGAAAAAATAGTTACTCAAGAGTAACCAATAAATCCAAAATTTCATTTTGTATTGAAATTCCTTTATCATGTAAGTACCACATTTGCAATTCGGTTTTAGCGGTTTCATCTACAATTCCATGTAGCGCTTTATAATTAGAAATTAATTGAATTGCTTCTTTTGGTCTTGGGCCAAAATCGGCTAAAACTTCAAAAGTGTTTTTGTCTAAAATAATTAGCTTTGGAATTGACTTTGTGCCGTTGGTTAAAAATAAATTCATTAATGCTTCATTTTCATCACGGAAAACAATTTTTAATGCTATTTTCTCTGATTGTTCCACCATTTTAGCTATTACAGGAAGAATTTGAGCCGCATCACCACACCAACCTTCGGAAATAACTAACCAAATGTAATTTCGTTTCAGATTTTGTAATCTTTGCCCATTTTCGTTAGAAACTTTCATAGTTTTATCCAATCTGTTCATACGAGTTTCATTCAATTCAGAATAATGTGTCAATGCTTCTGATTGTTCATTTCCAGATGATTTCCCTGCTTGTAATAATGAGGTGATTTGTCCTCTATATTCACCGTAGGTGTAACTTTTTGACAAACTATTTTTTAAGATGGATTTCATGCTTTTTTAATTTATGGCACAAAGCTACAAAAGCAAATGGTTCAAAAAGGTGATAATTGTTGCCAAATATTCTTTTTTATCCCATACCAAAAAAACATAATATGTTTATATTTGCAACATAAAAATACTACTGATGAAATACAAAAGAATTCTTCTAAAACTAAGCGGAGAAGCATTGATGGGCGATAGACAATATGGAATTGACCCAAAACGCCTAGCTGAATATGCTGATGAAATCAAAGAAATTCACAGTAAAGGTGTCGAGATTGCCATTGTTATTGGTGGCGGAAATATTTTTAGAGGAGTTGCAGGTGCTAGTAATGGCATGGACAGAGTGCAAGGCGATTATATGGGAATGTTGGCAACGGTTATCAACGGAATGGCATTACAAGGGGCATTAGAAGACAAAGGAATGCTTACTCGTTTACAAACTGCCTTAAAAATTGAAGCCATTGCTGAACCTTATATCAAAAGAAGAGCCGTTCGTCATTTAGAAAAAGGAAGAATTGTTATTTTTGGTGCTGGTACAGGAAATCCTTATTTCACAACTGATACAGCAGCTGTTTTACGTGGTGTTGAAGTTCATGCTGATGTAATTTTAAAAGGAACAAGAGTAGATGGAATTTATAATGCTGATCCTGAAAAAAATGCAGATGCCATAAAATTTGATAGCATAACTTTTGATGATGTACTCAAAAAAGGATTGAATGTTATGGATACAACTGCTTTTACTTTAAGTCAGGAAAATGCCTTACCCATTGTAGTTTTTGATATGAATAAAAAAGGAAATTTATTAAAAATTTGTAACGGAGAAAACATAGGAACCGTAGTTAAAATCTAGTTAACTGTCGCAGTTTACAGTCACAGTGAATGTGAAACTGAAAACTGAGACTGAGACTGAAAACTCAATAAAAAATGGAAGAAATTGAATTTATTTTAGACAGTACAAAAGAATCAATGACAGGTTCTATTGCACATTTAGAAAAAGAATTTTTAAATATACGCGCCGGAAAAGCATCACCACAAATGCTTGGAAGTGTTTTTGTTGATTATTATGGTTCACAAACACCACTTTCACAAGTCTCCAACGTGAATATTCCCGATGCTCGAACAATTACCATTCAACCTTATGAAAAAAGCATGTTGCAGCCTATTGAAAAAGCGATAATGATAGCTAATATAGGTTTCAACCCCATGAATAATGGTGATATGATTATTATTAATGTCCCTGCCTTAACCGAAGAAAGAAGACGTGATTTGGTAAAACAAGCCAAAGCGGAAGCCGAAGATGCTAAAATTGGGATTAGGAACGCTCGAAAAGACGCCAATACAGAAATAAAAAAATTAGAAAAAGAGGGAACATCAGAAGATATTTGTAAAACAGCCGAAGATGATGTGCAAAAACTTACTGACGGATTCATTAGAAAAATAGAAGAACATTTGGTAATCAAAGAAGCTGAAATTATGAAAGTCTAAGTTGCTTGCCAACATACTAAAATCCGTCCCCGAAATATCAGGACGGATTTTTTTATCCCTACTTTTGTAAAAGATTTTTGCCATAATCATTATCAAATGAAGCAACTTGTTTTTTTGTTTTTCTTTATATCGTTGTCGCTTCAGGCACAATTTCAACTGAATGGAATTGTAAAAGATTCCAAAACCGAAAAACCTTTACCCTTTGCTACTCTCAAAACCAAAAAAGGAAACTCTACAATTACAGATGTTGATGGCAAGTTTCATTTAACATGGAATAATCAACCTGAAAGTCTCACTATTTCCTATGGGGGTTACGAATCAAAAACCATTTCGTTTTCTGAAATAAAACCCTTTTTTACCATTTATCTAACACCAAAGACGAACGAATTACGGGAAGTTGCGGTTTCCAATATAAATCTTGCCAACTCGATTATTACTAAAGTAATCCAGCAAAAAGACAATAATAATCCACAAAAAAAGCTTCATAGCTTTCAGTTCAAATCCTATAATAAATTAGTAATAACCGCAAATCCCGATTCTATTGAAGGAAAAATTGATACTGTGTTTGTAAATACTATTTCCAAAGGGAAAATCAAGAAAATAGATTCTTCTGACTATAAATTCAAAAAAATTATTGTCAAACAACATTTGTTCTTAACCGAGAAAGTATCATTGTTTCAATATGAAAAACCTATACTAAAAGAAACTATTTTAGGCACTAAAATGGCGGGTTTCAAAGAGCCTATTTATGAACTTCTAGGTTTTGGTTTACAATCATTTTCTATCTATGATGACAACTATGAACTTTTTGAAACCAACTATAAAAGTCCTATTTCCAGTAAGGCATTAAAAGAATATCGCTTTAAAATTCTAGATGCTACTTCAGTTAATAATCGTGATGTTATTGTCATATATTTCAAAAATAAAATTAGCAACAAAGGTTTAGAAGGGTTGCTGTATATTGACAAAGAAAACTATGCTATTGCAAAAACGGTGATGCGCATTAGGGGTGTTTTGGATATTACAGGAATTCATGAATTCATTTATTTAAACGATGAAAAAGTTTGGTTTCCAATTCGAAAGAATTTTAAAATTTTAAAAGGAAAAAGTAAAGAACCTATCACCATTTTAGGTGGAAGAATAGCCTTTGCTGCCGAAGATGATGAGCAAAATACTACTAAAAAAACCGCCTCCGATTATACCTATCTTTCCTCTGACATGCATGCTTTTGACTTGAAGATTAATCCTGATTTGATAATCAAAAAATCATCCATTGCTATTGACGTTAATGCCAATGCCAATACTAGAGATGATACCTTTTGGAAGGAAAACAGACTAGATAGTTTGGACTCCAGAAGTGAAAGAACTTATTTTGTTTTAGACAGTGTGGTTACCAAACAAAAGATTGAAAAAAAGATAAGATTTGGTCGAAAAATAATTAATGGCTATGCGCCATTTGGACCATTTGATTTTGATTTGCGCCATTTGTTGAGTTATAATAATTTCGAAGGATTCCGATTAGGAATTGGTGGTATTACTAATGAACAATTTTCAAAAAAATTCAGATTAGAAGGTTACACTGCTTATGGTTTGAAAGATGAAACTAGCAAATATAACATTGGAGCAGCTTTGAGAATTGGCCATTTTTCAAACACATGGATTGGCGGTTCTTATACTGATGATGTTCGAGAGATTGCAAGTACCAATTTCGCAATAGACAAAAGAGTTTTTAAGCTTTATGACCCAAGGCCTATCAATATTAGTACTTTTTATAATTACAAAACTTGGCGCGGTTATATAGAGACTAAACTCATCCCAAAAACTGAAAGTATATGGCAAATTAGTCATAGTGACATAACACCATTGTTTGATTATGCTTTTAATTATAACGGAAAATTATATCGTGAATATACCATGACCACAGCAATGGTCTCTTTACAATGGAATCCGTTTAGCGATTATATGCAAACGCCTTTAGGAAAAACTGAATTTGAAAAACGCTTTCCAAAATTCACTTTTGAGTTTACTAAATCCCTATCACACTTTTTGAATAATGATTTTGATTTTGGAAAATTTGATGCCCGAATTGAGTATGAAAAGAAATATTTAAACGGACAAAAATCAGCCATTTTAGTGCAGGCTGGCTACAGTTTTGGAGCTATTCCTTTAACACATTTGTATAATACTTCTCCCAACAATTTGACGAATGACAAAATTTTACGGCGAATAACCATTGCTGGAAAAAACAGTTTTGAAACGATGTATTTTAATGAGTTTTTCTCGAGTGACTATGTAATGATGCAGTTCAAACATGGTTTAAAGAGAATAAATTTATTTCAGAAAGTAAAACCCTCTTTAGTTTTGGTCACCCGAATGGCATGGGGGAATTTGCAACATCCTGAACGCCATGTTGGCATTCAATATAAAACAATTGACAAAGGTTTCTTTGAGTCGGGAATAGAATTGAACCAGATTTATAAAGGATTTGGTTTAACGGGATTTTACCGCTATGGTTCTAATCAGTTACCACGTTTTGAAGACAATATTGCTATCAAACTTAGTTTTGTTTTGGATTTAGGGTTTTAATAATCACAAAAGCCCTTTCCTATTTTACTTAACCAGTTCATTCAAGAAAACCATCTCCTATAAATTTAGATTATTTGAATAGTTGAAAAGTTATAAATTAAAACTATACTAAATACTATTCAAAAAAAAGAAAGCTGTCAAAATTGACAGCTTTCTAAGTAAAAATTATTGTATGAAATCAAATATTAGATTTTGATTAATTTTCTAACGATTGTTTCATTGTTTGTTGGATTATTAAATCTAACAAAATAAATTCCGTTAGCTAACGAAGAGATATCTTCATTAATAACATTATTACCTTCTGATAATTGAATGTTTTTAGTTCTAACAGTTGCTCCGTTCAAGCTGTAAATTGTCATTGACATTTCACTTGCTACTGAAGTTGTTAATTCTAAATTAAAATTATCTGTAGCAGGATTTGGATAAATTGAAACTTCAGAAACCATTACTGGTGAAGCCATTTTACCTGCACAAGTAGAAACATTATCATAAGTTAAAGAGATTGATTTCTCAGCACCAAATACTCCACAAGCATTAGCTGCTTTCACTTTTATAATATTTATAACTGAAGCAGTTAATGGTGAAACCATAGAAAAGTCAACTACTATAGAATTTGTAGTTGATGTACCTGTTGCTCCATTTTGTAATGTCCAAACATAAGAAGTTGCATAAGGAACCGCAGGAACTGAAATAGTTTGTGGTGTACATTTTCCAAATTTAGAAGCAAGAGCTCCAGTACCATATGAATTAGTATTAGTCCCTATAGCGCCTAAAGCAGTAGCTAAAGTTAAAACTTTATCAGTAGTACTATATCCAACTGTATTTACAGAAGTAATAGATATTGATTTATCAGCTACAGAAGTTGATGCAATAACTGAGAAGTTTGATGGATAAGTAACGGTAAATGTTAAATCACTTGTAGTTAAAACATTTGAATCATTAGTAGCGTTATTAGCAGATTTGACAACTGATCCTGTTGGAGCTGTAATTCTATAGGAATTAGCCAAAGCTGAAGCTGTCATTGTATACTCATAAGTTCCACACAAACCTACTAGTTGACCTGTAACCGCTGTAATTACAGCAGGCGAACTTGTAGTTACTTTTAATAACCTAGCTGTAGAAGTTGTTGATGGAGACAAGGTAGCGTTACTAACTGTAGAAGGACCTACAAGATTTACTGCTTTGGCACCAAAATAGTATGAAGTAACACCAGAAGGTGCAGCTGCATTTACGTTTCCGGCTAAATTAACTGTTATTTCTCTATCTGTTGCAGCATTTCCAGAAACAACATTAACCCATGATGGTAATTCCCAAGCATAAGAAGATGCTAAAACAGAAGCCGTAGCTGATAATTTTAATGCTCTTTCTGTCCCAAGATATTTACTAATAATAGTAATACCTGTATTTGGAGTTGATGAATTAGGATCTGTTAATGTTACAGCTGCTGGTGCAAGAGGAACTGTAGCTGTTAATGTTAACAACTTAGCCGTTGAAGCACTTTTTCCAGTAGCAGTAAAAGTAGAAGTAGCATTTGTAAAAGTAGTAGCAACTGGAGCTGTATATACCTCTGTGTAAGTAGGATTAAACAACCCTGGGATATTGTTGTCAGCAACAACATCAGTATTAGTAGTATTACTAGTTACAGAAGTTCCTACACCATTAATGGCTTTTACTCCTATGTATAATTTAGTAGTAGAAGAACTTGTTACTCCATTAAATTTAACTAATATAGATGGTAAATTACTAGTAATTACAGTTCCATAAGAAGGATAATCTTGTGAAGTGGTAACATCATAATTTGCTTTTACTATTTTTTTAAATTCAATATTATTACCAGTACCTACTCTTGTTAAAGTTCCAGAAACATCTGTACTTGGATTAGTACTAGGGTAATTCCCCGCTGGTTGTGGCAAAGCACTTGGTTTACATACAATTGATGATGCTGTTAGATCAAATTTACTGAAAGTAAAAGAACCTCCTGAATAAGTTAACGCTCCTTCAACTGTTGCACTTGCATTAGGATATGGATTAGCAGTTGCAACATATTTCATAGTACATGTTATCGATGTATCAGTAGCTGCAGTAGCCGCAGTTAAATTGTAAGTATTTCCATCATAAGTAAATTCTGTATCTTTAGCTATAACAATTCCAACTGTTCCAGATTTAAGAGTAAATTTACAAGATGTTGCTGTAACTGCAGTAGCTACAACATAAGTATCACCATTATATGTAAATTCTGTTCCAACAGAACAAACATTATTATCTCTTGGATTTTTTGCAGTGAAGGTATAAGTTCTTGCAGGAGTAACTTCTACTCTTTTAAAATTAAAAGTAGCACTAGTAGAAACATTAGTTAAAGTTCCAATAGTAGTAGTAGTAGAAGAACTTGTAGTTGCCGTAGGATAATTACCTCCAACTAATGGGAAAACAATAGCACATGTTATAGCTGTATCTGTAGCTGCAGTAGCTGTAGATAATACATAAGTATCTCCATTATAGGTAAATGGCGTACCTACGTTAATAATGCTTCCTACAGTTCCTGAAGTAAGAGTAAATTTACAACTTCCAGAACCAACAATATTTTGTTTTGCAGTAGATACTGAAATAGTAGTAGGAACATTATTAACTGGGAAAGTATAATCATTTTTTGTTACCACCCAGTATTTACCAGCTACAGTAGTAGCAGGAGTATTAGGACTTAAGAATGGTTCCGCAGTATATGTTTTAGTTGTTGTAACTGGAGTTACATCACTTGGTATAGCAAGACTAACACCAGCTGGCAATTCCCATTTGTAAGCAGAAGCTCCTACAGAAGCAGCAGCTGTTAATGTTAATGCAGTTGATTGTCCCATGTAGTTACCATAATTTGTAATGGCAGTTGTAGGAGTTGCATATCCAGTATTTTTGTTAAACAACGATATTGTTGCAGGAGCAAGAGGTAATGCTTTTGTAATTGTTAACGTTTTAGCAACAGTTTTACATCCATTACTATTTACTGCTTGCACATTAATTGTACCTATTGTACCTGCACCAGCAGGAACGTTAGCATAGTTAACTTTTATTGTAGCTGTTCCTTGACCTTCAGTGATAGTTACACCATTAGGTACTGTCCACAAATAAGTAGTTCCTGTACCAATACCAGAAGTTGAATAGGTGTAAGTAGAAGTAGTACCAACAAATTTACTAACAGTAGTAATAGCTGCTGTTGTAGTTAAACCATCAGGATCAATTCCAGTAATAGCAGTTAATACATCAGCTGGTAAAGCATTAACGGTTACTGTTATTAATACTCTTGCGCTTTCTAATCCTGTGTTACTAATTTGTGAAACCCAGTAATTTAATGTTGCAGGAGCCGTAGTTGTTACAGGAGTTGGTGCAATAAAAGAAGGTGTTCCACCAGTAGCAGCTGTGTACCATTTTAATACAATTCCTGTATTTGTTAATGTAGCTGTTAATGGCGAAGCAACATCACCTTTACAATAAGTTAAATTAGTTATTGTTGGTTTGTCAGTATAATTAACATAAGGTGTAAAAGAACTATCAGAGAAATCTGCACCTGTAGAAGATACTGGTCTATAATCTAAGTTTGATGGAGAATTAGTAAAGTTACCCGCAGCCCAGTCAGTACTAGCACTTCCATAAGCTTTAGTTAAAACAGAAGCATTAGAAGCTTGTACTGTATTAGATGCTAAATAAGATGGAATAGTTGCAGGATTTGTTCCATTTAAGTTAAACCCAGATGCAAAAGCAGTTGGTGTAGAGGCATCTAAAGCTCCCGCTAAAGTATTATTCTTGAATATTAATTTAGGTGTTGCCGCAGTAGCGTTAGCTAAAGCCGCTGTTCCATCAATAAATAAGATATTACTTTTGAAATCTAAAAATATAGAGTTAAATACTTTTAATTCTGAAGCTCTTCTTAAACGTAAGGCTCTTTCATGTCCTGATGCTAAAGTAACTGTTGGAGCAATTGAAGCTCTAAATTTAGGCCCAATTAAAGTACAATTTGTAAAAATAGCAGAAGTATTATCCGTTCCAGCAGTAACTGTACCACCAGCATTGTTATCCGATTCAAAACCTTCAGAAGTTGAAATAGAAGGGTTGTCAGAAATTGAAGGGTCTCTTACCCCTAAAGCAAATTGAACGATTCCTTTGTATCCATTATCTGTATCAAAATCATCGTCTAATCCTTTATAAGCAACAATATGCTTACAGTTTACTGAACCACCAAACCACTCAAATGAATCATCACCAGAGTAAGAAACTTGCACATAGTCAATAGTTGTTCCACTACCTACAGCTCCTAAAGTTAAACCGTTGATTTCATTGTTTGGAGAAAATACGAATCCTGGGAATTCAATTCTACAATATTTCATTGTACCAGAATTGTCAGTATGGATTGGAGAAGTTCCTCCACCATATTCCGTGTATACAGAAGCTGTAATTCCTTCAATATTATTAATTCCATTGTTAAGGTTGAAACCAGCTTTACCTAATAGTATAACACCACCCCAGTCACCAGCAGCTCTTTGACCAGCAGCTTTGTTGGATGTGAATACAATAGGACGATCAGCAGTACCTACAGCATCAATCTTTGATCCTTTTGTAATAATTAAAGCGGTACCAGTGTTTGTGTAAACACCTTTAACAATAACCCCTGGTTGAATGGTTAAAGTAGCGCCGTTTGTTACATAAATAAGACCTGTTAATTTATAAGTCTTACCGTAAGTCCAAGTTGTGTTAGTTGTAATGTTAGTAGTAACACTCACTACATTAGCAGCAGCTGGATCTGTATATGGCTCATTCTGTGGGTCCCAATTTGCCCAAGAATCTGTCCACATTGGAGTTGGTGCAGGCGCAAATGCCCCGCGATACGTTGTTGGCTCAATTTGAGCACTTGCAAGATTGACTATCAAAGCCAAAATAGCAATAAAATAATTTTTTTTCATTTGTTTAAATGATTTTAATTGTTAGACTTGGCAAACTTAAAATCATTAAAACAACTAGCTGTAAATAGAAAATTAAATAAAAATAATTTTTAGGTTAAAAAATAGTTTCTTACAAAGGTGTGTTTGTAAACTATTGTTAAAGGGTGTGTTATCTAAATGTTAAATCCTTACAGATTGGGATTAGTTTAGTTTTAAATAAAAATTAATAATAGCAGATTATATTTAAAAAGATTTTTTCTCTCTTTTTAAAAATTCTTGGTACAAATATCCTGAATTTTTTATGGTTCTTTTTTGTGTTTCATAATCAATATATACCAAACCAAAACGTTGTTTATAGCCTTCTGCCCATTCAAAATTATCGGTCAAAGACCATATAAAATAGCCCTCAACTTTCCCACCATTTTGTTTAGCCAATAAAACTTGATGCAAATATGATTTTATATATTCAATTCGCTCCTTATCATCAATCATATTGTGCTTGAATTCATCAAAAAAAGAGGCCCCATTTTCGGTAATTATTATTTTATTTACGCCCTCATATTTACTAAATTTTAAAATTAAATAGTAAATAGATTTTGGATATATTTCCCAATTCATTATGGTATAATCAACATTCCTTTTGTTGGCAGGAATTAATTTTGCGTTGATATAAGGGATATAGGAATTATGAGCAACAACTTCACGTGTATAGTTTTGTAATCCAATGAAATCAAAATTAACTTTTAACAATTCCTCATCACCCGGCAAAAAATATTTTGCTGTATGCTTTAAAAAAGGGAGTGTTTTTACTGGATATCCTAAGCCGAGTGAAGGCTCAATAAAAGCTCTGTTTAATAGAGCGTCCACTCTTTCGGCAGCTTTTAAATCTTTTTCAGAATAAGTTTTAGGTGTAATATAGGTACATGAATATGTTGTGCCTACAAAAGCATTTGGAAATTTTTCTTTTATAGTTTTAAATCCAATAGATTGGCAAAGTAATGCGTGGTGCATAGCCGGCAGAAAGTTGTTCATACCTTTTTTACCAGGAGCATGTATTCCAAAGAAATATCCTGCGCCAGTAAAAACTGAAGGTTCATTAAGTACAATCCAATTTTTTACTTTGTGACCGTAAGCATTTATACAAACTTTTACATATTCTTCAAACCAAGATGTGATTTCTCGGTTTGTCCAACCTCCTTTTTTTTCTAATTCTAGAGGCAAATCCCAGTGATATATTGTAACAAAAGGCTCTATTCCATTTTCTATACAATAGTCAATTACGTTATGATAAAAATCAATTCCTTTTTGATTTATTTCACCTAATCCGTTTGGAATAATTCTTGGCCAAGACAAAGAAAATCTGAAATTAGGGATGCCTAAATTTTTGAGAATTTGAATATCTTCTTTATAATTTTCATAAAAATTAGTAGCAGTCGCTGGAGAATCATTATTTAAAATAGCATTTTTTTTTCTTGAAAATTCATCCCAAATCGAATCTCCTTTACCATCATCTTTAGTGTTCCCTTCTGTTTGAACAGCAGAAGTAGAAACGCCCCAAAGAAAATTTTCGCCAAAATCTTCTTTTTTAAAATTATAATTATTAATTGATAGACTCATAAAAATCTAACTAGAAAATTTATTTTTATCTTTTTTATGATTTTTTATTATCAAATCAATAATTTCTTTTGTATTGTCTTGATAATCAACTTCAACAGTTGAGCCATTTTTAATCCAATGGTCTATGAGACCAATACTGTTCTTATTGAATTTTTTTAGTACTTTGATTCCCATGTCTTGGAGCGCAACAGCATTACATTGTTGCTCGTATTGTTTTTTCATAGGAATAACTAAAAGTTTTTTCTTTAGGAATAGCGCTTCGCTCGTTGTGCCAAAACCTGCATTTGTTAATACGCCTGAAGAGGAAGCAATACTATTCAAAAATAATTTTGTGTCAATGGGAGAAATAGAAACATTTCCAACTGTATATGATTTTTTACTGTGTTTAGAAAAAACGTGCCACTCTGTTAAAGGGATTTTGTTTAATCTTTTTATAATTTTTACATCATCATAGGAAGGCAAATAAACGGTGTAGTGTCCTAGATTAGTTGTTTCTATTTCTCTAACTTCTTTTCTAATTATGGGAGTAAATACGTTTTTGTCTAAACTCTTAAAATGAAATCCATAATTAATATGAGTTGGGGCATAATGTTGCAAAACCATTCTACCCATTATATCCTCTTTTTTTGGTTTTGGTGCCAGAGGATGAAGTGTAGCTACTTGATTACTCAAACCTACACAAGTTTTCTTTGCTTTAATAGCTGCCCAAACAGAAATGGGTTCAAAATCACTAATTATTAAATCGTATTCTTTAACTTTTAATGATTTAATATCTTTTAGTAGCTTTCTTGATTTTAGTTTTAAAAATGTTTTCCAAAAATCTATCCCACCATTTTTACCAAAAATGAATGAAAGACCGCTAAATTTATATTTTACCTTAAAAGGCAATTCAATATCAGATTGTATGCCGCTTACTAGTATATCTAGATCACCTTTTTTTTGAAGGTATTCTATAATTTCAATGGCTCTTGTAATATGGCCATTCCCAGTACCTTGAACAGCATACAAAATTTTCATTTTTTGAATTTTATTTCTGTTTTACCGTTGTTTTCCAAAAAGCCATCTAACATTTTATTAAAAATTTCAGAATTATCTAATGTAGTTAATTCATCTTCTTCATCGAGTTCATGATTTTTAAAATCTTCTTCAACGTATCTGAATAGTTTCCATTCTTGATTATGATATTCTAAAGTGGTTAAGTTTTCTATCCAATCGCCTGAATTCATGTAGACCACTTTACCGTTTTCTGTTGTAATATTTTTGATTTCAGGATGATGTATATGACCACAAATAACATAATCGTATTGATTAGAAATAGCAATATCAGCAGCTGTCTTCTCAAAATCATTAATGAATTTGACTGCTTTTTTTACACTATTTTTTATGTTTTTTGATAACGAGATTTTACCTTTTCCTAGTTTTACTGAAACCCAATTACAGAAGGCATTAATAAGTATCAATAAATCATATCCGTGAGAACCCAATTTGGCTAACCATTTTGAATGTTGCATGGTTACATCAAAAACATCACCATGAAAAATCCAAGTTTTCTTTCCATCTAAGTCAACAACTAACTTATTGTCTATAAGGAGTGAACCCATTTTGAAACCGGCAAATTTTCGCAATAATTCATCGTGATTTCCTGTGATATAATAAACCTTGACCCCTTTGCTAACCCAATTCATAATTTTATGAATCACTTGCATGTGCGATTTTGGCCAATACCGTTTACTAAATTGCCACATGTCAATAATATCTCCGTTAAGAACTACCACTTTTGGTTTGATACTATTTAGGTATTTTAAAAGTTCTTTGCTATGACATCCATAGGTTCCAAGATGCACATCTGAAATAACTAAAAAATCAATTTTTCGTTTGTGGGTCTTATTTTCTTTTTTTGACATGAAGTTTTTTAAAACTTTCTAAAAATTATAAGTCATAGATAAAGAAAAAGTTCTTCCGAATTTAGTTCTCCAAATTACATCGTCAACTTTTGAATCATAACCATTTTCATTCAAAGGATCGCCCGTGAAAATTAAATTACTTAAATTACCAAACGATGAAGTTTGTGATACATTTTCTTTACTATTATTTTGATAGAAAATTTGATCTTGTGCTAGTATATTTTGAACATTAAATCTTAACTCAATTTTATTTTTATATAATGATTTTGCCACTTGAAGGTCTAAAAGAGTTCTAGGTTTTTCCCATATTGCAGGTTTAAGTTCGCTTGAAGCAAATGCGATTCTACTTCCAACCCTATTTACATTAAGAGCTCCTGACCATCCATTATCTTTATTTAAATATTGTAAACCTGCATTAAAAACATAAGGCGATTGACCTTGCATAGGTCTGGATTTTTCAGTGTTGGAAGAATTATTAAAATTAGAAACATCTGCTGTAGATTTAATAATTGCAATGTTAGAATACAAGGTAAAATCATCCAATAAAGTAGATTTTTCTAAAGTGAATATTGTGCTTAGCAAAGTTCTAAATTCAAACTCTAAACCACTTGCAACTGCGCTTTTTGCATTTCTGTAAGTGATGAATTTATTATTGACTTCCTGCTTAATTTCAATTGGATCTGTAAAGTTTTTTCTAAAATAAGAAACTGAAAATAACTGCCCTTTTCCAGGATAGATTTCATAACGCAAATCGACATTTTTCACTTTAGCAATTTTCAATTCGTCATTTCCTTGGGTAAAAAACTGATTGGTAAAATCATAAAATCCAAAAGGCGCTAATTCTCTAAACTCGGGTCTGTTTAAGGTTCTGGAATAGCTTAATCGTAAATTTTGCTTTTTATTAATTGAAAAAATAAGGTTTGCTGAGGGTAAAAAATCGGTTTGATGGTTATTTAATGCCAAATTCTCGGTTTGTGTTTTTCTTGCATCTAATGTTTGTATATAATTTTCGATACGAGCACCCCAAACTAATCTAAACTTTTTATATCTATTGTCAAGCATTACATAACCCGCATAAAGCTTAGAGCCTGCTTTGTATGCATCTGTAACTTTAGAGGCATCAAATAAGGTAAATCCATTTAATCCTGGTGCTACTTGACCCATATTGGCTGACGAAAAAATTGTTTCATTAGGTAAGTTTAACAAAGTACTATCAAAAATACCTCCTATATTAAGCTGCTTATATTGCAACTGTCGTGCAAAGAAATCTCTGTCTCTTTTTTGCATAAATCCTCCAATTTTGATTTCATTTATAAAGTCCTCACCCATTGTGAACTTCCTAGAAATGTCTAACTTTCCTCCTTCTATAGTTTCTTTATTTTCTGAAAAAAACATTCCTCCACCATAATCAGCACCACCACTACTATTTATAGAAATACTCGCAACTGGAATTGATTGGTTTGGATCAGAGCTGTTAGGGTCGGCAATAGAATATATATTGCGTCGTAAATTTGGAATTTCTCGTTTAATATTACTGTAAAAACCTGTCCAATTTATTTTAATTTTGGTCTTAGTAAAATAATGATCCCCGTTTAATTGCCCAGAGTATATTTTGTTACTAGTATACCATCTTACATCCGAATTTATAGTTCTGGTTGCGCTACTGGCAATGTTTGGAAGTCCAGAGCGTTCCACAACTAAATCGGTGGCATTAATACTAAATATGTTTTTAAATGAAATGTTGTGATTTTCATTAAACTTGAAAGATAAATTGGCTAATAAACCCGTTAAAACCTGCACACTATAATTGTTGTCCTTATATTTTGAATTAGGTGTGTTAGGTGCATTGGATATTTCTTCATAATCAAAGCGTTCAGTTTCATTAAAATTATTGGTGCTATTGTGTGACAAGGCAAATAACATTCCTACTACTTTATTTCCAAATTCATAATGTTTACCAATTGAGTATTGGAAACTAGTATTAGGCAAAAAGCTTTTGTCTTGAATGCTCCAATCTGTTTTGTATTTTTTGGCAAGAGCTGCAATATCTTGATAGGGTGTATCCGGTGATTCAAAATAAGCTGTATTTGGAATGTAAGAGGGTAAAGCTCTTGTTCCATCATCAAAACCTAGCCAATCAGTAGCTCCACCTTTATAAGTTTTTTGGTTTTTGAATGTAGTGATTGTATTGTATCCTGTTCCAACTGTAATAGACTGGAAGTCTTTTTCGGGAACAGATTTTGTATTAATTTGAATTACACCACCAGCAAAATCTCCAGGAAGGTCAGGGGAAGCTGTTTTAGTTATGACTAAATTATCAATCATGTTAGATGGAAAAATATCAAAAGAAAATGCTTTTCTATCTGGTTCAGAACTTGGAAGTGGCGCTCCATTTAAAAGTGCTGCATTATAACGATCATTCAATCCACGAACAATTACAAATCTATTGTCTTGGATACTTGCACCGCTTATTCTTTTTAAAACATCTGAAGTGTTTTTATCTGGAGTTCTTTTAATTGTTTCAGCCGAAATTCCATCAGAAACATTGGCGCTGTTTTTTTGCATCGTTAAAAGCGACTTAACCGATTCTACTTTTGCTTTGGTGTTTTTAATTACAACTTCATCTAACTGGTTGTTTTTTTCAGGTAAAGAAATATTCAAATTATAAATTTCATCAGCAATAACCATTACTTCTGTAATATTTTTTTCTTGAAAGGTTAGTGCTGTTACTTTAATAACATAACTCCCTGGTGCTATTTTTGAAAAAGTGAAATTTCCATTCGCATCAGTAACTCTTGATTTATTCAATTCAACTATAGTTACTGTGGCTCCAGGCAATGGTTGGCCTGTCTTGTCTTCAATCACAACACCTTTGATTCCAGAGGTTTGAGCATGAATTAATGAAAAAGAAAATAAAGTAAAAAGGACTAAAAAAAATCGTAAATTTAATTTCATGTTATATCTTGTTAAAAAAAACAAAAATATAACCTGAAAAAAAGAACATAGTTATTTAAAAATTAAGTAATTGTTATCCTATAAAAGTTTAAAAGTATATTTACTGTTAAGATAATAATAGATATGTTAAATCATTGTTAAGAACTTCATGTATCAATGAGTACAAAAATCAATTAAATATTCAGTCCCTTTTAAGGTTTTATAATCAAAACCGAAGGAACATCTGTCAGCCAAGAAACCTCATCATCTACAAGTTTTTTCCATGTATCCAAACTAAAAATCACCAAATCTTGTTCTATTAAAAATGATTTATTAATATGATTAGGTTGAAAAACTTCAAAATTATTTGGGTACTTTTCTTCCAAAGCCACTAATGAGTTTTGGATGGTAAAATTGTTTTTATTATGTCCGTTATTATCCAAAATGGTTACAATGGCATTGTTGTTATGTATCAATTTTTGTGCATAATCAATTAAGAAAACATCACCAATGCTATACAATCCTACAAAAACTTTTTGCACTTGATATAAATCCTTATCTATTAAAATACCCAATGGCGTCTTGGTTTTAGAAATAATCAGTCTAGTTCTGTCATCAAAAGGAGAGTTTTCGAACAAGCCTTCTTTTCCTTTGAATTTATCTAATAGTCTGTCAGGGTTTATAATCCTTGAGGTGAATCCTAAAACTTTTCCAAGGATGGTGCCCTCAAAAATTGATTTCCCTAAACCTACCAATACTAAATCATATTGCCCTTCTTGTGCCACATCGGCAATATCAGATTCTATATCACCAGTAGCTTTGAAGATGGTAGTTATTTTTTGTTCTAATTTCTTTGATTCATTAACTATTGGTTCAAAAGATTCTTTTTCATATTCTTCTAAATTATAAGCATGCATTTCATCACTCAATGTTAAATGCATTGCGGTCACGTTGGACTCCTCTTGTTGGTTTTTCACCAAGCTATTTGCTAAACGAAGTAAAGATTTCCCTTTTTCATTATTTCCAAAAGAAATTAGAATTTTGAATTTTGAATCTTTCTTGATCTCAGACGGAATAATATCGTTTTTGGTCTTAAAAATAAAATTAATAATATCCAATGCTGGCCCTGTCATGAATGTAGTGACTAAAGCCATGATTACCATCATTGTGAATATTTTTGGAGAAAGAACCCCTAACTCAAAACCAATATTAAGCACTACTAATTCCATCAATCCTCGGGTATTCATCAAAGCACCGATAGTCAAACTTTCGCGCCAATTTTGACCGACAAACTTAGCTGCTAATGCACTTCCGAAGAATTTTCCCCCAACTGCAACTAAAATGATATATCCCGTAATTTTCCATAAGTAAGGATCATTTATCAGACCTATATTTGTATTTAATCCCGTGAATACAAAGAATAATGGCAAGAAAAGAATAACGGCAATATCTTCCACTTTATCGATAAAAATATTTCTGAATTTAGCTATGTCAGGCATAATAGCACCCGCCATAAAAGCTCCGAATAGTGCGTGAATCCCAATGATTTCTGTTAAATACGCAGAAACAATTAGCATTAAAAAAAATATAGCAACTACTGATTTTTTTACATTGTCTTTTTTACCATACAAATCACCTATTCGCTTCAAAAAAGGTTTTACCACAAAAAGCATCATCAAAACATATAAAATGGCCAATCCTAAAACATAGATAGCACTCACAAAACTTCCTGCTTTTACAATGGCGATAACAGCTGCCAACAAACACCAAGCGGTAATATCATCGGCTGCTGCACAAGTAATAACAATTGTTCCTAATCTTGTTTTGTGTATACCTCGTTCTTGTACAATTCTGGCTAAAACTGGAAATGCAGTAATGCTCATAGCAATTCCCATGAATAAGCCAAAAGACAGAAATTCCACTCCAACTGGAGCAAATTGATTATAAATATAATAGGACAACCCAATACCAAGTGCAAACGGAATTACTATACTAGCATGACTTATAACCACAGCCTCATTGGCTTTGTTTTTTAATACTTTTAAATCGAGTTCCATTCCAATGACAAACATGAAAAGTATTAAACCTACTTGGCTTAACATCTTAAGATTTCCAAGTGATTCTAATGGAAATAAAGCATCTTTCATGTCTGGAAAATACAATCCAAAAAGCGATGGTCCAAGTACAATTCCAGCAATAATTTCACCAATTACAGAAGGTTGACCTATTTTTCTAAATATCCAACCAAAAATTCTAGCTACAAGAACAATGGCAATAATTTGAAAAAGTAATAATGCCAACGGGTGTTTAAGATTATAGAAAAGCGAACTTAAAAACTGAATCCATTGGTTGTCTTTAGAGGTTGACGAAACAATTTTTTTTCCAACTTCCAATAATTTACCTTGTTCTACAGTCCAATACATCAAACATATAAATCCACCTGTGACTATAATATAAAATAAAGTGTTTTTAAAGTTTCTCATTATTTTGTTGCGCTAGTTCCTTCTACAAATATGATAAAAATGAATGTAATTTTTTATTTTTTTTTAATGAATTACAATTATTTAAAACTGAACCACGAATCGTTGTTAAAAATTAGCAAAACTTTACAAAAATCAATTACTAGATTTTAGGTTTTGATTACCTTTGCAACCGTTTTTAACTTTATAATGAAAAAGAAAATTAAAGTAGGATTTTGGGAATTTATTGCAGGTAAAATTCTTAGAAACAGAATTACGATTAGTATATTTATCCTAATCCTTACTGTATTCTTTGCTTTTCAATGGAAAAACGTTGGAATGACCTATAATGAAGCTAACTTATTACCCAAAAATCATACTGCTAATAAAGACTACCAAAAATTTCTAAAAACCTTTGGCGAAGAAGGAAATCTTGTTGTTATTGGTGTAAAAGACAATACATTTTTTACTCCTAAAGCCTACAAAGCTTGGGACGAAATGATGACGAATTTAAAATCTAGAAAAGAAATTGAATTAGTTGTTTCTCTCAATGACTTGAAAAAACTAGTAAAAAATGATTCGTTAGAAAAGTTTGAATTGGTTCCTTTGCTTGACCAAAAAAGAACACTTGACCCCAATTATTTATTGCAAATCAAAAAACAACTTTTCGATGATCTGCCTTTTTATGAAGGATTGCTTTTCAACAAAAAATCAGGAAGTATTCGTTCAGCAATTTATATCAAAAAAGAAGTAGTTAATTCTCCTATTAGAAAAGAATTTATTTTAAATGTTTTGGTTCCTGAAGTTGATAAATTTGAAAACGCAACCCATATTGACTTGAAAGTGTCAGGTATGCCCTATATCCGAACTATCAATACCGAAAATATGAAAGGGGAAATAGGGTTGTTTATAGGCGCCGCTTTATTCATTACTTCATTGATATTTTTCTTGTTTTTCCGTTCCTACAGAGCCACTTTCATTTCTATTTGTATTTTGATTGTAGGCGTAATGTGGTCTTTTGGAACACTGGGACTATTTCATTTTAAAATCACGATTTTAACAGCGATAATTCCACCTTTGATTATTGTAATTGGCATTACCAATTGTATTTTTCTGATTAATAAATACCAACAAGAAATCAAAATACACCGCAATCAAGCGAAAGCCTTACAACGAGTGATTTCAAAAATTGGAGTTTCTACTTTGATGACCAATTTGACAACTGCTATAGGTTTTGCTACGTTTATGATTACTGGAAACGATTTGCTATTTGAATTTGGATTGATAACTTCAATAAATGTGATAACGGTTTATCTTTTAACATTGGTAGTTGTCCCAATTGTATATAGCTTCTTGCCTTTGCCCAAAGAAAAACACCTCAACCATTTGAGCAAAAATTATCTTTCTGCTATTTTAAATTGGGTTGAAAACCTAGTTAAATACAAGCGAAATTTAATTTATACTATCTATGGTTTGTTATTAGTTTTAAGTGTTATCGGCATTTTTCAGATGAAAGTTTCAGGAAGTTTGATTAGTGAGATGCCAAAAAGCGCTTCATTTTTCAAAGACATTCTTTTTTTCGAAAAAGAGTTTAAAGGTGTCATGCCGTTAGAAATTATGATTGATACCAAACACAAAAAAGGGGTCATGAAATCATCTACTTTGCGGAAAATAGACGAACTCCAAAAAACTATTGATAGCATTCCAGAACTATCAAAACCCGTTTCTATTGTCAATTTGGTAAAATACTCCAAGCAAGCTTTTTATAATGGCAATCCAGCATATTATGATTTGCCCAATTCTCAGGAACAAGCGTTTATTCTTTCTTATGCCAAAAATGCTTCAAAAAATTCAAAGGATAATTTAATGAAAAGTTATGTCGATAAAACGGGACAATATGCCCGAGTAACAACTTTCATGAAAGATATTGGCACAGAAAAAATGGCAAAAATCGAAAAGAAACTCCATACTAAAATCAATACAATTTTCCCAAGTGACCGATATGAAGTTACGCTAACAGGAAAAGCATTAGTATTTCAAAAAGGAACGTCTTACTTAGTCAACAACCTTATTGAGTCTTTGATATTTGCTATTTTACTAATTGCAGGATTAATGGCTTACATGTTTCGCTCTTGGAAAATGATTTTTGCGTCGGTGGTGACTAATATTTTGCCACTTTGCATAACTTCAGGATTAATGGGTTATTTTGGCATTCCCTTAAAACCTTCAACTATCTTAGTTTTTAGTATTGCTTTCGGAATTTCGGTAGATAATGCCATACAATTCATGGCAAAATACCGTCATGACCTAATTCAAAACGGCGGAAAAATTAAAAAAGCGGTTGTCAGTGCATTGCATGAAACGGGCGTTAGTACTTTCTATACATCGGTGGTCTTGATTTTTGGTTTTGCTATTTTCACTTTGTCAAGTTTTGGCGGCACAATTGCTTTAGGTGGATTAATTTCGGTTACGCTTACCTTTGCTATGTTTGCTAATTTAGTGGTGCTTCCTGCCTTAGTATTAACCACTGAAAAATGGAACCGTAAAAAAGAATTAATCGAAGAATCAATTATCAACATATATCGTGATAATAACGAAGAACAAATAGACACAAACAAAATAATAGAAAAATAAAAAATTATATTTGCAAGTAGATTTAAGACGCTAAAATCCTAAATCCTAAATTTTAAAATCCATATTCTAAAATGAAACATTCAAAAGTTAAAGACATACTTAGCAGCACGAAAACGAACTATGAAGTAACCGTAAAAGGTTGGGTAAGAACTTTTAGAAACAATCAGTTTATTGCGTTGAACGATGGTTCTACTATTCATAATTTGCAGTGTGTAGTTGACTTTGAAAATACAGCTGAAGAAACCTTAAAAAGAATAAATACTGGAACTGCTGTGGCTTTGACTGGAAAATTAGTAGAAAGTCAAGGTGCTGGACAAAAATATGAAATTCAAGTGGCGCAATTAGAAATCCTTGGCGACTGTGATGCCGAGAAATTCCCCATGCAACCCAAGAAACATTCCTTAGAATTCCTCAGAGAAAATGCACATTTAAGAGTAAGAACCAATGCTTTTGGTGCCATTATGAGAGTGCGTTCGGTATTGGCACATGCGGTGCATACCTATTTTCAGGAAAGAGGATTTGTTTATGTTAATACACCTATAATCACAGGAGCTGATGCAGAAGGCGCAGGCGAAATGTTCCAAGTGACCTCATTGCCTTTAGAAAGTTTGCCAAGAACCGACGAAGGACAAATTGATTACAAAAAAGATTTCTTCGGAAAACATACTAACTTAACCGTTTCCGGACAATTGGAAGGGGAAACTTTTGCCATGGCTTTGGGTCAGATTTATACTTTTGGACCCACTTTCCGTGCTGAGAATTCGAATACATCGCGTCACTTGGCAGAATTCTGGATGATTGAACCTGAAGTGGCTTTCAATGATTTGATTGACAACATGGATTTAGCAGAAGACTTTATCAAGTATGTTATTAAATATACCGTTGACAAATGTGCCGATGATTTAAAATTCTTAGAAGGAAGATTATTGGACGAAGAAAAACAAAAACCACAAGCAGAACGTAGCGAAATGGCGTTGTTAGAGAAATTAAATTTTGTGATGAACAATGATTTCAAACGCGTTACTTATACAGAAGCCATCGATATTTTAAGAGATTCAACTCCCAATAAAAAGAAAAAATTTCAATATTTAATCAATGAATGGGGTGCAGATTTACAATCAGAACACGAGCGGTTCTTAGTAGAAAAACACTTCAATTGTCCAGTAATTTTATATGATTACCCAGCGAAAATTAAAGCCTTCTATATGCGTTTGAATGATGCTACTGAACCAGGAAAAGAGACCGTTCGTGCCATGGATATTTTATTCCCAGGTATTGGAGAGATTGTTGGTGGCTCACAAAGAGAAGAACGATATGATGTTTTGGTTGAGAAAATGAAAGCGATTGGCATCGATGAAGAAGAGTTATGGTGGTATCTTGACACCCGTCGTTTTGGTTCGGCAGTTCACTCTGGTTTCGGATTAGGATTTGAAAGATTAGTGCTTTTTGTTACCGGAATGACTAATATTCGTGATGTAATTCCATTTCCAAGAACACCTCAGAGCGCAGAGTTTTAATAACTGTTTTCTGTTAAAATAAATAAGGTAATTTACAACTGACAATCGACAACCCGCAATAATGTTAAAGCAGTTCTTACATCTTAAATTATCACAGAAATTATCTCCACAGCAAATTCAGCTGATGAAGTTAATTCAACTGCCAACGCAAGCTTTTGAACAGCGCTTGAAAGAAGAGTTGTTTGAAAATCCTGCTTTAGAAAGTGGCAAAGAAGAGGAAGAATTATATGAAAAAGATGAGTTTGATAATAATGATGACTATGATGATTTTGAAGGAAGTGAAAATATTGATACCGAAATCAATATAGACGAATATTTAAGTAACGACGAAACTCCAGATTACAAACTACAAGCCAATAACTATAGCGATGACGATGAAGACCGACAAACACCTTTTGCTGAATCAGTAAGTTTCCATCAAGATTTGATTAATCAATTAAATACTTTTATCCTCTCTGATGATCAAAGAAGTATTGCTGAATTTTTAGTAGGAAGTATTGATGATGATGGCTATTTACGAAGAACCATTTTCGATATTGTTGATGATATGGCTTTTACTCAAGGGATTTATACCGATGAAAAAACCGTAGAAAAAATTCTTCATGTTGTGCACGAATTAGAACCTTCGGGTGTTGGTGCGCGAGATTTACAAGAGTGTTTATTGCTTCAATTGAAACATAAAACCCCAACAGAATATGTGGAATTAGCTATTGATATCATTGAGAATCAATTTGATGCTTTTACCAAAAAACATTACGATAAATTACTTCAGAAATACGAGATTACGCAAGACCGATTGAAGAAAGCAATTGAAGAAATCGAAAAATTAAACCCAAAACCGGGTGGTTCTTTTGATAGTAGCAGTCGCTCTGTAGAACAAATAGTTCCCGATTTTGCCATTAGAATTGTAGATGGCGAACTAGAACTGACATTAAACGGCAGAAATGCTCCTTCATTGCACGTTTCCAAAGACTATCAGGAAATGTTGCAAACCTACAAAGACTCGCGCGATAAATCGCATTCACAAAAAGATGCTGTGCAGTTTATCAAACAAAAATTAGACTCTGCCAAATGGTTTATCGATGCTATTCGTCAGCGACAAGAAACACTTTTTGTGACTATGAATGCCATTATGCATTTTCAACAAGAATACTTTCTTGATGGCGAAGAAACCAAGCTAAAACCAATGATTCTAAAAGACATTGCCGATAGGGTTGGTTTAGATATTTCTACTGTTTCCCGTGTGGCTAATAGCAAATATGTGGATACCCCTTATGGCACCAAATTGATAAAAGAATTCTTTTCTGAAGCGATGAAAAATGATCAAGGCGAAGAGGTATCAACCTTGGAAATCAAAAATATTCTGAAAACCATTATTGAGGAAGAAGATAAAAGCAAACCATTGCCCGATGATCAATTAGCCGAAATTCTGGGTGAAAAAGGGTATCCTATTGCTCGAAGAACAATTGCAAAATACAGAGATTTACTAGACATTCCTGTAGCAAGAATGCGGAAGAAGATTTAAAATTTATCATTCTTTATAAACTTTGATGCCAAAGGATGGTGTTGGACATTTTTTAAAATTAGTATATTCTTTAGAATCGTTTTTGAATTTTTCCATATTCTCCCATGGATAAAAAGAGAAAACATCCTGTATAAAAGTATTAAATTCGTCAGAACCATCATTCAATTCAACAGAACCATTTCGAGTGTCTACTCCTTTATAGCTCCCTGTTTCTTCGTCTAAAACACCAAACCACTCTATTCCAACAAAAGCTCCAATAGAAGGAAATTCTATATTGTAAAGTGAAACATCTTTTTCAACCTCTTTTCTATTATTCCCTTCCAAAATCATTATGATATCTTGAGTCAACAATTCTTTACCAGGCATATTGGTTAAAGTATCTTTTTCAAGAAAATGTATTTTAAATCCTAATTTAGTACCATATCGATTATAAATTTTAAAAATAAAAGATTGAATAAATTTAGACACGTGAAAAGGATTTTCTATAAACACACATATTTTCATTCCTTTCATAGCCCCAAAATTAGCTTTCTTTTTATTTTTTGTGTAACCTAAAGTGAAAACATCTTTGGTTTTTTTACTGGAGCGAATTATTACTTCTCTAAGAGAATACACTGTTGGGTATAGCAACAGTGTATCATTAATAATTTTATTTTTATTAACTTCAATATTTTCATATCCAATACACGAAACTTTAATTAAATCAAAATATATTTCTTGTTTTGCATATAGTTTTCCTTCATCGTTGCAATAACCAGATTGAACTAATTGATTGTTAGTATACAAACTGTAATTGGCAAATGGTATTGGTTTTTTATTGTTGCCGTCAACAACAGTCATTTTTTGAGAATAACAGCTATAAATTGATAGGAAAACTAAAATGAAAATATTTGGTTTATTCATCATAGCACTAGTTATGGATTGGGTTTGATTGACAAGTTTGTATCACACGATACTACATCATATTCATAGGCATCTTTAATCCAAAATGAAAAATGTGTATTAACTACAGGCATCCTACCCCCACTACATTCACCGGTAGCTCTCCATCCTGACCAACCCCAAAATCTTTGGACAGCTTGAACATTTCCTGAATTAACTTGTTCTTTATATTCTTCAAGTAACTTAATAAAATCAAGCTTATTACTCAGAGCCCATTCTTGCATTTGATTGATGTTTTCTTTTATCATTATTATTCTGATAGATAAAGTTCAAAATAAATAGAAAAGCTAGGGTCAACTTTTTCCAAAGGTACAAATTCAGAAACAGGATTTGATTTAATATAAGTAATAGCTTTTTTTGAGTTGAATGATAATACAGCTACTTCGTTTTGCTTAGAATTATCAATAAGTTCAAAACCAAAATAATACTTTTCGTTTTCTTTAAGGACCAAATCCATATTAATGAGTTCAATGTTAATTTCTTTGTTGTTCTTGTCTATAACAACTGCTTCGTTGGTTTCTGCTAAAGAGACAAGATTGTTATTTATCATTTTTTTTAATATGGGTCTAATTTGTATTCCATCTGAGACGAATGAACTTGTATCGATAAAAAAACTAATTGATTTAAGTTTGTTAAATTTTCCTTTTTTGTGAACATATGAAGAAACCATTGCGCCCCCACTAGAAATAAATTTAGAATAATAGTTCTTTCTTTGTTTTGGTCTATAAATAAATTGTTTCTCTTTCTTGAGTGAACCTTTTTTTATTAATAGAACTTCATCCAAGTTAATAGTTTTTTGAACTAGCTCAATAGAGTTGTTGTTTTTTAATATTTGGTCTATAGAAAACGATATTTCTTCATAAAAAGGGTAAATAAACTTTACAATGTCGTCTTTTGAGGAATAGTTAACAACTATTTCACCGTTGCTGTTGGTATAATTAAAATATTTACTAGATAAATTACAAACCACTACATTTTCTAATTTTTCAATACCATTAGCTTTTACCTTTATTTTTATATTATTTTGAGGGACTACAATATAAGGATAGTAGAGGATGAACAGGAATAAAATATTTTTTTTCATATTATTATAAAATAAACCAAGGCTACATTTACTAATGCAAACCTTGGTTTTAAGTTTATTGTTTTATTATTAGCAAGATGTTTTTGTTAATGTTCTAGTATGATTAGTTCGTATTCCTAAAATAAAATAGTCCCTAATAGAATAAGTACATGTACATCCACTTCCGCAATCAACTTCTTCAGTAGTTGTGACAGACCCCCAAAATCTTCTTCTTTCAGTAGAAGTTACATTACCAGATTCTAAATTTGCTTTATATTCTTCAAGTAACTTAACAAAATCAAGCTTATTACTCTGAGCCCATTCTTGCATTTGATTGATATTTTCTTTTATCAAAATTTCATTTTTCTCTACATCAAACGTAGTCAATTTATAATCACGACGGTCAACATCAGCAAAATATAGAGATTTACTAGACATTCCTGTGGCAAGAATGAGGAAGAAGATTTAGTTGCCTAATAATTATTTTGATGAAATAAACGACTAGTCAGTTATCGTTATACTCATGGATAATGTTTTTCCTTTATCATTTTTTCGCCATGTTTCTCCATTATATGTCCATGTATCTTCATTTCCTTCATTTTCTAACATTTTAATGCGAGGCTCAAATATAAAAACCGTCACATATTCTGCTGAATTTAAATTTGGCTGATACTTTACTTCTAATTTGTTTTCATCTACTAATAAATTCTCTATTGCAATAAATATTCCTTTTTTAGGTAATTCAATATCCAAATCAGAAACATCAATCTTAGTTGTATTCGTGCCGCTTTTTACTTTACATAAAATATTTTTGGTATAAATTAATTCATTAGGTTCTCCATTTTCATTCACTGAAAAAAATTGTATGTTAAAAAAAGTATTTTTTAAAATTGCATAAGTCTTTAACTCAATATTTCTAACAAATAATGGTTGTTCAATTTCTAATTTATTTGGAAAGAATTTGGCGATTGTTCTTCGAGAATAATCGTTAACAACACAAACCTCATAAAGAGTGTTCTTAACTTTCCCTAATTTGAATTTAAGCTTTTGTTTATTGAAAATTTTTACTTCTCTTAGATTAATATAATCTTCTTCCAAAAAAATAGTGTCTCTTAGAGTTTTTATATCTAATTCTTTTCTTTTGAAACCAACTGCTGTTATAGTTATTTTATCACAATAATTATCAGTCAAATAAAACTTTCCGTCAACTGTGGCTGTTGTTCCTAGTTTGCCATTATCACACCAAATATTAGCATAAGAAATAGAGTTTTTAGTATTCTTATCCACAATAATAGCAGATAATTGTGCATTTGTACTAAAAAAAGTAAATGTTGATAATATAAATAAAAAAAACTTTTTCATATAAAAAATAAAAGGATAAGGTAAACTTATCCTTTTTTTAAATTTATTCACATGGAGCGTACATACCTTCTCCACCAAATCCTATAACCTGTCTTGTCCTACTAGTTTTTATACCAACAACATAATAATATTGTATCCAATTTCTTCTTCCATCAATACACTCGCTACTTAAAACTGGTGAACCCCATCCCCAAAATCTTTGGACAGCTTGAACATTTCCTGAATTAACTTCATCTTTATATTCTTCAAGTAACTTAATAAAATCAAGCTTATTACTCTGAGCCCATTCTTGCATTTGATTGATATTTTCTTTTATCAAAATTTCATTTTTCTCTACATCAAACGTAGTCAATTTATAATCTTGACGGTCAACATCAGCAAAATATAGAGATTTACTAGATATTCCTTTAGCAAGAATGAGGAGGAAGATTTAGTTGCCTAATAATTATGTTGATGAAATAAACGAATAGTCAGTTATCGTTATACTCATGGATAATGTTTTTCCTTTATAATTCTTTAACATATAATAGTATTGCCGGGGCAACGAGTATGCTTTTATGCGGTTTTTTAAAATAATTATTTGCAAAATCGTAATTAATCATAAGATTGACGTTTATCAATTTATCACTTTCCTTTTTTGTAAAAAAATCAATAAGTTTTGAATAAAAATCTGTTTTATCTGATAATTGAAATTTTATTTTTGTTAACTTTTCATAAACGGGTTTAATGATAGTATTATCATCATCAAAATAATTTAGTAATTCAATCGCTACAAATACATCTTTATTTGGTGATAACAATAAGTTTGAATTTATATCAACTTCAACTTTTTTGCTGTTGTTTTTGTAAAGTGACAATGTATCCGTTGCATAAAACAAATTTCCAAAATTGGCATATTGTTTACCTTTAATTGGCAAAGTTTTGTCAACTTCATAAAAATTTATTTTGTAGAGCGTTTTATAAAATACTTTTTCAGTAAAAAAAACTATTTTATTTATGGCTATTTCGTTCTTAAATTCGTTTGTAAATACAATTCCAAAATATATTTCAGTATCAATAGCTTTACTTTGCTTTTTTACAAATCGATTTACTTCTCCTAGAGTTAATGATTTATTTTTTGCTACGACAACTGCTTCATCTAAGTAGATTATTTTTTTTTCTAAAAAAATAATAGTGTCAAGTTTAGTTCTACTAGTACCAAAAGTTTTGTAATCTATTCTTGAAAAACTAATTGAGTCATAATTGATTTTATTGTCAATTGTTGTAACATTTTTACTATCTGATACTGCATTGAAAACTAATTTTTTGTTTAAAAAAAGCGAATAATTAACTTCATCTATAAATTCATGAGTATCTAAATCCAAAGGAATAAAAACCTGAGAATTTGAAATGTTAACTAGTAAAGCCACTAGTATTGTAAAAATATATTTTTTCATGTTACAACTATAAAAAGCTATTAACCTGTTAAGGTTAATAGCTTATTTATTTTATCTTGGATTATACTCTTCGTCGCAACCAACTTGTGCTTGAACAAGGTGATCTCTTTCATTTGTTACCATTACCTGAGTAACTGCAGAAATTCTTATTCCTAAAAAATACCTTGCTCGATAAACCCCACGAAGACCATTAGCACATGCTCCATAAGTGTATCTAATTCTTAAAGTTACAGCTTCTGGGTTAGTTAAAACTGGTTCTTTAAGGTTTAAATCCTCTAAAACTTTAATAAAATCAAGCTTATTACTCTGAGCCCATTCTTGCATTTGATTGATGTTTTCTTTTATCAAAATTTCATTTTTCTCTACATCAAACGTAGTCAATTTATAATCTTGACGGTCAACATCAGCAAAATATAAAAACTCATCGGTTTCCTTATCAGTTATAACATAACCTCTTGCTCTTTCTTCATCGCCAACAAAAACTTCGGCAAGTTTTATTTCTTCATATTCAACAGATTTTGCTGTTAAAGAAGAAGAAGGTTTAATCATTTTTGATTCGAGCGTTTTTCCTAGTTGCACTTTTTTGTGGTAAAAAGATTTTAAGTAAGAATCCACTTTAGCATTTCCGCTTACACTTTTGCTTTCATCTTCTTTATTGCACCCAAGGGCTAACAAAGACAAACCAAGTACTAAAATAGTACTTTTAAAAAATAATTTTTTCATTTTAATACGTTTTAAATTTAATAAATATTTTATAAGTCGTAACAAATGTTTTCTGCAGAAGGTTTTTGTTATGATAAAGTTGAAAATATTATTTTTAAATTGCACACTAATAACCTCACAAAATTATTCTTTAAAAGAATAATTTTTTCTCTAAATAATATACGTTTTAAAAATTTTATTATTATTATTGTTAATCCCAAAATTTACAATTATAAATTACCTATAAGAATTTTACAATATCAATTATAATTTTTTTATGCTATGGAAACAGGACTTATATTAGCTAAAATAAGAAGCAAACGCCATGAACTTAATTATTCTCAAGAGTATATGGCTATAATGCTTCAAATGAAACAATCCAATTACAATAAAATTGAAAATGGAAAAGTAGAAATGACTTTAACTTTACTTTCCAAAATCATAAATATTTTAAGACTCGATTATAATGAGCTACTGCTCCTTAGCAATCATGAAAATTTAAACCTCTTGAACAAGTCGACCAAAGGGTTATAGCTGTTAAATATTACTTTAGAGCTTTCTCCTGATGCGTTGGTTACTAAATCAGATGTTTTTATTACTTCACAAAAAATTGTCTGTTATTTAGCTAGAAATTTTAAAATGACTATTTAATTAAATCAAATGAAATTATAGGTTAAAAAAGTATAGTTATTTTTTGTTTGTTATTTCTATATTTGAGAAAAAATTGAAAAAAATCCTTCCTCTTTTTTCTTATGTCTTCCACCCTATTTTCATTCCGCTATTAGGCACTGTTTTTTATGTTTTGTTGGATACTATTTTTCTAACAAAGCCCCAATATTTGATTCTTTTTCTGCAAATCGTCATCATTACTGTTTTGTTGCCCATTGCCTTTTTTTTTCTGTTAAGAACGTTTGGAAAAATCGACAATATCATGCTTGCTGATATTTCACATCGCAGAATTCCTTTGTTGCTTCATATCATGTTATTAACTGTTTTAATCACAAAAAGCATTACATTAGAAAGATTTCCTGTCCTTTTTTTCTTTTTTTTAGGAGGAATCGTTAGTGCTGCGTTAGCTTTTATTGGATTATATTTTAAATCAAAAGCCAGCATTCACATGATTGGCATCAGTGCGCTCACCGTTTTTATTATTGGGTTGAGTATTAAAAATGAAACCAATACCATCAACTTGGTTACTTTTTTTGTTTTTATAAATGGCTTAGTAGCTTCATCGCGCTTGGTGATGAAAGCTCATACAAATAAAGAATTGTTGATTGGGTTTTTGTGTGGGATATTACCACAGTTAGGATTGCTTTATTTTTGGTTATAAAATATAAAACATCAGTCCAAAATTGATAGTATTCATATCAATACTTTTCCCGCTAATTTTTGCAGAGGAATTTAATAATGGATTGAGCCCATAATAGCCATAGATATTCCAAGTATTCCATCCTGTTGCCAAATAAAACCCATAATGAAAATCATTAAAATCTTTATTATTGGCTTTGTTAATTTTAGTTACAGAGGAATCTAGTTTATATTGGTCATAAAACAAATAACTCAACTTTAACCCAACGTAGACACGCCAAAACTTATGGCTATCCATAGTAGAATTTCGCCATCGGAACTCAATTGGTAAATCTACATAATGCAACGATAATTTGTTTTTGGAATAGGTAATATCCGAGTCTAAAATTTGATAATTATTTGTTCCATCTAGAGTGGAGATTCCTAAATTTTGATTGTAAATAGCTAATGTATAGCCCAAACCAGCAGCAATAGATACCGTTCTTTTTTTATTCAATGGCATGTCTCTTAAAAACCCAACGCAAAATCCTGGAGAAAGTTTGTTTTGTTGTAACCCTTCAGGACGTTTTTGGAGTGTATTATAAGTAATATTTACATAAAACTGATCTTCTCTATAGAGCGAATCAAGTGCATCAAAATCGGTCTCTACGTTTTGAGCAAAAACACTCAAGGTGGTAAAAAAAGTTAAGATTAAAAGATATAATCGCATAAAACTAATTTTAGGAAGAATTTTGCAGAGAGGAAGGGATTCGAACCCTCGATATGTTGCCATATACACGCTTTCCAAGCGTGCGCCTTCAGCCACTCGGCCACCTCTCTAATTGTATTGCAAAGAACAACAAATTTTTTCAGTAAAAAAAGCTAGAAACACAATTTGTTACTGCATTTCGCCACGCAAGGATGTTTCAAAAATAGTTTTGAAAACTGGAGAAGCAACATTTTGTCCCAGCAAATACATCAGTTTGGTGATGGCAGCTTCAGTAGTGATATCTTTTCCAGAAATAACACCTATTTTCTTCAGTTGTGTACTGGTTTCATATTGTCCCATGTTAACACTTCCGCCTGAACATTGTGTGACATTGATAATGTGTAATCCATTTTTTATGGCTTTTTTCAAAGTATTGATAAACCATTCCTCTGTTGGCGCATTTCCTGAACCATAAGTTTCTAAAATTATCCCTTTTAAATTGGGAATGGCAATAATGGAAGACAAAATGGTTTCATTGATTCCTGGGAACATTTTTACGATAACTACATGGTCATCTATTTCTTTATGAACTACCAATTTTTTATTGGATTGTTTTTGTAAAGCGGTATTGGGATTTATATTCAAATGCACTCCAGATTCTGCCAATGCAGGAAAATTAGGCGATGCAAATGCATTAAAATGTTCGGCATTTATTTTTGTGGTTCGATTGCCACGGTATAATTTATATTCAAAATACAAACAAACTTCCTGAATTATAGGTTTCCCTCTATGCTGCAATGAAGCGATTTGAATAGCAGTAATCAAGTTTTCTTTGGCATCAGTTCGCAAGTCACCTATGGGCAATTGTGACCCGGTAAACACTACTGGTTTATTCAAATTCTCCAACATAAAACTCAATGCTGAAGCAGAATACGACATAGTGTCCGAACCGTGAAGCACTACGAATCCATCAAAATTGGTGTAATTATCTTCAATAATTGTGGCAATAGTTACCCATTTGTCGGGACTAATATTGGATGAATCAATAGGTTTATCAAACGAAATAGTTTTAATATTGCAATCCAATTGTTTCAATTCTGGAATTTTTTGCAACAGCTTGCTAAAGTTGAATGCTTTCAACGCGCCCGTTTCAAAATCTTTCATCATCCCAATGGTTCCACCGGTATAAATTAAAAGTATATTTGGTTTAGATTGCATTCTCGTATTTTGATTTATTCACTACAGGATTGGCATACATTGCTAAGAAACTTTCGACCATTTGTGAATTATTTTCATCAATTTTCATTTCAAGTCTTCTTTCAAATAGAGACTTTTCGTTTTCTGTATAATACGTTTTAAACTTATCAGTTTTGTGAAGTAAGTCGTAGGCAATATAATTGGTAGGCCATAACTTATAACTTTTTAAAATTGCGTCATCAATTAGTTTTGCAACCGCTTGCACTTGCTTGTTACTACTATCAAACTCAGCTTCAACTAGATCCAATTCTTTATCAATAACATCACAAACATGAATGTGAATGTGCTTTTTCTGACCAATAATTCCGCTTAATAACGTCATAAAATCTTCATTTTTATCTTTTATGTATACTTCGTCATTAGCTTCCGCTAAAAGTTGCGGCATTTTTAAGGCATCGGTCGGATCATATTCGTAAGATATAGAAACGGGTACAATTTTTATTTTCTTAAAATAGGTCATTACATTCTTCTCATCCGAACCCATGGTAAGCATTTTTAAAATCCCCGGATTGGTAGCGTCATTTCCATCTTTAGTTCGCCCTTCGCGCTGTGCTATCCAAACTGAGCGATTTTCGCGCAACAATAATTGCCCAATATACTCAGACATTAATATGGAACTCATGAGCATTTCTCTTGGAGATAATCCTCTTTTTACCAAAAAATTACGGTTTAACTTGGCAAGTGTATTCATAAAATCACGTTTAACCAAATTATCACCTATTGCGGATGCTGTCATAACTAATCCGTTCTCAAAAAGGCAAGCATTGAGTAATGAAGTGTCTAAAATTATATCCCGATGATTAGAAACAAAAAGATAGGCAGTGTTCTTTTCTAGTTTTTCGAAACCCGAAGTGGATAATCCATCAGAGCTTTTTTCTAAGACTTTTTGTAAAGCTTGGTAAATAAAGTTACATTGGAAATCTCGTATCGAAAAAGTACGTCTCAATTGCTCCTTCCAAATATCATCTTCTAGTTTTGGAAAAGTAAAATTCATAATCGCTTTCATCATCGGATGATTAAGAGACGATTTGATATTTTCATTTACCTCTGCGTCATAAAACGGACGAATAGAATCAAATTTTTGCATCTAGTTTTTCAATTTTTGATGAACAAATGAACAAAAAAAAAGTCAATTTTGATTGTATTTTGGAATTAAATTCCAAAAATAGCTTTAGCATTTTCAGTTGTAATTCGGGCAATTTCTTCAATTGGCTGTTGATAAATTATCGCTAATTTTTCGGCTACTAATTTTGTAAAACTACTTTCATTTCGTTTACCACGGAAAGGAACTGGTGCCAAGTAGGGCGAATCGGTTTCGAGAACAATATGTTCTAAATCTATTTCGTGAAGAAACTGATCAATCTTTCCGTTTTTAAATGTAGCAACACCACCAATTCCGAGTTTCATATTTAAATCTATAGCTCTTTTGGCTTGACCGAAATCACCAGTAAAGCAATGAAAAATCCCAAATAAATCAGTCGCTTTTTCACTTTCTAATACCTCAAAAACTTCATCAAAAGCCTCACGGCAGTGGATATTTATGGCTAATTTATATTTTTTTGCCAATTGAATTTGGTGCTTGAACGCCTGTTGTTGTTGTTTTAAAAATGTTTTGTCCCAATACAAATCAATCCCGATTTCTCCAATGGCAGAGAACTTTCTTTTAGCCAATTCAGTTTCTACATGTGCCAGTTCTTCTAAATAATTTTCTTTAACATAGGTAGGATGCAACCCCATCATCAGAAAAATATTCTCGGGAAACTGCGTTTCTAAATCATACATTTTGTGAGTATAACTAGAATCGATGGATGGAACAAAAAAACGCGAAACACCAGCATTTATAGCACGTTGAATCATTTCGTCTCTGTCATTGTCAAATTCTTCAGAATAAAGATGGGTATGTGTATCGGTTAAAATCATTTTGAGTTGCGGGTTACGGGTTTCGAGTTAAAGGTTTCGGGTTGAGGGTTGCGAGTTATGAGTTATGAGTTATGAGTTTCAGATTATACAGTGCAAAATTACGATTATAAAACGATAAGTAAAATTTAAAAACTTTCCGTACTTTGCGATAAACTTTGTGCCTTTGGGGTAAAAAAACATGAAAATACTACAAGAAGTACTCAAGAAAGAAAAGTATAAGAAACTGAATTTTAAGGTCTCCAAAACGCAGCATTTACTTATTAAAGCAAGTATCAATGGTATTACTGGAAATTTTATTCTTGATACTGGTGCATCCAATAGTTGTGTGGGTTTCGAAGGTATTGACTATTTTAATTTGACCGCAAGTAAGTCGAAAACTAAAGCATCAGGTGCTGGAGCCACTGGAATGAAAACCCAATTAGCCAAAAACAATTCTTTACAAATTGGTCGATGGAAAACAGCTGATTTTCATTTGGTTATTTTTGATATGACACATGTTAACGAAGCGCTACAACAACACAAAGCCAAACCAGTTCATGGTATTATTGGTGCAGATATTCTGCTAGAAGGAAAAGCTGTTATTGATTATTATAATCACTGTTTGTATTTGCAGTAAAATGTTTTTTTGAAAAATAAGCAATTACCGTACTCAACATCATCCAAAAACTCCCTAAAATAAAGGGCGCACTTATTAAAAAAAGACGGGTTTTTTAGATTATTCCTTCGTCAAATTGTCAAAGTATTTTTTACAATTCTAATGCTTTCTTAGCATTCCCATCCATCAAGATTTCTAACGGATTTTCCAACGCTTCTTTTACAGCAACAAGAAAACCAACCGATTCACGACCGTCGATGATTCTGTGATCATAAGAAAGTGCCACAAACATTACCGGTGCAATCACTATTTGTCCGTTTTTAACAATAGCTCTATCAACCACATTGTGCATTCCTAAAATTCCTGATTGTGGTGGATTGATGATTGGAGTGGATAACATACTTCCAAAAACACCACCATTTGAAATGGTAAATGTTCCACCTGTCATTTCATCTACTGTAATTTGTCCGTCACGAGCACGAATTGCCAATCTTTTGATTTCGGCCTCGACACCTTTAAAAGTTAATTTTTCGGCAGCGCGAACCACTGGAACCATTAATCCTTTTGGTCCAGAAACGGCTACTGAAATATCGCAAAAGTCATAAGCTATTTTTTCTTGTCCGTCAATCATAGAGTTAACATCAGGAAAAAGTTGTAAGGCACGTGTAACGGCTTTGGTAAAGAATGACATGAAGCCTAATCCTAATCCGTGTTTCGTTTTAAATTCTTCTTTGTATTGTTCGCGCAAAGCATAAATAGCAGTCATATCTACTTCGTTAAAAGTAGTTAACATAGCTGTTTCGTTTTTTGCAGCGACTAATCTTTCGGCAACTTTGCGACGCAACATTGATAATTTTGTTCTTTGTGAACCACGATTACCCGCTGTTGGTGTTCCCATGGAAGGAACTCCTTTTACAGCATCTTCTTTGGTAATTCTGCCGTCTTTTCCAGTTCCAACAATTTCTGAGGGTTGGATGTTTTTTTCCTCTAATATTTTTCTAGCTGCCGGCGATGGCGTCTGGGTTGCGTATGTAGTTGTAGCAACTGGCGCCACTTTTGGAGCTTCTGCAACTGTTGCTTTCACTTCCTCTTTAACTGATGTTGAAGCCTCAGAAGACCCACTTGGTTTGGCTGCACTTGTATCTATAAGACAAACAACAGCGCCAACGGCAACTGCATCGCCTTCTTCTGCTTTTAGTGTAATAATTCCGCTAGCTTCAGCCGGTAATTCCAGCGTAGCTTTATCTGAATCAACCTCAGCAATAGCTTGGTCTTTTTCTACATAATCGCCATCTTTTACTAACCAAGTTGCAATTTCAACTTCTTTAATCGATTCTCCCGGTGATGGGACCTTCATTTCTAAAATCATCTTTTATAATTTTATAGTGTTGTTATCTTATCTAAATAAATTTTTATCAAATACCATTCTAATAGCATCTGTATGTCGCCTTCTATCGCGTGTATGACTTCCTGCTGCTGGTGCTGCATACGCTTTTAATGATGCTAATCTCCATTTTACTAAATCGAAATTCATCAACATAAAACTGTATGCGCCCATGTTTTTTGGTTCTTCTTGTGCCCAAACGAAATCATCGGCATTGGTATAACTAGCAATAATAACTTTCAATTGTTCCACCGGCAATGGAAACAATTGCTCAATACGAACCAAAGCTACATCATTTCTCTCCAAATTTTGTCTTTCGGCCAATATATCAAAATAGAACTTTCCTGTACAGAAAACTAACGTTTTTACATTTTTCTTGTCAACTGATTTGTCATCAATCACTTCTTGGAAACTTCCCTCATACAATTCCTCTCGTGTGGAAACGCACAACGGGTGACGCAACAAACTCTTTGGTGTAAATACTACCAATGGCTTACGGAATTTGGTTTTCATTTGGCGACGCAACAAGTGGTAAAAATTGGCAGGCGTTGTACAATCAGCCACATACATATTGTGACGCGCACACAATTGTAAATATCTTTCCATTCTTGCCGAAGAGTGTTCAGCGCCTTGTCCTTCATAACCATGAGGTAACAAAAGTACTATTCCGTTTTGGTTGTTCCATTTGTCTTCACCACACGAAATGTATTGATCAATCATGATTTGAGCACCATTAGAAAAATCTCCAAATTGTGCTTCCCAAATCGTTAACGCGTTTGGATTTGCTAAAGCATAACCGTAATCAAATCCTAAAACACCATATTCTGAAAGGAAAGAATTGAAAATAGTGAACTTCCCTTTTTTGTCTTTTACTGTGTTTAAAAGAATTACTTCTTCTTCGCTATCTTCGACTTTTACTACGGCATGACGGTGTGAAAAAGTGCCTCTTTCAACATCTTGACCAGAAACGCGGACATCATATCCTTCGGTCAATAATGAACCGTAAGCTAATGACTCAGCTGTTCCCCAATCGATGACATCATTGTCATACATGGTTTTTCTATCGGTAATAATTTTAGAAATCTTATTGATAAATTTTTTATCGGAAGGCAAAGTCGAGATTGAAACAATAATGTCGTCTAATTTCTTTTTATCAAAAGTTGTATCCACTTTTTTCAACATTTCATCGTCAGAAACCTGAACAAATCCTAGCCATTCGTCTTGCATGAATGGTTTGATTATTGTCAAATCTTTTTTGCGTGAAGCTTGAAGATTTTCGTCTAAGTTTTCTTTGTAATCGTTTTCAATTTTTGCCAAATAACTTGCATCTACAATACCCGCAGTAATTAATTTATCGGCATAAATGTCTCTTGGGTTTTTTTGACGCGCAATCAGTTTGTACAAAACGGGTTGTGTAAAACGTGGCTCATCGCCTTCGTTATGACCGTATTTTCTATACCCTAATAAATCGATGAAAACATCTCTTCCAAATTGCATTCTAAAATCTAATGCAAAAAGCATGGCGTGAACTACGGCTTCCGCATCATCAGAATTCACATGAAGTACTGGCGACAATGTTACTTTAGCAACATCCGTGCAATAGGTTGAAGAACGTGCATCTAAATAATTGGTAGTAAATCCAACCTGATTATTGATTACTATATGAATGGTTCCACCGGTTTTGTATCCGTCGAGTTGCGCCATTTGCACAATTTCGTATACAATTCCTTGTCCGGCTACTGCGGCATCTCCGTGAACGGCAATGGGCAATACTTTTGAGAAATCGTTTGGAAAATATTTATCTTGTTTTGCTCTGGTTATTCCTTCGATAACAGCACCAACAGTTTCTAAGTGCGAAGGATTTGGTGCTAAATTCAGGTTAATTTTTTTGCCTGATTTTGTCTTTCTTTCGGCAGTTAAACCCAAATGGTATTTTACATCGCCATCAAAATATTCTTTGTCATAATCTTTACCATCAAATTCGGAGAAAATATCTTGAGTTGATTTGTCAAAAATATTAGCCAAGATATTTAGCCTTCCTCGGTGCGCCATTCCCATCACGAAATGTTCTACTCCTTTTTCGGCAGCACTTTCTATTAGGGCATCTAAAGCAGGAATAATGCTTTCCCCTCCTTCTAAAGAGAAACGTTTTTGCCCAACATATTTGGTATGTAAAAAGTTTTCAAAAGAAACGGCCTCATTTAGTTTACCTAAAATATGTTTCTTTTGCTCATTATCAAAATTAGGAAGGTTGTCGTTGATGTTTAATTTATCTTGTATCCACTGAATGATTGCTGGATTTCTCATGTACATGTATTCAATACCAATATGTTGGCAGTATACATTTTTTAGGTGATTAAGAATTTGTTGAAGCGAAGATGGCTTTTGTCCTAATACTTTTGCTGCATCAAAAACGGTATTTAAATCGGCTGAAGTCAGACCAAAATTTTCAATATCTAAATTAGGATTGTAAACTCTTCGGTCACGCACAGGATTCGTCTCAGTAAAAAGATGTCCGCGTGTTCGGTAACCATCAATTAGTTTTAGAACGTTGAATTCTTTTTGTAATTTATCTGAAACTTCACCATTTAGTGGAACATTTGCCGCATTATTGGCTAATTGATTTACCGAATTCTCGATAACATTTTCTTCATTATACGTAGTCAACCCAAAGTCAAACCCTTGAAAAAATGCTCTCCAACTAGGTTCTACACTATCGGGGTTTTGAAGATATTGGTCGTATAGATCGGCGAAAAATTCGGTATGTGCTGCGTTTAAAAAGGAAAACCTATCCATAGCTGTATGAGTAAATAGTCTTTATTTTTAGAAAATCAGATGCAAAAGTATGATATTTGTTCTACTCTTTCAATGTTTTTAATACATTTATCGCTAATTAAATATAACTATCTAAGATGATGAATAAATTTAAAACTTTAATTAGAACGTTGTACTTTCTTTTTTTATTTGGAACACCGTTTACTGCTTTATCACAAGAAAAACCTTTATCAAAAGCCAAATCAAATGATTTTTGGAACCATGTTCAGTTGGGCGGAGGTTTTGGATTAGGCATTGGAAATGATTTTACTAATATTACCCTAGCACCAAGTGCAATTTATAATTTTAATGAGTATTTTGCTTTGGGAACGGGATTACAATACAGTTATTTGAAACAAAAAAGGTATTATTCTTCCAATGTTATTGGCGGAAGTATTATTGGTTTATTCAATCCTATTGATGAAGTACAATTATCACTTGAAGTTGAGGAGGTGAATGTTTCCAATACTTATGAAGATTTAGGAGGGAGTTTAAAAACTAATTTTTGGAATACTGGTTTGTATCTTGGAGCCGGTTATAGATCTGGAAACGCTACCATTGGTGCAAGATATAACTTGCTATTTGATAAAAATAAAGATATTTATGGTGAGGCTTTTATGCCGTTTGTTAGAGTTTATTTCTAAACCATACCTTCATCCATTCTCGTTTTAAAATCAGAAAAGCTACTTGTTGGGATAATTCCATAATATCCGAACCATCCAATTGTTTGACTTGATCTTCGGGAACATCAACGATATAGAGTAAGCTTAAATATTCGGCAAATTTGTACTGAATCAACCTATAAATTTTTTCATGAAGTTGTGACTTTAACTCTTCTGTAAGGATATCAAATGGCAAATCTATAGGTTCATTCGCAAAATTAAAATCCTTGTTTAATTGCTCAATGAGCTTTATATACAGGTTTTCTTTTTCGGCTTCAGAAAGTAAATTGTCTGTATTTAATGGTGCTATAAACAAGTTGATTTAATATTTAAGATTAATAATTTTTGATTTTTGATTTGAAATTATGTCGTTGGTTTGATTTAATACCCTTATGAAATCATCAATCTATAATCTATACATTTCTACTCATTAAGTTTTCACCAAAAGCTTTCAATAGTACTTTCTTTTCGTTACTAATATCAATTTTTTCTAAAGTTTCAAAAGCTTTAAAAGTGTACTCTTGTATGGCTTTTTGTGTTGCTTCGCTTGCGCCAGTAGTATTGAATATTTCTTTTACTGAAGCTATTTTATCCTTATTATCATTTGGTTGAATGGAAAATAAATGCAGTAATTGTTCTTTCTTATCTGGCTTTGCAAACTCTATAGCTTTCAAATATAAATAGGTTTTTTTATTTTCAATGATATCGCCACCAACTTGTTTTCCGAAGGTTTTAGGGTTCCCAAAAGCATCTAAATAATCGTCTTGTATTTGAAATGCTAAACCAAGATTTAATCCAAAATCATATATCAAATTGGCATTTTCTTCCGAAGTTTCGGCCACAATTGCGCCCATTTTCATGGCAGCGCCAATTAAAACAGCCGTTTTATATTCAATCATTTTCAAATATTCTGGAATCGTAACATTATCTCGGGTTTCAAAATCAACATCATATTGTTGTCCTTCGCAAACTTCAAGAGCTGTTTTGCTAAATAATTTTGCCAACTCTCGAAAAATTCTCGGCGCGTATTCTTCAAAATATTGATAGGCTAGAATCAACATAGCGTCTCCCGATAAAATTCCGGTATTGATATTCCACTTTTCATGAACAGTTTCGTTGCCGCGTCGCAAAGGTGCATCATCCATAATATCATCATGTATGAGTGAAAAATTATGAAAAACCTCAACCGCTGTAGCTGCTGGTAATGCTTTGTTACAATCTGCATCAAAAACCTCTGCAGCCATTAATGTTAAAACAGGACGCAATCTTTTGCCCCCAAGTGATAAAATATATCCTATGGGTTCATATAGATTTTTTGGCTCTTTTTTTGAAATAAGATTTTTGAAATGTACTGAAACTATGTCTTGATAATCTGAAATAGCGAGCATGTAATTTTTTTTGGCTAAAGTAATTCAAATATTGCTTTTAATCAAGAAAGAGTAAAATGTTAAATTATTGAAAAACTTTGGAAACTATTTACGTGTTTAAAGTTTCCATGTTATCTTTGCCCAAGATTTCAACATAACTATGGAAACTAAAATTATAGAAAAAGCAACAGAAATGTATTTAACACTTGGTTTCAAAAGTGTTACGATGGATGATATTGCTTCAACTATGGGAATTTCAAAAAAAACTATTTACCAACATTTTGAAAACAAAAATGATTTAGTAGAAGCCGTTACGATGAACTTATTTGAAACCATTTCTTGTGGAATTGACGAAATTGTCTTTTTAAATCAAAATCCAATAGAAGAACTCTTTACCATTAAAGATTTCGTAATAAAAAATTTGAAAGACGACAGCACTTCTCCTCTATATCAATTACAAAGATATTATCCTCAAATACACAAAACCTTGATGTCTCGCCAGTTTGAAAAAATGGGCGATTGTGTGTTAGAAAATCTTAAAAAAGGTATTGAACAAGGTTTGTTTAGAGATACTATCAATCTTGAATTAATAGGCCGTTTTTATTTTGCAGGCATGACAAGCATTAAAGATACCCAACTTTTTAATCCTATACAATTCAGCACAATAGAAGTTCAAGAAACCTATTTAGAATACCATTTACGTGGGATTTCTACTGAAAAAGGGCTAACGGTTTTAGAACAATTATTGAAAAATAAATAATCATCAATATGAAAAACAAAATACTACTTAGTTTTCTCTTGACGGTAACCTTACTGCAAGCTCAAGACAACCCTCAAAACTACTCTTTTAGTTTGCAACAAGCCATTGATCATGCCCTGGAACACAACTATAATGTTATCAACAGCAAAAAAGATATTGAGTCGGCTAAACAAAAAAAAAGGGAAACCACAGCTGCTGGTTTGCCTCAAATAAATGGTAATGTAGGTTATTTGCACAACATTGATTTCACATTACAAGGAGTTTCAGGAAATGCTTTCATTCCTGGTGGCGATCCAAATAGCATCTCACTTTTTGCTTTTGGAACAAAACAATCTATGACATCAAGTTTAACCTTGAGTCAATTAATTTTTGATGGTTCCTATATAGTGGCGCTTCAAGCATCGAAGACCTATTTAAAATATTATGAAAATGCAAATATAAAAACCAGTACTGATATTAAAGAAATGGTAATCAATGCCTATGGAAATGTTTTATTAGCTGCAGAAAGTGTTGCAATACTTGAAAAAAATAAAGCTATTTTATCCAAAACATTATCAGATACTCAAGAAACCTTCAAAAATGGTTTGATTGAAGAAGAAAATGTAGAACAGCTTCAAATTACTTTAGCTTCTGTAAATAGTAATTTGAACAACACAAAAAGGCTTTTGGATATTGCTAAAAAGATGTTGAAATTCACTTTGGGAATCGATGTTAATGCTGATATGACCCTTACCGATAAACTAGATACTTTAACAACATCAAACTTAGACTTAGCATTTAATCAAAATGATTTTACGGTTACCAATAACATTAATTATCAAATTGCCTCTAATTTTCAAGAACAACGTTCACTAGAATTAAAACTAGAAAAAAGCAAAGCACTACCTTCACTTGGCGCGGCATTTAATTTTGGTTACAATTCTTTTGCCAATGATTTTTCATTCGCAGACAGCAATCAGAAATGGAATAGGTTTTCCAATGTTGGCGTGAGTTTAAATGTTCCTGTTTTCAGTAGTCTAGGAAGAAGTGCTAAAACACAACAAGCAAAAATTGCTTTTGAACAAGCCAAAACACAATTAACACAAACCGAACAACAATTGAAATTAGAATATGAAAAAGCCAAAAGCGAATATGAATTCAGCATTGAAGAATATGCAACTTCTAAAAGCAATTTGAGTTTAGCGGAACGTATCGAGAAAAAACAACAAATTAAATTTACCGAAGGATTATCATCAAGTTTTGATTTCAGCGAAGCACAAAGACAATTGTATACAGCGCAACAAAATTATTTACAATCCATGGTGACTATCATCAACAAAAAAGCAACTTTAGAAAAATTAATCAATAAAAATTAATGAAAATTTGACATGAAAAAAATACTTTACCTCTCAGCAATATCTCTGTTTCTAATATCGTGTGCTAAATCGAACAAAACAGAAAACATAGATGATTTAATCAAAGCCAAAAACGTCAAAGTCTTAAACGAAAAGAAAGCTTTACTACAAGCAGATATTACAAAAATTGAAGAAGCATTAGCAACACTTGATATAAAAAAAGAAGAAGCCTTAGTTTCTGTTGCTACAGTTAAAGACACTATTTTCAATCACTATCTTGAAATACAAGGAAATGTAGATACTAAAGAAAATATTATTGTACAACCAGAATTTAGCGGAATGCTAATCTCACTAACAGTAAAAGCAGGACAAAGGGTTTCCAAAGGACAAATTCTTGGAAGAGTTGATGATGGTGGAATGAGCCAACAATTGGCTAGTTTGGAAAATCAGTACTCGTTAGCAAAAACAACCTATGAGAGACAAAAAAATCTTTGGGATAAAAAAATCGGTTCTGAAATTCAGTTTCTTCAAGTACAAACTCAAATGATAGCTGCACAAAAAGGTGTTGCACAAATGAAATCACAATTGGCAAAAACTGTTATTCGTGCTCCATTTAGCGGCACAATAGATGAAGTTTTTGTAGAAAAAGGTCAAGTCGTGGCGCCAAGTGTTCAAGGTTTGATGCGCATTGTAAACTTAGGAAGCATGTATGTTTCAACTACTGTTCCTGAATCCTATATTGGAAAACTAAAAGTAGGTGATCAAGTTGAAGTTTTCTTGTCTTCTTTAAACAAAACTTATTTAGGCAAAGTTCGTCAAGTTGGAAATTTTATCAATCCAAACAACAGAAGCTTTGGTGTTGAAGTTGGACTACCAAATCCAGATAATTTATTACGCCCAAATCAAGTTGCTAAGCTAAAAATTATTGATTACATTAATAAAAAAGTTATTGTTGTTCCAGCTAACATAGTTCAAGAAGATGGTGAACAAAATAAATTTATTTTCACAGTAGACAGAAGTAATGGTAAAACCGGAATAGCTAAAAAAGTAATCGTAACTGTAGGGAAAACTTCGGACAATGTTAGTGAAATTTTAAGCGGTTTAACTACTCAAGATATCATTGTAATAGAAGGCGAAAACAACATTTCAGAAGGAATGAAACTGAATTTCTAATATCAAATTTTAGCTTTTAAATATAAAAATCTAAAATCTGAAATCTAAAATCTAAGATTATATATGTCACATCAAAATAAAGAATTCAATATATCGAGTTGGGCAATAGATAACCGAGTAACGGTTTATATTTTCACCTTGCTTGTGGTGATTACCGGCTTAATTGCCTATGTAACTATGCCGCGCGAAGATTTCCCAGAAATCATTGAAAACAAAGTGTATATCTCATCTGTTTTCCCGGGAAATTCAGCTGAAGATGTTGAAAAATTAATTATCAAACCACTCGAAAAAGAAATCAAAAATATTAGTGGTGTTGAAAAAGTAACCGCCAGTTCATTCCAAGATTATGGAATGATCATCGCCGAGTTTTCAGATAAAGTGGGTATTGAAGAAGCTAAAATCAAAATCAAAGACAAAGTTGATATTGTAAAAGCAGATACCGATTGGCCAAATTTAGATAACGGAAGTAAAGTGGAACCAAGTGTTTTTGAACTAAACATTTCTGAAGAAGTGCCAGTTTTAAACATCAACTTGAAAGGAAATTACACCACGCAACAATTAAAAGATTATGGTAAAAAATTGCAAGATGATATTGAAGAAATTCCTGAGGTTAAAAAGGTGGATATTCTTGGTGTTGACGATAAAGAAGTAGAAATCGCAGTTGATATATTCAAAATGACTGCGGCTCAAGTTTCCTTTGATGATATTCAAAATGCGGTCAAGTATGAAAACATGACGCTTTCGGGCGGAAATTTAATTTCTCAAGGTTCAAGAAACAATATCAGAATTGTGGGGGAAATCAAGGACCCAAAAGAATTAGAAAATATTATTGTAAAGCACAATGGCGGAACGGTCTATCTGAAAGACATAGCAGTAGTATCTTTTAAAGAAAAAGAAAAAACTACTTATGCTCGTGAAAAGGGTAAAGAAGTAGTGATGCTGAATGTAAAAAAACGTTCTGGTCAAAACATGATTTCTGCCATTGATCAAGTAAAAGAAAAATTGAAATTGGCACATGAAAGTTATTTGCCAAAAAATTTAAAAGTAGAATTGACCAATGACCAATCATCACGTGTAGAACACCAAGTAGATGAATTATCTAACCATATCATCTTCGGAATTGTATTGGTAATGATTGTGTTGATGTTTACCATGGGATTGAGAAACTCCCTATTTGTTGGTGCAGCTATACCACTTTCAATGATGATTGCCTTTACTATTTTGGCAGCTTTTGGGTTGACGTTAAATACAATGGTACTTTTCGGGTTGGTAATTGGATTAGGATTGTTGGTTGACGACGGAATTGTTGTGGTTGACAACGTTTTTGCCAATATGAAAAAAGGAATGCCAAGAGTTCAAGCCTCAAAAGTGGGTATTGGTGAAATTGCTTGGCCAGTAATTTCCTCCACGGCAACTACCCTAATGGCTTTCTTGCCCTTTGCATTGTGGCCCGGTACTATGGGTAAATTCATGATTTATTTCCCAATAACCTTATCTGTAACATTAACAGCATCTTTATTTGTGGCTATGGTTGTTAATGCGGCTATGACTGGTGGCTCTATGGATATTGAAGATAAAAATTTATCCACTAAAACAGCCAAAAGATATACTTTGATTCTAGGAATTATTGGAATCCTATTTGTGATTATCGGAAATGTAAATGACGCGAAATTCGCCAGAGGAATTGGTCACTTTGCTCTGATATCATTAGGATTAATGTGGTTATATAAATGGAAATTGTACCAATGGACTCAAGATTTCCAACATAGTTTCTTCCCAAGATTAGAAGAAAAATACAAACGTTTTCTTGCTAAAATTTTAACAGGTAAAAATTCTTGGTTTGCATTAGGAGGTATTATTGTGATGTTATTTTTATCCATCTTCCTATTAGGACTTTTCCCAAGAAGAGTATTATTCTTTCCAGATAATATTCCAAGACAGGTGATTACCTATATCGAATACCCACAAGGAACAGATATTGAGAAAACCAATAAAGCCACGTTATTTGTTGAGAAACAAGTGATTGATATTATGAAAAAATATATCGATCCAAAAACGAATGAGAATTATTTAGCTGAAAGTATCGTTTCTCAAGTTGGTGTTGGTGCAGGAAATCCAAATGTAGATGCAGGTTCTGCCAATGAAACTCCTTTTAAAGGAAAAGTAACGGTGAATTTCTCAGAATTCAAATTCAGAAGAGGAGTCAATACTTCTGATGTTTTGGATGAAATTAGAGCTAGAGTAAAAGGAATTGCTGGTGCAAAAGTAACCGTAGAAAAAGATGCGAATGGTCCGCCTGCAGGTTATCCTATTAGTGTGCAATTAACCGGAGATGTTGGAGCGAATTATGATGAGATTCTAAAAGAAGCTTACAAAATGATAAGTTTTATCAACACAAAAAAAATACCTGGAATTGAACGATTAAATGTTGATGTAAATAAAGAAAGTCCTGAACTTGAAGTAAAAGTAGATCGAGTAAATGCCGGTAGTCTTGGCGTTTCAACTGGTCAATTAGGTTTCAATTTGCGTCGTTCAGTTTATGGTCAAGAAATAGCTACTTTTAAAGAAGGTGACGATGACTATAATATTGTGGTTCGTATGCAGGAAGACCAACGTAAAAATGAAAATGTTCTTTTCAATCAATCGTTGACTTTTAGAAATCAGGCGAATGGTCAAATGATGCAAGTGCCAATTTCGGCTGTTTCATACACTGAGAAAACCAATACGTATAATCAAATCAAACGTAAAAATTACAAACGAATAATGACTATTTATTCTAATGTACTGACAGGTTATAACGGCGATCAAATCACAAAACAAATTGGCACGGAATTGAAATCCTATCAATTACCAAAAGGAATTACCTATTCGTTTTCAGGAGTGCAAGAAGAACAAGGAAAAAACCAAAGTTTCTTGATGTATGCCTTGTTCTTAGCCATGGCTGGAATTACTATTATTATTGTGTTACAATTTAATTCGATTTCAAAAACATTGGTGATTTTGTTTACTGTCTTGTTAAGTTTCAGCGGCGTTTTCTATGGTTATGTTATTGCCAACATGGATTTTGTAATCCTAATGACCATGATGGGAATTATTTCCTTAGCCGGAATTGTGGTAAAGAACGGAATAGTATTAATGGACTTCTTCGTCTTATTATTAGATAAAAAAGTAGCCGACAAAGGTGTTGAAAGTCACGATGATTTATCGCTTATAGAAATCAAAGAAATTATTATTGAAAGTGGCAAAAATCGTTTACGTCCGGTATTATTAACTGCATTAACCGCAGTTTTAGGATTAATTCCATTAGCTATTGGATTAAACTTTGACTTTTTCGGATTGATTACTGATTTGAATCCACACTTATATATGGGAGGTGATAATGTAATTTTCTGGTCACCACTGGCATGGACAATTATCTTCGGATTGACCTATGCTACTATTTTAACTTTAATAATGGTACCAGTAATGTTCTTCTTAGTGAAAAGAACTAAATATTGGTTGAGAGTTAGAAAAGCATTGTAGTAAAATACTTTTTCAAAAAAAGGGGAGCTCATTTTGAGTTCCCCTTTTTTATATAACTAATTAACTTCTGAATATAAAATCCCTGCTTACAGGGACTTAAATAATGTATATTTTGAGTAAACTATTGAACCAAACTGCTTAATTGTTGTTCTAATCTAGGGTCTGAAGGTCTTGCAGCGTAAGCATCGACAACATTTCCAGAAGGATCAATCAAAATAAATCTTTGGTATAGAATTAATATTAAATGCTTTAATAAAATCTGACATCCAGTTTTTATCCGCGAATAATTAAGTCCCTCCCAATTCTTTTTCTTTCACAAATGATTTGTTAAACTTGATGTTATGTTTACCTTAGTTTATTGATTTTGTTTTTTACTTTTGCAAACGAAACCGAAGGTTGATTTGAACTTTAGCTGAATAGGCAAAGTAATTGTTATTTAAAAAAAATATTCCAATGTACAGAAGTCATAATTGTGGAGAATTAAATGCTACAAATATTAATAAAGAAGTTACACTTGCCGGCTGGGTTCAAAAATCTCGCGATAAAGGGTTTATGATTTGGGTTGATTTACGAGATCGATATGGCATTACGCAATTAATTTTTGACGAACAACGAACTGATAAAGCTGTTTTTGAAAAAGCAAAATCTCTTGGAAGAGAATTTGTAATTCAAGTAAAAGGAACTGTTATTGAGCGTGAATCCAAAAACGCAAATATGCAAACAGGTGATGTTGAAATTTTAGTTTCCGAATTAACCATATTAAATGCGGCGTTAACTCCACCATTTACAATTGAAGATGAAACTGATGGTGGCGAAGATATTAGAATGAAATACCGCTATTTGGATATTCGAAGAAATCCAGTAAAAAACTCGTTGCTTTTTAGGCATAAAGTAGCCATGGAAGTTCGTAAGTATTTATCTGATTTAGATTTTTGCGAAGTAGAAACACCTTATTTAATCAAATCAACTCCTGAAGGTGCACGCGATTTCGTTGTTCCAAGCCGAATGAACGAAGGACAATTTTATGCGTTACCACAATCGCCTCAAACCTTCAAACAATTATTGATGGTTGGTGGCATGGACAAGTATTTCCAAATCGTGAAATGTTTCAGAGACGAAGATTTACGTGCGGACAGACAACCTGAATTCACTCAAATCGATTGCGAAATGGCTTTTGTTGAACAAGAAGATATTCTGAATGTTTTTGAAGGATTGACACGTCATTTACTAAAAGAATTAAAAGGTGTCGAAGTTGATAAATTTCCAAGAATTACTTACGATTACGCCATGAAAACCTACGGTAATGACAAACCAGATATTCGTTTCGAAATGAAATTTGGAGAGTTAAATTCTGTGGCGCAACATAAAAATTTTCCAGTTTTCAATTCAGCTGAATTAGTAGTGGGAATTGCAGCTCCAAGCTGTGCTTCTTATACTAGGAAAGAAATTGATGCTTTAATTGACTGGGTTAAACGTCCACAAGTTGGCGCTTCAGGAATGGTATACGTGAAATGTGAAGAAGATGGAACATTCAAATCATCAGTAGATAAATTCTACGACCAAGACGATTTGAAAAAATGGGCCGACATTACCAATGCTAAACCTGGCGATTTGATTTTAGTATTATCTGGAAACGCAGAAAAAACTAGAACACAACTTTCAGCACTTCGTATGGAAGTTGCTACTCGTTTAGGTTTGAGAAAACCAGAAGAATTTGCCCCATTATGGGTAGTTGATTTTCCATTATTAGAATGGGATGAAGAAAGTGGTCGTTACCATGCAATGCACCATCCATTCACTTCACCAAAACCAGAAGACATGAAACTCATTGAAACCGAACCGGGAAAAGTTCGTGCCAATGCCTATGATATGGTATTAAACGGAAATGAAATTGGCGGAGGTTCCATCAGAATTCATGATAAAGAGTTACAAAGCAGCATGTTCTCCTTGTTAGGATTTTCGCCAGAACAAGCACAAGAACAGTTTGGCTTTTTAATGAATGCGTTTCAATTTGGTGCGCCACCGCATGGCGGATTAGCTTTTGGATTGGATCGATTGGTTGCTATTCTTGGCGGGCAAGAAACCATTCGAGACTTTATTGCATTCCCAAAAAACAATTCAGGACGCGATGTTATGATTGATGCCCCATCATTAATTGATAGTGCTCAACTACAAGAATTACATATTAAATTAGATTTGAAATAATAAATATCAAATTCGCAACTATCTGGAAAACAGCTATTTGAAAATTTATGAGTAGTTGCTTTTTTATTTCATTTTTTAGAATAATTCTAATATTTAACTGAAAATCATTTAATTATAATTTAAAAATAAGATTCTTTTTTTACTTTTTTAATTAATTTTTGTTTGTTATGTCGCAATAAAATATATCTTTGACCATTATTAATTATTTTTACAATACAAAATGCGCACAGGAACAGTAAAATTTTTCAACGAGTCTAAAGGTTATGGTTTCATCACAGATGATGAAACAGGAAAAGACATTTTCGTACATGCTACCGGAGTTAAAACTGAAAATTTAGCAGAAGGAGACAAAGTATCTTACGAAGAGGAAGAAGGTAGAAAAGGTAAAGTAGCAGCTCAAGTAGTAGCTATCGAAGACTAATATATATTATTTTTTGATTACCTAAGATTAGCAAAACGCTCCAATAAAATTGGAGCGTTTTTTTTAGATTAATTATTATTTATAATGAATTTAAATAATGTTTTTTAAGAAGTAAATAACAAACGTTTAGCCTTTGATTTTTGCGAATTAAATAATGCGATGTATATTTGTGCCTATTTTAAATTACTTCTAATTTTACCCCTTATGCAATCTAATCAATTAGATTATTTACCAATACTGATGCAAGCAGGTTTAGCGTTAGGATTTGTGATCTTAACTATAGTTGGCTCTAGCTTTTTAGGTCCAAAAAGACACTCCAAAAACAAAGACAAGAACTTCGAATGTGGTATTGAATCAGTCGGAAACGCCAGAATCCCTTTTTCTGTAAAATATTTCTTGGTCGCTATTCTTTTCGTTCTTTTTGACGTAGAGGTAATTTTCCTTTATCCTTGGGCTATAAATTTTAAAGCGCTTGGAATGGAAGGCATGATTAAAATGGTTATCTTTATGTTATTGCTATTAGTTGGCTTCTTCTATATAATCAAGAAGAAAGCTTTAGAATGGGAATAAAAATAAAATTGCTATGAGTGAAACAAAAACAAATATGGTTGCTCCACCAGAGGGAGTTGTTGGTGAAGGTTTCTTCGCTACAAAATTGAACGATGTTGTTGGAATGGCGCGAGCTAATTCGCTTTGGCCATTGCCTTTTGCCACTTCTTGTTGCGGAATTGAATTTATGGCAACGATGGCATCCCACTATGATCTTGCACGATTCGGTTCAGAAAGAGTTAGTTTTTCTCCTCGCCAAGCTGATATGTTGATGGTAATGGGAACTATTTCTAAAAAGATGGCTCCAATATTGCGTCAAGTATACGAACAAATGTCAGAACCTCGTTGGGTAATTGCTGTTGGTGCATGCGCTTCTTCAGGAGGGGTTTTTGACACCTATTCAGTTTTACAAGGAATAGACAAAGTAATCCCAGTTGATGTTTATGTTCCTGGATGTCCACCAAGACCTGAACAAATTGTAGATGGCGTAATGAGATTACAAGAATTAGTGAGAAACGAATCCGTTCGTAGAAGAAACTCACCAGAATATAAAGAATTATTAGCTTCTTATAACCTATAATATGGCTTTAGAAACGGCTTTTATACAAGAGAAACTATCGCAGACTTTTGGAAATAATGTGTTCAATTTTGAAATGAAACGAGATATTTTCACTTTCGAAGCAACTTCAGATACCATTCATGAAGTGATTCGCTTTTTGAAAGAACAAGAAGATTTAAATTTTCACTTTCTTACTGATTTAACAGGAATTCACTTCCCTGATAATGATGATTCTCATCAATTTGCAGTAGTATATCAATTACACAATTGGATAAAAAATATGAGAATTCGAGTAAAAACATATTTGCCTGAAAATCCAGAATTAGAAACAATCACAGATTTATTCCTTTGTTCAAATTGGATGGAAAGAGAAGCTTGGGATTTTTTTGGAATCAATTTCAAAGGGCATCCACAATTGAAACGAATTTTAAATATGGACGAAATGGTTTCTCATCCGATGCGAAAAGAATTCCCAATGGAAGATAGCGGAAGAACTGATAAAGACGACCGTTTCTTCGGAAGAATATCAATAAATGGATAATTAATAATTTACAATTATAAACTGTAAAAAAGATTAAAATTTAATGGCATCAAAAAAACTAATTATTAATTATCAATTGTCAATTGTCAATTAAAAATGTCAGATTTATTATTACCACCAGAGCATCGATATGCTAAATTAATAGAACAAAGCCGAAATGAAGACGGCAGTGAATTTTCTATTTTAAATTTAGGTCCAACACATCCAGCTACTCACGGGATTTTTCAAAATATCCTTTTAATGGATGGAGAAAGAATTATTGAAGCTGAGCCAACTATAGGATATATTCACCGTGCTTTTGAAAAAATTGCCGAAAACAGACCATTTTACCAAATAAATGTATTAACTGACAGAATGAACTACTGTTCTTCGCCAATCAACAACATGGCCTGGTGGATGACAGTAGAAAAACTATTAAATATTGAAGTGCCTAAAAGAGCTCAATATTTAAGAGTTATCGTGATGGAATTAGCAAGAATTACAGATCATTTAATTTGTAATTCTATTTTAGGAGTTGATACAGGTGCTTATACTGGTTTCTTGTATGTGTTTCAGTTGCGTGAAAAAGTTTATGAAATTTATGAAGAAATATGTGGTGCTCGTTTGACAACCAATATGGGAAGAATAGGTGGTTTTGAAAGAGAATGGTCTGAGGAAGCTTTCAAAAAATTAAATATTTTCTTAGAAGAATTTCCTATCGCTTGGAAAGAATTTGAAAACCTTTTTGAAAGAAATAGAATTTTTATTGATAGAACTGTAAATGTAGGCGGAATAACAGCTGAAAAAGCCATGGCTTACGGATTTACAGGTCCAAATTTACGTGCGGCAGGTATAGATTATGATGTTCGCAAAGCGGCTCCTTATTCTTCTTACGAAGATTTTGAATTTGATGTGCCAGTTGGAAAATCGGGTGATACTTATGACCGTTTTTGTGTTCGTAATGCCGAAGTATGGGAAAGTATTAGCATCATAAAACAAGCATTAGCAAAATTACCAGAAGGACCAATTCACGCTGATGTTCCTGATTATTATTTGCCTCCAAAAGAGGATGTTTACACCAATATGGAAAGCTTAATCTATCACTTCAAAATTGTGATGGGAGAAGTGCCAGTTCCTGTAGATGAAATTTATCATGCTGTTGAAGGTGGAAATGGAGAATTGGGATTCTATTTAACTTCAGACGGAAGCAGAACACCCTACCGATTGAAATTCAGAAGACCTTGTTATGTCTATTATCAAGCTTATCCAGAAATGATAAAAGGAGCTATGCTTTCTGATGCTATCGTAATATTATCAAGTTTAAATGTAATTGCCGGCGAATTAGACGCATAAAAAATAAAAGATTGGAGAATACAGATTTTAGAATTCAGATTGAAAAATCCTAAATCCTAAATCCTAAATCTAAAATTAGAAAATGGAAAGATCACCTATCAAACAAGAGATAAACATTACTGAACCTTTGATGGCTCGCATCAATGAGTTAATCAGTCATTATCCTGCAGATAAAAAGAAATCGGCTTTATTACCTGTTTTACATGAGGTTCAAGATGCTCACGATAATTGGTTGAGTATAGAATTGCAAAACAAAGTAGCAGAGATTTTAGAAATATTGCCAATCGAAGTATATGAAGTAGTAACTTTTTATACGATGTTCAACCAAAGACCAATTGGAAAATACATGTTTGAATTCTGTCAAACCGCAGCTTGTTGTCAAAACGGCGTAGAAGATTTAATGGATTATACTTGTTCTAAATTGGGCGTTAAAGTAGGCGAACCAACTGCTGACGGAATGTTTGAAGTGCGTGGAGTTGAATGTTTGGGTGCTTGTGGTTATGCGCCAATGATGCAATTGGGCGACTTCTACCAGGAACATTTGACCAAAGAAAAAGTAGACCAGCTAATCGCTGATTGCAAAGACGGAAAAATCACTTTACACGATAAATAATATCATGGGAAGAAAAATATTATTAGATAAAATAAACGTTCCGGGAATTAAAACCTATGAAGTATACCGCAAAGAAGGCGGTTATGCATCGGTAGAAAAAGCCTTGAAAAAAATGACTCCTGATGAAGTAGTCGAAGAAGTAAAGACTTCTGGACTTCGTGGTCGTGGTGGCGCAGGATTTCCAGCTGGAATGAAATGGAGTTTTATCGATAAAAAATCGGGAAACCCAAGACATTTAGTTTGTAACGCCGATGAATCGGAACCGGGAACTTTTAAAGACCGTTACTTGATGGAATACATTCCTCATCTTTTAATAGAAGGAATGATTACATCGAGTTATGCTTTGGGGGCTAATCTATCGTATATCTACATTCGTGGAGAATATATGTGGGTGTACAAAATTTTAGAAAAAGCCATCGCCGAAGCAAAAGCTGCGGGTTGGCTAGGTAAAAACATATTAGGTTCAGGCTACGATTTTGAATTATACGTTCAAATTGGTGCCGGAGCTTATATCTGCGGTGAAGAAACAGCGCTTATTGAAAGCCTAGAAGGAAAACGTGGAAATCCAAGATTAAAACCACCATTTCCTGCAGTGAAAGGACTTTGGCAAAATCCAACCGTCGTAAATAACGTAGAAACAATTGCCGCTGTACCATGGATTGTAAACAATTCTGGTGCAGAATATGCAGGAATAGGAATTGGTCGTTCGACAGGGACTAAGTTAATTTCGGCTTCTGGGAATATCAAAAACCAAGGGGTTTATGAAATTGAATTAGGTGTTTCGGTTTATGAATTCATGAATTCAGATGAATATTGTGGCGGAATGCAAACCGATAGACCATTAAAGGCATTAGTTCCAGGAGGAAGTTCGGTGCCGATTTTACCCGCTAATCTAATATACAAAACTGCTGCAGGAGAAGATCGATTAATGAGTTATGAAAGCCTTTCAGATGGTGGATTTGCGACTGGTTCTATGTTAGGTTCTGGCGGATTTATTGTATATGATGACCGAGCTTGTATAGTAAGAAATACATGGAATTTTGCACGGTTTTATCACCATGAATCTTGCGGTCAATGTACCCCATGTCGCGAAGGAACAGGTTGGTTAGAAAAAGTATTATGGAGAATTGAAAACGGACAAGGACGTGAAGAAGATATTGATTTATTATGGAGCATTCAATCAAAAATTGAGGGCAACACAATATGTCCTTTAGGTGATGCAGCTTCATGGCCGGTGGCTGCTGCAATTCGTCATTTCAGAGATGAATTTGAATATCATATTCGTTTTCCTGAGAAAATTAAAAATAGAGATCACTTTGTGAAAGAACCGTTTTCTAAAGTCATAATGTCAAATGTCTAAAAGTCATAAAGTAGCATAGATGGGAAAATTTAAATCTTTTGAAGAAATTACTTCTTGGCAGAAAGCGAGACAGTTTAATAAAAGGATTTATGAAGTAACAGAAAATCAAAATTTCAAAAGAGATTTTGATTTGGTCAGACAAATAAGAAGAGCATCAATTTCAATTTCTTCGAATATTTCAGAAGGTTTTGAAAGGAATACAGATAAAGAATTTATACATTTTTTGTATATAGCTAAAGCATCCGCGGCAGAAGTAAGGTCGCAATTATATTTAGCTCTTGATTTAAATTATATTGAAAAGATTGAATTTGAGAAACTATTTAACGATGTTTCTGATATTTCAAAATTAATAAGCGGATTTATAAAATATTTAAATGATAGTCAAAAGTCATAAAGTAATAAAGTTGAGCCATTCAACATTAAGACATTAAGACGTTAAGACGTTAAGACTTAATATAAATGAAAGTAACCATAGACGGTCAAGAAATTGAAGTAGCACCAGGAACAACAATTCTGCAGGCGGCTCGTATGATTGGTGGAGAATCGGTGCCACCAGCCATGTGTTATTATTCTAAATTAGAGGGAACTGGAGGCAAATGCCGTTGTTGTTTAGTAGATGTTACTAAAGGTAGCGAAGCCGATCCAAGACCAATGCCAAAACTTGTTGCATCCTGTGTAACGGGTTGTCAAGACGGAATGGAAGTGGCTAGCAAAGATTCTGAAAGAGTTTTTGAAGCTAGAAAAGCCGTAACCGAATTTCTTTTAATCAATCACCCTCTAGATTGCCCGGTTTGTGATCAAGCTGGAGAATGTGATTTACAAAATTTGAGTTTCGAACACGGAAAATTACAACAACGTTTCGTAGAAGAAAAAAGAACTTTTGAACCTGAAGACATTGGCGATAAAATTCAGTTGCACATGAACCGTTGCATAGTTTGCCAACGTTGTGTGGAAGTGGCTGACCAATTAACTGACAAAAGAGTTCATGGAGTACTAAATCGTGGTGACCACTCACAAATTTCAACTTGTATTTCGGCAGCTATTGACAATGAATTCTCAGGAAATATGATTGACGTTTGCCCTGTTGGTGCTTTAACCGATAAAACCTTTAGATTCAAATCGAGAGTTTGGTTTAACAAACCTTTTAATGCTCACAGAGATTGTGACAAATGTTGCGGTAAAACAACACTTTGGATGTTTGGCAACGAAATCCAAAGAGTTACTGCTCGTAAAGATGAATACCACGAAGTAGAAGAATTCATCTGTAACACCTGTCGTTTTGACAAAAAAGATATGGCAGATTGGGTAATTGAAGGTCCAAGAAAATTTGAAAAAGACTCAGTAATTAATCAAGGAAAATACTATGGCAAAAGAGATACTGTAGTTATTAATACTGAAAAAGGCATCCTTCAAGGTAGAGATATCGATCGTAAAAAAATCAGTATGGCTGAGATAGATTACAACGAAAAAATTGACGGTAACCCAATCAATATTAAGAAAAATGGATAGTGCTTTTATTATAGAAAAGAGCGTTTTGATTGTGGTTGTTTTTGGCGTGACGATGCTAATGGCGATGTATTCTACATGGGCAGAACGTAAAGTAGCCGCTTTTCTACAAGACAGAGTGGGTCCAAACCGTGCTGGTTGGGGTGGTTTATTGCAACCGCTTGCTGATGGTTTGAAATTATTTGCAAAAGAAGAATTTGAACCCAATACCAAAAATAAATTTTTATTCTTTTTAGGACCAGCCATTGCCATGAGTGCTGCCTTAATGACTAGTGCAGTAATTCCTTGGGGTGATAAATTAGAAATTTTTGGTAGAACAGTTCAATTACAAGCAACTGATACCGATAGTGCCTTACTTTATATTTTCGCGGTAGTTTCCATTGGTGTTTATGGAATTATGATTGGTGGTTGGGCCTCTAATAATAAATTCTCATTGATGGGTGCCGTTCGAGCTGCTTCACAAATGGTTTCCTATGAAGTTGCTATGGGGTTATCGATGATTGCGTTATTAATGATGACTGGAACATTGAGCTTAAAAGAAATTTCAGCGCAACAACATGGTTTGCATTGGAACGCATTCTACCAGCCTTTATCATTTTTAATTTTCTTAATTTGTGCTTTTGCAGAAACTAATAGAACACCATTTGATTTAGCTGAGTGTGAATCGGAATTAATTGGGGGTTATCACACGGAGTATTCTTCCATGAAAATGGGTTTTTATTTATTTGCAGAATATGCTAATATGTTTATTTCATCAACCATCATAGCTATTTTATTCTTTGGTGGTTATAACTATCCTGGAATGGGTTGGGCATTAGAACATTGGGGAGTTAATATTGCAAATGTTATCGGGATAGGAGCTTTATTTATAAAATTATGTTTTTTCATCTTTTTCTTTATGTGGATTAGATGGACAATACCACGTTTCAGATACGATCAATTGATGAATTTAGGATGGAAAATATTAATTCCACTTTCTATTATCAATATTATGATTACTGGAATTGTGATTTTAAGAAGTGAAATTTTTACCTTTTTGGGATTTAAATAGGAAAAGAAATTATGTCAGCATCGATACAAAGTATATCATTATCAGGTCACAAAAAGCAAGTTTCCAACAAGGAAATGACTTTTTTTGAAAGAATGTACCTAATTGCCATTGTAAAAGGTTTGTTGATTACCATCAAACACTTTTTTAGAAAAAAAGCAACTATACAATATCCTGAACAAGTTAGAGAATTTAGTCCTGTTTATCGCGGACAACACATGTTGAAACGTGATGAACTAGGACGTGAAAACTGTACGGCTTGTGGATTGTGTGCCTTATCTTGTCCTGCGGAAGCCATTACTATGAAAGCTGCAGAACGTCAAAAAGGCGAAGAACATTTATATCGCGAAGAAAAATATGCTGAAATTTATGAAATCAACATGTTGCGCTGTATTTTCTGTGGTTTATGTGAAGAAGCTTGTCCAAAAGATGCAATATATTTAACGCTTTCTAAAGAATTAGTTCCATCTAATTATGAAAGAGAAGATTTCATTTTTGGGAAAGACAAATTAGTTATGCCATTAGAAATGGCTATTAAGAACGCTCAACTTAAAAACGTTAACTAATGTCGCCAATATTAATTATATTTTACTTTTTATCAGCTATAACATTAGCTGCGGCTTTTTTAACCATTTATAGTAAAAATCCAATTCACAGTGCTATTTACTTAGTAATCTGTTTCTTTTCAATTGCGGGTCACTATTTACTTTTCAATGCGCAATTTTTAGCAATTGTACATATCATAGTTTATTCAGGAGCTATAATGGTGCTTTTCCTTTTTACTATCATGTTGATGAATTTGAATAAGGAAGACGAAGTTCATAAACCGCGTATAACAAGACTTGGTGCTATTGTGGTTTTTATTATAACGAGCATAGTTTTAATTACGATTTTCATCAATTCAAAAACTATTGTTGGTGATTATGATATTTCAGGTGAAGATTTTCAATCTATTAGAAAACTAGGGACTGTTTTATTGAATGAATATATGGTGCCATTCGAATTTGCTTCTATATTATTACTAGTGGCTATGATTGGTGTGGTTTTATTGTCAAAAAAAGAAAAAACTGAGAAGAAATAATGAATAATATTTTAAATCAAATAGGAATAGAAAACTACATTTTTCTTTCGGTACTTCTTTTTTGTATCGGGGTTTTTGGAGTATTATATCGCAGAAACGCCATTATAGTATTCATGTCGATAGAAATCATGTTAAATGCAGTAAACTTATTGTTTGTTGCATTTTCAACTTATCACCAAGATGCCGAAGGACAAGTATTTGTATTCTTCTCAATGGCAGTTGCTGCTGCAGAAGTAGCAGTAGGACTGGCAATCTTAGTTTCGGTTTATAGAAACTTAGGTTCCATTGATATTGATAATTTAAAGAATTTAAAAGGATAATCTGGGATGGAAACAAAATTAGCATTAGCATTACTTTTATCTCCATTTGTTGGATTCCTTTTCAATGTTTTCTTTGGTAAAAAAGTAAGCAGAACCGTTTCAGGTGTTGTCGGAACTTTGACTGTAGTGGCTTCCTTTTTATTATCAATTTGCTTTTTTGCTCAATTGAACCAAAACGGAAAATCATTTGAAATATCTTTATTCGATTGGATTCAGGTTAGTAATTTTAAATTAGAATTTGGAATTTTATTAGACCAATTGTCATTATTGTGGTTGTTATTCGTTACCGGAATTGGTTCGTTAATTCATTTATACTCTATCAGCTACATGCACGACGATGAGAATATGCATAAGTTTTTTGCTTATTTGAATCTGTTTGTGTTCTTCATGATAACGCTGGTAATAGGAAGTAACTTATTAGTAATGTTTATTGGTTGGGAAGGTGTTGGTTTGTGTTCCTATTTGTTAATCGGATTTTGGTATAAAAATCAAGATTATAATGATGCCGCGAAGAAAGCTTTCATCATGAACCGTGTTGGCGATTTAGGTTTCCTTATTGGAATGTTTATAATTGCCACTTTATTCTCAACCTTAAATTACTCCGAATTAAAACAAGCTCTATCCCTAGGCGATTCCAATAGTATTATGCTTGGTGTTGCTGCTTTTTGTTTATTCATAGGCGCTTGTGGCAAATCAGCGCAATTACCTTTATATACTTGGTTACCCGATGCGATGGCAGGACCTACTCCAGTTTCTGCGTTAATCCACGCTGCTACAATGGTAACAGCAGGTATTTTTATGGTAACAAGAATGAGCTTCTTATTCGATTTAACTCCAGATGTACAAAATATAATTGCCATAGTTGGTGCTGCTACTGCTTTAGTAGCTGCGTCTATTGGTTTATTACAAAATGATATTAAAAAGGTATTGGCTTATTCTACTGTTTCACAATTGGGATTAATGTTCCTAGCATTAGGACTTGGTGCTTATACTGTTGCGGTTTTTCATGTAATTACACATGCGTTTTTCAAAGCGTGTTTGTTCTTAGGTTCGGGTTCAGTAATTCACGGATTGCATGGTGAACAGGACATGAGAAAAATGGGAGGCTTGCGCAAAGCGATGCCAATCACTTTTTGGACCATGATGATTTCAACTTTGGCAATTGCAGGTATTTTCCCATTTGCTGGATTTTGGTCGAAAGATGAAATCTTAATGGTGGCTTTTGAACATAATAAAGTATTATGGATAGTCGCTTCGATTGCTTCAATTATGACCGCTTTCTATATGTTCCGATTGATGTACCTGACTTTCTTCAAAGAATTCAGAGGAACAGAAGAACAAAAACGCCATCTGCACGAGAGCCCGAGTTTAATGACCATTCCATTAGTGATTTTAGCAATTTTAGCTGTTATTGGTGGTGCTATTAACTTACCAGGAAGCACTTGGTTAAATTATTTCTTAGAACCAATTTTAAGAGGCAAACACAAAGAACATGCTCTTGGCACTCATGAATATATGTTGATGGGAATTGCATTGGCAGGAGCGATTATTGGTATTATTTGGGCGAATGCCAAATACATAAAACAGGCTTTCGTTCCTAAAGTGGATTCTGAAATCGTTGGTTTTAACAAAACGATTTACAATAAATATTATGTTGACGAATTTTATACTTTCTTGATAGTTAAACCTATCAACAGTTTGGCAAACTTCTTCCGTACTACTTTAGAACCGGCATTAGGCAGAGTGGTTTTCAGTTTAGGAACAGTTGCTAATGGATTGGGAACTCAAGGAAAAAAATTACATAACGGAAATATTGGTTTATACCTTTTTGTTTTTGTAATCGGAGTTTGTGCCATCATAACTTATTTATTTATAACGCATATCGCTCAATAATTTTTACATAATGAATGTAACTACTATATTATTATTACTTCTTTTTGGTTCGGTTGCCACACTTTTAGCCGGAGATAAGTTAGCTTCAAAAGTGGCGCTAGTTTTCAGTTTGGGTGCTTTAGGTTTGTCTTTGTATTTGTTAAACCTATTAAATCTTGGGACAAGCATCAGCTTCATGGGAAGTTGGATTGATAACCCAAAAGTAGCTCTAGCTTTTAAAGCCGATGGATTATCGATGGCGATGGTTTTATTAACTTCAGCTTTAACACCATTGATAATCTTTTCCTCCTTTGGAAATAATTTTTCAAATAGTAAAAACTTTTATGCACTAGTTTTGTTTATGTCATTCGCGATGACAGGAACTTTCCTAGCGGCAGATGGTTTATTATACTATATTTTCTGGGAATTGGCACTAATTCCAATTTACTTCATTGCTTTACTTTGGGGTAATGGCGATGTCGAAGAACGTAAAAAAGCAGTGCTGAAATTCTTCATTTATACACTTGGAGGTTCACTTTTTATGCTAATAGCTTTTGCTTATTTATATTCAAAAGCGGGTAGTTTCCTTTTAGAAGACTTATACAAATTAGATTTAAGTGCATCCGAACAATGTTGGATTTTCTTTGCTTTTTTCTTGGCTTATGCTATTAAAATTCCAATCATTCCTTTCCACACTTGGCAGGCAAAAGTATATCAAAAAGCCCCAACTGTTGGAACGATGCTTTTATCTGGTATCATGTTAAAAATGGGATTGTACAGCGTTATTCGTTGGCAATTGCCTATCGCACCTGATGCTGCAAAAGAATACATGCCAATCCTAATTGGGTTGAGTATTGCTGGTGTTATCTATGGTTCTATTGTAGCCTTACGCCAAAAGGACTTGAAAAAATTATTGGCTTATTCTTCCTTAGCTCACGTTGGTTTAATTGCCGCGGGTTGTTATACTTTAACACTTGACGGGTTGAGTGGTGCGGTTTCGCAAATGATTGCTCACGGATTTGTAATCGTTGGATTGTTCTTTGCCGCTGAAATCATTTTCAGAAGATATGAAACCCATAAAATTGCCGATTTGGGTGGAATCAGAACACAAACACCAAAGTTCACATCAATGCTTATGATTTTGGTTTTAGCCTCTGTAGCGTTGCCTGGAACTTTCAACTTTGTGGGAGAATTTACCGTGTTGTATAGTTTAAGTCAAGTAAATATTTGGTTTGCCGTTTTAGGGGGTACTACCATTATTTTAGGTGCATATTATATGTTGAAAATGTTTCAAGATGTAATGTTGGGAGAAACGAATACGAAAATTTTTGCCGATATAACAGCGAATGAAACCATTATATTTGTCTTAATTATTGGTTTTCTTTTGTTTTTTGGACTTTATCCAAAACCGATTGTTGATTTAGTAACGCCAAGTTTAAAAGAAATTTTAACTACTATTAATTAAGGATTTAGGATTAAGGATTAAGGATTTATGACAAAAGAAGAGTTAAAGAAGAGAACAAAATCTTTTGCCATTAAAGTTTTTAAATTTTTAATGGAGATTGAGAAAAATAAAGCAGTCGATGTTATTACATATCAACTTTTTAAATCTTCTTCTTCGGTAGCTGCCAATTAAAGAGCAGTATGCAGAGGAAAATCTGAGAGCGATTTCTTAAACAAATTAAAAATAGTAGATGAAGAAGCAGATGAAAGTTTATTTTGGTTAGAATTTATTAAAGAATTAGAAATAGAATGTGATAAAATAGAATTAGAAAAATTAATAAAAGAAGCTAATGAATTAACATCCATTTTTTCTGCAGCTATAAAAACAATAAAGAACAAAAAATAAATTAAGGATTAAGGAATTGGGATTTAGGTTTTATAAAATGAAATTCAATTGCTTTCCTTACTTAAAAATGTAAAAAACAGATTTAGATTTTAGCTTTAAAGGACATCAAATCCTAAATTCCAAATCCTAAATAATAAATAATAAAGAGATTTAGCTTTATGGAAACCATTCCTAAATCCTAAATCCCAAATCCTAAATAAAAATGAATACATTAATTGCCATATCAGGTTTAGGTGTTTTTTGCCTTATTGCTGAAATCTTTAATTTAAGAAAGCTGTTAGTTCCGGTTGCGATACTTGGTTTATTAGCCATTCTTGGTCTTACGATTTCCGAATTCAATGTGCCACAAGCTTATTACAACAATATGATTGTTGTCAATAAATTTTCGGTAGCCTTTTCGAGTTTGTTTATTGTATTAACTATTTTTTTAGTAGCCTTGAGTGGTGATTTTTACAAAGATCATCCCACTAAAATCTCCGATTTTATTGCTATCAAAATATTCCTTTTGGCCGGAGCTGTGGCGATGGTTTCTTTTGGAAACTTATCCATGTTTTTCTTAGGAATTGAAGTGTTATCTATTTCCTTATACATCTTAGCGGCAAGCCGAAGATTGGATGTGAAAAGCAACGAAGCCGGAATGAAATATTTCTTGATGGGATCATTTGCTTCGGGAATTATTTTATTTGGAATTTGCTTAATTTACGGAGCTACAGGTTATTTTGATATAGCCGAAATCAAAGATTTATCCTCTGGAGCTGGAATTCCGATTTGGTTCCCTATAGGAGTGACGATGATGATTATCGGGATGTTGTTCAAAATAGCAGCGGCACCTTTCCATTTTTGGGCCCCCGATGTTTATGAAGGCGCACCATCTATGACCACAGCCACTATGAGTACTTTGGCAAAAGTAGTAGCTATGGCCGCTTTATACAAATTAGTAAGTGGCATGACGGAATCATTAACACCAACATTTGAAATGGTGATTGTGGTGGTTTCAATACTTTCTATGACCGTTGGAAATATCATGGCGTTGCGTCAAAACAATGTAAAACGTATGTTGGCTTTCTCTGGTATTTCTCATGCTGGATTTATGTTGATGGCTATTTTAAGTTTATCAACGGCTGCTCGCACGCTGTTATATTATACCGCAGCTTATGCTTTGTCAGGTATTGCCTCTTTTGCCGTAATTATTTATGTTACTAAAAACAAAGACAACGAAGATATTAGCAACTTCAACGGCTTAGGAAAAACCCATCCACTTTTAGCTGCTGTATTAACGGCTTCGCTTTTATCGATGGCTGGAATTCCAATTTTTGCTGGTTTTTTTGCTAAGTTTATGTTGTTTAGTCAAACTATTAAAGCTGGTTTCTTAGTAGTAGTGATTGCCGGAGTAATCAACTCTATCATTAGTATAGGCTACTATTTCAAATTGATTTTAGCGATGTATACCAAAGAAGCTGCCGAAGAGCAACAAGCAGTGCCGTTTGTGTATTACTTTGTGGCAATAGTAGCTATTTTGCTAAACATCGTAATGGGACTCTATCCTTCATTTATAACCAATTTATTGCGCTAAAACTCATTTCCTACATACACAGAAAACCATCCCGATTAAATTGGGATGGTTTTTTATTTATCAACAATTGACAAAAATTAACCTTTGTTCTTTCACAAAATAGTGAGCTATTGTGTAATTTTATCCCATGTATGCATTAGTCGATTGTAACAATTTTTACGCTTCCTGCGAACGTGTTTTCCAACCTCAACTAAATGGAAAACCGATTGTTATTTTATCTAATAACGATGGCTGTGTCATTTCGCGGAGTTATGAAGCTAAAGATTTAGGCATTGCCATGGGCGCACCCGAATTTAAAATTCGGCAAGAATTGAAACAAAAAAATATTCATGTTTTCTCTTCCAACTATGCGTTGTATGGTGACTTGAGTAATCGCGTGATGAAGATATTAGAAAGCTTTACGCCAAATGTAGAAGTATATAGCATAGACGAGGCCTTTCTGAACTTTGACGGAATGAAAATCAAGGACTATCACGAGTATGGATTACAGATGAAACGCCGTATTCAAAAATGGCTAAGCATTCCTATTTGCGTAGGTTTTGCGGAAACCAAAGCCTTATCCAAAGTAGCTAATAAAATTGCTAAGAAGTATCAGGAACGAACGCAAGGTGTCTATATAATCGATAGTGAAGAGAAACGAATCAAAGCCTTGAAATGGACAAAGATTGAAGACGTTTGGGGCATTGGTTTTCGACTGACCAAAAAAATGAAAGACAAGAGCATCCATACCGCTTATGATTTTACCTTGCCACACAATGAAAGTTTTATCAAAACAACTATGGGCGTTGTGGGTTTGCGATTGAAATATGAATTGGAAGGCAAATCGGTGTTGGAAATGGAAGAACCCAAAGACAAGAAAAACATTGCCGTTACCAGAAGCTTTGACGGAAACATCACCACACTTAGTGAAATGACAGAACGCGTTTCTACCTTTGCCACCGTTTGTGCTGAGAAACTCCGCAAACAAAAATCGTGTTGCTATGGTGTCATTGTATATTTACGAAAAGATAAATACAAAGTAGATCGCCAACGGTATAATTTTTATAAAATGGAAACGCTACCGTTTGCCAGCAATTCTTCCATTACCCTCAGCAGTTTGACAGTAAAAATGCTAAAATCGATGTTTGAAGAAGGCGAAATCTATAAAAAAGCAGGTGTGATTGTCACCGAAATTATTCCAGAGAACCAAAAACAGTTTCATTTGTTTGAAGAAGAAAACCCAAAACATTTGAAACTAATGCAAGTGATGGACGATTATTATAAAAAAACCGGCGAACGCAAAATACGATTGGGCAACCAAGACTTGCAACGCACTTGGAAAATGAAACAAAACCATTTGTCTAGAAAATACACCACCGATTTTAAACAAATTTTTGAAGTACAATGTCAGTAAAAAACAACCTTACTTTTTTTATTCCCGATGTCGAAAATACTCGCGAACTTCCCTATTTCTCAAGTGGAATAAAAGCAGGTTTTCCATCGCCAGCCGCTGATTTTGATGAAAGTAAAATCAGTTTAGACCGCGTATTAGTGAAAAACCAAGAAGCTACTTTCTATGCCAAAGCATCAGGAACATCCATGATTGGTGCTGGCATAGACGATGGCGATATTATGGTGATTGACAGAAGTCTAGAACCGCAAAATAACAAAATTGCCGTGTGCTGCATTGATGGCGAATTTACTGTAAAGCGCATTAAGAAAACCAAAGGTGAAGTAGTCCTCATGCCCGAAAACAAAGACTACCAAGCGATAAAAGTTACCGAAGATAATGAGCTTATCATTTGGGGGATTGTTACCTATGTAATCAAAAGCGTATGAAATAAAAAAGAGCAATACTTAACCGTATTGCTCTTTTTGTTTGCTCTACCTATTAGCAAAAGACACAAATTTGATGAGATGGTAATTTATTTAACTATGAGAAAAACATAGAGTTAAAAATAAGATTATTTATCATGATTATATAAATTCAAAAAACTACAATTCTGTTCGTTTAGTTAAAATTAATTTTTTTTGTTGAATTTATTTAATAATCCAATAAAATAAAAAAGAGGCCCAAAGACCTCTTTTCAACTTAAAAATTGTACCTTTCCTATTAATTCCAGCCTCCGCCTAATGCCCTGTAAAGATTAGTAACAGTATTGAATTGTTCCTTCTTCGCTTCAATTAATTCTAATTTTGATTCTAAGGCATCACGTTGTGTCATCAGCACTTCAAAATAATCTATTCTGGATGATTTGAATAATTCATTAGAAACATCTGTAGCGGTAGTAAGCGACTGTACTTCCTTATTTTTTAATTCATAGAATTGCTGTAAGTTTTTAATGTTAGACAATTCATTTGAAACTTCAACATAGCCATTCAAAATGGTTTTTTGATAGTTATATAATGCTTTTAACTGTTCAGCTTTAGCTTTATTAAACTCGGCTTTAATTGCGTTTCTATTGATTAACGGCGCCGTTAAATCACCCACCAAATTATAGATTAGCGATTCTGGAGTCGTAAAAAGATAGGAAGGTTTAAACGCATTAAATCCTATACCTCCTGAAATAGTAAACGAAGGATAAAACTCTGCTTTAGCAGCTTTAACATCACACTTGGTAGCAAATAATTCCAATTCAGCTTGCTTAATATCGGGGCGGTTTTTTAATAATTGTGACGGAATTCCAGCTTTTATTTGCTGTGGCATCTGCGAGATCAAAACCGTTTTGTCTCTAGCAATAGGTTGCGGATAGCGCCCCAATAAGAAATTGATTTTATTTTCAGTTTCTATTATTCGTTGCTGGATTTCAAACTCCCTACTTTGAGAATTGAATACTTCAGCTTCAAATTTTTTCACCCCCAACTCATTCGCTCGTGCAGCTTCTTTCTGTGCTTTAACAATTTCTAATGCATTTTTTTGCAATGTGATTGTCTGTTGTATAATGTCTAATTGATTGTCATACGACAGCAACTCATAATAGGAATTTGCAATCTCAGCAACCAAGTTGGTTACCACAAAGTTTTTACCTTCAATAGTAGCCAAATACCTTGTGAATGCTGCTTTTTTGGCATTGCGTAACTTTTTCCAAATATCTACTTCCCAAACGGCATGTAAACCAAGTCCGTAATCTTGAAGCGCCTCTGGGACTTCTTTTCCGGGAGTAATTTCTGTTGATGCATCTCCAGCTCCTGTACTTGTGTAACGTCCTACTTTGTCAACGCCAGCACCAACACTAGCAGTAACCATTGGCAACAACAATCCTTTTTTAACTCTGACATCATTACGTGCGATTTCAATTTCCTGCAACGTCATTTCCAGTTCTTGATTGTTTTTCAGCGCACTATCAATCAAACTAACCAAATTAGCATCTTTAAAATAAGTACGCCATTTTGTGGTTGAAATATTAGTGGTATCGGTGCTTTTGTCAAAAGACTCTGGCATAGCCGCTTTATTTTCATCCAAAGCCGTAATGGTTGGGGAACAACTTGCCAACGCTAGGCAGAAGCCTAACGCGACACCATATTTATAAGTCATTATTTTATTCAGCATGATGATTATCAAATTCTTCGGTTAATGGATTTTCTTTTTGATTTTTTATATAGGTAAATTTTTCTGCTATTTTACCGAAAATATAATAAAGTCCCGGTATCAGGAACACTCCTAATATCGTTCCTATCAGCATGCCTCCTACTGCTGCTGATCCAATTGTTCTGTTGCCAATTTTACCAGGTCCTGTTGCAAATACTAATGGAAGCAAACCTGCTATAAAAGCAAATGAAGTCATTAAAATGGGACGAAATCTGGTTTTTGCTCCTTCTAAGGCAGCTTCTAATACGGATTTTCCAGCCGCATGTCGCTGAATAGCAAATTCTACAATCAGAACGGCATTTTTACCCAACAAACCAATTAGCATGACCATGGCGACTTGAGCATAGATATTGTTTTCTAAGCCAGTAAACTTCAACAAAAGAAAAGCACCAAAAATACCTGCTGGTAAGGATAGAATTACTGAAAAAGGTAAAATGAAACTCTCGTATTGAGCGGCTAAAACCAAATAAACGAAAGCTAAACAGATAAGGAAAATCCAAATAGCTTGATTTCCTTGCGCTACCTCATCGGCCGAAATACCTGCCCAGTCAATGTCATATCCCCGGGGTAGTTTTGCTGCGGCAACTTCTTGAATGACTTGAATAGCTTTTCCACTACTAAATCCAGCAGCTGCAGAACCACTAATTTCAGTAGAAGTATACATATTGTGTCGGGTGATTTCGGATAAACCATATACCTTATCTAATTTCATAAAAGCTGAAAAAGGCACCATTTCATCTCGACTGTTTTTTACATATAGCTTTAAAATATCCTCTGGCATTGCCCGATACTCTGGTGCCGCTTGAACGATTACTTTATAATTAAAACCATATTTAATAAAACTGATTTCGTAATTACTTCCAACTAACGTAGACAGTGTATTCATAGCATTTTCGATAGACACCCCTTTTTGTTGTGCTAAATCATTATCTACTTTCAATAGATATTGAGGAAAACTAGCGCTATAAAAACTGAACACATTGGATAATTCTTTGCGTTTGTTTAGTTCTTTTACAAATTCATTGTTTACGGATTCCATTTTTTTATAATCTCCAGAACCTGTTTTATCTAATAAACGAAGCTCAAATCCACCCGCTGCTCCATAGCCAGGTACTGCTGGCGGCTGAAAAAATTCGATATTGGCTCCAGGAATGTCTTTAGATTTCTCTTCTAATTCAGTCATAACCTCTTGAACCGATTGCTTTCTGTCTTTCCAATCTTTAAGGTTTATCAGACATGTTCCAGCATTAGCCCCAGTACCTTCTGTCAAAATTTCATACCCTGCTAGTGAGGAAACCGATTTTACACCGTCAACCGTTTCTGCTATTTTTTGCAATTTCAATGAAATATCATTTGTTCTTTCTAATGAAGAACCCGGTGGTGTTTGAATAATTGCATAAAACATCCCTTGATCTTCATTTGGGATAAATCCAGAAGGAACGGTGCTACTAATCAACCATGTTCCAATACAAAATCCGAAAAGGGCGACAATAGTGATGACTCTTCTATCAACAATTTTAGCCAATACATTTTGGTATTTGCCTTGTGCCAAATTAAACTTATTATTAAAACCGTCAACCAATCTGTTTATAGGTGTTTGCTTTTTTGGTTTACCATGATTATTTTTCAACATCATTGCACAAAGCGCTGGTGTTAATGTTAATGCTACAATACCTGAAAGAATAATTGCTGTTGCCATGGTAATAGAGAACTGACGATAGAAAATTCCTACGGGACCAGACATGAAAGTAACAGGTACAAATACTGCGACCATCAAAAACGTAATAGCAATGATGGCTCCTGCTATCTCGTGCATTGCTTGTTTAGTTGCTTTTAATGGAGAAATATTATCTTCTTCTATCTTAGTATGAACGGCTTCAATAACGACTATAGCATTATCTACGACGATTCCGATGGCCAAAACCAAAGCAAAAAGTGTAATTAAATTAAGTGAAATATCGAAGTATTGCATGAACATAAAAGTTCCAATCAATGACACGGGTATGGCAAGAGCGGAGATTACTGTAGAGCGCCAATCACCCAAGAAAAGAAACACAACCAATCCTACTAATAGGAAAGCCTCAATCAGTGTGTGAATTACTTTTTCGATAGATGCGTCTAGGAATTTAGATACGTCATACGAAATTTCATAATGCATTCCTTTTGGAAATTTTTTCTGAATGGTTTCTAATTTTGTTTTTATATCAGCAATAACTTGGTTTGCATTACTACCAAATGATTGTTTTAGTACGATTGCTGCCGAAGGTTTTCCGTTTAAATTGGAATAAATATCATACATAGAACTACCAAACTCGATGTTGGCCACATCTTTTAATCTTAAAATCTCCCCATTTGGATTTGATTTTAGTATGATATTAGCGTATTGTTCCTTGGTCGTAAAACGTCCCGAATATTTCAAAACATATTCAAAAGATTGAGAGCGTTTTCCCGAACTTTCGCCTGTTTTCCCTGGTGACGCTTCAATACTTTGACTTGACAGGGCTTCCATTATCTCATCGGCAGAAATTTTATACGCCAACATGCGATCGGGTTTCAACCAAATTCGCATGGCGTATTCACGTGTCCCCAAAATATCTCCCGATCCAACACCATTAACCCTTTTCAATTCTGATAACACATTGATATCGGCATAATTGTACAAAAACTTCATGTCGGTATTTTTATCGTCACTGTACAAGTTGACATACATCAACATACTTGGCACTTCGCGTGTAATTTTCACCCCTTCTCTTACTACAATTGGAGGTAGTTTATTTACCACTGAAGCAACACGATTTTGAACATTAATGGCCGCTTGGTTAGGATCGGTTCCTAAGTTAAAAGCAATTTGAATACTTGCTTCACCATCATTCCCAGCATCTGAAGTCATGTATTTCATTCCTGGAACTCCATTTAAAGCTCTTTCTAAAGGAATAACCACCGATTTGATCATCAATTCCCCATTGGCTCCAGGATAATCTGCAGTTACATTCACTATGGCCGGTGATATAGTGGGGAATTGTGTAATTGGCAAACCCATAACTGCCAATACCCCTAAAAAGACAATTATTAGCGATATTACTATCGACATAACAGGTCTTTGAATAAATTTATTAAACATTTGTCTCTATTTTTTTTAAGATTATACCAAATTGAAATTTGATAGTGTCAGCTTAGTATATTTTTGTTTTTTGTAACACACTATCTAAGACTGGCTATATGCATTTACTCCGCTTTTAATTTCAAATGCGTTATAACTTCTTTAGGCGCTATGAATTCGTATTTTATTTTATCATTTTCTTTCAACTTCTGAATGCCTTCTAAAATTATTTTATCGTTCTCGGTAACGCCGCTTTCAACCATATATAAATCTGGAATTTCTCCCTTAATTGTAATTTCTTTTGAGCTTACCACATTGTTTTTATCTACCACAAAAACATATTTTTTGTCTTGGATTTCATAGGTTGCTTTTTGTGGAATTATTAGTACATTATGAAGTGGAACCTCCATCATTATTTTTCCTGTTTCTCCATGTTTCAATAATTTACTAGTATTTGGGAATCGAGCTCTAAAGGCAATATTTCCTGTTTCATTATCAAATTCACTTTCGATTACCTCAACATTACCCTTGTCTATATAGGTATCTCCATTAGCCAAAAGCAAAGCAACTTTGTTACCCGCTCTGTTTTTTACATTGGTTTCATAATCCAAATACTCCGGTTCTGTTACATTAAAATAGGCAAACATCTGACTGTTGTCAGATAACGTAGTAAGCAGCTCTCCTTCATCTACTAAGCTTCCCAATTTTTTTGGAATTCTATCGATAGTCCCATCAAAAGGGGCTCTGATTTCGGTAAATGATAAATGTATTTTTGCTAGAGATACTTCGGCTCTTGCTTGTTGCAATTTTGCTAAAGCGACTGCTTGTTCATTTTTAGAAACTATATTTTTATCAGCTAATGATTTTGCATTCTGAAATTCAATTTCAGCTGCTTTTTCTTCGGCTTGTGCTCCCAATAATTCAGCTTCATAGAGCTTTGGCATGATTCTGAATAACACCTGACCTGCCTTTACAAACTGGCCTTCGTCAACATAAATGTTTTGCAGAAACCCTTTTTCTTGAGCACGAAGCTCGATGTTTCGGATTGACTTTATTTGAGCCACATATTGTTTTACAAATACGGTGTCAATTTTTACAGGATTGGTAACGATATATTTAACCGTCTCTTCTTTTTGTTCTTCTTTTTTGTTGCAACTTACTAAATTCAATACGGCACCAAAACTTACAAGTATTATGAGATTTTTCATAATTTTTTATATAAAAGTTTAATAATTGAGGATGATTGTTTTATGACAAAACAATTAGATAAATGATAAAAAAATAAAATCAGATAAGTAATACCCTTAACGAAATATGGGTAAAACGAGGAAGACGCGAAAAGTTATGACACGAGTAACTGTTGGCACAAAAAGGTTTTGCAGTTACGTAAACACTTTGATTGTGTGAGATAAAAGATATAATAGAACAGGAGTGTTTTTCCTTTAGTGAAAAGGTATTATTTTCTGTGTCATATTCCTCATTATCATCAAGGTAGATTAGTAAGTCAGCATTATGCGAAAAAGGATCTCTTTTTGAAACATCACAAATGGCATTATTTTCATTATGCTCTTTATGAATAGCCACTTTTATCTTAGCATCCATAAAAGATACTCTTGCATAGGTTTGGCTATTCGAAAATATAAAGCCAATGAAAATGAAATATAGAATTGCTTTATTCATATTGGGAACAAAAATAGCTTTCTAACAAAAAAATACCGCTCTTTTTTAACGACTCTTTAACAATTTTAAGGAGATTTTAAGCGAATCTTTAGGTATGGGATACGCTATAACGATTTCGTGTTTATTAAGCAGTCTTTTCCTAATTGATGTTATATACTGAAATTAAAAAAACCCGATACTCTCGTATCAGGCTTATATACTACTCCCCCCTATTGGAGAAAGTTACAAATTTGATGAGATGATTGCTTATTCAACTTTATAAAAAAACTAAAATGATTAAAACGTTCTAACTCCTGTAAATGTCCCGTTTGCATTATCGCTTGTTCTAGACCAGGTTCCTGAAAAATTATTGCCAGTTAAATTACCAACAAATACAGCACCATTGGAAGCATTTCCACTTGCATTTATTTGATTGTTATTAACTGTTCCATCTGCAGTCACTATATCGGCATCTGAAGTTTCTCTGGTAATTCCTTTAATAATATTACCATATATCACAGCATTAAAAGTGCCTGAATAAGTTCCTGAAAATGTACCCTCAAAACATTTAATCAAAACGCTAGATGTTTCTTTAACAACAAGAAGAGCTGCGTTAGGGTGCCCATTAATTATTAAATTAGTAATGCTAGGATTACTTCCATTTGCAGAAACAGTAAACGTAAATGAATTGCTCCCCTCAACAAAATTGATGGTTGTCGTCTGATTTTGTTGAATAGTTTGATTTGTAATAAAATTATGCGTTACTCCATCAATAATAAGTGTTGCAGTAAAAGAATTAGTACTATTACTAAGGTCTAAAATAATTGTTCCACTTGAACCTATAAACACTCCTTTGTATATTCCAAAATTACTATTATCATACTGTGATTTAGCTAATGGAACTTGAGAAAGATTTTGATTTGAATCTCCATTTGAATCACTATTTGAGCAAGAAAGTATTGATAATAATGTTAAAAGAGAAAAAATTGTTTTTAAAATCTGCTTTTTCATAATTGTTTTGTTAAATTTTTATTGGTAACAAATATACATAAAAACTGGTTTTTTCTTAACGGAAGTACTTTTACTAGTTTTAATAAAAAAACCTGATACTTTCGTATCAGGTTTTGTTTTGCTCCCCCTCTTGGGCTCGAACCAAGGACCCTCTGATTAACAGTCAGATGCTCTAACCAACTGAGCTAAGGAGGAAGATATTATATCTTTTAAGCGGTTGCAAATATAGAACGAATTTTATTTTTTGCAAATAAAAAACAATAAAATTTCAAAAAACATTATTTACCTATAATTGCCTTGTAAATATCATTTCCATTAGCAAATAATAATAATGAAATAAGTAAAACAAATCCAACCATTTGGGCTCTTTCTAAGAACTTATCACTTGGCTTTTTGCCCGAAATAATTTCATAGAATAAGAACATCACGTGACCCCCATCTAAAGCTGGAATTGGCAATAAATTCATTACCCCAAGCATTATAGATAGCAAAGCTGTAATACTCCAAAACGCTTCCCAGCTCCATGTTTTTGGAAATATATTGAAGATAGCAGCAAATCCGCCCACACCTTTATAAGCACCAGTGCTAGGATTAAATATCAATTTCAATTGTTTCCAGTAATTTCCCAATTGAGTAAACCCTTTATCAATGCCAATAGGAATTGACTCCAAGAAACCAAATTGCTCAGTACTGAATTTATAATAACCCAGTTTTTCTAAATTTTGTTCTTTTAATGCGCCTAGATTTACGCCTAGTTTACCCTCATTAGTAATTTTCAACAAAACCGGAAATTCCACCTCATTGCGCAATACAAAACCCGCTACAGTTTCTCCTTTATGAGCTTGAAGAATAACTGCAGCTTGATCAAAATATTTGACAGTATCCCCATTAATAGAAATGATAATATCTTTTGGCTTTAATATACCTTTGTTAGGTGAATCATCAGCTAAAGCACCAACGACAAAAGGCATTCTTAGGGCAATTAAACTTTTTTTATCGGCATCAATAAAGTTACCTATAAAGTTGTGAGGAATAGTTATGGTTTGATTTGCTCCATCTCGCTCTACCACCACACTTTTGGATGTTAAAATATCTAAATTAACGGATGGCTCAAATCGTTCTATCTTTTTTCCATCAATAGCTACTAATTTATCTCCTGTTTTAAATCCAAGTTTTTCAACAACAGGATTAGTAATCCAAACACCATCTTTTATATTGTCATTTTTGATATAGTATTCTCCGTACACATAAGTCATTCCTATGTAAATTAAAAACGCTAAAATAAAATTCACCGTAACGCCACCAAGCATGATAATTAAACGTTGCCAAGCTGGTTTTGAACGAAATTCCCAAGGTTGTGGCTCTTGAGCTAATTGTTCCTTGTCCATGCTTTCATCTATCATTCCTGATATTTTAACATAACCTCCTAATGGTAACCAACCAATACCATATTCTGTTTCACCAATTTTCTTTTTGAGTAAAGAAAATTTAATGTCAAAAAATAAGTAGAACTTTTCCACTCGGGTTTTAAATAACTTGGCAGGAATGAAATGTCCTAATTCGTGAAGTATGATTAACAGTGATAAGCTTAATAAGAATTGAGATAATTTGATTACAATTTCCATTTTTTATTGTCAGTTTCTTTTAAAAGCACAAAAGTAAGGTTTTCACCTTACTCCTGTATATAATATTTTATGAAGATTATTTTTTTATGAATTTTTTATGAAATAACCCTTCAGAAGTTTGAATATCTAGATAATGAACACCCGTTGACAAAGTAGTTACGTTAAAATCTGAATTTGTATTTTCTAATACTATTTGTCCAAGATGATTATAAACAGTTACTTTTTCTAAAACAACAGTAGATAGCATTTGAATATGCAATACATCAGAACTTGGATTAGGATATATACTTATAGTATCATTGATATCAAAGTTTTGATTACTTAATGTTACTGTGGAGTTTTTAGAAATAATATGTCTATCGGGATCAAATTCAACGCTAATAATAGGGAAGGCAACATTTTGAATAAATTCTTCACCATCTACAGTATTATCCAAAACTAAATCGGCTTGCTCGCCATTGGCTCCTAATACTCTTATCGGAACAGGCATTTCAAAATAGGCGACCGAAGGATCAGACTGCGTTTGATTTACCACAAATTTAACTTGTCCTGTTCCCCAATTTTGAGCCGTTATAGTGTAAATTGGATACCCTTGATTGTAAACCCAATCATTAAAAAACTCGGTTAAATCTTGACCATAAACCGCTTCTAAATGAGTTTGCAAATCAGCTGTAACGGCATATTTATAGGACAAATTACTATCGGCTAAATAATTTTTTAAAGCTTGAAAGAAAGCAACATCACCCATTTTAAAACGCAACATTTCCAAAACCATCGCGCCTTTATCATAGGTCAACCTGCTACTGAAGATGCGGTCCACATTTGTGGCTTCGCTATCCGTCAAATAAACTGCACCACTGGGGAACGACGTAATGTTATTATTCATGTTGATCTTATCGATAACAAAAGCATCGATACCGTCAAAGTTTTCAATTACTAAAGAAGCCAAATAAGTAGCAAATCCTTCGTTTAACCAAATGTCCTTCCAAGTCCCACAAGTTATTTTGTCGCCAAACCATTGGTGTCCCATTTCATGAGCAATCAACCCGCGGTTAAATCCTCCCATGAAGGATACGGTAGTGTGTTCCATACCGCCACTCCAACCAAACTGGGCATGACCATATTTTTCATTTTTAAACGGATAGGGTTCAAAAAGTGTTTCATATAAAGTCATTATGCCAGGAGTTTGAGACAAATCAGAAACAGCAGAATCATAATTTTCAGGATAGATATAATTTATAATTGGAAAAGGAGTTGAAATTCCTGCCGTCTGATTATAAACTCGATAATTGGTCACCGCTAAAGCTATCAAATAAGCTGGAATAGGATATCCGTGATGAAAGTGAGTTGTTTTATTAGCCCCCGAAATTACTGGAGTTGTAGTCTCAAAACCGTTAGAAACAGCTATATATTGTTTTGGCGCTGTAATATAAATATCAATGCTGTTTATTTTATCATTTAAATCTTGTTTACATGGCCACCAATCTCTCGCGCCAAAAGGTTCTGATAGTGTCCATATAATAGGCAAACCATTATGTGTGTCTTTAGTAAATGCTTGTTCGCCAGTAGCAGGTGCTCCAGAATAATTAATTTCTACTGTAGTAGAGTTTCCAGTAGTTATAGTCGTACCAAGATTAATTACCAATTCGTTGCTGGTATTTTGAGTAAAAGTTAAATTGGTGCTACCTCTTTTAACACTATTTACCGTTAATTGATTGGTTAAATCAAAAGTAACAGTTGTCATATTTGACAATGCTTTGAAAGTATGTGTAACTTTTCCTGTAATTGCATAAAAATTAGGATTAACCGTAAATTCCAATTTACTATAGGTCACATCATAATTAGACGTATTTGGGTTTACTTGCAAATTCATAAGCTTTGAAGCCGATTTCATTTCTGCTTCAGCAATTCTATTAGTTATATTACGATTGTTTTGAGCAAAAACAGAACATAGCGAAAAGCAGCTTAGTAAAACGTAGTTTTTAATCATGATAGCATGGAAATTTTTGCGAATATAATAATAAAGAACACCAAGTATTATTAACTTTTTGGTAAAACATTACAAGAAAAACAGTTTCGTACTAGTTTTCCCTAAAATACGTTTCCTTTTTTATTTTTTTAAATTGAAGTTTGAGCCAAGAAAATACCATAAAGAAACAATAATTAAATTCGTATAAAACATTTCATTAAATTTGCGTTCTTATAAAGAAAATGTCATGTTACAAATAAGTTACATTAGAGAAAATAAAGACAAAGTGATTACTGCTTTAGCGAAAAAACACATGGATGCCAAAGCTATCATAGAAGAAGTAATTCAATTAGACGAAAACAGAAGAAGCACTCAAGTTGCCCTTGACAAAACCTTAGCCGAAGCCAACAAACTTTCTTCAGCCATTGGCGAGATGATGAAAAATGGTGAAAAAGCTAAAGCCGAAATCCTTAAACAAAAAACAACTCAGCTCAAAGAAACTAGCAAAGAATTATCTGAAAAATTAGAAGCTTTTGCTACCGATTTGGCTCAAAAAATGTATTTATTACCCAATCTTCCTGCCGACATCGTTCCTGAAGGCAAAACACCAGAAGAAAATCTGAACGTGTTTCAAGAAGGAGAAATCCCAGTTTTACATGAAGGAGCACAACCTCATTGGGAATTAGTAAAAAAATATGATATCATCGATTTTGAATTGGGTGTAAAAATTACTGGTGCAGGTTTCCCTGTTTATAAAGGAAAAGGTGCCAAACTACAACGCGCTTTAATTTCCTATTTTTTAGATAAAAACACAGAGGCTGGCTACCAAGAATTCCAAGTACCGCATTTAGTAAATGAAGCTTCTGGTTATGGAACGGGACAATTGCCAGATAAAGAAGGACAAATGTACCACGTTGGTATCGATGATTTATACTTAATTCCAACTGCCGAGGTGCCTGTGACGAACTTGTTTCGTGATGTGATTTTACAAGAAAATGATTTGCCTGTTTTATGTACAGGTTATACCCCATGTTTTCGTCGTGAAGCAGGTTCTTATGGCGCACATGTTCGCGGTTTAAATCGTTTACACCAATTTGACAAAGTAGAAATTGTTCGTGTAGAACATCCTGAAAAATCTTATGAAGCTTTGGATGGCATGGTTGAACACGTAAAAAATATTCTTCAAGAATTGAAATTACCTTATAGAATTCTGCGTCTTTGTGGTGGCGATATGAGTTTTGCTTCGGCACTAACTTATGATTTTGAAGTGTTTTCAACAGCACAAGATCGTTGGTTAGAAATATCCTCGGTATCTAATTTCGAAACCTTCCAAGCCAATCGATTAAAATTGCGTTTTAAAGGTAAAGATGGCAAAACACAATTGGCTCACACACTCAACGGAAGTTCATTAGCTTTGCCAAGAGTTCTTGCTGGTATAATTGAAAATTATCAAACCCCTGAAGGCATTGTAATTCCTGAAGTATTGCGCCCTTATACTGGTTTTGATATCATTAATTAAAAGTTAATCTTTCGTAAACAACATACTAAACCGATACAAAAAGTGTTACTTTAGTACATTGTTCGTTTTAATAAAATCTATGAAAAAAATTCTCTGCATAATATTCTTCTTATTATCAATTCTTGTTCATGCCCAGAACGAGCAATTGGCTAATAATTATTTTGACAGAGGAGAATTCGAAAAAGCATTGATTAGCTATCAAGATTTACTCAAAACCCAAATTGGTAACTTTAATTATTTTCAAAGAGTTGTAGAATGTTACCAACAGTTGCAACAATATGATAAAGCTCAAAAAGCCATTGAAGAACAATTAGAACGTTTTAAACAAAATCAAGTATTAGTTGAATTGGGATACAATTATCAATTGCAAAAAAACCAAGAGAAAGCCACTAAATATTATGATCAAGCCATAAATAAAATCAAAAAAAATGCCGCTGAAGTCTATGGAATTGCTTTTACTTTTGAAAAAAAAGCGCTCTATGATTATGCCTTATTGGCTTACAAAACGGCCCTTGAAACAGACCCTAAATTGAGTTTTAATTTTCAAATGGCAATGCTCTATGGGCAACAAGGAAATACAGATTTAATGATAGAAACCTATCTCATGGAATCTTTTCAAAACCCACAAAATCTTCCTGTTATTCAAAATCAATTAGCACTATTTATGATGGATAATGGTGATGTTAGCTTTAACGATACATTGAAAAAAGCCTTATTGCTGAGATCTCAAAAAACACAAGATATTTTTTGGAACGATTTCTTAAGCTGGTATTTTGTACAACTCAAAGAATATGGAAAAGCTTTTATTCAACAAAAAGCAATTTACAAAAGAAAACCAGATTCGTTCGGGAATATTATCAATTTAGCTCAAATGGCGATTAATGATAATGACAAAGAATCGGCTAAAGAAATTTTGACCTTTGTACTAGATAACACAAAAGATTTAGACGTGCTTATTCAGTCACATACCTATTTGATAGAAATGGAAATTGACCATGCTTTAGAAAAAGACTATCCAGCTATTACTGCAGAATTAGACGCTTTGATAAAAGAATTTGGTGTGAGCCCATACACACTTTCATTATTAAAACTCCAAGCAAATTTTACTGCATTTCATTTAAAAGATTCAGAAAAAGCAAAAGCAATTTTAAAAAATGCTATGGAAATTCCAATCAATAGCAATCAATTGGCAGAAGTAAAAATGGAATTAGCAGACATACTGCTTTTCGAAGAAAAATTCAATCAAGCATTGATTTATTATTCTCAAATTGACGAAGAGATGGGTGGCGATGTTATTGGACAAGAAGCTAGTTTGAAAACAGCCAAAACTAGTTATTTCAAAACAGATTTTGATTGGGCGTCACACCAATTGAAAGTTTTAAAATCGGCATCGTCACAATTGATAGCCAATGATGCTTTGGATTTGTACTTATTAATAAGCGACAATACCGTTGAAGACTCAACCCAAGTAGCGCTGAAGAAGTTTGCTCGAGCAGATTTTCTTTTATTTCAAAACAAAAAGCAGGAATCTTTAGCACAGTTTCAATTGATTTTAAAAGAACACAAAGGCGAAGACATTGAACCTTTTACTCTATTGCGCATTGGAAAAATCTATGAAAAAATGGGTGATTTCAATAACGCGTTAGAAAATTATAACGAAATCATTACCAAACATAAAGAATGCATTTACATAGATGAAGCGCTTTACTTTTCAGCTGAAATCTATAATACACAATTAAATGCTATAGAAAAAGCTAAACCACTCTATGAGGAAATGATTTTCAAACACGAAGACAGTATTTACTTTGTTGACTCGAGGAACAAATACAGGAAATTGCGCGGAGATACTAATCTTTAGTGTTAAGTTAGCAGTCGCAGTTGGCAGTTTTTCATGAACTTCATAAATCTTTTAAACTTATAACCCATAAATCAAAAAATGATACTTTACAACGTTACTATAAACATACATGAAAGCGTTCACGACCAATGGATGCAATGGATGCAAGAAAAGCATATAAAAGATGTTTTAGCCACAGGAAAGTTTTCTTCGGCTCGAATGGTCAAAGTTTTGATTGAAGAAGAAATGGGCGGAACAACTTATTCTATTCAATACACGACTGATAGCAAAGAAACTTTGCAAAACTATTATGAACAAGATGCGCCAACACTTCGTGAAGAAGGGCATCGTTTATTTGGAGACAAAATGCTAGCTTTCAGAACAGAACTGGAGTTGATTTCGGAGCATTAATTTAACATGAAATACCGCCTCGCGGGAATGACAAATCAGTATGGACGTAAAAGCCAAAAAACATCTCGGGCAACATTTTTTAACTGATGAAACTATTGCAAAAAACATAGCCGATACACTGAGTTTTTCCGGCTATGATACTATTTTGGAAATTGGACCTGGAATGGGCGTTTTAACTAAATATCTTTTAGAAAAACCTACCACCACTTATGTTATTGAAATTGACCGAGAATCGGTGGAATATTTAGCTACACATTATCCCAATTTGCAAGGAAAAATTATTTCCAAAGATGTTTTAAAATATAATATTAATGAAGTTTTCGAAGGAAAACCATTTGCTATCATTGGCAATTTTCCCTATAATATTTCAACCCAAATTGTTTTTCGTTGTTTAGAATTGCGCGAACAAGTTCCCGAATTTTCGGGCATGTTTCAAAAAGAAGTTGCCGAACGAATTTGTTCCAAAAAAGGCAATAAAGTATATGGGATTTTATCTGTTTTAGCTCAAGCTTTTTATGATGCTGAATACCTTTTCACTGTTGATGAGCATGTTTTTAATCCGCCCCCAAAAGTAAAATCTGGCGTTTTACGATTGCGTAGAAAAGAAAATTTTCATTTGCCTTGTAATGAAAAAATGTTTTTTAGTGTGGTGAAAACTGGGTTTCAACAGCGTCGTAAAACATTAAGAAATAGTTTAAAATCCTTCAATCTTTCGGATAATTTAAAAGAAGATAGTATCTTTGACCTCAGACCGGAGCAACTTTCTGTAGAACAGTTCATCGAACTTACCCTAAAAATAGAAGCCAATGCAGTTTAAAATCAGCAAAGAACTCTTAGCGCAAATTGAGCAACTTATTCACTCCAAAAATGATTCGGAGTTGGAAGTGTTGCTTAATGATTTGCACCATGCCGATATTGCTGAGATTTTTGATGAATTAGAAATTGAAGAAGCTACTTATATATTTAAAATTCTAGATAGCGAAATAACCGCTGAAATTCTGCCTGAACTAGAAGATGATATTCGTGAAAAAATTCTTCAAGGCCTTTCTGCCAAAGAAATAGCTGAAGAATTAGACGAACTAGACACCGATGACGCCGCCGATATTATTGCCGAACTTTCACAAAGCAAAAAAGAAGAAGTAATCTCCGAGTTGGAAGACGTTGAACACGCTAAAGACATTGTCGATTTATTGCGCTACAACGAAGATACTGCCGGAGGTTTGATGGGAAAAGAATTGGTTAAGGTTAATGAAAATTGGAATGTATTAACTTGTGTGAAAGAAATGCGTATTCAAGCAGAATATGTCACCAGAGTTCATTCCATCTATGTAGTTGATGATGAAAACCGATTAAAAGGAAGACTATCTCTAAAAGATTTATTGACAACTTCTACAAAAACGCCAATCAGCGAAGTGTATATCAAAAAAGTAGATTACGTAAAAGTGGATACCCCTAATACTGAAGTAGCTCGGATCATGCAAAAATATGATTTAGAGGCTATTCCTGTTGTAGACGAAATGGGAAGATTAGTAGGTCGTGTAACGGTAGATGACATTATAGACGTAATAAAAGAAGAAGCCGATAAAGATTACCAAATGGCAGCTGGTATCACACAAGACGTAGAAGCTGGTGATAGTGTTTTTGAAATGATAAAAGCTCGATTGCCTTGGTTATTGATTGGAATGGTGATTGAGTTAATAGCCTCCTTAGTGCTTAAAAGCAATGAAACCTCAGTACAACAATATTCTACTTTAATCATTTTTGTGCCTTTATTATCTGCTACTGCTGGAAATATTGGTGTACAAGCTTCGGCTATTGTTGTGCAGGGATTGGCAAATGGTTCGCTTAAAGAATTTAGTAAAATGTATTTAAGAAAAGAAATCACTGTGGCTATGATATCGGGAACCATAATTTCTTGTTTTCTTTTTTTATATCACTCTTTAATGTATGGCCAATTTTTAGTGGGGCTTGCCATTGCTATTTCGATAATTGTGGTACTTCTTTTTGCTGCAATTTTAGGCACATTAGTTCCTTTAGTACTTCATAAAAATAAGATAGATCCTGCTATTGCCACTGGGCCTTTTATTACTACAACAAACGACGTTTTTGGGATTATGATTTACTTTGAAATCGCAAGATTGATACTTGGGTATTAATTTTTAGGAGCGCAACTCCGCTATTTATTACAACAATATTCCCGCTATCCATTATATCTTTTTCTTTTGCAAAGAGAGAGAATGTCATTACCATCGGGGCTATTGAGGACGTATTTCTTTCTTTTAAATAGTGGATTCCCGCCTACTCGGGAAAGACAGTCGTTACTAATTCTTTATGCAAAACTAGTACTTTCCTTATTGTCTTTCCCGCGCAGGCGGGAATCCATCTTGTTTCATTGTTGTTTTCTTTTGATAAGAATGACAAAAAAGTAACAAAAAAAGCCCATAATATATTGATTTATAATATAACTATGGACTTTTAAGTACCCGGAGTGGGAATCGAACCCACACACCTAAGTACACGAGTTTGAGTCGTGCGCGTCTACCAATTCCGCCATCCGGGCAAGGACAAACAACAATTAAATGTCATTCGGAGATTGATTATTATCATTTTGTGGGTGCAAATGTAAAAAAAAATCCCCGTCGAATCAAAAAATACTCTAAAATATACTTTCAGAGTTGGATTAAATTTCTAAATTTGCACCTCGGTAAAACGAGCAACAACTAACTAACTACACCCGAGGCACTTCCAAAGAAGAGTGTCGCTGGTCAAAACAACTAATTACAATGTCGCATTTAGAACCAGAAGCAAAGATATTTGCGTGTTCGCAAAGCGTCCATCTAGCTGAACAAATGGCTAATCATTATGGTGTTCCGCTAGGTAAAGTTACGTTCTCAAAATATAGTGATGGTGAGTTTCAACCTTCTTTTGAAGAATCAATAAGAGGATTAAGAGTATTTATTGTTTGTTCTACTTTTCCAAGTGCAGACAATTTAATGGAGCTTTTGTTGATGATTGATGCAGCAAAAAGAGCATCAGCCAGACACATAACTCCTGTTATTCCTTACTTTGGTTGGGCAAGACAAGATAGAAAAGACAAACCAAGAGTTCCGATTGGAGCCAAATTAGTGGCCAAATTATTGGAAACTGCTGGCGCTACTCGAATAATGACTATGGATTTGCATGCTGACCAAATTCAAGGGTTTTTTGAAAAACCAGTGGACCATTTGTTTGCATCAACAATCTTTTTGCCCTATGTTAAAAGTCTTCAATTAGACAATTTAACTATAGCTTCGCCTGATATGGGTGGTTCAAAAAGAGCTTATGCCTATTCTAAATTTTTAGAATCAGATGTGGTGATTTGTTATAAACAACGAAAAGTGGCTAACGTTATTGATACCATGGAATTGATAGGTGATGTTAAAGGAAGAAATGTTGTTATGGTTGACGATATGATTGATACCGGAGGAACACTTGCCAAGGCAGCTGATTTAATGATAGAAAAAGGCGCGTTGAGTGTTAGAGCCATTTGTACTCATGCCATACTTTCGGGTGATGCTTATGAAAAAATTGAAAACTCTAAGTTGCTCGAATTAATAGTTACCGATTCTATTCCGTTAAAGAAAGAGTCAAATAAAATAAAAGTGGTGAGTTGTGCGCCTCTTTTTGCAGAAGTAATGCACATGGTGCAACACAACAATTCCATCAGTGGTAAATTCCTGATGTAATTTTTAAAAAGTATTTTATTATTTATTAACTATATATTTTTACAATGAAATCGATTACGATTAAAGGATCAGAAAGAGAAAGCGTAGGCAAAAAAGCTACTAAAGCCTTACGTGATGCTGGAATGGTTCCTTGCGTTATTTACGGAGGAAGTCAACCAGTACATTTTGCAGCAGATGAAAGAGCATTTAAAAGCTTGGTTTACACTCCAAACGCACACACAGTTGTAGTAGATTTGGAAGGAAAATCAGCTAATGTAATTCTTCAAGACATTCAGTTTGACCCAGTTTCAGACAAAATTTTACACATTGATTTCTTTCAATTAAATGACAACAAAGAAATCATGATGGAAGTGCCTGTTAAAGTCGTTGGAACTTCTCCAGGGGTGTTATTAGGTGGTGATTTACGTTTAAATCAAAGAAGATTAAAAGTGAAAGCTTTGCCAAAAAATCTTCCTGATTTTGTTGAAGCTAATATTTCTGAATTGCAAATGGGTAATAAATTATATATTACCAAATTAGAGACTAAAAACTTCAAATTGATGCACCCAGATAATACTGTGGTGGCGCAAGTGAAGATTTCACGTGCTGCTATGAAAGCCGCTCAAGAAGCAGCAAAAGCAGCAAAAGCTCCAGCAAAAGGAAAGAAAAAATAATTTTCAAAACCTTATACCTAAAAGCATCAGTTTACGCTGGTGCTTTTTTTATGAAATCAAATTAGATTACTTTTACAACATGAATTGGATTACTAAATTGTTTTGTAAAAATAAAATTGTAGAAAATACAGGAATAATGAAAAAATATCTCATTGTGGGTTTAGGAAATATTGGCGCCGAATATTTCAACACTAGACACAATATAGGTTTTAAAATTTTAGATTATATTGCTCAAAAAGAAAACCTGAGTTTTGACACCGTCAAACTAGGAACATTAACAGAATATAACATCAAAGGAAGAAAGTTACTACTTTTAAAACCTAACACTTATATGAACTTAAGTGGAAAAGCAGTTCAATATTGGATGGAAAAAGAAAATATTGCTAAAGAAAATGTTTTAATTATTACAGATGATTTGAATTTACCCTTTGGCACTATTAGAATTAAATCAAAAGGCAGTGATGGAGGTCATAATGGTTTAAAAAACATTCAACTTATTCTAAACTCAACAGAATATCCACGTTTTCGTTTTGGTATTAGTGATGAATTCAAAAAAGGGCAACAGGTGGATTATGTATTAGGAGAATGGAATGATACTGAAAAAGAAAAACTAACAGAAAGATACTTACTTGCTAAAGAAATTGTTGAATCCTTTGCGCTAGCCGGATTACAAAACACCATGAATAACTACAATGGAAAATAAAAGAGCCTTTTCGTAAATGAAAAGGCTCTTTTAATACTATGTAAAACTTAATTATTGGATAATTAATTTTTTAGTCACTAAACCTTTATCCGTTTTAATATTTACAAAATAGACACCACTTGTAGGGTTGTCTAAATTAATTGTCTGAACTAAATCTGATGCTTGGCTATAATTGTTTTCATATATTGTTTTTCCAGTTACATCAAAAACTTCAATAGAATAACTATTAGTTAAATCCTTAAATTCAATTGTAAAACTACCTTTGTTAGGATTGGGATACAAACTAAACTGATTTTGCAAAAACTCCTCATTAGCTAGCGTATTTGTATATAATTGAGTTTTGATAGTATTATACCAACCAGTCATTTTTGTGACTTGTCCAGTTGTAAACATATACATGTAAGCATCGTCTACATAATCCATGTAATTCATAGTCAAAGCAAAATCATTACACCCCATAACATCTCCTGCAACAGGAGAACCATAATTTGCAGCACTTAAATCAGGAGTGTCACAAACTCTATCCCCTGAAGTCGCACAATTTGCACCATCACAACCATTAAAAGTGTGATTTAGGTTAAAGAAATGACCCAACTCATGTGTTAAGGTTCTTCCTTTATTAAATGATGTATTAGGGACATATCCTGAACATGATGTAGGAATAGCAGGACTTAAAGTAGCTCCAAACGAATTATTATCAATTACTACTGTCATACCTTGAGAAGGGGAGCCTCCAGGTGGAGAATACCCCAATATGCCACCTGATATATTTCTAACTACAACATTACAATACCCTTTCCATGTAAGGTCTGTATCGTCACCATTTAGAAAGTCTGTATTAAAAGTTACCGCTACATCCCCATTAACCAAACCGGTCCCAGCCGGATGATTTTGAGTAGCTAAAACAAATTGCACATTCATATTGCCAGTGTTCGTTGCAGGATAATAAGACTTATCAGTAATCCATTTAGAAATATCTGTATTCGTTGCATTATAATCTGCATTTAAAATGTCTATTTGTTTTTGAGCCAAAGCTCTCAAACAAGTTTTAAGTGCTGGTGTAAAACCAGGAGTAGGAGGAAGAGTAGGATAATGAACGGCTACAGGAATTCTAATAACCGCATTGGTATTCTTATTCAATCCTGACTCTATTTTTTGCAACTCAATTTCGAAATTATTTTGAAGTTCAAGATAAGCTTTCCTTTGAGAAGGATCATTCATGATTCGCTGCAATTGTTCTTTCACTCCACAAGTTCTTTGCTGAGAAAAACTTGTTTGAAAAACAAGCAATACAAATAATAATAATTTTATTTTCATTTAGTAAATTAATTTAAAAGGTCAAATTTAAACAAATGTTTTACAAAACATAATTTTTGATAAAAAAAGGAGTGACAAAATAGTCTCTCCTATAAACATTTTACATAATCAAAAACCTACTCTATGGCTATTTTTTTAACAACTTTACTAGTGCCATCAGTAATACTAACCAAATAAATTCCAGATTGAGGATTATTTAACTGAATGTTTTCATTGAAAGTTACCTGATTTGAATAGGAGTTTTCGAATATAATTCTACCTCTCATATCATATACATAAACTTTAATCTCGTCTGAAGCAACGGATGAATCCAACTTAATAGTAAACTCCCCCTTATTTGGGTTTGGATATAATTCAAAATTTTGTAAAGCAAAATCTTCAATACCAAGGCTGCTTGCTTGAATAGTAAAGTTTTTACTATTTACAGCAAGAAAAACATTGGCAGAGGCCATAACCATAAATCTACAGGTAGTTTTGGCTGCGGGAAGGTTTGGTAAAGTAACACTTGCACTTCCATTATTTGGAACCCCAGAAACTAAAGTAGTAAATGTAACACCATTATCTGTAGTTAATAAAATATTAACGTTTGCCCCTCCAGTTAACGCAGCAGTATTGGCAACGTTCCAAGTTACCGTTTGAACTGAACCAGAAGCATAAGAAATTCCTGTTGTTGATTGTGATGTTACTGCTAGTGGTCCTGCCGTAGCATCTACTTTTATTGAAGTAGGTGTCGATATAGTTTGTCCCATCCCTGGATGATTATCTCTAACAGTTACTACAAAATTCATTGTTTTAGCTACACTTGAACAAGATTCCCAGTTGGTGTCATCCCCAGTAGTTATTACAATATTTCCCGATAAAATTTTACTCATTTGAGGAAAATATCTTGAAGGTGAAGAAGAGGCAGGAAAAATTTTAAAGTTAGGCCCCGCCGTTTTTGTACCAAAAACTCTACTTTTATCTTGAGTTGTAGCCGAGGTTCCAACATTATTTTGCTCCCAAGAATAAGTTAATGCATCACCCGCATCAGCGTCATTACCTGTAGCGGTTAATTTAAAAGCTGTACTTTTTGGAATAGTAAAACTGGCTCCTGCAACTGTTACGGTTGGAGTAGCATTTACTCCCGTCAAAGATGTTGTAACTGCACAGTTAGCATTAGAAGCTTTTAAATTTGATTGTATTTGATTTATACTTTTGTAACAATACATAGCATCTGAATGTTGTTGTACATTGTAGGCTGCTAATCCTGTTGTTGCATTATCAGCAACTCCCGCATAACCCATAATAGAGCTTCCGCTTCCTGGTTCTACTTGAACGCTAGACCCTTCAAAATTATAAGTAAAGGTATGATTAGCTCCTAATTGATGCCCCATTTCGTGCACCACATAATCAATATCGAAGGTATCCCCTTTAGGAATGCCATCACTAGGTGATGTAAATGCAGCTCCTTTATAACTCGTTGTTGCATCACCGCCTGTTAACAAAACATTGGTACAAACACATCCTATACAACCCGCATTTCCACCACCACCTGAAGCACCAAATAAATGGCCAATATCAAAAGCGGCGTCACCTAAAGTAGCGTGTAAATTATTCATTAACTCATCATTCCAAGCGCCAGCAGATCCTGCAGCAGCAGCAGAATAGGGATCTGAAGTTCGATTATAATAGATTACTAAATCATTTGAATTAATAATATTGAGATGAACCGCTAAATCCTTTTCCATTACTTCATTAACACGGGTCATAGTATTATTCATAGCAGCCATAACCAAAGCCAATTTAGTACTACTTGTAGCACCAAAATAATTGGCGTATTCTGCTGTACAAGATAATGCCAGTCTAAATGTTTTATAATTTTTCTGATCTGACATCACAGTATTATTAAATTTACCTGAAAGATCATTAGCTAAGCTAACGTCATTTGTACTACAATTAAACGGCAATCTGCCACTAATTCTTTTACTTGAATTAAATAAAACGTAAACGGTAGACTCTTTATCATAGCCTTCTATGAATTCTGTTCCCGTATCGGCTCTGAAAACCATAGTTTGTATTCCTTGGGGGGAGATACTAAAATTTATTGTAGCATATTTATCTGTCAAACCTTTTCCAACATAGGAACGAATATCTGGAAATCTTTGTTGCAAAGCTGGTTCAAAATTAGAGTTTTCCCATACTTGGTAGGTTTCTATTTGTCCGTCCAAATTAGGAATGCTAACAACTACTCCAGGTAAATTGGAAAATTTATCTTTAGCATTGGCTAAACTTTGTTTAAAGGCATTGAAATTCATACTAAAATATAGTTCGCCTTCACAAACATTATTCGCTCTGTTTCTTTTTAATTCTGACATTCTGGAGGCGTCAATTACTTGCCAAACAGAAGAGGTTTGGGCAACTATTTGTCCAAAAGAAAAGGTTAGTAAAATCAGTAGTAATAATTTTTTCATAGTCTATTAAATAAATAAAAGTGGGTAAAGATAATTATGTTTAAAGATTTTACAAATTAATGATTAGAATTATTGCATATAGAACAATCATTTTAACATAAACCCTAATTGGATTAGAATTAAATTGTATTAAAAAAGTTAGAATTTATAAGTAATCAAGTGCTTTTTACTTCTTTTCACAACAATTTAAATTTGATAGATTTTTTACTATTTTGATTCTGAAATTTTAACTTTTATCTTATTAAAATTAAATTTAGTACAAAGAAAAAAAGATCTAAAAACTAAAATAGTTAAAAACTATTGTTTTTCAATTCAAAAATCTATTTTTGCTTTTCACTTTTTAAATTTTTTATTGAAACTATTTCACTCCATACCATCTTATAGTTCAAACAAGCCAACTATTGTGACCATTGGCACTTTTGATGGTGTACATCTTGGTCATAAAAAAATATTACAGCAAATTATCGAAAACGCAACCGTTCAAAATTGTGAAAGCTTAGTGCTCACTTTTTTTCCTCACCCTAGAATGGTACTTCATGAAGGAACAGAGATGAAACAACTAAACACATTGAACGAAAAGATAAGTTTATTAGAAAACTTAGGTATAGACAATTTAGTTATTCATCCTTTCAACAAAGAGTTTTCAAGACTAACTGCAGAAGAATTTGTAAAAAGTGTATTGATAAATACTTTTAAACTACAAAAAATAGTCATTGGTTACGACCATCGTTTTGGTAGAAATAGAACCGCTAGCATAAATGATTTAGTTGAGTTTGGGCAGCAGTTTGGTTTTGAAGTTCAACAAATTTCAGCAGAAGAAATCAATGAAGTTTCGATTAGCTCTACTAAAATTAGAAGCGCTCTTGAAGAAGGAAATATTACTTTGGCGAACGAATATTTGGGTTACCATTATTGTATGACAGGCCTGGTCTTAAAAGGAAAACAACTTGGTCGAACGATTGGTTATCCTACTGCTAATATCAAAATTGATGAAGACTATAAACTCATCCCTCAAAACGGTGTATATATTATTGAAAGTAGCATAGACAACAAGATTGTATATGGCATGATGAATATTGGAACTCGACCAACTGTTGACGGAACTACACAAACTATAGAGGTGCATTTTTTTGATTTTAATAAAGATATTTACGATACTGAAATCACTGTTTCGCTCTTAAAAAGAATTCGATCAGAACAAAAATTTGACTCGCTTGAGGCTTTGAAAAACCAATTGAACTTAGATAAAACATTAGCCCTTGACTTTGTTAAAAAATTATAACTTCAAGGTTTTTTTTCTTCTTATTATGTTATTGCAGTAACATTGTACTATTTTTAGTACCTCTCTTTAATTCTAATTCAAAATTGTAACTTAATTACAAATTAACTACTTTTGGGGGAATATAAAATCGCACTTATGAGTAGTATTAAACACAATTGGACCAAAGAAGAAATTATTGCTATTTACAATAAACCTTTGATGGACTTGCTATATGAAGCCGCTACAATCCACAGAGAACAACATGATCCAAACATAGTGCAAGTTTCCACTTTATTATCAATAAAAACTGGTGGATGTCCCGAAGATTGCGGTTATTGCCCTCAAGCTGCGCGTTATCATACCGATATAGAAGGAAATGATTTAATGACAGTTAACCAAGTAAAAGCTCAAGCTTTAAGAGCTAAATCTAATGGTTCTTCAAGGGTTTGTATGGGTGCCGCTTGGCGAAATGTAAAAGATGGAGAAGAATTTGATCAAGTGCTAGAAATGGTGAGAACTATCAATAAACTAGATATGGAAGTGTGTTGCACGCTTGGGATGCTTACTGAAAACCAAGCGCAACGATTAGCCGAAGCAGGTTTATATGCCTATAACCATAACCTAGATACTTCTGAAGATTATTATAAAGAAGTGATTTCTACACGAGGATTTGAAGACAGATTACAAACGATAGAAAACGTTCGTAAAACTAATGTAACCGTTTGTAGCGGAGGGATCATTGGAATGGGCGAAAGTATAGAAGACAGAGCCGGAATGCTAGTAGCTCTTTCTACATTAAATCCTCAACCAGAGTCGGTGCCAATCAATGCCTTAGTTGCAGTAGAAGGAACTCCTATGGAAGATGAAAAACCTATTGAGATTTGGGAAATGATTCGCATGGTAGCTACGACAAGAATTGTAATGCCTGAAACCCAAGTGCGCCTTTCGGCAGGAAGAACTGAAATGTCTCGCGAGGGACAGGCCATGTGTTTCTTTGCGGGTGCCAATTCTATTTTTGCGGGAGATAAATTATTGACCACTCCAAATCCAGATGTAAATGAAGACATGAAAATGTTTGAAACACTTGGGCTAGTTGCTCAAAAACCATTTGTAAAGATCATGCAACCTAAAACAGTTGAAGCTGTAGATTCTGAATACCAATCTTTAGGAGAAAAACCAAAATGGACCAGACCAGGCCATACTATAGAAAGAAACTTAGAAGCATCAACTAAAGGGAAATAAGCAATCAATAGATTAAATAGAATAATGCGAAAGTAAGCCTTTACAGGTTTATAGGTCTAACAAGACAATTCAATTACCATTATTTTGAAGATGAAGAATTATCTTTATTCAAGTTCAACTTCTTTTGAATGAATATCTTATAGCTCCAACTTAGATGTAGTATTAATTTTATGATAAATATTAAATTATTGATAGTTCTATTTGTATAGCTAATAGGTTCCCCACCCTTTTTTTGAATTTATAGTTTACCTTTGACTTGTCAATTTCTTTTTTTATCTAAAAAATGCGCGACAAAATAACGCTACAAGCCGCCATCGTCAAACTAGAATATTACTGTTCCTATCAGGAACGTTGTCATGATGAAGTAGTGCAAAAATTGTATGATTTAGGCATGAAAACCAATGAAATTGACATAGTAGTTGTTCATTTATTACAAAATGATTTCTTAAACGAAGAACGCTTTTCCCGAAGTTTCGCGCGGGGCAAACACCGCATTAAAAAATGGGGCAAAATCAGAATAGTCAATGAGCTTAAACAACGTCACATCGCTACACCCAACATCAAACTTGCCTTGACAGAAATTTCAGAGGAACAATACCAAGAAACTTTTCACGCTCTTGCCGAAAAGCACTGGGAAATACTCAAAGAAAGTGATGTTCAAAAAAAGAAAAAGAAATGGTGTGACTATCTTTTGCGCAAAGGCTGGGAAAGTAATTTGGTTTATGAGAAGATAAAGGAACTCTAGTCTTTCTTTATTATTCCCCCGATACTGAAATTGAAAACTTCTTCACAATTATTTAACACGTCAGAACCAACTTAAATATTACTAAGACGAGACTAAAATACTAACTGCATTACCTCCAAATCCCACAGCATTAATCAACACCTTTCGAATGTTTTTTCGTGGATTAGGTTCTATAACATAAGGAATTCCAACGAACGTATTATTTTGCATCATCATCAAGGCCAACTCTAAACTGAGCATTCCCGAAGCCCCAAAAGTATGTCCAATTTTCCACTTGTTGGTAGTGAGCAAAGGAAGGGTATCTCCGAACAATTGTTGGATAGCTTTATATTCTGAAGTGTCGCCTTTTAAAGTGCCTGGCGCGTGCATCACGATAGCATCAACTTCCTCGAAAGGCGTATCTAATAAAGCCATCGCCATAGATTTTTGAAAACAAATCGCATCTTCGGAGATAGAAATGTTGTGTTCCAGTTCGTCAGTAGCATAACCAAGCCCCGTAATATATCCTAATGCATTTTCTTTTTCTCCCAACTCCAAACACGCCATAGCGGCACCTTCGCCAAGCACCATAGTGTTTTTTGTTTTAGTCAAATCAAATGCTTTACAAGGATAGTCGCCCGTGTCTTTAGCATATATTTTTAAAGCATGCATTTGTGCCAAAGTAAAAGCAGTCAGTGGCGCTTCACTTCCTCCTACTAAAAACTTGGTGGCCATGCCTGATTGTAACCAAGCTGCAGCATTCAAAATAGCATGCAAAGCGGTAGAACAAGTTATGGAGTGTGATATTTCGGGACCTTTGCTTTTTAAATCATGAGCTACCCAAGAGGAAATATTTCCCAAGGTTGTGGTAGGAGATGTCAAAGTTCTTGTCTTACCTGTGCTTAAAAATTCTTCATGATATTTTTCAAACAATTGAGTTGCTCCGCGAGAAGAACCAATGTTGATACCAAAGTCATCACCTTGATGCCAACCTGCAATTTCAATGGCTTTTCTAGAAGTCAAAATAGCCATCAAAACAGTTTCGTCTAGTGACTTGTATTTCAATTCTTCTTTGCGCAAATTATCTATTTCCTTTCGAATTGCTTGTGGGATAGTCGCTATAAACTGATTTTTACCTTCAAAATCTTTAGAAGTAATCAACGTTTTTGGAGAAAGATAATTAGCCCAAACCATTTCAGGCGTATTTCCTAAAGGTGATAAAGATGCTAAAGATGTTATGGCGATTTTGGTTTTCATTTTTTTATTTCACAGAGATTCGCAGAGTTTTGGGTTTGATTAAAATAATTTCTAAGTGTTTCTCTGTGTAACCTTTGCAAAACTATACTATTTCTATAGCTTGTTCAACAATTGCATACACTTTTTCCAACTGTTCCTCCGAAATAATATAAGGCGGAAGAATATAAATAATATTCCCAACAGGGCGCAAAACCACACCATTCTCTATAAAGAAATTGTAGAGTTTGTTCCGCATAGTGCCATAATAACTTTCCTGCGTTTCAGTTTTGATTTCTAAAGCGAATATAACTCCTAGCACCCGAGTTGTTTTTACTTTTGGATGAGATTTTATTTTCAGTTCAAATGCCAAATGCCTCTCATGCACTCGGGTGATATTATTTTGTATTGCCTCGGTTTGCAATAAATTGATACTAGCCAATGCAGCAGCACAAGCTGTAGGATTTGCAGTAAAAGTATGACCATGAAAAAAGGCTTTATTGGTGTCATCATCATAAAATCCGTCAAAAATTTCCTGAGTAAAAGTGGTAATTGCCATTGGAATTGTTCCCCCAGTTAGTGCTTTAGATAAACACATCATATCCGGTTTATTATTTAAATAATCACTAGCAAAAGTCTTTCCGGTTTTCCCAAAACCCGTCATCACTTCATCGGCAATGGTGAACACGTTATTTTGATTACAAATAGCAATCATTTTGTCTAAAATTTCCGAAGAATACATTACCATTCCCGCAGCGCCTTGTACTAAAGGTTCAAATATAAATGCTGCATATTCATTGGTTTTAACCAAATCTTTCAAGTTTTGCAGATTTTGCTCTTCATTCTCTTTTGTTGGAACAGGAATTCGTATTACTTCCAGCAAAGAACCTTTGAATGCTTCACTAAAAAAAGAAATGCCGCTCGAAGCCATAGCTCCAAAAGTATCGCCATGAAATGCATCTTCAAACGCAATTATTTTAGTTTTTTTATTTCCTTTATTATAATTGTACTGCATCGCACATTTCAAAGCAACTTCTACCGCAGTTGAACCGTTATCTGAATAAAAGAGTTTCTTTTGGTTATTGGGCAAGATAGTCATCAGTTTTTCGGCCAACAGAACGGCTTTATCGTGAGTAAATCCTCCAAACAAAACATGCTCTAAGGTCGTCAGTTGCTCATAAATCGCATCAGCAATAATTTTGTTGGAATGTCCATAGGGATTCACCCACCAAGAGGCAATCGCATCAATATACTCTTTACCGTTTTCATCCCAAAGTAAAGCGCCTTCCCCTTTCACAATTGCCGGAAAGTTAGCTGCCGTTTTGTGCTGTGTATAGGGATGCCAGTTGTATAGTTTGTCTCTTTCGGAAAGATTCATTTTTTAAAGAAAATAGAAGAAAGAAGCAAGAGAAAAGACAAATGCTAATTCTAAATTATTATGGCAAAGATACAGTAAGAAAGTTTCTTTCTTCTTTTTTCTTAGCTCTTGCTTTTTATAAATTTAAAAGATTATCACGAAATTTATCAGCATAATAACGAATTACATTTTCGTCAAAATAGGGTTCATTATCAATTCTGCCGATGCATTTTGCACTCGTTTTCTTTAGGATAATTTCTTCTGTAGCTTTGTTTTTATCACCAGAAAAAATAATTCCGGCAACGTCAATTTTTCTGTTTTTAAGGGCTTCTATCGTGAGCAAAGTATGATTTATACTGCCCAAATAATGGCGCGACACCAAAATCACTTTATACTCTTTTTGAATTAAATCAGCAATGCAATCTTTGTCGTTAAGTGGAACAAGAATTCCGCCTGCGCCTTCAATTACGAGATGATTGTCTGTTTTTGGTTCCTTAATCTGTTTTAAATCGATTGTAATTCTATCAATCTCTGCAGCATAATGCGGGCTTGCCGGCGTATTCAACGCATATGCATTTGAGTGGAATTGTGATTTGGGATTTGAGATTCGGGATTTGACTTTATGAGTATCACTAAAATCTAAATCTCCTGCTTGTATGGGTTTCCAATAATCGGCTTCCAATGCTTCAACTACGATGGCTGAGGCAATCGTTTTGCCTACATCGGTGCCTATTCCTGTGATAAAAAATTTCATGTGTAGATTTTTACTTTTTTTATTCATCATCATCAACAGAGTACAAATTTATATCACTCAAAATTTCATTGGCTTTATCAAAATTCTTTGTCTTGACAAACATTCTTATACCACCAAGTGCATTACTATAAAACGGGTTAGAATCAATGGTTATCTGATCCCTCAAAAACACTTCAATACCTTCGCTTTCTAGTTTACCTTGGTAAATTATAGCTTCACTCGTGTATTGAAACCGACGGAGTAACGTAAATTTTTCTTCTTCCATAGTTAGAAACCATTGTTGTCCTATTTTTTAAGTTTCACAGAGATTCACTGAGATTTTTAGAGATTCACGGAGCTATTTCTCTGTGTATCTCCTTTTGCTCTGTGTGTCTCTGTGTAATTAAAACACAAAAGTACTTAACAACTGCAAAACTTCCGAGATTTCTTTTTCGGAATTATAACTGTGTAAACAAAAACGCAAACGCTCTTGCCCTTCAGGAACGGTTGGTGAAAGAATTGGCCGAACATCGTAACCTTTTTGCTGAAGTTGTGAAGCTATTTTTTTTACTTTATCATTTCTAGGAATGATAGCGCATTGAATCGCCGATTTGCTATAAACAAACATTGGCTTTAATCCCAAACGCATTTTTTCTTGATTAAAGAAAATAATGTTGGTTTTTAGTTTTTCAATAGATTGCTTTTCTTCTGCTAAACATTTATAAGATTGCAAAATAGTACCAACGCTGTGAGGAGAAAGCGCTGTGGTGTAAACAAGACTTCTAGCAAAATTGACCAAATAACTTTTTAGTTCCCGACTTCCTAATATCGCTGCTCCGTGACAACCCAATCCTTTTCCGAAAGTCATGATCCTAGCAAAGACTTTGTCTTCCAGTCCTAAACTTTGAACCAATCCCTCTCCTTTTGAACCAAAAACTCCTAAAGCGTGTGCTTCATCAATAACTAAATATACGTTATGTTTTTCAGAAAGCTCGACAAGTTGTTCCAGATTTGGACAATCACCATCCATAGAAAAAACACTTTCGGTTATGATATAAATGGTTGTAAGTTGTCGGTTGTCGGTTGTCGGTTGGAATTTTGTGATTAGCTTTTCTAAATCTTCTAAATCGTTATGTTGGAATTTAAAACTCTTAGCATGACTCATTTGAATACCATCCCGAATGGAAGCGTGACATAATTCATCGTAAAAAATAATATCGTTACGTTGTGGCACCGAACCAAAGAACCCAATATTAGCATCGTACCCCGAATTAAAAATTAAAGCTGTTTCCGATTGATGGAAGTTAGCTATAAACTCTTCTGTGATTTGGTATAAATTATGATTTCCTGAGAGCAAACGTGAACCTGTTGCACCATTTACTTTGAAGTTATTATCTAAAAGAAATTGATGCGTTTTGTGAAAGAGGATGTCGTTTTTGGCAAAACCGATATAATCATTGGATACAAAATCAATTAAGTCATTAGCAACAGGCAATTGGCGTAAGGCATTATTTTGCTCACGTTGCTCGAGTTTTTGCTGTAGTGATTTTGGTGGTTTCATTTGTACAAATATAAGGAACGTTTTAGTACTGAAATCAAAATATATTATTGTTTTTGATATATTTATTATTGTTTATCAATAATTATAATATATTTGTCTCGAATTTAATTACTAAATAAATGAGACAATTAAACATTTTAAAAGCAATATTAGATTTCTTTTGGTTTTTTACGGTTATTGCAGCAATTGGAGTAGTAATATTTTTACCTTTTTATTCATTTGGAACTATAGGAGATATTCCTATTAAAATCAAGGGTCAAGAAATTACTACCAATACATTATTTTCAAAAATAGTTGTATTTGTAAATGTCTTAAGTGGGTTTCTTTTTCTATACAGTATTTATTTATTGAGAAAGGTGGTTGGTTTATTTCAAAAAAAAGAAATATTCAATGGACAAGTTGTACATTTATTTAAACTGATTGGGCAATCAATTATTGCTTCTTCTCTAATTAGTAATATTTCTTTATTTATTTATAGATTCGTAGAAAATGAACATGGTGATTTAAGTCTGGATTTAGGTAGTTATGATTCTTTTTTAATTTCAATAAGTTTGGGGTTATTTTTTATGGTAATTAGTGTAATTTTTAAAATTGCTACAAAAATGAAGGAAGAAAACGAATTAACCATTTAATTATGCCAATTATTTTAAACCTAGATGTGATGTTGGCAAAACGCAAAATGCGATCTAACGAATTAGCAGAAAAAATCGGAATTACTACTGCTAATCTTTCCATATTGAAAACAGGAAAAGCAAAAGCAGTACGATTTTCTACTCTGGAGGCTATCTGTGAAATATTAGAATGCCAGCCTGGTGATATATTAGAGTATGTCTCGGTGTAAAATAAAATATATTTGTAAATTAAATTTTAAAAGATGAAAAATAAAATAATGATTTTTTTATACGCCCTAGGTATTATAGGACTTTTGATAGAGATTTTTAAATCGGGCTATACTAATGTTCGTATTTATCAAATTGCATTGATTTTATGTTTTAGTTGGTTATTGTTTAATAAAATCAAAGAGTTAATTAAAGACAACAAAACAGGAGAAAAATAGTAAGTATTGCAAATTCAATTGCTTTATTAAAAAATCATAAAAAAAGCCCAACAATAATGTTGAGCTTTCCGCTTTTTTATTTAGAATTGTTTTAGTCGGCTAATACAATTACTTTATTGTCTTTCATTTCAATAGCTCCAGATGCAATATCTAACGTATAGTTTTGGTCGTTTACTCTTGTAAATTTCTCAGCTACTTCTTTATTAAAACTAAAACTAGGAGCTGCAATTTTTACAGTTCCTTGTTTTAAAATAGAAACTATAGGTGCGTGATTGTTCAATATTTGAAAAGAACCATTCACCCCTGGTAAAGAAACCGAAGTAACTTCTCCTTTGAATAATGTAGCTTCTGGTGATACTATTTCTAAAATCATTTTTTATAATTGATAATTGATAATTGATAATTGATAATTTTCACATTGTCAATTGTTAATTATCCATTGTTAATTGAATTAAGCTTCAGCCAACATTTTTTGTCCTGCTTCGATTGCTTCTTCGATTGTTCCTTTTAGGTTGAAAGCTGCTTCTGGCAAGTGATCTAATTCACCATCAATAATCATGTTGAATCCTTTGATGGTATCTTTAATATCAACCAATACTCCAGGAATACCTGTAAATTGCTCCGCTACGTGGAAAGGTTGTGACAAGAAACGTTGCACACGACGTGCTCTTGATACTGATAATTTGTCTTCTTCAGATAATTCTTCCATACCAAGAATCGCGATGATATCTTGAAGTTGTTTGTATTTTTGAAGTATCTCTTTTACTCTTTGCGCACAGTCATAGTGCTCATCCCCTAAAATTTGAGCTGTGAGAATTCTTGAAGTAGAATCTAGTGGATCCACTGCAGGATAAATTCCTAACTCCGCAATTTTACGCGATAATACCGTTGTTGCATCTAAGTGAGCAAACGTTGTTGCAGGAGCAGGGTCAGTCAAATCATCCGCAGGAACGTAAACCGCTTGTACCGATGTAATCGAGCCTTTGTTTGTAGATGTAATTCTTTCTTGCATAGCACCCATTTCTGTTGCTAATGTTGGTTGATAACCTACCGCAGATGGCATTCGCCCTAATAACGCTGACACCTCAGAACCTGCTTGTGTGAAACGGAAGATATTGTCAACAAAGAAAAGTACGTCTTTACCTTGATCTGAACCTGCACCATCACGGAAATATTCTGCGATAGAAAGTCCTGATAAAGCTACACGTGCTCTTGCTCCTGGTGGCTCATTCATCTGTCCGAAAACGAAAGTAGCTTTAGACTCTCTCATTCCTGGTTTATCCACTTTAGATAAATCCCATCCTCCATTTTCCATAGAGTGCATGAAATCTTCTCCATATTTTATAATGCCTGATTCCAACATCTCACGAAGTAAATCATTTCCTTCACGTGTTCTTTCACCAACTCCTGCGAATACAGAAAGTCCACCGTGACCTTTAGCGATATTGTTAATCAATTCCTGAATCAATACTGTTTTACCAACTCCGGCTCCACCGAACAATCCAATTTTACCACCTTTTGAGTAAGGCTCAATCAAATCGATTACTTTAATACCTGTGAATAATACTTCTGTAGAGGTTGATAAATCTTCAAATTTAGGTGCCTGACGGTGAATAGAAACTCCGTTGTTTCCATCTTTAGGCAAATCCCCTAAACCATCAATGGCATCGCCAATAACGTTAAATAAGCGTCCGTAAATATCAGCTCCGATTGGCATTTGAATTGGAGCACCAGTAGCTTTCACTTCTGTTCCTCTACTCAAACCATCTGTTGAGTCCATGGATATTGTTCGAACTGTGTTTTCACCAATATGGGATTGCACTTCTAAAACTAATATAGAACCATTTTTATTAATGATTTCTAATGAGTCATAAATTTTTGGTAACTCAACATCTTTGTTGTCAAATACTACGTCTACTACGGGACCGATTATTTGTGAAACTTTTCCTATTGCTTTTGACATTGTTTATGTATTTTTAAAATAGCTGTTTTCATTTGAAAAAAACACTTCCTTTTTCAGAGCGCAAAGATAATTTTTAAAAATTGAATTATCAATAATTATTTTACAAAAAAGGAAGATTTTTTTAATCCTTTCTATTAACAAAAAACACTCCTTTACAAAGGAGTGTTTTAATTGTATATAAAAAAATTATTTATAGAATTGGAGGAAACATAATTCTATAATTTGCAAGACTTACACCTTTAAAATTTGATCCAAATTTCAAATTAATAGCCTCTAAAAATTTATTAGCGATTAATGCATAGCCTCTTGGGGTTGGATGAACTCCATCTAGAGAAAAAGCACCACCAGTTACATAAGTTGAATTAAGTGTAAAACCATTACCTGTTATTCCAGTTGTAGTCAAACTATTCATAATAGATTTAGCATCAACCAAAGCAATTTGAGCGCTGTTTGCAGTTGCAGCCCCTTCAATAGTCGCATTGTATGCGTCTGTTGCTGCTTGAATTTCAGTAACTTCTGTTGGAATCAAAATATATCTATCAGGTAAGGGAAATGTAACTCCTAATTGTCCTAGAAGAGAAGGTGCAGGAGAAGTTACTCCGTCTACTGCTTGAGAAGGCAGTTTACCTATTCTTGAAGAAGCACTCAAGCAAATTAAATCTGTTGGAAGTGTTTGTCTCGTTTTTCCAAAGACTTGTCCTAACAAAGTTCCTTGAGCAATTGCTTGAGGTGCTGGAGTACCTTGTAGAATTAAACCTTGGGTAATAACCTGTCCTAAAGGCACTGATAAATCGGTTAAATTTTCATCAACCATTAGCATTGGGTTATTCCCAGACGTTGCTAATAAATTTATTCTATTTCCTTGCTGTAAATAAGCTAAAGCATTATGCAAAGGCCCATATAATTGAGTATTTAAATTATTTACTTGATTAACACCATTTACTGTTAAATTATCCTGAGTTAATTGGTTATATTGAATTACATGAAAATAAGGTAAAGTTGTTACATAAGGTAAGTTAGCTATTACTCCTTTTTTACCACCGGCTGTTAATTGAGATATAATTGTATTATATACTGCGTCAAAAGTTGCGGCCGGAGTTAAAGGATTAACAGTTGCGTCACCACCTGCTGTTGCATAACCCAATTCGTCATTCCCTCCTATCCATAATGAAAAGAAGGTAGGAGATTGAGCTAAAGCATCTGCTAAAACTGTTGTGCTTGAATTTGATGCAAAGCGAGCAAAGTATGGATTCCCTAAAGAACTTCCGTAACCAGGAGCTATTAAATGAAAACTTTTTGCCCCTGGAATTCCCATATTATTGAAAGCAGCCCCTAGAGAAGCTAAAGTTGTAGAAGATGCTTGACTGTAAGGAGGTAGAGCAACTGAAGATGGTGTAGGAGAAAGTCCTGGCCCTGCTGGAGGCGCTAAATACAATCTAGGAGTGTAAGTTGTACTTCCAAAAAAACCACCAACATTATCTGCCATTAGAGGAGTTGTAAAAGTACCACCGCCGACAAGAGCAAATTGTTGTGCTAAAATGTTAGGATATGCTCCTTTTTGTCCTTCTATAAATAGTGCGTTATCACTAAAACCTGCTGCAAATGAATCTCCAAGTGCAACATATTTAGAAAAATCGGCTGAACCAGCTGTTAAAGGCAAACCATCCGATGAATCTGGATTAATAAATGCTTCATCATCATTGTTACATGCTACAAAGGTTAACGAAACCAATAATAGCCATTTGAAATTTTTTATCATAATATTTTAATTTATTTATAATTGGTTTTTATGGTGTAATCGTAAGAGAAACAAAATATTGTTGTCCAATAAGCCCTGCTCCTATTACTTGTCCGTATTCTTTTCCTCCAATATTTGTTGCACCAACTTTTAGGATTGATTTCAATGACTTAATATTATAATTAGCCTGAACATCTATAACAGTCGCTTCGGCAATCATACCATCGGCAAAAGTAGACTCCCATAAATATTCAGAATTCCATCTTCCGCTAACAGATATCCCTAAATTTCCAAATAATTTATCATTGCTTAAAGTTGCTTTCGCTCTATGTTTCGGTGTATTGAAACTTGCTTCAAAATTTGGGTCTTTAGCTTGATCAAAATTAAATGCTGAATAATTATAGTTACCACTAAATTCATAATTTTTGTAGATTTTCTTAGTTAATCCTGCACCAAAGCCATATGATTTTACTTCCAAATTTGTATTGGTATATAATTGATATTCTCTAGAATCTCTGTTTGCAAGAGCTGCAGCCGAATTGTTAGTTGAAATATCTGGGCTATTTACAGCCGTTCCATAATAAGGAGTGATAACATTTAAATTACCGATAAAATCATTATAAATATTATAGTATCCATTAATGTCTAATGAGAATCCTTTAACATTAGCTCTATATCCTAAATCAAATGCTTTTACTTGTTCTGGTTTCACTAAATCTACATTTGCTTTTACTAGTAAAGCTGCAGCATTTGCTAAGCCTGATGGCGGACCGTTTCTATAGGCCGAATCAAACAATAAATAAGAATCTTTTGTAAAAGAATTGTAATAAGCATCTTCACCATTTAAAGTTTTTGTGTTAGTCCCTAAAACCCCAATCCCGAATGGTGAAATTAATCCACTACCGTTAATATCATTACCTCTTGTTTCTGTAAATCTAGTTAAGTTATCAGGTGCAGAACCAATTAGCACTCTGTTCCCAATATCAAATCCTATGTATTGGTCTTGTGTGGTTGGGTTTCTGAAACCTGTTTGGAATGAACCTCTAAGGTTATGATTTTTTTCTTTGTCTAAAGCGAAAACAAATGAAAGTCTCGGTGAAAAATTACCTTCAAAATTTTGTGCTTTGTCATATCTAACAGATCCAGTTAATTTTAATCTATCATCCAAAAACTTTTTCTGAACCTGAGAATAAATACCATATTCATTATAATTAATAACGCTATTAGCATCTGTATATATTCTTCCATGTGAATTCAATTGATAATTTCTGTAAGATCCTCCCATCTGCATTTCTATTTCTGCAAGTTCAAATAAATCCTTGAAGTTGTAATTAGCATCAGAATGATAAATTCTTGAATTATCCACTAATTTAGATCCTGATAATACGTTTGGATCTGCTATAACTTTATTGAATGCGTCATTGAATTCTGGAGTTCCCGGAGCTAATCTTCCAATATCGGCTCGGCTTCTTGCATAAGCATGTGCCTCAGCAGGAGTTGTTCCTACACCTGGAACAAACCCTAAAGTTGCAGCTCCAAATGCTCCTCCATAATCAGCAAACCATTGTGAATCTGACTTCCATAATCTATTGATGTTGATTGCGGTGAATGTCATGTCATATGATTTTCCTCCATCTTCGTTTATAGTATATCCTCTTAGGAAGAAATTTTTCCCTTTAAGCTCCAATTTATGTTGCTGCATAAAAAAACCATTTAGATTATATCTACTAGCTCCTTGATAAACGGAATTTCCAAATCCAAATTTAGACTGCCAGATGATTTCAAAATCATTTGCCCATGGCTTAAAGTGAAGTGAAAAGTCAATTTTTGCATTTTTTACCTTATTCTCTGTTAAATCGGTTTCGTTATATCCTGTTCTGGAGATATCTATGTTTGGCAAAAGATTATAGGCTGAAGATCCAAAAGCATTTCTACTTTTAAGGTTAACGGCAACCTCATCTCCGTAGATGTTTATACCATTGTAGCTTGGGTTATTTCTATCTACTCCTGAAACTTCATATCCATTTGCGTCAATACCGTTATAATTAGTAGCATACCAGTCAGTCCCTCTCATAAAAGTAAAGTTCGCTTTGGCGGCAAAATGTTTGTCAAATACATGAGCCACTCTAATTCCATAATCATAAAAATTATTAGTTCCGCCTGCCTTTTGATTTGTTTGTCCAAATTTAGCATAGGAAGTAACCCCCTGATGATTCCATGGGTCTTGGCTATTCATGAATAATATTCCGTTGAATGCATTTGCACCATAAAGCGCCGATGAAGCTCCTGGAAGCAATTCTACATTTTGAACATCAATTTCTGAAACCCCGATAAGATTTCCTAAAACAAAGTTTAAAAGAGGAGAAGAATTATCCATTCCGTCAACTAATTGTAGAAATCTAGTATTGGCTACTGTGGCAAACCCTCTTGTGTTGATTGATTTGAAAGACAAACTACTCGTATTCATTTGAACTTCTTTTAAATTTTCCAATCCGTCATAAAAAGAAGGCGCTGCTGCTTTTTTTACATCTTTTATAGTAAACCTTTCAATGGTAACAGGGGATTCCCTAATTCTCTCTGGAGCTCTTGAAGCCGAAACTACAATCTCGTCTAGTTTAGTTTCTTCATTTGTTAAGGCAACACTAACTTTTTGATTGTTTGATGAAACACTAACTTTCTTTGTTTCATAGCCTACACTTGAAACTTCAAGGTTGAAAGGAGGCTTTTTTGTAGTTGACAAGGTAAAATTTCCATCGCCGTCTGTCACTGTTCCAGCAGAATCGCCTATTACTTTTACATTGGCTCCAGGGACAGGTACGTTTTTACTGTCTTTTACCGAACCCGAAACAGAGGTTTGTGCATTAGTAATGCCGCAAAAAAACAATGAAATAATAAATAAATAAATTTTCATTTGGTTTTAAATTTTTTGGTTATAAGAAGCCAAAGTAATTTATTTTTTTATAATATCAAAAAAGGAAACGTAAATTTATTAATAATTGAATTTTAGGGCTTACTTTTGATAAATCAATGTTTTTGTGTTTTTATCAACAATTAACAGAAATCGCTATTAAAAAAACTATAAGTATATATAAAAAATGATTTTCTTTAAATTAATCATAAAGAACTAACCATAAAAAAAGCGAGAAAATCTCGCTTTTAAATAATATATTTAGTGAATATTTATTCTACAGTTACTGATTTTGCCAAATTTCTTGGTTGATCAACATTACAACCCCGCATAACTGCAATATGATAGGACAGCAATTGCAGCGGAATTGTAGTAATAAGTGGTGATAAAGCGTCAGAAGTTTCAGGAATTTCTATTACATGATCAGCCAGTTCTTTTACTTGTGTGTCACCTTTAGTCACTACAGCAATAATTTTACCACTTCTTGATTTGATTTCTTGGATATTACTTACTACCTTATCATAGTGCCCTTGCTTTGGGGCAATTACAACAACGGGCATTTGCTCATCAATTAATGCAATTGGTCCGTGTTTCATTTCGGCAGCTGGATATCCTTCCGCGTGTATATAGGATATCTCTTTTAGTTTTAATGCTCCTTCTAAAGCCACAGGGAAATTATAGCCTCTACCCAAGTAAAGGCAATTTGGTGCGTCTTGGAACATAGCTGCAATTTCTTTTGCTTTTTCATTACATTCTAATGCCTCTGAAACCTTTTCTGGAATAACTTCTAACTCCTGTAAATATCTATGAAAATCAGAATTTGATAAGGTTCCTTTTGCTTTTGCTAAACGCAAAGCTATCATTGTCAATACGGTTATTTGAGTAGTAAAAGCTTTAGTAGAGGCTACCCCTATTTCTGGCCCGGCGTGTGTGTAAGCTCCTGCGTGCGTTTCTCTTGAAATGGAAGAACCAACCACATTACAAACACCAAATACAAAAGCTCCTTTTTCCTTAGCTAATTTAATGGCTGCTAAAGTATCAGCAGTCTCTCCTGATTGCGAAATAGCAATTACAACATCTGAATTATTAATAATTGGGTTTCTATATCTAAATTCCGAGGCATATTCTACTTCAACAGGAATACGAGTAAATTCTTCAATAATATATTCAGCTACGAGTCCAGCATGCCATGAAGTTCCACAAGCAACTATTAAAATTCTTTGAGCATGAAGAAATTTTTCAAGATTGTCTTCAATTCCAGCCATTTGTATAATTCCTTCATTAGCATGGAGTCTTCCTCTGTAGGTATCTTTAATTACATTGGGCTGCTCATAAATTTCTTTTAACATGAAATGGTCATAACCTCCTTTTTCAATTTGTTCCAAGTTCATTTGGAGTTCTTGAATGTAGGGGTCAACCAAAGTATCGTCTTTAATTTTTCTAATTTTTAATGGCTTATGTAATCTAATAATAGCCATTTCTTCATCTTCTAAATAAATAGCATTAGAAGTATATTCTATAAATGGTGAAGCATCTGAAGCTACAAAAAATTCTCCTTTGCCAACACCTATTGCAAGTGGACTTCCAAGTCTTGCTACTATAATCTCATCTGGGTTTTCTTTGTCAAAAACACAAATTGCATAAGCACCAACTACTTGGTTAAGGGCAATTTGAACTGCTTTTCCTAACTTTCCTTTTTCTTTCTTTTTAACGTCTTCTATAAGATTGATTAATACTTCAGTATCAGTATCAGAAGTAAAAGTGTATCCTCTTTTTGACAATTCTTTCTTTAATGGTTCATAATTTTCAATGATTCCATTATGGATTATAACTAAATTCCCTGAATTGGAAACATGAGGATGAGAATTAACATCGTTAGGCACTCCATGTGTTGCCCAACGAGTATGCCCCATTCCTATTGTAGCTTTTGAAGTGGCAATCGATTTTGATTTTTCTTCTAGGTCTGAAACTTTGCCTTTGGTTTTTGATATTTTAAGCTCTGAGTTTTCATATAACATTATACCAGCACTATCATAACCTCTGTATTCTAATCTTTTCAAACCTTTTATTACAATTGGATACGCTTCTCTGTGACCAATATAACCAACAATTCCACACATAATTCTATATATTAATCAGGTTTTGTATAATAAATTTCGAGTTTCAATCTTTTATCATCTGGCACTAAAGGACTAGATCCATATAAAATAGTTCCTAATGGACTTGCCAGAGACATGGTTGGCGCTGATGTTGAATAACTGTTTGGTGTTTTCAACTTAGAAAGTCCAACATTGTTGATACTTTCTGTTACAGACAATCCTAACCTAACATTAGTAGAGTCATTTTTGATTAAATTTCTTACATGATTGGTTATTCTAATCTTATATTTTAACCCTCTTCCATTATTAACATCTTCTTTTTGAATTATTCCACCAAAAATAGATTTGTTTAATTTTGGATTAGCACTGTTACTTGTAAAATCATAAATATAGTCAGCCAAAACTTTTTTATTAGTTAAATCATAAAGAAAAATGCGATTTGGCTCTATGGTTCTTGAATCTGACATGGCATTTTTGTCAATATAAAAAGTAAGATTGGCTTCATTAATTAACCAACCATTTGCTTTTATAGCTTCAACTTCATCTGCTGTACCGTTATTATCTGCATCAGGGCCAAAAATATCTATAACTGCCATTGATCCCTGCCCGCCTTTTAGGTATATTTTAGAGGATTCATCTGTAGTGTTGTTGGTGGCTGTTAAATAATCTGTGCTTTCGTTTGAATTGTCCAATAAACTGACCGTGTTTCCCGTTAAGTTTAATACAAAAGATTTATTTATCCTTGAATATGTAACTACGCCTTGAGTACTTGTTGCTTTTTTATCTTCATTATAATAAAGTGTTATTTTTCCTCCTCTAAAATTAATGTCTGCCATATTTCCAGGGTTTCCGTTTTCAACTTTAAAATATAACCCTCTAAAATAATTTTTAAAAACACTATTATTAGCCAATTGACCGCTAGGGGCAGTTAGTATTAAATTAGAAAAAATCGTTTTGTTCAGATGTAATCTCATTGATGGTGGTGTTCTTGTAACCACATCTTCACCTCCAGCAGTTTCATTAGGAGCTGTTGTTTTGTGTTCTCTTTTATCAAAATAGAATTGTGCATTTTCATGACCATCACTATTTCTTGTGTCAGATGTAGGTAAATCATTTAATAAAACTGGAATTTTATTGTTATTAATTTCAGCATCTTTATCAGTATAAAAAAGTTGTGTTTCCCCTAAAGATTGAGCAGGATCTAATTCTCTTAAAAAATAATTGGATTGATAAACACTTAGCTTAAATTTTGACTCATCAACACCATATATAGAATCTAATTCATAGGTTGTACGTTTTTCTTTTACTCCATTTACTGTTACTTCTTCAACAGATTTCTGGGTTTTAAAATAAGGTATTTCCAAAACTACACTATCAAGAACAGTTGGATTTACATCATATTCTTCAGCATCTGTATTGTTAAACGTTGGGTTGGTAGTTGCCATTTCAACTTGAGTAACAAAATTCGCTTGAGTAGTTCCAAAAACTGGATTGTAGTAAAATCCTAGAGGATTTATTGGCAAATTATTTGAAGCAATAGGCCCTAGTTTTTGGTTATATGACTTTACCGTTGCGCCTGTATCTCTTTCAAAGCCAAAATGGTCACCTCCAACTATATTTGTACCTAATTCATTATATCCTTTATCACAAGAAGTAAAAATACTTGCTATAATTAATCCAAATAAAACGTACTGTACTAATGATTTTTTAAACATAAAATTATTCTAAATTTATTAAGGAAGCATTTCTTTATAAAAGTTTGTATATGCTTCTGAAAACTTGTCTTTCGTGGCGAAAGGTAAAAAAGGTTTAGCTGAAGATTCTATAAATTTTGTTAAACTTGGCGATACATTTTCTGAGGCAATTATTACGGCATCTGAATGATTTATAGAGGCCATGATGAGATTTTCATAATTGGGCATCTCTAATTCTTTAATGGAATCATGGGGCACATTATCAAATTTTATTTTATTTATCATTTCAACATCTAGAGAACCTTCGAAAGATTGTCCATAAACTGAAGTAACAATTTTTGTCTCTGAAAACAATGCTTCGTCTTTGTAATAATGCTTCATGTAGATTGGCAATAAACTCGCCATCCAACCATGAACATGAATAATATCTGGCACCCAATTTAATTTTTTTACAGTTTCAACTACACCTTTAGCAAAGAAAATAGCTCTTTCATCATTATCTGGATACATAACGCCATCTTCATCACTAAATGTAGCTTTGCGTTTAAAATATTCGTCATTATCAATAAAATAGACTTGAATTCTTTCTTTTGGAATAGAAGCTACTTTTATAATCAAAGGCATATCTAAATCGTTTACCACTAAATTCATTCCCGATAAACGAATAACTTCATGCAATTGATGTCTTCTCTCGTTGATATTTCCATACCTAGGCATAAAAATTCTAATCTGTCCGCCTTGATCGTTTATCATTTTTGGAACGTCATAAGACATCAAAGAAACCTCATTCTCAGCCAAATACGGCACCACTTCAGATGATACATATAATATCCTCTTATCTTCCATAATCTATCAAACTTTATTTATTGGCAATAAAAAACAAGCAAAAGTACAAAAATTTATGCAGTTATTTATGAAAATGCTAAGTTTGCAACTCATTTACTGAAAGCTAATGCTTATTTTCGATACTAAAATTGACCTTGTTTCTTATTTAAAATCAATCTCAAATCAAGAAAAATCCATCGGTTTTGTCCCTACAATGGGAGCAATTCACGAAGGTCATCTGTCTTTGATGAAAGAAGCTCTTCTTCACAATATAGTTGTCGTGGTAAGTATTTTTGTAAATCCAACACAGTTTAACAATGCTGAAGATTTAGAAAAATATCCCAGAACCTTAGAACAAGATATTAAAAGAATAAAAACAATTTCTGATAAAATAATTGTTTTTGCGCCAAGTGTAAAAGACATATATGAAGGCAATGCCGTTTCCGAACATTTTGACTTTGATGGCATAGAAAATCAAATGGAAGGAAAATTTAGACCCGGTCATTTTGATGGTGTTGGGACAATAGTGAA